>Ga0208609_100041_pt1 | contig 72717 bp, 70 predicted proteins | sample SubbioR11_8A_Apr_FD_184813 | JGI IMG/M metagenome (GOLD analysis project Ga0208609, IMG submission 184813) | Serpentinite rock and fluid subsurface biosphere microbial communities from McLaughlin Reserve, California, USA - CR11_8A_Apr (SPAdes) | ecosystem: Environmental > Terrestrial > Deep...
AGACGAGCCCCAAGCTACGCTGCGGGCTCAAACACCCAAGGGTGGGTCGGGGTCTCGTCTGCCAGCCACTCTATCGCAGATTTCACAGAGACAAGGGTGGGCAATACTGCCCACCCTACCCTGCCGCGCTATTGCGAGGCGCAGTCGGTGATCGTCTGCGCCAGACCCCGCAACAGCGCGGCATAGGCCTCCGGACCGGGTTCCAGCGACGACCCGACCGGGTCCAGTTCGCCGCCGATCTTCACCGGGGTTCCCTCGGTCAGTTGCTCGACCAGCGCGGGATCATGCTGGACCTCGGGGAAGATGCAGACCACGCCGCCGGCCTCCAGTTCGCTGCGCAGCTCAGAAAGCCGCGCCGCACCGGGCGAGGACGCATCCCCCAGTGCGATGCTGCCCGCGCTCGTCAGCCCGTAGTGACCGACGAAATAGCCGTAGGCATCGTGAAAGGTGACCAGCGGCTTGTCCTTCACCGGGGCCAGCAGCGCCTGCAGTTCGGCATCCAGCGCCGTGATCCGCTCGGCGGCTGCGGCGGCATTGGCCTCGTAGGTTGCCAGATTGCCCGGATCAAGACGCCCAAGCTCGGCCGCGATCAGGCCCAGCCAGACCTGCGCATTGTCGGGGTCGAGCCAGGCATGCGGATCCTCGGAGCCGTGGTCGTGCCCGTGGTCGTGCCCGTGGTCGTGCCCTTCCTTGGCGGAAGGCTCCTCTGCGTGGCCATGCTCGTCCGCATGGCCATGCTCGTCCTTCTGCCCCTCTGCTTGCTTCGCCGCGCCATAGGCCAGCCGCATCGTGCCCTCGGCGCGCAGCAGCGCCAGCGCGGCCGCGCCTTCGGGGCGGCTGTCCAGCGCATTGTCCAGCCAGGGCGTCAGTTCCGGCCCGATCCAGACCACCAGGTCCGAGTCCGCCACGGCCCCGGCCTGGCTGGGCTTCAGCTGGAAGTCATGCTCGTCGGCCCCCCGGCCCAGCAGCAGCTCGGGCGCGCCAAGATCGCCCATCACCTGCGCCACCAGCGCATGGACCGGAGGAATGTCGGTGACCACCTTCGGCACCTCGGCCAGGGCGGGGGTGGCAGTTGCGAGGAGAGTGATGATATAACGCATCGGCGGCTTCCTTCTGTCGTTGCTCCGCTCTATGTATGTAATATTATAACAGGTCAAGAGCCAGCTGATGCCCGACCCCGATCTTGCCTTCGCGGCGCATGACCACGCGCATTGCGCCCAGGACGCGCTGGCGCGGGCCGAGGCGGTGACCACGGCCGCCGGTGCGCGGATGACCCCGGTGCGCCGCCGGGTGCTGGAAATCCTGCTGGAGGAACACAAGGCGCTTGGCGCCTATGACGTGCTGGCCCGGCTGGCGACGGAAGGCTTCGGCAACCAGCCGCCCGTCGCCTATCGCGCGCTGGAATTCCTGGTGGAGCAGGGCCTTGCCCACCGCATCCAGCGCCTGAACGCCTTCACAGCCTGCGTCCATCCCGGCAAGGACCACGCCCCCGCCTTCCTGATCTGCCGCAGCTGCCACATGGTCGCCGAGGCCGAGGCCAGCGCCGCCCGCGCCTCGCTGGAGGCCGAAGCGGCCAGGGCCGGCTTTCAGGTCGAACGGTCCACCATCGAGGCGCTTGGCCTGTGCCCGAACTGCCGGGGGCAGGCATGAGCCTTCCCGGCACGGCCCTGATCGCTGCCGAGCATGTCTGCGTCCGCTTCGGGGCCGACGAGGTGCTGCACGACATCAGCCTGAAGGTCGAACCCGGCGAGATCGTCACGATCCTTGGCCCCAACGGATCGGGCAAGTCGACGCTTCTGCGCGCGCTTCTGGGCATCGTCCCGGTGGCCGAGGGCCGTCTTCTGCGGCGGGCTGGCCTGCGGATCGGCTACGTCCCGCAGCGGCTGACCATCGACCGGACGATGCCGATCACCGTGCGCCGCTTCCTGTCGCTGCCGACCAGGGTCACCGATCGGGCCGCCGCAGACGCGCTGGCGCGGGTCGGCATGGCGGGCCAGGAGGCCGAGCAGATGACCACGCTTTCCGGCGGGCAGTTGCAACGGGTCCTGCTTGCCCGCGCGCTGCTGGGCAAGCCGCAGCTGCTGATGCTGGACGAGCCGACCTCGGGCCTGGATCAGCCCGGCGAGGCGGCCTTCTACCGCCTGATCGAGGAGGTCCGGCATCAGACCGGCGCGGCGGTGCTGATGATCAGCCACGACCTGCATGTCGTCATGGCGGCCAGCGACCGGGTGATCTGCCTGAACGGCCACATCTGCTGCGAAGGCACGCCCCGTGTGGTCTCGACCGCCCCGGAATACCGGGCGCTGTTCGGGCTTGGGACGCAAGGCGCGCTGGCGCTGTATCGCCACGAACACGACCACGACCACGACGACGGCCACCCGCACCACCATCGCCCTCAGCACGAGCACGACCATGCTTGACGACTTCCTGGTCCGCGCAGGGCTTGCCGCCGTCGGGTTGTCGCTGGCCACCGGGCCGCTTGGGTCTTTCGTCATCTGGCGCCGGATGGCCTATTTCGGCGATGCCACGGCCCACGCCGCGGTGCTGGGCGTGGCGCTGGCGCTGGCGACCGACCTGCCCATCGGGCTTGGCACGCTGACCGTGGCCCTGGCGATGGCCGTCACCGTCGCGGGCCTGTCGGCCCGGGGCTGGGCGATGGACACCACTTTGGGCGTCCTGGCCCATTCCGCCCTGGCCTTCGGCCTTGTCGCCGTCAGTTTCTTCCCCGCGGTCCGCACCGACCTGTCGAGCTACCTTTTCGGCGACATCCTTGCCGTCTCGCGGTCCGAGCTGGGGCTGGTCTGGCTTGGCTCGCTGGCGGTCCTGGGGCTGCTTGTCTGGCGCTGGCAAAAGCTGCTGACCGCCACCCTGTCCGAAGACCTGGCCCATGCCGCCGGGATCGACCCGAACCGTGAGCGCCTGGTCCTGGTCATCGCCCTGGCCCTTGTCGTGGCCGTGGCGCTGAAGATCGTCGGCGCGCTGCTGATCGCGGCCATGCTGATCATCCCCGCCGCCGCCGCCCGCAGCTTTGCCCGCACGCCCGAGTCGATGGCCGTCACCGCAATCATCCTGGGCGCGGTCTCGGGGCTTGGCGGCCTGGGACTGTCGCTTTGGCAGGACACGCCGACCGGACCTTCGATCATCGTGGTCGCCGCCGCGCTGTTCGCGGTGACGTCGGTTGTCCGCCGGATCTGACAAAAAACTTCTCCCCTGCCCGAACCTTGCCAAAATTCGCGGCTATCAGCGTTGCAAAGCAGCAAGGACTGGCCCCGTGTTTCGCCTGATCGGATTTCTCGTGATGTTCACCGCCACTGCCGGCGGCTATGTGGTCTTTGACTACAAGATGTCCGCCCGCTGGTCGGGGCGCGAGGATGCCGAAGGCCTGACCTTCACCGAATACCTCTCGGGGCTTTCGGGTCGGCTGGCGGGCCTTGGCGGCTCGGCCGCGGCAGCGGGCCTGCCGGCCAGGTTGGGCGACATGCTGCCAAAGCCGCCCGAAGGCTGGACAGTGCGCCCGACCGAAGCCGCGGATGTCGAGGGATTTCTGCCCAAGTCGACCAGGAATGCCGACAGCAGGGCTGTCGAGGCCGTGACCAAGGTCGGTCAGACCGACGGCGGCTCCGGCACCGAGGTTGCCGCCCTGACCTACGAGAGGGGCGACCGCAAGGTCGTCATCAAGGCGATCCGCTACCCCAACGTCATCTTCACCAGCTTTGCCGCCATGCAGCAGCGGATGGAGTTGCGGATGAGGACGGCCGAGTTTCGCGGAACCGAATTCATGACCGTGCGCGGCCTGGACGTGACCGAGGACCTGTTGCCCGAAGGCTTCCGCGGCCGCTATTTCATCGCCGATGTCGGCGCGCAGATCCACCTGCGGGTTCTGGCCCCGAAACGCATGACCGACGCGGACCTGGTGCCCTTCTTCCAGACCCTGCACGTCAAGGCGCTGAACGCCGGGGTGATCGACAAGGTCGAAGGCCTGGGCGAGGTGCCGGTGATTGTTCTGGCCTCGGCCCTGGAAGAGGCCGAGCGCGAGGCCTACATCGCCGACGTCGCGGCGCGCGAGGCGGAAGCGGCGGAAGCGGCGGCCCGCGACGCCGAGCAGCAGCAGCAGGCCGAAGCCGCCGGCGAACCCCAGGCCAGGCAGACGGGCGGCGGCTTGCTTGGCGGTCTCTTTGGCGGCGGCGACGAGGCAGCGGCGCCAGAAGAACCCGCCCCAGGCGCCAAGACCAGTTGCAGCACCGGCCAGGACGGGGTCAAGCGCTGCAGGGTCGAGTCCTCGGATTAGTCAGGTCCAGACCTGCGCCGGATCGGGCAGCGGGATCGCCTCAAGCAGCTCGCGGGTATAGGCGGCCTGCGGGTCGGCGAAGAGGTCGGCGGTGGGGCGATCCTCGACGATCTCGCCCCGGTGCAGGACGATGGTGCGCTGGCAGAGACGGCGGATGACCGACAGGTCATGGCTGATGAAGGCCAGCGTCAGGCCAAGGTCGCGGACCAGCCGTTCCAGCAGGTTCAGCACCTGCGCCTGGGATGACACGTCAAGCCCCGAGACGATCTCGTCGGCCAGGATGAAATCCGGCTCCAGCGCGATGGCGCGGGCGATGCCGACGCGCTGGCGCTGGCCGCCGGACAATTCGTGCGGGTAGCGGGTGACGAAGCTCTGCGGCAGACCGACCTGCTCCAGCGCCCGCGCGACGCGATCCGGGATCGCTTGAAAGCCATGCAGCCGCAGGGGTTCCGCGATGATCGTGCCGACCCGGTGCCGCGGGTTCAGCGACGACATCGGGTCCTGGAAGATCATCTGGAACCGCCGCCGCAGCGGACGCAGCGCCGCTTCGGGCAGGTGGGTGATGTCGGTGCCGTCGAAACGGATCTGGCCGCCCGAAGGCTCCAGAAGCCGGACCAGCGCCCGGCCCAGCGTCGACTTGCCGGACCCCGACCCCCCGACGATGCCGACCACCGCGCCCCTGGGGATGGTGAAGCTCAGGCCGCGCAGGATCTGGATATGGGGCGCCGCGCCGAACAGCGGCTTTGCGGTCATGTCCGCCAGCGACAGGCTCAGGGTCTCGATGCTGTAAAGGTCAGCCATCCGCAAGGCTCCGGTCGAAGGCGGCCACTTCGGCCTGCACGGCGGCGATCACCGCCTCGGGGACCGGGATCAGCCCGGCCGAGGGGTCGGTGTATTTCGGTGTCGCAGCCAGCAGCGCCGCCGAATAGGCATGGCGCGGGGCGGCGAAGAAATCCGCGACCGAGGTGTCCTCGACCACCATCCCGGCGTAAAGCACCGACAGGTGCTGGCAGACCTTGGACACGACGCCCAGGTCGTGGGTGACGAACAGAAGTGCCGTGCCGTGGCGGGCCTGCATCCCGGCGATCAACTTCAGGATCTGCTTTTGCACCGTGACGTCAAGCGCCGTGGTCGGCTCGTCGGCGACGATCAGCTTCGGCTCGGCCGCAAAGGCCGAGGCGATCAGGATGCGCTGGCGCATGCCGCCCGACAGCTCGTGCGGATAGGACCGCAGCACCCGTTCGGGATCGGGGATCTGCACCTCGGCCAGCAGTTCGCGCGCGCGCCGGTCGGCGTCGGCGCGGGTCCAGCCCAGGATGTCGACCAGCCGGTCGGTGATCTGCGGCCCGATCCGGTGGCTGGGGTTCAGTGCGGTCAGCGGGTCCTGCGGGATCAGGGCGCAGAGCGCGCCGATCCGGCGGCGGCGCAGCGCGGGCGGCAGGCGCAGAAGGTCCACCCCGTCCAGCAGGATCTCGCCCCCGGTCACCTCGATCGACGGCGGCAGGATGCCCAGCACCGCCTTGCCGATCATCGACTTGCCCGCCCCGGATTCGCCCACCAGCCCCCGCACCTCTCCCGCAGCCACGTCCAGCGATACGCGACGGAGCAAAGGCGGGCCCTTTTTCAGCCGGACCGAGAGGTTGCGGATGGACAGGAAGCTCATCGCAGCACCGGATCGAAGCGGTCCTTCAGCCCCTCGCCCAGTTGGCTGAAGGCCAGGACGGTCAGGAACAGCGTGACCAGCGGAAAGACCAGCACCCACCAGGCCTGATGCACGCTTGTCCGGCCCTCGGAGATCATCCCGCCCCAGGTCGGATCGTCGGTCGAGATCGACAGGTTCACGAAGCTCAGGATCGCCTCGACGATGACCGCGATGCCCATCTCCAGCGTCAGCAGGACCACGATGGTCGGCAACACGTTGGGCAGGATTTCCCGCATCATCGTTCCCAGGCGGCCCCGGCCGGCGACACGGGCCGAGGCAACATAGTCCATCGCGCCCTGCGCCATCGCCTCGGCCCGGACGACGCGGGCAAAGCGGGTCCAGTCGATCACGACGATGGCGATGATGATGGACCAGAGGCCGGGGCCAAGCACGGCGATCAGCAGGATCGAGAACAGGACCGGCGGAAACGCCATCCAGATGTCGATCAGGCGCGAGATCACCATGTCCACCCAGCCGCGCAGGAAGCCGGCCAGCAGGCCCAGCGTCGCGCCCACCAGGCAGGTGATCGTCCCCGCGATCAGCGCCACCGCCAGGGCCACCCGCGCGCCGTGGATGATGCGGGACAGCACATCGCGGCCCAGGCTGTCGGTGCCCAGCCAGTAGCCCGGCTCGGCCCCCGCCATCCAGAACGGCGGCAGGCGGCCCAGGAACAGGTCCTGCGCCAGGGGGTCCTTCGGCGCGATCCAGGGCGCGAAAAGCGTCGCGACGCAAAGCAGCCCCAGCCACCCGGCAGAGAGCCACAACCGCAGCCCCGCCCGGCGGCGGACCAGCGAGCGGCCGTCGATTGCCCTGGCCTCATGCATGGCGCAGCCTGGGGTTCAGGACGGTGTAAAGCAGGTCGACGATCAGATTGACGCCCGTGAAGATCACCGCGAACAGGATCACGATGCCCTGGATCAGCGGCAAGTCGCGGTTGATCACCGCGTCTATCGCCATGTTGCCCAGGCCCTCGTAGGAAAACAGCCGCTCGATGATCACCGTGCCGCCGATCAGGAAGGTGAACTGCACCCCCACCAGCGTCAGCGTCGGCAGCGCGGCATTGCGCAAGGCCTCGCGCAGGATCACCCGCGTCTCGCCATAGCCCTTGGTGCGGGCCAGGGTGACGTAGTCCAGGTTCATCGTCTCTTTCAGGCTTTGCTTCAAGAGCTGCCCGATGATCGCGGCCAGCGGGATCGCCAGCGCCAGCGCCGGCATGAACATATGCGCGACGATGTCGGCCCAGAGGTCAAAGCGCAGGCGGATCAGGCTTTCGAAGAGATAGAAGTTGGTGGTGAACGGCAGGTCCAGGCTGGGCGTCACCCGGCCCGAGATGTGGAACACCGGCCACAGCACCCCAAAGAGCAGGATCAGCACCAGCCCCCACAGGAAGTCGGGCACCGACAGCGCCATGCCGTTGGCCACGTCGATGGCGCCCTCGGTCCGCCCGCCACGGAATCGGGTCCCGGTCAGCGCCGCCGCCCCGCCCAGGATCATCGCCATGACCAGCGCCATGATCGACAGCTCCAGCGTCGCGGGCAGCCGCCCCAGAACCAGGTCCAGCACCGGCTGGCGCGTGGTGATCGAGGTGCCGAAGTCGCCCTGCATGACCCCCGAGACCCAGATGCCGAACTGGGTGACCAAGGGCTTGTCCAGCCCATAGAGCGCCGAAAGCCGGGCGATGTCCTCCTCGGTCGCGCCGGGGGGCAGCATCATTGCGATGGGGTTGCCGGGAACAACGCGGATCACGAAGAACACGATCACGGCAACACCGGCCAGGGTGATGGCGGTGGTCAGGAGACGGACGAGGAGGATGCTGAGGACGGGCATGGCGCTTTCCGGTCAGCCGCCCCCCCACCCCATCCCTCCCCCACAGTGGGGGGAGGGAGGCGCGAAGCGGTGCGGCAGGACCTGGGTCTGGAGGATCAGGCCCGCTTCATCAGATGCGGCAGCAGCGATCCGCTGGCATGCGGCGTCACCACCACGCCCGGCGCGTGCAGGATCGGCTGCACATATTGCAAAAGCGGGATCACCAGCGCGTTCTCGGCGATGTAGCGGTCCACCGCCTTCCACCCCTCGATCCGCTTCTGCTCGTCCGGCTCGCCCCAGAGCGGGCCGATCATGTTGATCAGGTCCTCGCCGTCCCAGACGCTGTGCGGCGACGGTCCGAACATGGCAAAGCCGGTCGAGGTCGTGGGATCGCCCACCGAGTTGCCCCAGTTGTAGAAGGCGGCGGGGGCCAGCTGGTCGGCGGCGCGCAGTTCGAAATGCTTGGCGATTTCGTAGACCTCGATCTCGGCCTCGATCCCGACGCGGCGCCAGAGACCCACGATGGCCTGGATCATCTCGTAATCCTTGGGCTTGAAGCCGCGGGTCGTCTGGATCTTGAACCTGACCGGATTGTCGGGACCATATCCCGAGGCGGCGAGGAGTTCGATGGCCTTCGCCTCGTCATAGGGGACCGTGATCGAGGCGTCGAAGGCGTCATATTGCGGCGTCTGCAGCGTGTCGATCCTGACGCCATAGCCCGACAGAAGCCGGTCGATGATCGCCTGCTTGTCGATCGCGTGGGCGGCCGCCTTGCGGACGTTGGGGTCGGTCATCACCTCGATGTCGTTCAGGAAGATCATGCCGATGTCGCTGATCGGCGCGTGCACCCCGGCCAGCGGCCCGTTCCTCAGACGGTCGTACTCCTCGTATGGCATCTCCAGCGTGACGTGGCTGTTGCCGGATTCCACCTCGGCCACCCGGGCGGCGGCATCGGGGACGAACTTGATCGTCACCGTGTCGAATTCGGGCTTGCCGCCCCAGTAGGTCGCGTTGGCCTTCAGCCGGACAAAGGCGTTGCGCTCGAACTTCTCGACCATGTAGGGGCCGGTGCCGATGGGCGCGGCCTCGAAGCCTTCCGCGCCGACCTTCTCGTAATAGGCCTTGGGCAGGACGTAGCCGGTCAGGAAATACATCCACTTGAAGATCGTCGGGTCGAACTGTTGCACGTCCGCAGTGACCGTATTCCCGTCGACCGCGAAATTCGCCAGCGTGCCCCAGACGAAGTTGATCGGGTTGCCGGTTTCGGGGTTGGCGGCGCGGGCCAGCGACCAGGCGACATCCTCGGCGGTGAAGGGCGAGCCGTCGTGCCAGGTGACGCCCTCGCGCACGGTCATGACGACCTTGGTCCGGTCCTCGTTCCAGCCCCATTCGGTCAGCAGGCCGGGGGCAGGCTTGAGGTCGGGCTGCTGCAGGATGTACTGGTCGAAGACCGACTGATACAGGCCCTGGATCGTCGGGTTCACCGCGCTGGGGCCGACCGTCGGGTCCCAGGAGGGCAGGTTGACGTTGTAGGCGATGACCAGCTCGTCGATCTGTTGGGCGAAGGACGGCAGGCCGACGGTTCCCGCCGCGACGCTGGCGGCAGAGAGCTTCAGAAGGCTCCGGCGGTTGAGGTTCATGGTCGTTTTCCCTGTTGGTGGTTCTTGGTTGGTCGTCAGTTTCCGGCGAGTTTCCGCGCCAGAAGGTATCCGGGTCCTGCCCCCGTTCCCGCGCCGGGCCAGACGGCCGCGCCGGTGAGGTGCAGGTTGGCAAGGGGCGTGCTGCCGTCGGCATGGCCCCGCGCCGGGCGGAACAGGAAGTGCTGCGACAGGTGGTGGCTGCCGCAGATCTGGTCGCCGCCGACGAGGTTGGGGTTGTCGGCCTCCAGCTCGACCGGCGAGACGATCCGGCGGCCAAGGGTCTTGGCCCGTGTGCCCGGCGCATGCGCCTCCAGGATCGCCAGCGCGCGGTCGGCGAAGGGTTCGGCGGCCCCGGCCCAGTCGGTCGCGGCAATCTCTTGCCTGGCATCGCCCGTGATGGTCCCCGGGGCCATGCGGACCTGGACCCAGAGGCTGTGCTTGCCCTCGGGCGCGCGGGAGGGGTCGAAGGCGGTGGGCTGGCCGATGACAAGGATCGGCTCGTCCGGCAGCATCCCCGCCTGCGCCTGTTGGTAGGTCCGCGCCATCTGGTCCAGGCTGGGCGCCAGATGGACATAGGCAAAGCGCTGCAACTGCGCCCCCGCCCGCCAGTCGGGCAGCGCGTCCAGCGCCAGATGGATCATCATCGTTCCCGGCGCATGGCGAAAGCCGTCCATCGCCCGGTCGAAGGCGGGGGCGGTGTCGCCGGTCAGCTTGCGCAGGCCTTTCGGAGAGGTGCCTGCGATCACCGCGCGGCTGGCGGTGACGGTGCGCCCGTCGGCAAGCACGATCCCCGTGGCCCGCCCGCCCTCGCGCAGGATGCGCCCACCCTCGCGCAGGATGCGGATGACCGGGACGCCGGTCTCCACCGTGCCACCCCGCGCCCGGATCGCCGCGATCAGAGCCTTGACGATGGTATCCGCGCCGCCCTTGCCGATGACCATGCCGAAGGCCTGGCCCGCCATGCCCTCCAGATAGGGAAACATCGCGCCGCCCGAGACGTCGGGCGCAAAGTCCAGGTGCATCCCCCAGGCCCCCAGCAGCGCGCGGATGTGCGGATGCGCAAAGGTCTCCTCCGCCCAGGCGCGGGGCGAGGACAGCAGGAACCGGCCCATGTCCAGCGTGCCGCCCAAGCCCTTGGCGCGCAACGTTTTGAACATGAAATATGCAAGCGCACGAAGTTTCATCTCGGACCCAAGCAGGCCGAACAGATGCGGAGCCTCGGCCCCGAACCGGTTGCTCAGACCCTCCCACGTTTCGGCATCGCGGGGTGACAGCGTGCGGAAGGCCGCCAGGGTTTCGTCGCCCACGGTCGAGACACCGGCCCAGGTCCCGTCCGGGAAAGACGACGAAAACGGCCGATCCACCGGCACGAACTCGCAACCATGCCGTGCCAGTTCGGCACCATAGGCCTTGAAAAACGGACTTCCCGCGAAAAGCGACAGGTTCATCGCCGCCCAGTCGTGGCGAAAGCCCGCAAGCGTGTATTCGCCGGTCTTCACCGCCCCTCCCGCCGCCGGGGCCTGTTCGAACACGCCGACACGCCAGCCCTTCGCGGCCAGATGCAGCGCGGCGGCAAGCGTGTTGTGGCCCGCTCCGATCAGGACTGCATCGAAGGTTCCGGCCATGCTTCCCCCACCCGACTGACGTTGGGATATTTGCAAATGCATTTAAATCTGTCTAGCATGATTCCTGGACGACCGGGGATACGCCCGGCAGGACCATGCCGGACGGGTCCGGCCAACAGGGAGAGAAAGATGACCTCAGCAAACGTGCTGCAATCCTTGGCGGGGATGCTTGCCTCGGGCGGGATTACTGTGGTGGACTGCTCGGGCGTGCTTGGGCCAGAGACGCCGCTGCTGAAGCTGCCGCCGGATTTCGCCAAGGACACCCCGCCGATCAAGATCCACCGGATCAGCGAATATGACAAGGACGGGCCGTTCTGGGCCTGGAACTGGCTGGAGCTGGGCGAACACTCCGGCACCCATTTCGACGCGCCGCACCACTGGATCACCGGCAAGGATTTTGCCGACGGCTACACCGACACGCTGGACGTGCAGCGGCTGGTGGCTCCGGTCAACGTGCTGGACTTCAGCGCGGACTGTGCGGCAGACCCGGACTTTCTGCTGACCATCGACCATGTGCAGGCCTGGGAGGCCAAGCACGGCGCCATCGGCAAGGGTGAATGGGTCGTGCTGCGGTCGGACTGGGACCAGCGCGCCCACGATGAAAACCTTTTTCTGAACGCGAACGAGACCGGCCCCCACACCCCCGGCCCGACCGCCGAGGTGATCGAGTATCTGCTGTCGAAGGGCATCGTCGGCTGGGGCAGCCAGTGCATCGGCACCGATGCGGGCCAGGCTGGCGGGATGACCCCGCCCTTCCCGGCGCACAACCTTTTGCACAAGAACAACTGCTTTGGTCTGGCCAGCCTTGCCAATCTGGACAAGCTGCCGCCAAAGGGCGCGATCCTGATTGCCGCGCCCCTGAAGATCAAGCAGGGCACCGGCTCGCCCATCCGCGCGCTGGCGCTGGTCCCGCGCGGGTAAGATGCGCCCCGATCACGTCATCATCGGCAGCGGGATCAACGCGCTGGTCGCCGGGGCGCTGCTGGCGCTGAAGGGCGACCGCGTCCTGCTGCTGGAGCGGGAGGCCACCCCCGGCGGTTGCCTGCGCACCGAGGAGATCACGCTGCCGGGCTTTCGCCATGACGTGATGGCGGCGACCTGGGTCCTGTTCATGACCTCTCCGGCGGGGGCCGCGCTTGGCCCCCACCTCGCCCGGCACGGCTTCGACTACTGCCACACGCCGCACCCGACGGCGGTCCTGCGCCCGGACGGGCAGGCGCTGGTCCTGACCACCGACCGGGCGAAGAACATCGCCGCATTCAATGCGCTGGCGGCGGGGGATGGCGACGCCCATGCCCGCGACGTGGGCGGGGTCGAGGCCGACGCGCCCTTCCTCTTTGCGCTTCTGGGCGGGTCGCTCTGGTCCTGGCCCACGGCGAAACTCCTCTGGGGCCAGGTCCGCAAGCGCGGCCTGCGCGGTCTGGCCGCCTGGTTCGGCCGCGCGCTGGTCCCCGCGCGGGGCTGGCTGGAGACGACCTACACCTCGCCCACCGTTCAGGCGCTTTACGCGCCTTGGGTGCTGCACACCGGACTGACCCCCGAATCCACCTACTCGGGCCAGATGGGCAAGGTCATCGCCTTCGCGCTCGAGGCGGCAGGGGCGCCGATCGTCAAGGGCGGCTCGGGCGCCGGCGTCGCGGCCTTCAAGGCGCTGATCGAGGAGAAAGGCGGCGCCATCCGCTGTGGGGCCGACGTGGACCGCATCCTGGTCAAGGACGGCCGTGTGCGCGGCGTGGCGCTAGCGGGCGGTGAGGAAATCGCCTGCGCCTCCGTCCTCGCCTCGGTCGCGCCGGGGCAGTTGCAGGACCGGCTTCTGCGCGACGTGAACCTGCCCGAGGACAAGGCCGCCGCGCAGACCTTCCGCCACGGACGCGGCAACTTCCAGCTGCACTATGCGCTGGACCGGCCGCCAGAGTGGCTGACCCCCGGCCTGGAGGATGTGGCGCTGATCCATCTGGCGGACGGGATCGACAGCGTGTCGAAAGCCTCGAACGAGGCCGAGCGCGGGTTGCTGCCCGCCACGCCGACGATCTGCGTCGGCCAGCCGCACCGCCTGGACCCCTCGCGCTGCCCGGAAGGCAAGGCGATCCTCTGGCTTCAGATCCCCGATGCGCCCCGCGTCGTGAAGGGCGATGCGGCGGGCCAGATCGCCACCGACGGCACCTGGTCCGAAGCCACCCGCGAGGCCTTTGCCGACCGGATCGAAGCGATCCTGCGCCACCACATCAAGGACTTCGACCGGGTCAAGCTGGCACGACGCGCCCAGTCCCCGGCGGACCTTGCGGCGATGAACGTCAACCTTGTCGGCGGCGACCCCTACGGCGGGCTTTGCACCATCGACCAGTTCTTCATCTTCCGCCCCTACGCCCATTCCACCAACGGCACCAACCTGCTGCGCGGCTTCACCCATATCGGCGCATCGACCCATCCCGGCCCCGGCCTTGGTGGCGGCTCGGGCTTTCTTGCCGCGAAAAGGCTGGGCGCATGACCGACCAGTCGCCCCCCGAGAAACCGCCCGGAACGCTCCCCCGGCTGGGCGAGATCGGCCTGACCAACTACGCGCCCTACCTGATGAACCGCATCATGGGCCGCTACAACGCCAGCTTGCGCGAGGAAATGGCGGGCCTTGGCCTGACCACCCCGAAGATGCGCGCCCTTGCGGTCCTGTCGGTGATCGAAGGCCCGCTGATCCGCGAGCTTGCGGTCTATTCGGTCGTCGAACAGTCCACCCTGTCGCGCACGCTGGACCAGCTGGCCGGCGACGGGTTGATCCGCCGCGAATCCGATGCCTCCGACAGCCGTGCCACCCGGGTCCACATCACCGAAGCCGGCCGCGCGCATTTCGAAACCCTCTGGCCCCGCATGGCCGAAGCGCAGGAGCGCATGTTCCGCGGCATCCCGGCCGAGGAACGCCGCGCCTTCGTCGGCACGCTGCAGAAGATGCTGACCAACATCCGCAAGCACGAGATCTGAGACATGGCCGAACGTTCCTTCAAGGCCGAAGTCGAGCACCTGCGCAAGGGCGAGGGCGACACCTTTACCGGCGAGGGCATCCTTGCGATCACCAAGGCGCTCTTGGAAAACGGCGTGGGCTATGTCGGCGGCTACCAGGGCGCGCCGATCAGTCACCTGATGGACGTCCTGGCCGACGCCGAGGACCTGATGGCCGAGCTTGGCATCCGCTTCGAGGCCAATGCGAACGAGGCGGCGGCGGCGGCGATGCTGGCGGCCTCGGTCCATTACCCGATCCGGGGCGCGGTGACGTTCAAGGGTTCCGTGGGTGTGAACGTCGCCTCGGATGCCCTAGCGAACCTGGCGTCGTCGGGCGTGACCGGCGGTGCGCTGGTCATCGTGGGCGAGGATTACGGCGAAGGCTCCTCGATCATGCAGGAACGCAGCCACGCCTTTGCGATGAAGTCGCAGTTCTGGCTTCTGGACCCGCGCCCGAACCTGCCCTGCATCACCAGGGCAGTGCAGGACGGGTTCGAGCTGTCCGAGGCCTCGAACACCCCGGTCATGCTGATGGTGCGCATCCGGTCCTGCCACGTCACCGGCAGCTTTCAGACCCGCGACAACCAGCGGCCCAGGCTTTCGGTCAAGGACGCGCTGTCCAACCCGCAGTCCGATTTCGCCCGCGTCGTCCTGCCGCCGATGTCCTTCGCGCACGAGCAGGACAAGATCAGGAACCGCTGGCCCGCCGCCGAAAGGTTCATCCGCGAGCGCCAGTTGAACGAGGTCTTCGGGCCTGCGACCGCCCCCGTGGGCCTGGTCCTGCAAGGCGGCATGTACAACGGCGTCATCCGTGCCCTGCAACGTCTGGGACTTGCCGACATCTGGGGCAACTCCCAGGTCCCGCTTTACGTGCTGAACGTCACCTACCCGCTTTTGTCCTCGGAGTTCCTCGACTTCTGCGACGGCAAGGACCAGGTCCTGGTGATCGAGGAAGGCCAGCCCGAGTTCATCGAACAGCAGCTGTCCACCTTCCTTTACCGCGCCGGATCGTCGGTGAAGCTGCGCGGCAAGGGCATCCTGCCGATGGCCGGGGAATACACCGGGCAGGTCATGCTGGACGGGATCACCGCCTTTCTCAAGGACGCCGCGCCGCAGATGCTGCCCGCCCTGGTCCGCGCCCCGAACGAGGACAGGCCGCAGATCCCCGACCTGAGCAAGACTGTCCCGATCCGCCCGCCCGGTTTCTGCACCGGCTGCCCGGAACGCCCGATCTTCGCCGCGATGAAACTGGTGCAGAAGGAAACCGGCAAGCTCCAGATCAGCGCGGACATCGGCTGCCACCTCTTCGGCTCGCTGCCGCCGTTCGAGATCGGCGGCGCGACGATGGGCTATGGCCTTGGCCCCGCGGCCAACGCGGCCTTCGACGGGGGCGGCGAGCGCAGGCCGGTGTCCATCATCGGCGACGGCGGGTTCTGGCACAACGGCCTCAGTTCCAGCTTCACCAACATGGCCTTCAACAAGTCCGACGGCGTGGCGGTGATCGTGGACAACTTCTACTCCGCCGCGACGGGCGGGCAGGATGTGATGTCCAGCCGCGCCGACAACCCGACCAAGGCGACCAAGCACCCGATCACCAAGGCGCTGAAGGGCATCGGGATCGACTGGGTGCGGCAGGTCGACCGCACCTATGACGTAGGCCACATGCGCGACGTGCTGCGTGAGGCGCTGACCACCGACGCCCCCGGCCCCAAGGTCATCGTCGCCTCGTCGGAATGCATGCTGAACAAGCAGCGGCGCGAGAAGCCCCTGGCCCAGCAGGCGATCAAGCAGGGCCGCCGGGTCGAGACCCCCCGCTTTGGCGTCGATGAGGACGTCTGCACCGGCGACCACGCCTGCATCCGGCTGTCCGGTTGCCCCTCGCTGTCCTTGAAGAAACTGGACGACCCCCTGCGCGACGACCCCGTCGCCAGCATCGACCAAAGCTGCGTCGGCTGCGGCAACTGCGGCGAGGTGGCCGATGCCGCCGTGCTTTGCCCGTCGTTCTACCGCGCCGACGTGGTCCACAACCCGTCAAGATGGGAGGCAAGGATGGCCGCCTTCCGCGCCCGCGTGATCGGCTGGCTGCAATCCCGCCGCGCCGCGCGACGGCTGGACTTCGGGGGCACGGCATGACGCTGCACGAAACCATCGGCTCGGAACCCGGCGCCCGCCAGGCCGACCCGCGCCTGTCGGGCATCATCAAGCTGGCGATCCTTGCCGTCGGCGGCCAGGGCGGCGGCGTGCTGACCGGCTGGATCGAGGACGTGGCCCGCGCGGAAGGCTATGCCGCGCAGGCCACATCCGTCGCGGGCGTCTCGCAGCGCACCGGGGCCACGGTCTACTACGTCGAAATGGCCGCGCAGAAACCCGGCGAGCCGGTGCCGGTCTTCTCGCTGATGCCAGCCCCCGGCGATGTCGACATCATGATCACCGCCGAGATGATGGAGGCGGGTCGCGCCATCATCCGCGGTTTCGTCACGCCCGACCGGACCGTCCTGATCACCTCGACTCACCGCGCGCTGGCGGTCTCGGAAAAGATGGTGCCCGGTGACGGCATCGCGTCCTCTGACGAGGTGATGGCCGCCGCCGAGATCGCCGCCCGCCGCGTCATCGCCGCCGACTTCGACGCGCTGGCGATCCGCAATGGCTCGGTGATCTCTGCATCGCTCTTTGGCGCACTGGCCGGGGCGGGTGTCCTGCCCTTCCCGCGCAAGGCTTTCGAGGCCGCGATCAAGGCGGGCGGCAAGGGCACGGAAGCCTCGCTGAAAGCCTTCGCCGCCGCCTTCGACGTGGCCGCCAATCCCACGCCCGAAGCCACTGTCCCTGCGCAGGCAAAGCCCGAACCCAAGGTCCAGGGCCCCGCCCGGCTGCTGGCCGAATGGGACCGGCTTGCAACCCGCGTCGCCGCCCTGCCCGCCCCGGTCGCTGAACTGGCGCTTCCAGGCCTGCGCAAGGTCGTGGACTTCCAGGACCTGCGCTATGGCGCCGAATACCTGGACCGGCTGGCCACCGTCCTAGCCCGCGACGATGCCTCTCACGGCTGGGTCCTCTCGCGCGAGGCCGCCAAGTACATCGCCAATGCGCTGGCCTATGACGACATCATCCGCGTCGCCGACCTGAAGACCCGCGCCCGCCGCTTCGAACGCATCCGCAGCGAAATGCGGGTGAAGGACACGAACGTCCTCCAGCTCACCGAATTCTTCCACCCCCGCGCCGAAGAGATCGTCGGCATGTTCCCCGCCCGCCTAGGTGCCCGGCTGGAGGCCGACCCGAAGTGGATGGCCCGCCTGACGCGCTGGTTCGACAAGGGCCGCAGGCTGCGGACCGACAGCCTGCCCGCCTTTGTCACCCTGCACTTTCTGGGCGGCATGAAGGGCTGGCGTCGCCGCACGCTGCGTCACGCGCAGGAACAGGCGCATCTGACCCGCTGGCTGGACACCGCGCTGGCGGAAGCCGCCCGCAACTACGACCTTGCGGTCGAGCTGATCCGCTGCCGCCGCCTGATCAAGGGCTATTCCGACACCCATGTCCGCGGCTACGCGAAGTTCGACCGCGTCCTTGCCGCCACCGCCCGCATCGCCGCGCGTGACGATGCCGCCGACTGGTGCCGCCGCCTGCGCGAGGCCGCGCTTCAGGACGAGGAAGGCAAGGCGCTTGACGGCGCGATCCGCACGATCGACAGCTTTGCCTGACCCAAGACGGGGGCGCGCCGCCCCCTTGGCAACGTCTTACTCGGCCAGCGCGCGATACCCGCCGTTCCAGTAGACCAGCGCCCCCGCGCCCGGAGTGACCCTGACCGCCCGCACCCGGCCGATCAGGATCGTATGCGTCGCCCGGTCGATCATCTCTTCGACCGTGCAGTCGAACGCCGCCGGGGCACCTGTCAGCAGCCGCGCGCCGGTGACGGCGGTTTCCCACTCTGCCCCCTCGTAACGCGCGGCCCCCTTCACGCCGCCGAAGCCCGAGAACCGCTCTGCCACCGCCTGATGCGCCGCCCCCAGCGAGGACCAGCCGAACCGGCCATACCTGACCAGCAGCGGATGGGCCGAGGCGGTGCGGTTCACGCAGGCCAGCAGCAAGGGCGGCTCGGCCGACAGCGAGATGGCCGACGTCACGACCAGACCGGACGCCTCATCCCCGTCGCCCACGGTCAGGACGCTGCAGTTGCCCACCAAGGCCCGCATCGCATCGCGGAACTCTTTCCCGGTCGGTTCTTCGGCCATGCGGTCCCTCACCTGATCCCGGCGGCTGCCAGCTTCGGCAGCACCGTATCGCGGAAATAGGGGAACTCCTCGACATAATCCACGAAGGACAGCGTGGTGCCGGCAAAGCCGGTCACGTGCAGCTTCAGGATGCCCTCGGCCACCTGATCCGGCGTGCCGATCAGGGGAAAGCCGCCGTGACCCAGCGCAAACAGGTGCTTGATCTGCGCCAGCAGGTCATGCGGAAAGCTGTGGGCATGGGCGAACTGCAACCGGACAAGGTTGTCCACCGCGTCGGTGTCGGCGTTCTGCACCGCCGTATAGTCGGCATAGGCCTTGGCCTCGGCCTCGGTCGGGCGGCAGATGACATGGGAAAACGTCAGCACGTTCACATCCCGCCCCTTGGCGCGGGCCTGCGCCTTCAGGTCCGCAATCTCGCCCTTCGACCGCGCCAGGTCGATGGCCGGGGTGAACAGGAAGTTGGCATTGTCGGTGGCGAACTCGCGGCCCTGCGGGCTGCCTGCCGCGTTGATGATCGGCACCGTCCCCCGCAGCGGCTTGGGGTCGCCCTTCACCCGCCTGGCCTTGAAATAGGCACCGTCCCAATCGAAATGATCGTCCGAGGTCCAGAGCTTGCGGATCAGGTCGAACCATTCCTGCGCATAGGCATAGCGCGTCTCGTGGTCGTCGGGCAGCGTCAGGCCCAGCGCCTCGTATTCCGGCTTGTTCCAGCCCGCCACGATGTTCAGCCCCGCGCGACCCTGGCCGATCTGGTCGATGGTTGCCATCTGCTTGGCCACGACGACGGGATGGTTCGCCGCAGTATGGATCGTGGCGAAGACCGCGATGTTCTTTGTCGCTGCCAGCAGCCCCGCGGCCCAGGTCATCGTCTCCAGCACGCCGCCGTGAAAGTCGGTCTCGCCGCCGTAGTGATGCGCAGGTTCGAGGGAATCGGGCGCTGGCAGTCGGAGTGTCTCGCCTCGGGCGGTCGGGAGTGACCTACGAAGTGACCGACGAAGGCCGCCGCGTCACCGACGACTACGGCGCGGTGCGGCGGCGGCTGCTGATCCAGGCGGTCGCGGGCGTCCCCGGCTTTTCCGACCGGCTGGCCGAGGCGACGCGGACGCTGAACCTGCTGTCGGGGATCTACGAAGAGATCTCGCGCGTTGCGGCCACCCACCGGCGCAGTTGATGCCGGGTTGCCCCCTGGCCCGGCCCTCTGCGCCGTCGCTGAGGGCCGGGGTGAGGGCCGGGGTGAGGGCCGGGGTGAGGGCCGGGGTGAGGGGGCAGTTCAGGCCAGCGCCGGCTTGCTTGTCGCCGCGCCCGCCTTGTCCAGCCGCCGGTGCAGGTCACGCGCCACCCGGGCATAGCGCCCCGGCTTGACCGGCATCTGCCATTCGATGAACCGCTGTACCGGGCCGATGGACAGCGCCATGTCCGCCAGAAGCTCGTCGATCTGGTGCATCGAGAACGGGATGATGTTGGTCCCCCGCGCATGCTTTCCCTCGGTCCGTTCCTCCATCCAGCGCAACCGGCGGTCGGTGGCGGCGCGCTGTTCCGCTTCGGGTGGCAGCCGCAAGGCCCCGCCCAGCAGCGCCGCGATCCACAAGGCCCCCATCTCGGCCGACAAGGGCGAGAAGAAGGACGAGTTGTAGCCGTTGAAGGCCAGGTTCCTGACCCCCGTCGGCAGGATGCAGCGGTACAGCCGGAAGTTGCCGCGGTCGTCCATGATCCGGGCCTGCAGATCAGCGTCCAGGAACGGCACCTCCTGGCGCCAGCCGGTGCCGCAGATCACGATGTCGGCCGGGAGTCTCTCGCCCGTCTTCAGCAGGGCAAAGCGCCGCCCGCCTTCGACGATCAGCTGGTCGACAGCCGTGTCGCGCTTGATCGTGATGCGGCCCTTGGCCACCAGGTCGAAGAACCCGTCCGTGACAAGACTGACGGTGGACCGCGCGATCCTTTCGAACGACCCGCGCGGCAGGACGCCCAGCTGCTTCAGCTTCAACTGCCTGGTAATGACGGACTGCACCGAGCCAAGCATCGAGTTGCGGACCGGCTTGCCCGCCCCGTGCAGGAATTTCTCGACCCCTTTCAGGGTGATGTAGGGGAACAGCCCCTCGCCCATCCGGGTCAGGAACAGGTATTTGTAGTTCAGCACCCCGCCCAGCTTCTTCGGCATCTTCCAGATCAGCTCACGCGCGACCACCGTCATGCTGGCCGCCGCCTCGACCAGCCCCACCGCCACGTCGCAGGACGATTTGCCGTAGCCGATCACGACGACATGCTTGCCCCGCGCCTGGGCGAGGTCCAGGAATTCCGACGAATGGCAGATCGTGCCGCCCGCCGCCCTGAACTCATCCGCGCCCTTGAAGTCCGGCACGGCCGGGGCCGAGAAGATGCCATTGCAGATCGTCAGGAAATCAAAGCTGTCCGACTGTTCCGACTGACCCTGGGGCTGGAATGTCACCGTCCAGCGCCCGTCCGCGCTCTGGCTGGCTCGGGTGACGGTCGTGGACAGCCGGATCAGCGGCTTCAGCCGGAAATGGTCGGCATAATCGTTCAGGTATTGCTGCACCTGCTGGCCCGAGGGCCATTCGGGATAGTGCTTCGGCATCGGGAAGTCCGACAGGTGATAGGTGTCCTTGCCGTTCTGGGTGCTGATGCCGGGGTAAAGCCGGGTCGCGCTCCAGACCCCGCCGACGTCATGGACCTTCTCGAAGACGGTCACGTCATGGCCGAAATCGCGCAGATGGCGGGCCGTGGTCAGACCGGCGAAACCGGCCCCGATGATGGCGATCTTCATGGGTTTCTCTCCGGTTTCAGGACATCAGCAGCGGAATGGCAGGCTCGGCCCGTTCCGGCCCCATCGCGGTATAGCCGCCGTCGACGCGGATATCGGTGCCGGTGATGAAGCTGGCCTCGTCCGAACACAGGAACAGCACTGCCGAGGCGACCTCTTCGGGGTTCGCCACCCGGCCCAGCAGGTGGAACGGCGCGGCGACGCTGTCGGTCTTGGCGCGGTTGCCACTGGTCAGCTGGTCCATGATGTTGGACCAGGTCCAGCCGGGGCTGACCGCGTTCACCCGGATCCCCTTCGGCGCCAGGTCCATCGCCTGATTGCGCGTCAGTTGCAGGATCGCGGCCTTCGACACCGGGTAAAGCCAGCGCCCGGTCTGCGCCACCCGCGACGAGATCGAGCCGAAGTTGACGATGGCACCGCGGTTCCGCGCCAGCTCTGTCTCGGCGGCCTGCATCAGCATGACCGACCCAACCAGGTTCACATCCAGGCTCTCCAGCCACTCTGCCCTGGTCGAGGCCGCGCCATTGTCCAGGTAGGAGCAGGCGACGTTGACCAGGAAGTCGATCCGCCCGAAGCGCTCCTTCGTCGCCTGCACCAGGGCCGCGATCTGGGCATCGTCGCGCAGGTCGCAGTGCTGGAACCCCACCCCTTCCGCGAATCCCCCGCCTTCCGCGATGTCGGCCACCATGACCCTGGTGCCCGCCGCCACGAAGGCATCGACCACCGCGCGCCCGATCTTGGTGCAGCCGCCCGGCACGATGGCCACCTTTCCGCCCAACCCGCGCATTGTCTTCCTCCCGGTTTTCCTTTGAATTTGAAGGAATTCTGACCCACATGGCGCAGGGGTCTATCCGGGGCGCGCGGGAAATATCCGGAAAACGAAAAAATCGACGCCCGCCCGCGCCGGATTGCCGCAGGCCGTGCTAGCCTTGACGCCGAAAGCCAGGGGCCGCCGGATGACCAGACCGCTGCTGCGCAACCACACGCTCTTCCACTCGCGCGATCTTGACGAGGCGCGGGAACGGGTGGCCGCCGTCTTCTGCCCGCACCGGCTGGAAACGCTGGGCGCGCGCAGTCTGTTCGACGCCTGCCACCACCACCTGCCGGGCGAGCGTCTGTCGCTGAACTACATCGAATACGGTGCCAGGACCCTGATCGCGCCGGGCGAGCTGGGCAACTTCTACCTGTTGCAGATCCCGCTGGATGGCGGGGCCGAGATTTCCAACGGGTCCACGACCTACCTCTCCACCCCCGACCGGGCCGCGATCCTGAACCCGCATCTGCCCACGCGGATGACCTGGGAGGAAGGCACCCGCCAGGTCCTGGTGCAGATTTCCCGCCGCGCGATGCAGGACCACCTTGCGGCGCAACTGGGCGGCCCCTCGGACCGGCCGCTGACCTTCGACGGGCCGCTGGACATCGCGACCGGCCCCGGTGCGGCGCTGCGGCGGCTGGTGATGTGGCTGGTGGCCGAGACCGATGCCGGCCAGCCCCCGATCGGGCCGGGCCTGATGGCGCGGCAGATCGAAGGCACGCTCCTCTCCGGCCTGCTGGAGGCACAGCACGACCATCAGGCGCAGCTTGCCCGCAGCCGCGCCGCGCCGCGTCCCCGCCACCTGCGGCTGGCCGAAAGCTTCATCGAGGCGCATCTGGATCAGCAGATCACGCTGGAGGACGTGGCGCAGGTCGCGGGCATCTCGCCGCGCGGGTTGCAGCTGGCCTTCCGCGAACACCGGGGCACCACGCCCCTGGGCTTCTGGCGCGAGGCGCGGCTGGCCCGGGTCCATGCCGACCTGCTGGCCGCCCCACCCGGAACCCGCGTCACCGAGGTCGCGCTGCGCTGGGGCTTCACCCATTTCGGCCGCTTCGCCGAGATCTATCGGGCGCGCTATGGTCTTTCGCCGCGCGACACCCTGAAGGGCCGAGGGGCCTAGAACGTCAGCCCGGAAAACCGCGACGGGTTCTGCGGCACGCCGGGCAAGACGCACAGCATTTCGTACAGGTAATTCGCCGCGATCAGCGCGGTGTTGCCCGAGGGATCATAGGGTGGCGAGACCTCGACCAGATCGCAGCCGACCAGGTTCAGACCGGCACAGCCCCGGATGATTTCCAGCCCCTGCCAGGTCGTCAGGCCGCCAGGCTCTACCGTCCCCGTCCCCGGCGCAAAGGCCGAATCCAGGCTGTCGATGTCGTAGCTCAGATAGACCGGCGCATCGCCGATCCGGTCCCGGACGATCTGCATCAGGGGGGTCAGCGACTTGTGCCAGCACTCCTCGGCCTGCACCACCGTCCAGCCCTGATCGCGGCCCCAGTTGAAATCGTCCGCTGCATAGCCCGTGGCGCGCAGGCCGATCTGGAACACCTTGTCGTTGAGCAGACAGCCATCCTCCCAGGCGCGGCGGAACGGGCAGCCGTGGGCGACCTTTTCGCCGAACATGGTGTCGTTGATGTCGGCATGGGCGTCGATGTGGATCAGCGCCACCGGCCCGTGACGTTCCTTGATCGCCCGCAGGATCGGCCAGGTCAGCGTGTGGTCACCGCCCAGCGTCAGCGGGATCACGCCTTCGGCCAGCACGCCCCGGTAATGTGCGGTGATAATGTCCACCGTCTTCTTCAGGTCGAAGGTGTTGATCGCCACATCGCCCAGGTCCGCCACCTGCAGATGCTCGAACGGTGCCGCCCCGGTCGCCATGTTGTAGGGCCGGATCATCCGGGATTCATCGCGGATCTGCCGGGGGCCAAGCCGGGTGCCGGGTCGGTTGCTGGTCCCGTGATCCATCGGAACCCCGATGAAGCCTGCGTCCAGCCCCTTGGCGCCGGGTGCAAAGGGCAGCCGCATCATCGTCGCAGGCCCGCCGAAACGCGGCATCTCGTTGCCGCCAAGAGGTTGGTTCAGTCGCGTCATCTTCCCGCTCCCCGCTAGCAGACGCCAGCCTGCCGCAGAGACCCGGCGCCCGCAACGCAAAACGCCCCTCCCCGGCTGGGGAAGGGCGCCAGGTCCGGCCTCGACCGGGTGTCAGCTCGCGGGGCCGATCAGCGTCTCGCGCATCAGGCCGTAGACTTCGGTGCTGTCCATCAGCGGCTGGATGCGCTCGGCGTTCAGACCCGCGCCCCGCACCAGAATGCCGCCCGCCACGTCGTTGGTGCCGACGAAGGCAAGGCCGAAGGGATGCTGCACCCCGGCCCGGTCCGGCGCCGAGACGAAGACATCGCCCAGCGCGCCCTGCTGCCCCTTCAGGATGCCGCCGCCGCTGGTGGTGATCGCGACCGCCCCGCCAGCCGGTGCGTTCGAGCCGGTCAGCACCTGCATGCCGCCCGCGTCGCTGTCGGCGGTGGTCAGCAGCAGCGTGTCCGGGTTCGCCTGAACAAAGCCATGCGCCACGCCGATCGCCGCGTCAGCCCGCGCCAGCGCCGCAAGCGTGCCGGCCGCGTTCATCGAGTTGGCCATGTTGTCGGTGCCCTCCTCCTCGATCACCGCAAAGAAGCCCTCGGCGTCGCGCGACACCACCTTCAGCGCAAAGTCGGTCATCTCGGCCAGGGTCGGCGCGGTCTCGACATAGTGGGGCAGCCCGTCGATCGCGTTGCGCTCGGCCGGGCTGTCGTTGAACGTGTGGTCAAGGGCAAAGACGCCCAGCACCTTTTCGACCGCCGCCGGATCCAGCGCGAGCAGCTCCTCGCGGGTGTAGACCACGGTGAAGCCCAGTTCCTCGGCGCGCTGGATCAGGTTCACCCCGTCCTCGCGCACGCCCTCGCCGTGGCGGCCGGTGGTGCCTGCGGGCAGCAGGTTGCGCTCGCCGCCCGACAGGATCACCTGGGCGCCCGATTCGATCACCTGGCGGGCGATCGTCACCTCGTCGCCGCGGTCATCGACCGAAGCGACGAAGGCCGCGGTTCCGGGTTCCGCGATGTTGCCGGTCTGGACCAGTGCCAGAGCCTTGCCCGCCGCCATCGCCTCTTCGGCCAGCGACATCGCCTGTCCCGAAGCCGCCGTCAGGTCGGTCGTCCCGTCCTTGCCGAAGCTGTCGGCCGCAACCTTGACTCCGTAGGCATGCACCGTCGCGCCGCCGTGGCTGGTGCCGGTCAGCTGGTCCTTCATGTGGCCGGTGTAGACCCCCATCTCGGGCAGGCGGTCCCAGTTCAGCTCGCCGTCCGGGCCGACCTGGTGGATGCGCGCCGCCATCCAGTGGTTTGCTCCGGCGCCGTCGGGGTGCAGGAAAATCACGTTGCCGGTGTCCTGGGCCAGCGCAGGCAGCGCCAGAGCAAGCGCGGTGGCGGCGGTGCCCAGCGTCAAACTCGCTTTCGTCATCGTCGTCTCCATTCTGAAGGCCCGCAAGGCCGCGAGCCTCGGGCATATGGGAAGGCAATGTAACAGCACAAGCGCAGCTGCATCACAGTCCGGTAAATGGCGGCAACCCTTTCGCAAACCTGCCGCGCATGTCGTTTTCTGACGCCAAAGGTCGGGTGGACTTGCCCGCATTCCCCCGGCTCTGGCAGATAGGGGCGAACCTATTGCGGGAGTCCCCACCATGAAAACCCACGTCAAGGCCCTGGTCGTCGGCGGCGGCGCAGTCGGCACCGGGATCGCCTACCATCTTGCGAAAGCGGGCTGGGACACGATGCTGGTCGAGCGGGACGAGCTGACCGCGGGCTCCACCTGGCACGCCGCGGGTCTGCTGCCGCTGTTCAACATGTCTTACGCGACCACCCACATCCACAAGTACAGCGTCGATTTCTACAAGGGGCTGGAGGCGGAAACCGGCCTCAACCCCGGCTTCTACGTCGTCGGCAACCTGCGCATGGCGCAACATCAGCAGCGGATGGACGAATACATGCTGTATTCCTCGGTGGCCGAAACCGCCGGGGTCTACCACGAGTTCCTTAGCCCCAAGGACATCAAGGACCGCTGGCCGCTGGTCCGCACCGAAGACCTGATCGGCGCGCTGTATCACCCGCAGGATGGCTACATCAACCCGGCCGACGTGACCCAGGCGATGGCCAAGGGCGCTCGGCAGTTCGGCTGCACCTTCGAGCGCAAGGTCCAGGTCGACGGCTACCGCTGGACCGGGTCCGAATGGATCGTGTCCTGCACAAGGCTTGAGGAAAAGGGCGGCAACCTCGTCCCCTCGGACGACCGGTTCGAGATCACCGCCGAACACGTCGTGACCGCCACCGGCAACCACGCCCAGCGCACCGCCAGGCTTCTTGGCATCAAGACCCCCGCCGTCGTCGTCGAACACCAGTACATCGTGACCGAGCCCGACCCCGCCCTTGTCGAATGGCGCAAGTCCAATCCCCAGCACCCGGTGCTGAGGGACGCCGACGCCAAGTGGTACGTCCGCGAGGAACGCGGCGGCTGGATCCTTGGCCCCTACGAAAAGGGCGCCCCGGCCCGCTTCCAGTATGGTGTGCCGGAAAGCTTCCGCGCCGATCTGTTCCCGCTGGATCTGGAACGGATCGAGCAGGAATACCTGTCCTTCATCCACCGGATTCCCTCGTCGGAAACCGTGGGTCTCAAGGACGATTACAACGGCCCGATCTGCTACACCCCGGACGGCAACCCGCTGGTCGGCCCCGCGCCGGGCCTGCGCAACATGTGGCTGGCCGAAGGGTTCAGCTTCGGCATCACCGCCGCAGGCGGCACCGGCCATTACCTGGCGCAACTGATGACCGAAGGCGAGGCCGAGATCGACATGGCCTCGCTTGACCCCAAGCGGTTTGGCAACTGGATGACCACCGAATACGCCTCCCGCAAGAATGAGGAGTGCTACGACCACGTCTTCATCCTGCACCACCCGGATGAGGAGCGCGAAGCCTGCCGCCCGCTGCGCACCGCCCCGGCCTATGACCGGCAGAAGGACATGGGCGCGCAGTTCGGCCAGGTGAACGGCTGGGAGCGGCCCAACTACTATGGCCCGAAGGACGCCCCCGCCGACTTTGACCACAATGGCCGCAGCTTCCGCCGTGGCACCTGGTGGCAATACGCCAAGGCCGAGGCCGAAGCGGTCCGCAACACCGTGGGCATCATCGACGCCAGCGCCTTCACCAAGCACCTTGTCCGGGGTCCCGGTGCGACGGCCTTCCTCGACCACTTCACTTGCAACAAGCTGCCGAACGTGGGCCGGATCAACCTGACCTATGCCCTGACCGACCACGGCACCACGCGCACCGAATACACCATCGTCCGGTTGAAACAGGACGAATACTACCTGATCTCGGCCGGGGCCTGGACGGCCTATGACTACGACTTCCTGCAAAAATCCGCCGACGATTGGATGGCTTCCGGCCACGGCCATATCGACATCCACGACGTCACCACCCAGTGGGGCGTCTATGCGCTGGCCGGCCCCAACGCCCGCGCCCTGCTGAAGGACATCGTCAAGGACGCCGATCCCGACACCGTCCTTGGCAACAAGCGCTTTCCCTGGCTGTCCTGCCGCGACATCGAACTGGGCATGTGCCCGGTCCGCGCGATCCGCGTGGCCTACACGGGCGAACTGGGCTGGGAGCTGCACTATCCGATCGAATTCGGCCGCTACCTCTGGGACCTGATCTGGTCGGTCGGCGAAAAGCACGGGTTGAAAGGTGTCGGCGCCCGCGCGCAGAACTGGCTGCGGCAGGAGAAATCCTACCGCGCCTTCGGCAACGAGCTTGGCCGCGACGCCACCCCGCTGGAGGCAGCGCTTGACCGCTTCGTCGACCTGACCAAGGACTTCCGCGGCAAGGAAAAGATGCTGGCCACCGGCATCCGGTCGAAATGCGTCACCCTGCTGATCGACGGGCCGGCGGATGCCGACCCCTGGGGCAAGGAAGCGATCATCCATGACGGCATCAAGGTCGGCCGCCTGACCTCGGGCGGCTATTCCGTGGCCTTTGGCAAGCAGATCGGCATGGGCTATGTCCCCGCCGCCCTTGCCGAGCCGGGCCAGAAGCTGAAAGTGAAGATCCAGTTGCAGGAATGGGACGCCGTCGTGACCGAAGACAGCCCCTTCGACCCGACCAACGCGCGCATCCGCATCGACGGCTGAAAGGTCCCGGCAAGGAAATCGAACCGGAGCCTGCAACGGCTCTGGTCCGATGTCTGCGGCGATTCCGGTGTCCGCGACCAGGCAGATTTCTCGCTTGCCTGTCGCTCCTGCCTTGAACCGCGGCACGACACACCCATCTTTCACGCATGGCCCCAAAGCAAAGACGGGAACGCAGGTTCCAACGACAGTTCGAGGCGCTGGAGCGGTTGGCCCCGTCCCTGCGCGGTCCGATGTCCACCCTGCGCCGGGACAGCTGGTTTCCGATCCGCTTTCCCATCGCACTGCTGCTGATCGTCGGAGGGGTCTTCGCGTTCCTGCCGGTCCTGGGCGTCTGGATGATTCCGCTTGGCCTTCTGCTGCTGGCCGTCGACCTGCCCATCTTGCGCGGACCGATCTCGGCCTTCATCATCCGCAGTCGACGCAAGGCACGGATGATCGCGACCCGCTGGCGGGCCCGGCGACGCTAGCGACTGTCGCACCGCTGTAACCGCGGCGGCCTACCCTGCGCGCAGGGGGTCCCCGCATGTCACGGCGCGAGCGCAGGTTTCACCGGCAGTTCCAGGCCCTGGAGAGCCTGGCCCCGCCCTTGCGTGTCCCACTGTCGCACCTGCGGCGCGGCAGTTGGCTGCTGGTCCGCCTGCCGCTGGCGATCCTGCTGACCATCGGGGGCTGCTTCTGGTTCCTGCCCGTCCTGGGCCTGTGGATGCTGCCTGCGGGCCTGCTGCTGCTGGCCGTCGACCTGCCGCATCTGCGCGCACCGATTTCGACCGTGATCATCCGGTCCCGTCGCGCGACGCAACGGTGGCTGCGGTGCCGCAGACGGCCTTAGTCCTCATCGGCAAGTTCCTGTTCCAGGAACCGCTCGAAGGCGTCAAGGTCCAGGGGATCGAGCTGCCCGAAAGCCCGCATCCAGAGCGTCGCCCCGGCCATTGCCTCGGGCTCCAGCTTGCACCAGATCACCCGACCGCGCCTTTCGCGGCTGATGAGGCCGGCCTCGGACAACACGGCCAGGTGCTTGGAAATCGCGGCCAGGCTCATCGCAAAGGGCTCGGCGACATCGGTCACCGCCATGTCGTCCTCCAGCAGCATGGACAGGATCGCCCGCCGCGTCGGGTCGGCCAAGGCGGCGAAGACAGCATCGAGGCGGTTGGTCATGCCGCGGTTATCCTTCGGGCGGCGGCGATCGTCAACCTTCGGGTTGAATATGTAAACCGGCCGACATGCTGTCGCAGGCACATCGGGCCTTCAATTAAATCGCCTTCTTTCAATACCTTCCAGCGCAATCTGCCTGCTTGACTCTGTCCCGCCCGGTCCGTAGAACCGCCGCGACCGTGAAAGGACCTTGCTATGGCGTCCGAACCCGATCCCGACCGTCTCAAGGCGCTGGAAACGCGGCTGCGGCAGGTCAAGGAAAAGGTGGAACCAGAGCGGACCAACACGGCCAAGGGTTTCTCGCAGGGCGAGGTGGCCTGGAGGATGATGCTCGAGCTTGTGATCGGGATGCTTCTCGGTCTTGGGGTCGGCTACGGGCTTGACGTGCTTCTGGGCACGCTGCCGGTCTTCCTGATCATCTTTTCGCTGCTCGGCTTCGCGGCGGGGATCCGCACGATGCTGGGGTCGGCCCGGCAGTATGAGGCGGCGGCCCGGCGGGCTGCCAAGGACGAGGAAAGCTAGGCGATGGCCACACCAGCCGAAGGCGGTTTCAACATCGACCCGATGAGCCAGTACCTGCTGCGGCCGCTGTTCGGCGATGGCGCGATCCTGTGGTACACTCCCACCAACGCCACGCTCTGGATGGGCGTCACCGTCCTGGCGACGGTCGCGCTTCTGGTGCTGTCCACCCGTCGCCGTGCCATCGTGCCGTCGCGGGGGCAGTCGATCGCCGAACTGATCTACGGCTTCATCCACCGGATGGTCGAGGATGTGGCCGGCCACGAGGCGCTGCGCTTCTTTCCCTATGTGATGACGCTGTTCCTTTTCGTGTTCCTGTCCAACCTGCTGGGTCTGATCCCGACCTCCTTCACCTCGACCGCGCAGATCGCGGTGACCGCGACCCTGGCGCTGCTGGTGTTCTTTACCGTCACGCTAGTCGGCATCGCGCGCAAGGGCGTGGGGTTCCTGGGGATGTTCTGGGTTTCCTCGGCTCCGGCGGCGCTGCGCCCGATCCTGGCAGTGATCGAGGTGATCTCGTATTTCGTCCGCCCGCTGTCGCACTCGGTGCGTCTGGGCGGCAACCTGCTGGCCGGCCACGCGGTGATCAAGGTGATCGCGGGCTTCGCCGGCGCGCTTGGCGTGGGATCGGTGGTGCCGATCATGGGCATCGTCGGCATGTACGCGCTCGAGGTTCTGGTCGCCACCGTGCAGGCCTATGTGTTCACGATCCTAACCTGCGTCTACCTGCGCGACGCTGTCGGCGAGGCGCATCACTAGAGGCCCGGCCACGGGAAAACGACCACTTGGGTCCCGACCACCGGGGCAACCCGATCAACTTTCAGCCAATTCCAAACAGGAGATACCAAATGGAAGGCGAACTTGCAGAAATGGGGAAATTCATCGGTGCGGGCCTGGCGGCGTTCGGCCTTGCCGGCTCGGGCATCGCGGTGGGCAACATCGTGAGCAGCTTCCTCGCCGGTGCGCTGCGCAACCCCTCTGCGGCACCGGGTCAGACCGCGAACCTCTTCGTCGGCATCGCCTTTGCCGAAGCGCTGGGGATCTTCTCGTTCCTGATCGCGCTGCTGCTGATCTTCGTCGCCTGATCCTTCGCACCTGATCTTCGGGCCGGCCCCCCGGGTCCGGCCCAGATTTCCCAGCCAAAGGACAAGTCGACATGGCAACCGAGGCACCTGGCGCGGCGGTACCCACCGTGGGCATGCCGCAACTGGATTTCACGACCTGGCCCAACCTGATCTTCTGGACTCTGGTCACCCTGGTCGTGATCTACCTGATCCTGTCGCGGATCGCCCTGCCGCGCATCGGCGCCGTGCTGGCCGACCGCAAGGGCACCATCACGAACGACCTCGCCGCTGCCGACGAACTGAAACAGCGCGCGGTACAGGCCGAGAAGGCCTATAACGAGGCGCTGATCAGCGCCCGCGCCGAAGCGGCCAAGATCGTCGCCCAGGCCATGGCCGAGATCCAGAAGGACCTCGACGCCGCAACCGCCCGGGCGGATGCGGAGATCGCGGCAAGGGCTGCCGAATCGGAAAAGACGATCGCGGCGATCCGTGACGGCGCTGCCGCTGCAGTCGCTGAAGTGGCGCGCGACACCGCCGTCGAAATCGTCGCTGCGCTGGGCGGGGTGGCGGACACCAAGGCCGTGTCGGCCGCGGTCGGCGCCAGGCTGAAAGGGTAAGGCGATGAAACGGCTTTCACTTCCACTCGCGTTGCTTGCGACGCCGGCCTTTGCGGCCGACAAGCCCTTCTTCTCGCTGCACAACACCGATTTCGTGGTGACGCTGGGCGCCTTGGCCTTCATCGGCATCCTGGTCTACTTCAAGGTTCCGGGCAAGGTGATGGGTCTGCTCGATGCCCGTGCCGCGACCATCAAGGCCGACCTCGACGAAGCCCGCGCTCTGCGCGAGGAAGCCAAGTCGATCCTGGCGACCTATGAGCGGCGCCAGAAGGAAGTCCAGGAGCAGGCTGACCGCATCGTCGCGCAAGCGAAGGATGAGGCAATGGCCGCCGCGGCCCAGGCGAAAGAGGACCTCAAGGCCGCGATCGCCCGCCGTCTGGCCTCGGCGACCGAACAGATCGCCTCTGCCGAAGCCGGGGCGATCCGCCAGGTCCGCGAGCAGGCCATCTCGGTGGCAATCGCGGCCGCTGGCGAGGTGCTGTCCAGGCAGATGACTGCCGAAGGTGCCTCGGCGTCGATCGACGATGCCATCGCCCAGGTCGAAGCGCGCCTGCACTAGGTCGGTTTGACCCCGAACAGGACACCGGCGGCCCCGCAACGGGCCGCCGGTTCTGTTTTGGTCCGCCGCTGCTCTTGCGCTGGTCGCTGGTCGTGCGCCCCAAACGTCATCCCGCCCCCTGCAAGGCGCACCGTCAACTGCCCAGGTCGCAAGTCTTCCCTCGCCCGACTCGCGGTGAAACCTGCTCCGTGGCCCTCAGGCCCCCCGCGCCGCCTGCCGCAGCACCCGGTCCAGCACGTCCAGAAACCGGCTCCGGTCGGCCTTCGAGAACATCTTCCCGCCCCCTTGCCGGAACGGATCGGCCGAGCGCAGGTCCTGCATCAGGTCGCGCGTCGCCAGCGCCATGCCGACATTGGCCGCCGTCAGCTCCTCGCCGTTATGCTTCACCACCCGCGCCCCGGCGGCCACGCATTTCGCAGCCAGGTGGATGTCCCCGGTGACCACCACATCGCCCGGCCCGCAGGCTTCGGCGATGAACTTGTCGGCCTCGTCCGGCCCGCTGGAGACGAAGACGCTTTCCACCAGCGGGTTCTGCGAGGGCCGGATGCCGCCGTTCGACACCACCACCATCCGCACCTTGTGCCGGGTGGCGACCGTCTCTGCCTCTCCTTTCACCGGGCAGGCATCGGCATCGATATAAAGCGTCATGCGGCCCCCGGACGGGCGCGGGCAAAGGTCACTCCAACGTCCGCTGCCAAGCATCCGTTGCCAAAAGGCAGCCACAGATTGTCCAGCCTGGACACTTCAGATCGCCGCCTTCCGCATCTCGTCCAGATAGATCTCCCGCAGGCGGGTCGCGACCGGCCCCGGCTTGCCGGTTCCCACGGGCTTGCCGTCCACCTCTACCACCGGCATCACGAAGATCGAGGCAGCAGTCGAGAACGCCTCGTCCGCCCCCTGAGCCTCTGCCGGGGTGAAGGACCGCTCCTCCACCTCGAACTGCGCCTCGGCCGCAAAGCGCAGCACCGCCGCCCGGGTGATCCCGTGCAGGATGTCGTTCCCCAGCGCCCGGGTGATGATCCTGTTGCCCTTCACGATGTAGGCGTTGTTCGAGGTCCCCTCGGTCACCGCCCCCGCCTCGTCGGTGAACCAGCTGTCATCCACCCCGGCCTTCTTCGCCGCCATCTTGCCCAGCGACGGATACAAGAGCTGGACGGTCTTGATATCGACCCGGCTCCACCGCAGGTCCGGGATCGTGATGACCTTGAACCCGGTCTTCGCGGCGGGCGCATCCGCCAGGTTCGGGATGTCCTGGGTGAAGGCCACCACCGTCCCCGGCAGCTCGGCGGGCGGGAACAGGAACGACCGGTCCCCCGGATTGCCCCGCGTGACCTGAAGGTAGATCATCCCCTGGTCGATCCCGTTCAGCCGAACCAGTTCCCGATGCATCGCCAGCAGCTCGTCCGAGCCGATCGGGCAAGTCATCTCCAGCTCTTTCAGCGACCGCTCCAGCCGCCGGACATGCCCGTCAAAGTCGATCAGCTTGCCATCCAGCACCGAGGTCACCTCATAGACCCCGTCGGCCATCAGGAACCCCCGGTCAAAGATCGACACCTTTGCCTCGCCCTCGGGCAGGTAGTCGCCATTCACATAGACAGTGCGGGTCATGCTGCTATCCCCAAAGCTGCGGCAAGGCCGGGTGGATGTGGCGGTCATCATAAATGACCGGATTGGCGCGGTCCTGCGCCATGTCGGCGGGGCCGTCAAGGTCCGACCAGTCGGCCCCCTGCGCGACCAGGATCGCCGGCGCCATCGACAGCGAAGTCGAGATCATGCAGCCGACCATCACCTTCAGCCCAAGCCGCCGCGCCTCACCCTTCGCGCGCAGGGCCTCGGTCAGGCCGCCGGTCTTGTCCAGCTTCAGGTTCACCACGTCATACCTGCCCAGCAGACCGGGCAAGGACGCCGCATCATGCGCGCTTTCATCCGCACAGACCGGCAGCGGGCGGGCAATTTCGGCCAGCATGTCGTCGGCGCCCTGCGGCAGGGGCTGTTCGACCATCTCCACCCCCAGCCGGATCAGATACGGCGCAAGCTCGGTATAGATATCGGGCGTCCAGCCCTCGTTCGCGTCGACGATCAGCCGGACCCTTGGGGCGCCCTGTCGTACCGCCTCGATCCGCGCCATGTCGGCCGGAGTGCCGAGCTTGACCTTCAGCACCGCCCGATGCGCTTGCCGCGCTGCGGCGGCCCGCATCGCCTCGGGCGTGTCCAGAGACAGGGTGAACGCAATCTCGACCGGTTTCGGCTGGGCCAGTCCCGCAAGCTTCCAGACCGGTGTGCCCGAAGCCTTTGCCTCCAGGTCCCACAGCGCGCAGTCCACCGCATTCCGCGCCGCGCCGGGTGGCAGCGCCTGTTGCAGGGCAGCCCGCGAAATCGCCTCCGGCAGCGCCAGGATCGCCGCGATGGACTCTGCCACCGTCTCGCCATAGCGCGGATAGGGCAGCCCCTCGCCCCAGCCGCGATGGCCGTTCCGGGTGATGGAGCAGGTCACCACCCGCGCCTCGGTCTTCGACCCGCGCGAGATGGTGAAGGGATTGCGAAGCGGGAAGGTCTCGGCCAGGGCGGTGATCATGGCCGGACTTTAGGAGCCGGAACCGGGATTGGGAAGGCACCGGACTTGCTGCGTCCGCAAAAGGAATGTTGCACCGCGGCGCGCAACATTATAACCGTGGTGTCAGACCTGACGTAATATCCTTGCCCAAAGGACTGACGATGAGCTTCCGCCTGCAACCCCCCGCGCCCGCCCGTCCGAACCGCTGCCAGCTTTTCGGCCCCGGCTCGCGGCCCGAGCTGTTCGCCAAGATGGCGGCATCGGCCGCGGACGTGATCAACCTGGACCTGGAGGATTCGGTGGCCCCCGCCGACAAGCCGCAGGCGCGGGCGAACATCATCAAGGCGATTTCGGACATCGACTGGGGTGGCAAGACGCTGTCGGTGCGGATCAACGGCCTCGACACGCCCTTCTGGTACCGCGACGTCGTGGACCTGCTCGAGCAGGCGGGCGAGCGTCTGGACCAGATCATGATCCCCAAGGTCGGCTGCGCGGCGGATGTCTATGCGGTGGACGCGCTGGTCACGGCCTGCGAGGCGGCGGCAGGACGCGGCAAGCGCATCAGCCTGGAGGTGATCATCGAGACGGCGGCCGGGATCGCGCATGTCGAGGAGATCGCGGCCTCCAGCCCCCGCCTGCAGGCGATGAGCCTTGGGGCGGCGGATTTCGCGGCCAGCATGGGGATGCAGACCACCGGGATCGGGGGCACGCAGGAAAACTACTACATGCACCGCGAGGGGGCGAAATACTGGTCCGACCCGTGGCACTGGGCGCAGGCGGCGATCGTGGCGGCCTGCCGGACGCATGGGGTCCTGCCGGTGGACGGGCCGTTCGGGGACTTCTCGGACGAAGAAGGCTTCAAGGCCCAGGCGCGGCGGTCGGCGACGCTGGGCATGGTCGGGAAATGGGCGATCCATCCCAAGCAGGTGGCGCTGGCGAACGAGGTCTTCACGCCGTCCGAGGCCGCCGTGACCGAAGCGCGCGAGATCCTGGCAGCGATGGAGGCGGCAAAGGCCGCGGGCCAGGGCGCAGCGGTCTACAAGGGGCGGCTGGTGGACATCGCGTCGATGCGGCAGGCCGAGGTGATCGTGCGGCAGGCGGAACTGATCGGGGTGTAGCGCAATCGTAGGGTGGGCGATATCGCCCACCCTACCTTCGGGTCAGCGCGTAGATGCCGGAGCCCACGACCAGCGTCGCGCCGATCCAGGTCGCAAGGTCGGGGCGTTCACCGAACAGTGCGATCGCCAGCACCATCGCAAAGATCAGCCGGGTGTAGCGGAAGGGCGTCACCGCCGAGACCTCTCCCGTCCGCATCGCGCAGGTCAGCGCGTGATAGCCCGCCATGCCGAAAACCGTGCCCCCGGCCAGGAAAAGCAGAGCGCCGCCGGTCGGCACCCGTGCGCCGCCGCTGATCGCCAGCAGGATCGCCCCGGCTGTCGCCAGCATCGCAAAGCCAAGCGCCCCCAGCTGGCAGTTCGACAGGCCCTTGGGCGCCGCTCGGGTGGCAAGATCGCGGCCGGCAAAGCCAAGCAGGCCGACCACGGCCAGCAGCGACAGGGCCGAGAAATCCGCCCCCGGCCGCAGGATGACGAGCACCCCCGCAAAGCCCACCAGCACGGCCAACCACCGTTGCGGGCTGACCCTCTCGCCGAAGACCAGCGCGGCCCCGGCGACCACAACCAGCGGCGTCGCCTGCAGGATGGCAGAGGTGGTGGACAGGGCGGTCAGCGTGATGGCAAGGCCGTAGAAGAGACGCCCGGTGATCTCGAATCCGCAGCGGACCAGCATCGGGCGCGACAGGAAGGCAGCGGGCAGCAGCGGCTCGCCGTGGCGGGCGGCCATCGCGGCGAAGATCAGCATTCCGGTCAGACCGATGGTCAACAGGACCTGGCCAAGCGGAAGCTGCTGCGCGGCGGCCTTCACGAAGACATCCTCGACCGCGAAGCCGGCCATCGAGGCCGTCATGAACACCGCGCCGCGCTGGTTGTCGGTCAGCGGCACGCCGCGACCCGCGCTTGACGGGACGGGACGGCTCTGGCCCTGCACCGGCCCGGAGAAGGGCTTGTCATCTTGCTGCGCATCTGGGCCTCCGGAGGCACAAGCTGCGCGGGCGGGGCGGAAATGGCAAGCGCCCCGCCCGCCGAGCGGCCCCAAATCCTTCTCCGCAAATCCTTCAAGGAAAGGATTTGTCAAAATTCTTGCTCAAGAATTTTGGGGCCGCTAGATCAGCCCGGCGTGCTTCATCGCCGCCTTGATCTTCGCCTTCGTCCCGTCGGTCAGGCCCACCAGCGGCAGACGCACTTCTTCCGAGCAGAGGCCCAGCACCGACAGGGCATATTTTGCGCCCACGAGACCCGGCTCGATGAAGATCGCCTCGTGCAGCGGCATCAGCTTGTCCTGATACTCCAGCGCGCGGGCATAGTCGCCGCGCAGGGTCGCCTCCTGGAACTCGGCGCAGAGGCGGGGGGCCACGTTCGCGGTCACGCTGATGCAGCCGACCCCGCCGTGGGCGTTGAAGCCCAAGGCGGTCGCGTCCTCACCCGAAAGCTGGATGAAGTCCGCCCCGCAGGCGGCACGCTGCATCGAGACCCGCTCGATCTTGCCGGTCGCGTCCTTGACGCCGATGATCCGGGGCAGCCTGGCCAGGGTGCCCATCGTCTCGGGCAACATGTCGACCACGGACCGGCCGGGGATGTTGTAGATCACGATCGGCAACTGGCAGCAGTCGTGCAGCGCGGTGTAATGCGCAACCAGACCCGCCTGGGTCGGCTTGTTGTAATAGGGCGTCACCACCAGCGCGGCATTGGCCCCGACCTTCTCGGCATGGCGCATCAGGCTGATGCCCTCGACCGTGTTGTTTGACCCCGCGCCCGCGATCACCGGAACCCGGCCCGCCACGGCGGCGACCACTTCCTCGATCACCCTCTGGTGCTCGGCGTGGCTCAGCGTCGGGCTTTCGCCGGTCGTGCCCACCGGAACGATGCCGTGGCTGCCTTCGGCGATGTGCCAGTCGACAAGTTTCTTCAGCGTCACCAGATCCAGTTCGCCGTTCTTGAACGGCGTCACCAGGGCAGGAAGGGACCCTCTGATCATGACGCTTCTCCTTTGATGGGCGATATTGCCCGCAAGCGCGCTTCTCATAGCGGCTGGCAGGGCCAAAGCCAAGTCTTGCGCACTGACGCAGTCGTGGGTTGTCCACCGGCGGGCAGTCAGGCAGATTCGGCGCCATGAGCAGCAAGAACATGATCCGGGCGCTGGTCCTGGCCATTGGCCTCCAGACGCTTCCGGCAGGAGCAGACACGACACAGGCGATGCGGACAGCCCTGGAGCTGGCCGCTGGCAAGGATTGGGACGGCGCGCTTTCCGTGGCGCCGTCAGGCGTGGGGCGCGACGTCATCGCATGGCAGCGGCTTCGGGCGGGCGAAGGGCGACTGGGCGAGTACGAAGAGTTCCTGCAGCGCCGCCCGGACTGGCCCGGCCTGCGGCTCTTGCGCGAAAAGGGCGAGGACGCGGTGGCGCGGTCCACCGACCCCGCCCGCGTGATTGCCTGGTTCCAGGCCGCACCGGCGCAAACCGGGACCGGAGCCATCGCGCATGTCCGGGCGCTGCAAGCCGCAGGCCGCGCTGCCGATGCCGATGCCGAGACCGAGGCGATGCGGGCCTGGTCCAGCCTGCCCTTCGCCCCGGACCAGGAGCAAGAGCTGATCGGCCTTGTCCCCGAAGGCGTGGGCTTCGTCCATGAGCTGCGTCTGAATACCCTGCTCTGGGAAGGGCGCAGGGGCGAGGCCGAGCGGATGCTGCCCCGCGTGTCCGCGGACTTGCAGGCGCTGGCCCGGGCGCGGATTGCGCTGCAGGGCGAGGGCAACGGTGTCACCGCGCTGATCGAAGCCGTGCCGAAGTCGCGCGCCGACGATCCGGGTCTTGCCCATGACCGCTTCATCTGGCGGATGAAGCGCGAGCTTTACGACGAGGCGGCCGAGCTGATCCTGGACCGCTCCACCTCGGCCGAGGCGCTGGGACGCCCCGAAGCCTGGGCCGAACGCCGCGCCATCCTGGCGCGCTACCTGATGCGGAACGGCCGGACGCAAGAGGCCTACCGGATCGCCGCCAACCACCATATCCCGGCGGGCGGCGGTGCCTCGGCCTATGCCGACCTTGAATTCCTGGCGGGCTTCATCGCGCTGCGCAAGCTGGGCGATGCGGCGACGGCAGAGACGCATTTCCGGCATCTGCTTGCCGGCGTTTCGACTCCGATCAGCCTGGCGCGGGCGCATTACTGGATCGGTCGGGCGCAAGAGGCCGCCGGCAAGGAGGCAACCGCAAGCTACAGGGCCGCCGCAGCCCATCAGACCGCCTATTACGGCCTTCTGGCCGCCGAGCGGCTGGGCCTGTCGCTGGACGCCAGTCTGCTTGCGCGGCCTGCAACCCCGGACTGGCAGAGCGCGGGCTTCACCCAATCTTCGGTCCTTGCCGCCGCGCAGCTGCTGCTGCAAGCCGGCGACCTGCCGCTGGCCAGGCGGTTCCTGCTGCATCTGGGCGAGGGCCTTGATGACACCGGCATCGCCCAGCTGGCCGACATGACCCTGGCCTGGAACGAGCCGCACCTGGCGGTTCTGGTCGCAAAGCAGGCGGCAGAGCGCGGGCTGATCCTGCCGCATGCCTATTTCCCGATCCCGGAGTTCGTGCCGGACGGGCTCAAGGTCAGCCGGGCGCTGGCTCTGTCGATTGCCCGGCGGGAAAGCGAATTCGACCCGGCTGCGCGGTCGTCAGCCGATGCGCGCGGGCTGATGCAGGTCCTGCCCGGAACGGCGAAACTCATGGCCGCCAAGCTTGGAAAACCCTTCGACGCCGGCAAACTGATCTCCGATCCCGCCTACAATGTCGCGATGGGCGCGGCCTATCTTGCCGAAATGGCCGAGGAGTTCGGGCCGTCGATCGCGCTGATCGCCTCGGGCTACAACGCCGGCCCTGGCCGCCCGCGCCGCTGGATCGGCGAATTCGGCGACCCGCGTCGCGCGGATGTGGACGTGGTCGACTGGGTCGAGACCATCCCCTTCGCCGAGACGCGGACCTATGTCATGCGGGTGGCCGAGGGCGTGGTCATCTACCGGGCCAAGCTGAAGGGCGCGGTGGGGCCGGTCAGGATCACGGACGAGTTGAAAGGGTAGGTGGGCAGATTGCCCACCCTACAAGCCGTGCGGAGGGTTAGCCCTTGTGCCGCATCTCCAGCTGCGCCAGCCGGACCTGGCGCAGCGCCTCGACCAGAAGCGCGGTCAGCAGGCCGAAGCTGAGCAGGCCATTCACCGCAGCCATCGCCGCGAAGATGCGCCATTCCTGCCTGGGCAGGACATCCCCCAGCCCCAGGGTCGAGAAGGCCTCGATCGCGTAGTAGAGCGATTCCTCCATCGACCTGAAGACCCCGATTTCGAACAGCACATAGGCCCAGATCCAGATGTTCACGGTCAGCACCAGCAGCACCCAGATCCCCACGGCCACCAGCAGGACTACCAGCTTGGGGCGCTGCGGCGGACGGATCAGCCAGGGATGAGCCACCCGAAAGGCGCTTTCCAGGACCAGGGCCGCCACGGCCATGACCAGAACGTTCAGGACCAGCAGCCCCGAGCCCAGCGCGATTTGCAGTAACATGGCGTGCCTTCTGGACTAAGCCTGCCCCAGACCTTATCTGACGATCATCATGGTGGCCAAGTCCGATCCCAACTCCAAGCTGATCGCCGAGAACCGGCGGGCGCGCTTCGACTACAGCATCGAGAGCGATCTCGAGGCTGGCATCATGCTGTTCGGGTCCGAGGTGAAAAGCCTGCGCCAGGGCGGGTCGAACATCGCGGAAAGCTATGCCTCGGTCGAGGGCGGCGAGTTGTGGCTGATCAACGGCTACATCGCGCCCTACCTGCAGGCCAGGACCTTCGGGCATGACGAACGCCGTCGGCGCAAGCTTCTGGTGTCGAAGAAAGAGCTTTCCCGCCTGTGGAGCGCGGTGGGCCGCGAGGGCATGACCATCGTGCCGATGAAGATGTACTTCAACGACCGCGGCATCGTGAAACTGAAACTGGGGATCGCCAAGGGCAAGAAGCTGGCCGACAAGCGCGAGACCAGCGCCAAGCGGGACTGGGACCGCGACAAGGCCCGGCTCCTGAAGCAGAACAGCCGCGGCTGAAACTGCACTTATCGAACATTTCTTGCCGGACCTGCGACAGTGTGGCACAGTTTCGCCTACCGGACAGCCACGTCCGGGGGACAAGCCGGGCAAACCCGGTACGGGAACCGGCGGACAGTGGGAGTGACGGGCAATGGAACTGATCATCCAGATCATTGCAGGCCTCTTGGGCGGCAATGCGGTGGGGGCCGGGGCGAAGACCCTCAGCCTCGGGACGGCGGGCAACTCGGTCGTGGGCGGCGTCGGCGGCCTGCTTGGCGGCCTGCTTGGCGGCCTTCTGGCCGGCACGCTGGCCGGTGAAGGCGGGGCGGCGATCGACTTTTCGAACCTCGACATGGGCGCGCTGGTCCAGTCGGTGGCTGGCGGCGGCATCGGCGGTGCGATCCTGACGGTGATCGTCGGCATGGTGAAGAAGACCCTGGCCAAGTAACACCCCCGGCGCGGGGGCGCTGCGTCTCCGCGCCACTGGCCTGCCTGCAGCCTGGGCAAGTTTCCGCCAGTATCCTCGTGCTAGCGCACCCCACGGTTGCGAAATCCCGGCTATTGTGCCATTATCTTCAACAGTGCGGTGGCGTTTGGCCGTTGCGCTGAGCTGTATCCAATACCTCAGACCAGATTTCCGTGCCCGATTTCCGGGCATTTCTTCTTCCGTTGGCAAACCATTCATACAAGGAGAATTCCCATGGCCAGGCCCCCCGTTTCCCCCGGCGAAGGCGACTTCAACCTTCCCTCCGACAGCGAGGAAGACCTCGACGGAGCGCTGCCTCCAACCGATGTCGATCTTGCTGTCCAGGCTGCCGAACAGGAAGCCGAGATCATGGAGACCGCCTTCGGCGAGGATCTCGCCGCGCTCAAGGCCGAGATCGAAAAGCGCCTGACGTCGAACTGCGCAGCGGCGAATGCAAGCGGTGCCGTGCAGGACATCGAAGGTGACAATATCGTCGGCATCGGGTTCACGACCGTCGATTCCGAGGATCTCGCCTCGGGGGCGTGCAGCGCGGAGCCCGGCAGTCCGGCGCTGGTCGCCTATGTTTACGAACAGGTCACGGACGACAAGCTGCAGGCCGAGATCGCCGCGTCGGCCGGGACTTCGGCGCTGAGCACCGTGCCGGTGATCCAGGTCCAGACCGGGGTGATTGACGCCCTTTCGCACCGGGCGCGGATGCGCCCGGCACCGGGGGGCGTCTCGGTCGGGCATTTTGCGATCACGGCCGGCACGCTCGGCTGCCTCGTGCGCGGCAATTCAGCGCCGCGACACGTGCGCCGGATGATCCTCAGCAACAACCATGTGCTGGCCAACAGCAATGCGGCGCAGCTGGGCGATGCGATCATCCAGCCGGGGCGCGTCGACGGCGGCAGTCGGCCGGGCGATGTGATCGCAGTGCTGGAACGGTTCGTGCCGATCAACTTTGCCGCCGGCGGTATCAACTTCGTCGACTGCGCGACCGGATGGACCTGGCCCGAGCGGGTGCGCAGGGAGCTCATGTTCCTCAGCGGCGGGGTGCCCCGGTTCTTCCGGGTGGGAAACTGCGTCAAGAGCCCGGCGCTGAACATGCTTGTCGGCAAGACCGGGCGCACCACCCAGCTGCGCCAGGGCCGGGTGACCGGCGTTGGCGTGACGGTGAACGTCAACTTCAACGGCCGGATCGCGCAGTTCCGCGACCAGTTCTCGATCCGGGGAATCGGCGGCGATTTCAGCGCAGGCGGCGATTCCGGTTCGCTGATCTGGGAATGGTCGGCCCAGCGCTGTGCGGTCGGGCTCTTGTTTGCCGGGGGTGGCGGCACCACTTTCGCCAACCGGATATCGCGGGTGCTGGGGGCGCTGGACGTGCGGCTGGAAGTCTGAAACCATTGGGAGCCGACCGAAGGGCCGGCTCCCGCCCATCGACCCGGAGTGACCGAGATGACTGGCGACGACGAAGCCTGGGTTCCCCCCGACCTTTCGGCATTGGGCGTGGACCCTGCGCCGCAGAGCCATCAGATGCCGGACAACGGCGGTGCGACGCCCGCTGCGGCCGCGCTGGCGCGTCACCACGATGCGCTGATGGCACGGATCGGGGTGGTGATGGTCGGCGAGACGCTGGATGCCACCGGCGCCTCTGCCGTGCTGATCGGTGTGCGCACCGCGCGCGACATGGGACGGCTGCCGACCTCGGTCGATGGTGTGCCGGTTGTGGTGCAGGTGATCGGCGACGTCGACGCCCAGTAGCTCCGGCAGGGCAAAGGCGGCTTTGCCGGGGGGGGCGATGGCGGCTGAATCCCTTGCCCTTGTCCCGGTTTTGCGGCTATTCGTCTGGCCAGAAGGTCAGGAGAATGCCATGGGCGCGGACGACCCCAAGACGCTGGTCTCGACCGACTGGCTGGCGCGCCATCTGCGCGACCCCGACCTGCGGGTCCTGGACGCCAGCTGGTATCTGCCGGCGCAGAACCGCGACGCCAGGGCCGAATATGCCGCCGCGCATATCCCCGGCGCGCGCTTCTTCGACATCGACGAGATTTCCGACCAGCGGTCATCCCTGCCCCACATGGCCCCGCCGCCCGAAAAGTTCATCTCGCGGCTTCGCGCGATGGGCGTGGGCGACGGGCATCAGGTCGTTGTCTACGACGGCGCGGGCATCTTCAGTGCCGCCCGGGTCTGGTGGACGTTCCGGCTGATGGGCAAGACCGACGTGGCCGTGCTGGATGGCGGTTTCCCGAAATGGCAGGCCGAGGGCCGCGAGATCGAGGACATGCCCCCCGTCGTGCGCGACCGGCACATCACCGTCAGCCGGCAGAACCACCTGGTGAAGGATGTCACCCAGGTTGCTCACGCCGCCAAGCTGGGCGAGGCCGAGATCCTCGACGCCCGCTCTGCCCCCCGCTTCCGGGGCGAGGCGCCAGAGCCGCGGGCGGGTCTGCGCTCGGGGCATATTCCGGGGTCGAAGAACATTCCGTTCGGTGATGTGTTGAACCCGGACGGCACGATGAAGCCCCCCGCTGCGCTGCGCGAGGTGTTCGAGGCGGCCGGGGTCAACCTTGGGAAACCCGCGATCACCACCTGCGGCTCGGGCGTGACGGCGGCGGTCCTGTCCCTGGCGCTGGAGCGGATGGGGCACCGGAACCATTCGCTTTATGACGGGTCCTGGGCGGAATGGGGCATGTATGACGATCTGCGGGTCGCCACCGGCCCCTGAGGCGGCTTGCCGATCGGTGCGGCTTGTGGCACTGGGCTGGCGTCCAGAACTCCGGGAAATCCCATGCTTGAAACGCTCAATCCCCAGCCGCAGGACAAGATCCTGCAACTGATCGCCCTGTACCGGGAGGACCCCCGGACCACCAAGATCGACCTTGGCGTCGGCGTCTACAAGGACGCGACCGGCCTGACCCCGGTGATGCGCGCGGTCAAGGCGGCGGAACGGCAGTTGTGGGAGACGGAGACCACCAAGACCTACACCGGTCTGGCCGGAGAGCCCGCCTACAACGCGGCGCTGGTGGCGATGATCCTGGGCGAGGGCTTTGCCGACCGCGCGGCCTCGGTCGCCACTCCGGGCGGGACGGGCGCGATCCGGCAGGCGCTGGAACTGATCCGGATGGCCAACCCCAAGGCCCGCGTCTGGATGAGCGCGCCCACCTGGCCGAACCACCCGTCCATCGTCAGATACCTCGGGATGACCGGGGTGGAGTACCGCTACTTCGACGTTGCGACCTCGGGCATCGACTTTGCGGGCCTGATGGCCGACCTTGAAGGCGTTGCGGCAGGCGATGCCGTGCTTTTGCATGGGTGCTGCCACAACCCGACCGGGGCGAACCTCTCGGCCGACCAGTGGGGCCAGGTGATCGCGCTGCTGCAGCGCAAAGGCGCGGTTCCCTTCGTCGATCTGGCCTATCAGGGTTTCGGCGACGGGCTGGAGGAAGATGCCGCCGCGACCAGGCTGATCGCCAATGCTTTCCCCGAGCTGCTGATCGCCGCTTCGTGCAGCAAGAACTTCGGCATCTACCGCGAGCGGACCGGGATTCTGGTGGCCCTGACCTCGCCCGACCGCAAGGCCGTGGTGCAGGGGAACCTGAATTTCCTCAATCGCCAGAACTACAGCTTTCCGCCCGACCACGGCGCGCGGCTGGTGACGATGATCCTGGAAGATGCAGCTCTGACCGCCGAGTGGAAGCAGGAGCTTGAGGAGGTTCGCCAGAACATGCTGGGGCTGCGGAAGGCCCTGGCCGAGGAGCTGCGCCGCGCCACCAACTCTGGCCGCTTCGACTTTGTCGCGGATCACCGGGGCATGTTCAGCCGACTGGGCCTGACCGAGGCGCAGGTCAACCGGCTGCGGGAAGAGCATGGCATCTACATGGTCGGCGACAGCCGGATCAACATTGCCGGGCTGAACGCCAGGACCGTCCCGATCCTTGCTGCCGCCATCGCGCAGGTGCTCTGACACCGATGCTGGCAGTCGCGTTGGCAGCGATCCGCGCGCCGACCTGAGGCTTGGCACAACCCCCGCCCCGTGCTTGACTGCCCCGAAATCCCGGGGGAAAGCCATGGCGAAGGCGGCGCGCAGGATCACGGCGGAAGACGCGGCGGGGCTGGTCCGGTCGGGGATGTGGCTGGACTACGGGGCGGTGCTGGGCCAGCCCGATGCCTTCGACGAGGCGCTGGCCCGGCGGCTGGGCGAGGTCACCAACCTGCGCTTCCGTTCGGTCCTGACCACCCGGCCCCGCGCGGTGCTGGAGGCGGACCCCGAGGGGAAACACGTCCACTGGTTCTCGACCCATTTCTCGGGCTACGATCGCCGGAAACATGACGCCGGGTTGGCGCATTACCTGCCGGTGAACCTGGGGGAAGTGCCGGACTACTACCGCCGCTTCATCGACCCGCCGGACATCGTGGCCTTCAAGACCGCACCGATGGATGCGCGGGGGGTCTTCAACTTCGGTCCGAATACGCTGTGGATGCGGGCGCTTGTCGAACGCGGGACAGTGGTGATCGTCGAGGAAACGCCGACGCTGCCCCATGTGATGGGCGTGGGGACCGGGGTGCATGTCTCGGAGGTCGATTACATCATTCCCGGCCACGACCGTCCGATGGCCGAGCTGCCGAACGCCCCCGCGACCGAGGTGGACAAGGCCGTCGCCCGCCTGATCGCGGCCGAGGTGGAGGACGGCTCCTGCCTGCAGATCGGCATCGGGGGGATGCCGAACGCAGTCTGTTCCTTGCTGGCGGAAAGCCCGGTGCAGGACCTGGGCATCCACACCGAGATGATGACGGACGGGATCGTCGACCTTTATCGCGCCGGCCGGGTGACGGGGGCGCGCAAGCAGCTGAATCCGGGCCGCATGGTCTGCACCTTCGCGCTGGGGTCGCAGTACCTGTACGATTTCATCGACCGGAACCCGGAGGTGGAATTTCACCCAGTGGACTACACCAACCTGCCGCACAACATCATGCGGAACGACAAGGTGGTGTCGATCAACAACACGACCCAGATCGACCTGCAGGGGCAGGCAGCGTCCGAGACCGACGGGTTCCGGCACATCTCGGGGACCGGGGGGCAGTTGCAGTTCGTGCGGGGGGCTTACGGGTCGCAGGGCGGGAAAAGCTTCATGTGCCTTGCCTCGACCTACGAGAAGCAGGGGGAGCGGCGGAGCCGGATCGTGACGGCGCTGACCCGGGGCAACGTGGTGACGACGCCGCGGACCGACATGATTTATGTGGTGACGGAATACGGGATGGTGAACCTGAAGGGGCGGTCGATTGCCGAGCGGGCGCGGGCGCTGATTTCCATCGCCCACCCGGATTTCCGCGAGGATCTGGAGCGGGACGCCTATGAGCACCGGCTGATCCCGAGGGGGTTCCCTTAAGTGGGACCACCGGGGAGAATGCTTGTGTATTCCATATTCAGCAATAGCTTGCTTGTCATTCTCCGGATCTGTCGTGCAGCACCTACGGACGGTTTTCAGATTGAGCGCGTTCCGCGCAAGGCTTTTGTCTCGCCGCTTTGCGTGAAGGACGCAAAGCGGCTCGGGTTTTGCCTCCGGCGGGGATATTTGGGCAAATGTGAAAGGAGACGGCGCGGTCTGGAGCCCGGCGTTCGCAGACGCCATCCGCAGCACGCGCGTCTGTCCGCCGTTACCGGCTTGCCTGCCAGGCCGCAAGCAGGCCCGCCACGGCGATCAGCGCCATGCCGGTGAAGCCCGGCGCGTCGGGCAGCTGCTGGAACACAAGCCAGCCCAGCAGCGTGGCAAAGGCGATGTGCATGTAGTTGACCGGCGCAAGCGTGGAGGCCGGGGCCTCGCGGTAGGCCGAGGTGAACATGAGGTGCCCGACGGTCGCAAGCGCACCCAGGGCCAGCATCAGACCGGCATCGAGGGCGGTCGGCCAGGTCCCGCTGTTCAGGGCAAGGGTCAGGGAAATGAAGACCACGGCCCCGACCAGCGCGGTGTGGGCCATCAGCGCCATCGTCGTTTCCGTCCGGGCCAGGACCCGGGTCAGGATGTGGTAGCCGGTGGCGAGGGTCGCGTTCAGCAGCGACAGCGCCACTCCCCAGCCATCAAGGCCGCTGCCGGGTCGGGCGATGAGGAGAACGCCCGCGAAACCCAGCGCCGCAGCACTCCAGCCGAGCCGACTGATGCTTTCGCCCAGGACGGTCGCTGCGGTCAGCATGACCAGGACCGGGGTGACATAGATGATCGCCACCGTTTCGGCGACCGGCATCACGCGCAGCGCCAGCAGCATCGAGATCGAGGCGAGCGCCAGACAGAGGCCCCGCAGGATGACCAGGCCGGTGCGGTTCGTGCGCCACAGGGCCGCGCCGTGGCGTGGGGTCATGACCAGCGCGACCAGCGCCAGGTTCACGCTGTAGCGCACCGCCAGGATCATGGTCACGGCGTAAAGCATTGCGAGATGCTTGCCGAGCGTGTCGGCGACCGCAAACAGCAGCGTCGCGGCGATCACCAGCGCCACGCCTTTCGGGGGATTGCCTTCGGGATGCATGACGGGCTCCTTCCGGCTGGATCCTAGATGCGAAGGGCGGAACAGGTAAGGAGCGATTGGCTGATGCCCCGCCTCTTCGCGCGCCCCGCCTCTTCGCATGTCCCGCCCGACGAGAAGACGAAGTCGCACGAGGAGGGGGCGCGGCAACGCGAAACGGCCCGCGGGGGGAGGACCCGCGGGCCGTCGTGGTGCGGCGGCAGGAGGGAGGAGGTTCCTGCCGCCGGGTCGTTCGATCAAGAGTGGTAGGCCTGCTCGCCGTGAGTGGTGAGGTCGAGGCCCTGACGTTCGGTGTCGTTGTCCACCCGGAGGCCGATGGTCATGTCCACCAGCTTGAAGGCGAGGTAGGCCACGACGCCCGACCAGACGATGGTGATGAGCACGCCCTCGATCTGGACCCAGAGCTGCGCCATCATCGCGTAGTCTTCGCCCTTGATCCCGCCGAAAGCCGCGGCCGAGAAGACGCCTGTCAGGACCGCGCCGACGATCCCGGCGACGCCGTGGATACCGAAGACGTCGAGGCTGTCGTCGTACTTCATCTTCTGCTTGACCACGGTGACGAAGAAGTAGCTGGCAAGCGTGGCCAGGATGCCCAGCGCGATGGCACCCATCGGGCCGACGGTGCCGCAGGCCGGGGTGATGGCGACAAGGCCGGTCACCATGCCCGAGGCCGCACCCAGCATCGAGGCCTTGCCGCGCTGCAGCGCTTCGATGCCACACCAGGCCAGGGTCGCTGCGGCGGTGCAGATGAAGGTGTTGAGCATCGCCAGCGTCGCGCCGCCGTTGGCTTCAAGGTTCGAGCCGACGTTGAAGCCGAACCAGCCGACCCACAGCATCGAAGCGCCGATCATCGTCATGACCATCGAGTGCGGTGCCATGTTGTCCTTGCCGTAGCCAAGGCGCGGGCCGATCACCAGGGCTCCGACCAGGGCTGCGATGCCGGCGTTGATGTGGACCACGGTGCCGCCGGCAAAGTCGATGGCGCCCTTGGCGTAGAGGTAGCCGTTCGGGTCCCAGACCATGTGGGCGATCGGGAAGTACGAGAAGGTGCCCCAGAGGACCGAGAAGGCGAGGACGGCCTTGAACTTGATGCGTTCAGCGAAGGCGCCGATGATCAGCGCGGGCGTGATCGCCGCGAAGGTCATCTGGAAGGCGATGAACAGGTATTCCGGGATCACGTAGCCTGCCGAGAAGGTCGCGGACATGCTGTCGACCGTGACGCCCGACAGGAACAGCTTGCCCGTGCCGCCCCACCAGGGCGAGGTCGAGCCGCCGAAGGTGAAGGAATAGCCGTAGACGACCCAGACGATCATCATCACGCAGGCGACGACGGTGGTCTGCATCAGGATCGACAACATGTTCTTCGACCGCACCAGGCCGCCGTAGAACAGCGCCAGACCCGGCAGGGTCATGAAGAGGACGAGGACGGTCGAGATCATCATCCAGCTCACGTCGCCCTTGTCCATGACGGGGACGACTTCCTCGACCACCTCGGCGACGGCCTCTGCGGTTTCGGTCGTGGCCTCCTGCGCCCAGGCGGGCAGGCTGGCAAACAGCGACGCGCCAAGTGCGCCAAGGCCAGCAAGTTTCATGTGGTTGCTCATGTCAGTGGTTACCCCTTCCCCACGCTTTCACAGCGCATCGTCATCGGTTTCGCCGGTGCGGACCCGCACGGCGTGTTCTACGTCCAGGACGAAAATCTTTCCGTCGCCGATCTTGTCGGTCTTGGCCGTCTTCTGGATCGTCGCGACGACCTGATCGGACAGGGCGTCGGAGACGACGATCTCGAGCCGGACCTTCGGCACGAAGTTCACGGCATATTCGGCACCGCGGTAGATTTCGGTGTGGCCCGACTGGCTGCCGAACCCCTTGATCTCGGTCACCATCATGCCGCGCACGCCGATGGCGGTCAGCGCCTCGCGGACCTCCTCCAGCTTGAACGGCTTGATTGCTGCAATGATGAGCTTCACGTGCTTCCCCTCTCTTGTGCGGCATCCAGGGCGCGGACCCCTCATCAGGAATGAGGGCGGGGAATGCTGCGGTCGCACAAGGAATGGACGGCCCGGCAGAGACAGGTCGGGGGGTTAAGTGCACATTTTTTGCACTTTGCCTGGCCGATGCCCAATTCTTGAGCGGCGACACGACGCGAATCGTCGTCCACCTGACTTCGCTTTCCGGCAAATCCGCGATAGTGTCGCACCAAAGGGACCGGAACGGTCCGGTTTGCGAGTGGCAGAGCAGGCATGGCAGCGAAAGACCGGGGGCGTGGCCCCCTTGTTGCAGACAAGCGGTATTCGACCTCGCGCGCGGGCCCGTCGGGCGGCGGGCCGCGCAAGCCCGCGCCGCCGAAAGAGCCGCCACGCCAGCCGCGCAGGCGGGCGGGTGCGGCGCGGCCACGGCGGCAGCACGGGGTCATCCTGGGGCTGATCCTGGCGATCTGGCGGGTGATCTGGGGCATCGCCTGGCGCGGCTCGGTGATCGGGGGCCTGATCCTGGGCGGGTTCGTCTGGTACTACTTCGCGCAACTGCCAGAGCTGGAGGCGGTCGTCGACGACCGTGCACGCGGATCGGTCACGATGCTGGACCGCACTGGCGAGGTCTTCGCCTGGCGGGGCGAGACCTTCGGCGGCATGGTGACGGCCGAGAGCGTCTCGCCCGATCTGCACGACGCGGTGCTGGCGACCGAGGACCGGCGGTTCTACTGGCACTTCGGAATCAGCCCGCGCGGCATCGCCAGCGCGATCCGCATCAACCTGTCCGAAGGGCGCGGCGCGTTCGAGGGCCACGGCGGCTCGACCATCACCCAGCAGACCGCCAAGCTTCTGTGCCTGGGGGTCCGCTGGGACCCGACGATGTGGAAGTCCGAGGCCGAGTACGAGAGGGACTGCCGCCAGGGCGGCATCTGGCGGAAGATCAAGGAAGTCCCCTTCGCGATGGCGATGGAGGTCAAGTATTCCAAGGAAGAGATCCTGACGATCTACCTGAACCGCGCCTATCTGGGGGCGGGCACGCGGGGCTTCGAGGCGGCGGCACAGCGCTATTTCGGCAAGTCGGCCAAGGACGTCAGCGCGGCCGAAGCCGCGATGCTGGCGGGCCTGCTGAAGGCTCCGTCCACCTTTGCCCCCACCGCCAGCCTGGAGCGGTCGCGCAACCGGGCAGCGGTCGTGATCGGGCTGATGGAGGAGCAGGGCTATCTGACCAAGGCCGAGGCCGACGAGGCGCGGGCCAATCCGGCAGTGCTGTCCAAGGCGGCACGGCAGAAGTCGGGCGGCTATTTCGCCGACTGGGTGATGGAGACGACGCCCGACTATCTGGCGCGGGACACGACGGAAGACGTGATCATCGAGACCACGCTGGACCAGGAGATGCAGAAGAAGGCCGAAGAGGCCCTGACCTGGATCTTCGAGAACAAGGTCAAGGCGGGGTCCAAGGCGCAGGCGGCCATCGTGGTGATGAGCGCGGATGGCGCGGTGCGGGCGATGGTCGGCGGGCGCAACATCCCCAACGCCGGCGACTTCAACCGCGCCACGCAGGCGCTGCGGCAGACGGGATCGACGTTCAAGCCCTTCATCTATGCCGTGGCGATGGACCTGGGCTACAGCCCGATGGACTTGGTCGAGGACACGCCGATGTGCATCTACACGGCCGGGTCGGGCGACTGGTGTCCGCAGAACTATGACAGGGAGTTCAAGGGCCAGATCACGCTGACCCAGGCGCTGGCCGAAAGCCGGAACATCCCGGCGGTCCGGGTGTCCGAGGCAGTGGGGCGCGACCTGGTCAAGCAGGTGGCAACCGATTTCGGCCTGGCGCAGAACTTTGCCGACGGCCCGGCTTTGGCCCTGGGCGTGTCGGAATCGACGCTGATCGCCATGACGGGCGCCTTCGCGGGGATCCTGAACGGCGGGTCCTCGGTCGCCCCCTACGGCTTGCAGGCGCTGAAGCTGAAGGGGATGGACGAGCCGCTGTTCGGTGCGGGCGGCGGCATCGGCGAACGGGTGATCTCGGAGAGGGCCGCCCATGCGCTGACCTACATGATGACCGAGGTCATGAACTCCGGCACCGGGGGTCGGGCGCGGCTGGACGACCGCGAGGCAGCGGGCAAGACCGGCACGACGCAAAGCGCGCGGGACGCCTGGTTCGTGGGCTTTACCGCCGATTACGTGGTCGGCGTCTGGATGGGCTACGACGACAACAGCCCCTTGACCGGCGTGACCGGCGGGGGCCTCCCGGCCGAGATCTGGCACGAGGTCATGGTGCGGATCAGCGAAGGCGTCCCGCCGAAGCCGCTGATCAAGGACATCCCCGAGTCGACCTATGCCCCGGTCGGCGGCAGTGACGGTGCCATCGCCGCCGAGGACGTGCCCTATTTCGACGACCCCAACGCGCCGCTGTTTGATGGCGAGCGGTACCAAGCGCCGCTGCCCGAGGCCTATACCGCCCCCCTGCCCGCGGATGTGCCGGTCCTGGACGGCCCGCCGCCCGAGGGCGCGGTGATGGAAGGGCCGGTCGAAAGCACAAGCGGCGATCTGGTGGAACAGCTGCTGGACGGCGGGCTGGGCAACTGAGTCCGGCGCGAGGAAACCGCCCAGGTCGTTTGGCATGTTGCGACCGTGCAGGACGGGGTGGCGGATGAAGCGGGATCGGTATGATGAAGGTGCGGCCATCCTTGCGGCCATTGCGAGCAAGTCCGTGGCCCTGAGCCACGCACTTTTGAGTGCCGCGCCTGGGGTTGTCACGCTGCACCTTCGCCACGGCACAGTGCGACGGGGAGACGAAGCCGAACAAGGCGTCGGGGATCAGAGGCTGGCGAGATCCGCGATCAGCCGGTCAAGGTCGCCGCCGCGCTGGTCCAGAAGCGCGCCCATCTCGGTGCGTTCCGTGGCGAGCATGTTCACGCCCTCGATGATGATGTTGAAGAACAGGCTCTTGCCGGACCTGTCGGACACATGCCAGCGCACCTCGAACGGCGCTTCGCCCTGCAGCCGGGCGATCGAGACCACCTCGTAGTAGCTTTTCACCGCGCGGGCCTCGGCCACTTGGATCTGGGCGCCCTCGAATTCGCGGAAGCGGCGACCGTACTTGCGGCTGAGATAGCCCTGGAAGGCCTTGGTGTAGGCCGCAAGCTGGCCTCTGGAGGCTGACCTGGCCGCTGGTCCCAGCACCGAACGCGCGATGGCCGGCACGTCGCCATACCGGGTGAAAAGCTGCTCGAAGTCGCGCAGCATCGCGGCTTCGGACTTGCCCGAGTTGATGATCGACTTGAGGTCGGCGACCGTCCTGTCGACCAGGTCCGTTGCGGCCTCGGCCGTCAGTGCCAGGGCGGGACGGGGCAGCGCGGCCAGTGTCGCGGCCAGTGTCGCGGCCGTTGCCAGTCCGGCCACGAAGCCGCGGCGCGAGAGAGTCAGGTCACTGGGCATAGGGATCCTCGTAGGGGTCGATGAAATCGTCGTCGCCGGCTGCGGCACCGCCGCCGCCCTTCCCAAGCTCGAACCGCCGGTTCTGCAGGTAGAGGAGCCGCGCCTGAGCATAGCTGTCGGCACTTTCATATAGGAGCGAATCGATCGTATCCGAGAAGCGGTCGCGATCACCAAGGCGTGAGAAAAGCCGGACGATCGCCGCTGCGTTGGCCTCTTTGTCGGGCAGCGCCAGCCGGACCGGGTTCAGCGCGACATCGACCACGGTGCCGACGGTGTCGCGCACGGTCGAGGGGCCTGCAAGCGGCAGTTCGACATAGGGACCCTCGCCTGCGCCCCAGACATGCAGCGTCTCGCCGAAGTCGGTGGGATTTTCCGGCAGGCCAAGCTCGGACGCGATGTCGATGGTGCCGCCCAGCCCGAAGGTCAGGTTCGTGGCCAGCCGAAGCGAGTTTTCCGCCGCCGCGACAAGGCGGAGCTGCAACAGGTTGTTCACGATGTCGCCGGGCAGATCCAGCGTGTCGGCCACATTGCCGATTGCGCGTTTCACCGGCTCGGGGACACCGCCGCCAAAGCCCCTGGAGGCCGGTCCGACCAGCGCGCGGTCGACGCCCTTGTTGAAGGCGTGGATCGTGCGATTCGTCGGCTCGAACGGGTCGTTGATGCCGTCGCCCGAGGGCGCGGCACCACAGGCGGCAAGACCCGCGACGGCAAGGAGGGCAAGCGATCTGCGCAGCTTCTGCCCGGAAATAAAGGAAATGTTCAGACCCATGATCCTACTGTGCGGCCAATACGCCGCAAGACATAGTCCCGCGTCGGCGTTGGCAAGGCATAAGACCGTGACTTGTCCAACACAACGGCGAAGCGTGGCACAGAGGTCGCGGCTGGCAGGAACACGCCAAGGACAGTTGGATGGCAAGGCCCGTGACCACAGCGCCCGACCTGACGCCCGGCCCCCCGTCCGGTCTCGTAACCGGCCCCCCATCCGGCCCCCCGTCCGGCCGCGTAACCGGCCCATCCTGCGGACATGGCTCTGACCCTGCGTCCGGACTGGCCGAGCTTGCGACCGCCCGCGCCTTCTCGCGCCGGGCTGTCGTGTTCGCCTTTGCCTTCTCGGCGCTGGTCAACCTGCTGATGCTGACCGCACCGCTTTACATGCTGCAGGTCTATGACCGTGTTCTGGTCTCGCGGTCGGAAGAGACCCTGCTCGCGCTGTCGCTGCTGATGGCCTTCCTGTTCCTGCTGATGGGGGTCCTGGACCATGCCCGCAGCCGGATCATGGCTCGGGTCGGAGCCCGGCTGCAGACCCGCCTTGACCCGCGCGTCCTGTCCGCCGCGTTTCGCAGGCTGACCGTCTCGCCGCAGGACCCCGCGGCACAGGCGGCGCAGAGCGACCTTGACGCAATCGCGCGGTTCTGGGCGTCACCCGTGCTCCTGGCGCTGTTCGATGCGCCCTGGGCGCCGGTCTTTGCGGCGGCGATCTTCGTCTTCCACCCCTGGCTAGGCTGGCTGGCCCTGGGGGGCGGTGTGATGATCGTGGCCTTCAGCTGGCTGAACCAGCGCAGCACCGAAGGACCGCTGCAGGCAGCGACCCTGGCCACGCTTGCGGCCGACCGGCAGGCCGAGAACCTGCGACCCGAGTCCGAGGTCATCCAGGCGCTGGGGATGACAGGGGCGGCTTTCGCGCGCGTGCATCGGTGGCGGGAACAGGCGCTGCTGGCCGGGCTGACGGCTTCGGACGCTTCGGGGCGCTACACCGTGCTGATCCGGACCTTCCGGCTGTTCCTGCAATCCGCGATGCTGGGTCTGGCCGCCTGGCTTGTCCTGCGGCAAGAGCTGTCGGCGGGCGCGATGATCGCGGCGTCGATCCTGATGGGACGCGCCTTGCAGCCGGTCGAGCAGGCCGTCGCCCAGTGGCCGGTCCTGACCCGCGCGCGGCAGGCCAGAGTACGGCTTGCCGGCCTGCTGTCGGCGACCCCGGTGGAACTGCCCCGCACCCCGCTGCCACGACCGCAGGCGGCGCTGGACGTGCAGGGGCTGACTCTGGTCCCGCCGGGCGGCGCGGCCCCGGTGCTGCGGGATCTGACCTTCCGGCTTGGGCCAGGACAGGCGCTGGGGGTGATCGGGCCGTCGGCCTCGGGCAAATCCTCGCTGGCGCGGGCACTGATCGGGGTCTGGCGGCCAGGCGCGGGGCGCATCCGGCTGGCGGGTGCCACGCTGGACCAGTACGACCCCGACGTCCTGGGCGGCCTGATCGGCTATCTGCCGCAGCGGGTGGCGCTGTTCGACGGCACCATCGCCGAGAATATTGCCCGCCTGCAGGCCGGTGCCGATCCCGGCCGCATCATCGCGGCCGCACAGGCGGCGGCGGCGCATGAGATGATCCTTGACCTGCCGGATGGCTACGACACTCGGGTTGCAAGCGTGGGCAACCGGCTGTCGGGTGGCCAGATCCAGCGCATCGGCCTGGCGCGGGCGCTCTACGGCGACCCGGTGCTGCTGATCCTGGACGAGCCGAACTCGAGCCTCGACAACGAGGGGACGCAGGCGCTGAACCAGGCGATCAGGTCTGCGAAGGCGAGGGGGGCGGCCGTGCTGATCATGGCGCACCGGCCCGCAGCGCTGCAGGACTGCGATCTGCTTTTGGTGCTGCACCAGGGCACGGCGGCCGCCTTCGGCCCTCGCGACCAGGTGCTGCGCCAGATGGTGCGGAACGCAGGCGACATCGCGCGGGCCTCAGCCCCGGCGGGTGTCGCATGACCCACGCGCTTTCGATCCGGGGCCCGGTGATCCTGGGGCTGGCGGCCTGTCTGGCCCTGGTCATGGGCTTCGGCCTCTGGGCGGTGACCTCGCAGATCGCGGGCGCGATCATCGCCCAGGGTCAGATCGAGGTCGAGCGGGACCGTCAGATCGTCCAGCACCCCGAAGGCGGCGTGGTCGAAGCGATCCTGGTGGCCGAGGGGGACCGGGTCGCTGCCGGGGACCCGCTGATGCGCCTGGACGGGTCGGCGCTGCGCTCGGATCTGGCGATCGTCGACGGCCGGCTGAGCGCCCTGGCCAGCCAGCTCTCCCGCCTGGAGGCCGAGCGGGACGGCGCCGCGACCCTCGTCTTCCCGGCCGAGCTTCTGGCCCAAGCGGCCAGCGCGCCCACGGTTGCGGCGCAACTGGACGGTCAGCGCCGGCTGTTCGAGGCCCGCCGCACCACGCTGGACGAGGAACGCAGGCTTCTGCTGCGCCGCATCGACCAGACGGCCATGCAGTCGGAGGGGCTTCTGGCCCAGGCCACCGCGGTCCGGACCCAGCGTGACCTTGTGGACCAGGAGCTGGCGGTGCAGCGCGGGTTGCGCGCCAAGGGGCTGGCCCCGGCCGGAGCCCTGCTGGCCCTGGAACGCGAAAAGGCGCGGCTTGCCGGGCAGCTTGGCGCGCTGGAGGCCGAGCTTGCGCGCAGCGACGGCCAGACCACCGAGACCAGGATGCAGATATCCCGCCTGGTCAGCTCCCGGCGCGAAGCCGCGACGACCGAGCTTCGCGAAATCGAGGCGCAGATGCTGGAACTGGCCGAGCGTCGCCGTGCCCTGGCCGAACGCATCGACCGGCTTCAGCTTCGGGCGCCGGTGTCCGGCGTGGTGCTGGGCCTGGAGGTGACGACACCCCGCGCTGTCCTGCGCGCGGGCGAGCCGGTGCTTTATCTGGTGCCGCAGGACCGTCCCCTGGTGATCACCGCACGCATCGCGCCGATCCACATCGACGAAGTGCGCGTCGGCCAGTCGGCGGACCTGGTGTTTCCGGCCTTCTCCTCGCGGACAACGCCGCATCTGCGGGGCAAGGTGGTCATGGTCTCGGCCGATGCGCTGCGCGACCCTGCGACGGGGACGCAGTATTACCGGGCCGAACTTGAACTGGATGCGGGCGAGGCGGCGCGGCTTGGCGGTCAGGGGCTGCTGCCGGGGATGCCGGTCGATGTCTTCCTGCAGACCGGGAATCGGACCCCGCTGGCCTATCTGGTGCGACCCTTCACCGATTACCTGAACCGCGCCTTCCGCGAGAGCTGACGGTCAGGCAACCGCGGCAAGGGCCTGCATCCGCAAAGATTATGCGGCGAATCTGCACGACTGCGCCTGTTCAGCGTAGACTGACCCTGAAATGGCCACAAAGCTTGGTCTAGATGCGCTCAACCTAAGCGAGTCGGCGGGAGACGGTGTGGAATTGGGCGGAATTGTGGCAAGCGGCACCGCATTGATCGAAGCACTGCGCAGCAAGCTGCGCCTGACCGCTGTCGTGTCGACCGACGGCTGGGCGCGGACCTGGCTGTCGCGGGCAACGGCCGCCGCCGTTCGCGCCTTTCTGGTGATGATCCTGATCGTCGTGCCCTCGGTCATCCTGCCGGGCATCGGCACCGACACCAAGCAGGTCGTGGCGCTGATCGCGCTGTTCGGCGGGGCGCTGGTGTTCTTCGAATACAACGCGGTCTACCCCAGCCTGATCGAATTCCGGGACGGCGCGCCCTACAACCGCATCCGCTTTCTGATGATGCTGGCGATCGTGGTGATCCTGTCGGCCATCGTCGCGGACATGGAACATTCGACCACCGTCTCGCGCTTCTTTCATGCGGTGGGGCTGGTGATCGGCGCCTCGCTCGACTTTCCCTATTCGCCGGTGCGGCTGGTCAGCTACATGCTGGACGCCAGTGCCTCGCCCGCGCAGATCTCGCAGGTCAAGATCGCCGCGGGGACGGCGTACCTGATCTCGCTGTTCTCGCTGGCGCTGTTCGTGATCGTGCTGAAGCTTGTCGGCTGGCCGTCGACCAAGGGGGCGTTCAACGTCTGGGTCAACCTGCCCACCTTCGAGCCGACGGCGGGCGGCGATGTCGTCGACCGGCTGGTGCGGGATTCGCACATGAACCTGGCCGTGGGCTTCCTGTTGCCCTTCGTCATCCCGGCGCTGGTGGCGCTTCTGACCACCGGCATCCCGGCCGAGACGCTGACCTCGCCGCAGACGCTGATCTGGGCGATGGCCCTCTGGGCCTATCTGCCCGCGGCTCTGATCATGCGGGCGGTGGCGATGGCGCGGATCGCCGAGATGATCCGGATCAAGCGGGCGGCAAAGCTGGCGATCCTTGGCGCGATCGAGCCGTCGAAGCTGGACCGTGACCGGGATGACGAGGACGACGATCTTTAGCCGCCTTCTTCTGCTGGCGTCCCTGCTCGCGCTGCCCGCGACGGCCGAGACGCTGCGCATCGCCACCTGGAATGTCGCGCTGGACCGGTCGGGTCCGGGACTTCTGGTCCGGGACCTGGCCGCGGGCGACCCGCAGGCCCAGGCGCTGGTTCGGGTTCTGGTGGCGCTGCAGGCGGATGTGGTGCTGCTGACCTCGGTCGATTACGACCGGGGCGGGGTGGCGCTGGGGCTGCTGGCCGACCAGTTGCGCGCGGCGGGTCTGGACTATCCCCACCGGTTCGCCTTGCGGCCGAACACCGGGATGCAGACCGGCTTTGACATCGACGGCAACGGCAGACTGGGCGAAGCGCGCGATGCGCAAGGGTTCGGGCTGTTTTCAGGCTATGCCGGGATGGCGGTGCTGTCGCGGCTGCCCATCGAGGAGGGGGCGCGGGATTTCTCGGAGTTTCTGTGGCGGGACCTGCCAGGCGGGCTGTCCGACGACCCGCCAGACCTGGCCCTGGTCCAGCGCCTGGCGACGACGGGGTTCTGGGATGTGCCGATCAAGACCGCCTCGGGTCCGCTGCATCTGCTGGCCTGGCACGCGACGCCGCCGGTCTTCGACGGGCCCGAGGATCGCAACGGTCGCCGCAACCATGACGAGGCGGCCTTCTGGCGGCTGTTCCTGGAAGGCAAGCTGCCAATGCTGCCGCCCGACGCACCCTTCGTCCTGTTGGGCGACGGCAACCTTGACCCTGCCGACGGCGACGGGCGGCGCGAGGGGATCGGGGGACTTCTGGCGCATCCCCTGCTGCAGGACCCGAGACCGGCCGGGCAGCACGGTCGCACCGAACCGGCGCACCGGGGCGATCCGGCGCTGGACACGGTGATCTACGACGGGCCGGGCGGGCTGCGGCTGGACTATGTGCTGCCCTCGGCCGACCTTGCGGTGTCCGGGGCGGGCGTCCTGTGGCCCGGGCCGGACGATCCGCTGATGCCCGACCTGGCCGCCGCCTCGCAGCACTTTCCGGTCTGGGTGGACGTCACCCTGCCCTGAGCCCGGCTTTGCGCGCCCCGGTCGGACGCGCTGGCGGCAGCCTTCCGCGCTTGAAGTTTTCGGGCCGAAGGGCTAGTGCCACCTCGACCCAATTCCAGCGGAGCATGTCATGGCGAACCCGTCCCTCCTGATCCTTGCCGGTGACGGCATCGGCCCCGAAGTCATGGCCGAGGTGAAGAAGATCATCGGCTGGATGGGGGCCAGACGCGGCGTCCACTTCGATGTCTCCGACGACCTGGTGGGCGGCTGTGCCTATGACGCGCACGGCACGCCCCTGACCGACGCGACGATGGCCAGGGCGCAGGCGGTGGACGCGGTCCTGCTGGGTGCCGTTGGTGGACCGAAATACGATGCCTTGGACTTTTCCGTCAAACCCGAGCGTGGCCTGCTGCGCCTGCGCAAGGAGATGGACCTGTTTTCGAACCTGCGCCCGGCGCAGTGCTTCGACGCGCTGGCCGATTTCTCCAGCCTGAAGCGCGAGGTCGTGGCCGGTCTGGACATCGTCATCGTGCGCGAGTTGACCAGTGGCGTCTACTTCGGCGAGCCGCGCGGCATCTTCAAGGAAGGCAACGAGCGGGTCGGGATCAACACCCAGCGCTACACCGAAAGCGAAATCGCCCGCGTGGCCCGGTCGGCCTTCGAGCTGGCGCGCAAGCGCAACAACAAGGTCTGCTCGATGGAGAAGGCCAACGTGATGGAATCGGGCATCCTCTGGCGCGAGGTGGTGCAAGAGGTGCATGACCGCGATTACCCGGATGTCGCCCTGACCCACATGTATGCCGACAACGGCGCGATGCAGCTGTGCCGCTGGCCCAAGCAGTTCGACGTCATCGTCACCGACAACCTCTTCGGCGACGTGCTGTCGGACATGGCCGCGATGCTGACCGGAAGCCTTGGGATGCTGCCCTCGGCCAGCCTGGGCCTGCCGATGGCGAACGGCCGCCCCAAGGCGCTCTACGAACCTGTGCATGGCAGCGCGCCCGATATCGCGGGGCAAGGCAAGGCCAACCCGATCGCCTGCATCCTGAGCTTTGCCATGGCGCTGCGCTACAGCTTTGACCTTGGCGCTGAGGCGACGCGGGTGGAAAAGGCGGTCGAGAAGGTGCTGGCCGACGGCGTGCGCACCGCCGACCTGATGGGACCGGAAGGCGGCACGCCGGTCTCGACCGGCCAGATGGGCGACGCGGTCGTCGCAGCCCTGGACGCAAGCCTGTAACTGCATGGAAGCCTGGCTGATCGACAAGGACTTCGCGAACTACTGGACGGCGGCGCGACTGGTGCTGAACGGACAGGCCCTGGATCTCTTTGCCGATCACGCCACCTACTTCCGGCACCTGACCGATCACTTCGGCCCCGACACCCTTTGGCGGAACTGGAGCTATCCGCCGCATTATCTGCTGGCGATCTGGCCGCTTGGGTTCCTGGGCTATGGCACCGCGATGGCGGCTTTCCTGGGCCTGACACTGGTGGCCTACCTTGTGGCACTGCGGGCCTTCGTCGGACCGATCAGGACGGACCTGGCTGTGGCGACCGCGATCGTGCTGCCCTCGGTTTTCGACAACCTGTATCATGCGCAGAACGGCTTTCTCACGGCGGCCCTGCTGCTGGGAGGGCTGGCGCTGCGCATGGAGCGGCCCGTGCTGGCCGGTGTCCTGATCGGCTGCCTGACGATCAAGCCGCAGCTTGGCGTCCTGGTGCCGCTGCTGCTGCTGATCGAAAGGCGCTGGCTGGTGATTGCCTCGGCCACGCTGACGGCGGCGGGGCTGGTCGTCCTGTCCGGCGTGCTGTTCGGCTGGGACAGCTGGCACGGCTATCTGACCCAGACCCTGCCCTACCAGTCGCGGGTCATGACCGATTTCACCGGGATCTTCCTGGGCATGATGCCGACCACCTTCGGCGCCCTGCGCGTGCTGGAGGTCGACCCGCAGCTCGCTCTGGCCGTCCATGCGGCGGTCGCGGTCCCGCTGGTCGGCGTCGCCGGCTGGGCATTGTGGCGCTGCCAGGACGCCGACCTGCGCGCCGCGCTGGCGATCATGACCACGCTGGTCGCAATGCCCTACTGGCTGACCTATGACTACGGGATCGCGGCGGCGGCGCTGCTGTTGACCTGCAACCGGGCCGAGCCGATCACCGAGGCGCCCAGGCCGCGGCGCGGCCTGCTGCTGCTTGCCGCCTTCACGCCCATCGCCGCGATCCCCCTGTGGCTTTTCAACGCGCCGCTGACGCCGGTTCTGGTCGGACTTGGCTTCGCCCTGGTCCTGCAATCGGCCCTTCAGGCGCCAAGGCAGCCAGAGCGGCCCGGCGGCTGACGCGGTCGGTCGGAGCTGCGCCGTTTGTGCGGTGACGCCGAAGCCCGGACTTGCTATGCGTCGCACCAGAGTCGCCAGGAACCGAACCCCGTCATGTCCATCCTTACTGCGAATGTCCGGGGCGTGCTGCTCGGGCTGGCCGGCTTCGGGCTGTTCTCGGTCGCCGATGGCACGATCAAGTTCCTGGGCGGGACCTATCACCCGGTGCAGATCGTGGCCTTCGCCAGCCTTTTCACCCTGCCGCTGATCGGCCTGCTGTGGCTGAAGGACCGGGGACCGCTGCGCCCGGTGCACCCCTGGCTGATGGCGATCCGGACGGTCGCGCTGATCGGCAATGCGCTGCTTGTCACCTATGCCTTCACCTCGATGCCGCTGGCGCAGGCCTATGCCATCTTCTTCACCATGCCGCTGGTGCTGACGCTGCTGGCCTGGCCGATCCTGGGCGACCGGGTGGATGCGATGGGCGGCGTCGCTGTGGTGCTGGGGCTTGTCGGCGTGATCGTGGCGCTGAACCCCGGACGGATCGACTTCGGGTTCGGCCATCTGGCGGCGGTTCTGGGGATGCTGATGGCGGCGGTCCACTACCTGATCGTGCGCAAGACGGGCGGGGCAGAGTCCTCGGTGGCGATGCTGCTCTATCCGGTGCTGGGCCAGTCTGCCGTGGCCCTGCTTCTGCTGCCGACCCGCTATCAGCCGATGCCGTTGCACGATCTGGCCACTGTCGCCAGCATCTCGGTCTTCGGCATGGCCGGTACCTTGCTGATGTTCGCCGCCTACCGCGCGGCGCCGCCGGTCGTCGTGGCCCCGACGCAGTATTCGCAGATCGCCTGGGCCGCGGTCTTCGGCGCGCTGTTCTTTGCCGAGCCGATGACCTCCAGCACCGCCCTGGGCATGGTGATCATCGCGGCGGCGGGCATCCTGGTGATCTGGCGGCAAGAGCGGCAAAGGACCCCGGCCTGAGCACCGCCCGGCCCTGCATCCGCCCAGCGAACAGGCGCGATTCGTGCCGCCACCGTGGCCTTCGTTTCGCGCCCGGCCCCGGACCTTTTCGCATGTCTCCTTCGCTTCGCGCTGCGCTTCTGGCGCTGGCCGCCAGCCTCTGAGCTATGGTTCGGGATCGCGCCCCTCGGCGATGTCCCGATAATGCGCAATGCGCTCGGCGTGCTCGGTCACCCGGTCCAGCCAACGCAACGCATCCGTCTCCCGAAAGACTCCGGGCAAGTCGATCATCCCGGCATGCTCTCGCAGCAGGGCCCCGCGCCGTTGCCGACGGGCAAAGCTTTGCACCCGCTCAAGCAGCCGATGGGCCTGCCCGGGCCGGAGCCTCTGTCGCAAGGCCGCCGCCACCGCCCGCGCCGGCCGCGCCATCCGCCGATCGTCGGCCAGATGTGCGATCCGGTCAGCCTCGAGCGCACGCGCCGCAAGCCGGGTCAGATGGTCGGTCAGATGCATGAGCGCCGCCATCCGCTGCAATTCTGCCGGGCGGTCGTTGGGGATGCTCAACTGCGACAGCCAGCGTTCCAGCTTCAGCCTTGCCGGGGCAATCTGCCCGCTCAAGGCCGCCAGCGGGCGCAGGTCGCGCCGCTCCGGCGGGGCCAGTGCTGCGCCAAGGGCGATACCGACAGCCTCGGCCATCGCGCCGGTGGTCCGGGCCGCGGCATCCAGCGCGGTGCCGGTGTCAGACAAGAGGGCTGGATCCAGTGCTGCAGCAAGTGTCACCGGCCGGTCCGGCACCAGGCGCATCACCAGCCGCGCGAAAGGCCCGGTCAGGGGCAGGAAGACCAGCATGCCCAGCAGATTGAAGGATGTGTGGAACAGGACCAGCGCAGTCTGGTCGTCACCGCCAAGACCGATGTCGCGCAGGATGTATGTCACCAGATCGAGGAAGGGAAAGGCGATGATCGCCGTGCCGATGTTGAACAGCAGATTGGCCACCGCCGCCCGCCGCATTTCGACCCCGCCGCCAAGGCCGGCCAGCAGACCGGTCAGCGTGGTGCCGATGTTCATCCCGATCACCAGTGCCGCAGCCTGGCCAAAGCTGAGCGCCCCAGACCCCAGAAGCACCAGAGTGAGGGCCACCCCGGCGGATGAGCTTTGCATGATCGCGACCAGCACAAGGCCAATCAGGACCAGCAAGACACGCCCACCCCAGCCTTCGCCTGGCAGGCGGTCCGGGGTGATCAATCCCTCCATCCCCGCCATCGAGGCCTGCATGACGTCAAGGCCGATGAACAGAAGCGACAGCCCGGCCAGCATCCTGCCCCAGCGCGCCAGCCGCCCTCCGCCCAGCACGCCGCACAGCGCCGCGACAAACAGGACCGGAAGCGCCACGGTTCCAAGCTGGAGCTTCACGCCGGCCATGGCGACGATCCAGCCAGTCACCGTCGTTCCGATGTTGGCGCCGTAAAGGGCACCCAGGGACTGCGGAAAGCTGAGAAGCCCCGCCCCGACAAAGCCGATGGCCATGACGGTAACCGCCGAAGACGACTGCACAAGCCCGGTGATTGCCACCCCTGACACCACGCCGCGCAGTGGGGTTCGGGTCATGCGCAGTAGCCAGCGCCGCAGCCCTTCGCCGGCCAGATCACGCAGCGCGACCGTCATCGTCTCCATCCCGAAGAGGAAGAGCCCGATCCCGCCCAGAAAACCCAGAATTCCCCCAGTCATGCCGTCAGACTGGTCGAAGCCGCGCCTGCCCGCAAGCCTGCCCTCCGGTCTTGCGGGCTTGAGCCTGAACCGGGATGATGCGACAAGTCCGTCGGCGCGCGCAGGCAGGCTTGGGCCTGCGCCTCAACAGCGGAAGATCCGGTATGGTTGACAATCTGAGGGGTGCGCTCCTGTCGCTTGCGGCTTTCGGGGCCTATGCGACCCATGATGTCGTGGTCAAGCTTCTGGGAGAGACCTTCACCTCGTTCCAGATCATGTTCTTCTCTGGTCTGATGGGTTTTCCGTTTGTCACCATGATGTTGATGGGTGACCGGCGGGATGGCACGCTGATTCCGGCGCACCCGTGGTGGTCGGCGCTGCGGTCGGTGGCTGCTGTTGCGACAGGGGTCATGGGCTTCTTCGCCTTCTCGCAGCTGCCGATGGCCACCTGCTATGCGATCTTCTTTGCCATGCCCTTGCTGATAACGCTGATGGCGATCCCGATGCTGGGTGAGAAGGTCGGGATGCGGCGTGGGATCGCGGTGATTGCAGGGCTGCTTGGCGTGCTGATCGTGTTGCGGCCCGGGGGGGGTGACGGCTTTTCCATCGGCCATCTCGCAGCGCTTGGCGCGGCGGTGACCGGGGCGCTGACCAGCGTGATCGTGCGCAAGATCGGCCAGCGGGAACGGTCGGTCGTGCTGATGCTGTATCCGATGGTGCTGACCTTTTTCGCGATGGGCGCGATCATGCCCTTCGTCTATGTGCCGATGTCGGTCGTGGATCTGGGTCTGACGGCGGTGATGGCCTTCCTTGGCATGCTGGGGGCGCTGGGAATCATCGCCGCCTACCGCACGGCCCCGGCGGTGATCGTGGCACCCATGCAATACTCCCAGATCCTGTGGGCTGCGCTTTACGGCTGGCTCTTCTTCGAAGAAAGCGTGGATTTCTACACGGCTGTCGGCTCGGCGGTGATCATCGCTTCGGGGATCTACATCGTGCTGCGTGAGGGGACGCCTTCGGTCAGCCAGAACCGCCCGGTGCTGGAAAGCCGGTCGCGCATGGACACCGGCACCCAGCCGCGAATCTCGAGTTGGCTGAAACGGTTCGAAAGGCCCGGCGATCAGAGCTGATCGCAGCGCGGGGCCTTGCCAAAGGCGGCGGGACGGGGTAACCCCCGCCCACGGTCGGAGCGTAGCGCAGTCTGGTAGCGCACCTGCTTCGGGAGCAGGGGGTCGGAGGTTCGAATCCTCTCGCTCCGACCAGTTAAGGAAATCCCGAAAATCAGTGCGTTGCAGATAGGGCGGGATCAGTCCCGACCAGTTCTGCCTCTTGCCAGGGCGGATCACTTCGTGATGCTTCGGCCCGGCGTCCACCTGCAAGCGTCGCAATGGATTCCGGCATCGTGCCGCTGCCTGGGTCTGTTGCAAGCTCTTCCGCGCGCCGAACAGAGGGCGCGTCGCGGCTCTGCCTTGCACCATTCAGTGCATTGCGGGACAATTGACAAAGTTCCCTGCACAGTGCTCCATGCGCACAGAATGAAGTGGAGCTGTCCATGTCCTTTCGACCGCCGGAGACCTACGAGGAGTTGATCCGGCTGATCCACGATCGGTATGACGACATGTCCAAGTCTTACCAGAAGATCGCGCTTTACCTGACGCAGAATCCGAACGACGTGGCGGTGATGTCGGTCAATGCCATCGGCGCGAAGTGCGGCATCCATGCGTCCAGCTTCGTGCGCTATGCGCAGTCCCTGGGCTACAAGGGCTTCAAGGACCTGCAGGTCATCTTCCAGCGTCGCCTGACCACTGCGGCCCCTGGGTTCGATGCCCGCGTGCGCGCGCTTGAGACCGAGCTTGGCGGCGCGCGCGAAGGCGAGATGGGGCTTCTTGCGGACCTTGTCACGCGGGACGTGGCATCCTTGCAGGAGCTTTTGTCGAACATCGATCCCGGCGCGCTTGCAAGTGCCGCGGACATGATCGAGGCGGCGGATACGATCTATCTGGTCGGCCAGCTGCGGTCTGCCCCGGTCGTCGAGCTCTTGCGCTATGTGCTGACGATGCTCGGCAAGCGGACGGTGCTTCTGGATGCAAGCGGTGGGCTTGCAACGCATATGGCAAAGGTGGCGCGGACGACGGACGTCCTGTTCGTGGTGTCCTTCCGCTTCTACGCGACCGAGGTGGTCAATGTCGCCGAAGAGACGGCCGCGCGGGGGGTGCCGATCCTGGCGATCACCGACAGCACGCTGTCGCCCTACGCCAAGCTGGCGAAGGTTCTCTTCGCGGTCCCCGAGCATGAATACACCTTCTCGCGCAGCCTGGCCGCGCCGATGTGTCTGGCGCAGGCCATCTGTGTCGCCGTGGCGGCCCGGCTGCAGAAGGACAGCGCCGAGCCGCGGATCCCGGTGGTCACAGGACCATAGGGCCGTTCGGCACCGGCATCCCCTCGGCCACGGCTCCCCAGACCGACTGGTCGAAGTTCACGATCGCCCCGGTCATCAGGCCGGCGTCGTCCGACACCAGGAAGTTCACCGCCCGCGCTGCCTCGGCCGGATCGACGAGGCGGCCGAACGGCAGGGTGGCGGCGGCTTTCGCCTCCCAGTCGGGATCGCCTCCGGCCGTCTGGATCTTGCGTTCGTGGTCCGAGGCCATCCAGCCGACGTTCAGCTGGTTCACCCGGATGCGGTTGGCCATGACCGAGAAGGCGGTGTTGGCGGTCAAGGTCGTCAGCGCGCCCTTGCTGGCGCAATAGGCGTTGATGAAGGGTTGCCCCGCCAGGGCCGAGATGGAGCCGATGTTGCAGATCGCGCCCTGAATACCCCTGGCGATCATCAGCTTGATCGCTTCCTGCATCAGGAAGTAGGGGCCGCGGACATTGGTCGCGAAAAGCGCGTCGAAGGTGTCGGGCGAGGTGTCCAGGATGGTCCCGCGCGCAGTCGAGGCCCCGGCGTTGACCAGCACATCCAGGCGGGCGAAGTGGCGGTCGGTCTCGGCGATGACCCTTCGGCAGTCTTCGACCTTGGCAAAGTCGGCCTGCAGGAACAGCGCCGGAACACCATGCGCGTTGACGATGTCGCGGGCCACCGCAGAGCCACGGTCGGCGTTGCGCCCGGTGAGGACGATGGCCCTCGCCCCCGCAGCGGCCAGCCTGCGGGCGATAGCCGCACCCAGGCCCTGCGTGGCACCCGTGACGACGCAGACCTTGCCGTCCATCCGGTTCATTGCACGACCTCGTAGCCGGCAGCGGCCATCACGCGCAGAAGCTCTCTATGGCCCGTCTTCGCCATGTCCAGCGGCGGCGAGACCTTGGGGTCCTGTTCCGCCTCGACCACGAACCAGCCCTCGTAGCCCTTGGCGGCCAGCGCCTTGACGATGGCCTCGAAGTCCAGCGACCCGTCGCCAGGCACGGTGAAAGCCCCTTTCACCACCGCGTCGAGGAAGCTTTCCCTGCTGCGGTCCAGGGCGTCGATCACGTCCATCCGCACGTCCTTGGTGTGGACATGGGTGATGCGCTGCCAATGGTTTTCGATGACCCGAAGGTTGTCGCCCCCGGCAAAGGCCATGTGGCCCGCGTCGAACAGCAAGGGCACGGTCGAATGCTTCATCAAGCGGTCAAGCTCGGCCTCGGTCTCGATCGCGGCGGCCATGTGGTGGTGGTAGCTGAGCGGCATGCCGTTCGCGGCGCACCAGTCGGCAAAGTCGCTGATCTTGCGGCCATAGACGGCCACTTCGGCCTCGGTCAGTTTCGGCTTGGTCGCCAGCGGAGCGGACTTGATGCCCTGGACCGAACGCGCGGTCTCGCCATAGACGATGCAAGGCGCGCCTGCGGCCTTGAAGAAGGCGTGCTGCTGCGCGATGCGGTCCTTCTCGACCTCGATGTCGCCGTCCAGCAGGAGGCCGGAGAACCAGCCGCCGCAGACCGAGATGCCGTATTTCGACAGGATCGGCCCCAGCTCGGCCATGTCCATCGGAAAGCGGCGGCCGGTCTCCATGCCGGTGAAGCCCGCGACGGAGGCCTGACGCAGACATTCCTCCAGGCTTGCGTCGTCGCTGAGTTCCGCCAGATCGTCGTTCCACCAGGCGATCGGGGCAATTCCAAGTTTCGCTTTCATTCTCACACGACCCCTCTCTTCAAATTCCAACGCGCTGCCTGGCGCGGATTTCTTCCTGATGGGCGCGGGCCTTGTGGACGCTTTCGCGGTCCGAGACCTCGGGCACGCCCACGTCCCAGTCGGCATCGCCCGGCACCCAGGCATTGGCATCGGTCACGATGCTGATCACGGTCGTCCGGTCGTTGCCCTTGGCCCAGTCCAGCGCGGCCTCCAGATCGGCAAGGCTTTCGCACTTGCGCGCGGCCGCACCCATCGATTCCGCGTGCTTGGCGAAGTCGACGTGCAGGGGGTTGGCCTTGTCGGTGATCCGGCAGTCCTTGAGCAAGTTGTTGAACCCCGGCACGCCCTTGAACTGTTGCAGGCGGCTGATGACCGCATAACCGCCGTTGTCGCAGACCACGACGATCATCTTGTGGCCCGAAAGCACCGTGGAATAGATGTCCGAGTTCATCATCATGTAGGTGCCGTCACCCAGCATGACGATGGGCGTGCCACCCAGGCCGCCCGGCCCGGATTGCGCCATCGCGCAGCCCCAGCCGGCGGCGATCTCGTAACCCATGCAGGAGAAGCCGAATTCCAGGTCGAAAGAGTTCGGAGCCTTGACGCGCCACCCCTTCGCCACCTCGCCAGGGATGCCCCCGGCGGCGGCAATGAGGGTGTCCTTCTCGCCCGCGGACTTGTTCACGATGTTGACGACCTGGGCATAGGTCGGGATCGGGGCGTTGGTCGGGGTCTGGTGGTCGTCCAGCAGCGCGTCCCACTCGGCGAACAGCGCCTTGGCCTGGGGAAGATGCTCGGCCGGAGCCTTCCAGGCGCCAAGGTTGGCGTCCAACTCGTTCACCCCTTCCAGCGCATCCCCCACGACCGCAAGGGCGCGGTGCTTCAGCGCGTCGAAGCGGGCAGCGTTGATCGAGATGAAGCGGGCATCGCGGCTGAAGGCGGTCCAGGAGCCGGTGGTGAAGTCCTGCAGCCGGGTGCCGATGGCCAGGATCACGTCGGCCTTGGCCGCCAGGGCGTTGGCCGAAGTCGAGCCGATGATGCCGATGGGGCCGGCGTGGACCGGATGGTCATGCGTCAGGCCACCCTTGCCGGCGATGGTCTCCACGACCGGGATGCCGCGCTCGGCGGCAAAGCGGGCGACGGCGCCCTCGGCCCCGGAATAGCGCACGCCGCCGCCCGCGATGATCAGCGGGGTCCTGGCGGTCTTCAGCAGGGCTGCGGCATCCGCCACGGACTTGCGGTCGGGGCGCGGGCGGGGGATCGCCCAGGTGCGTTCCTCGAAGAACTCCACCGGGTAATCGAAGGCCAGCTCCTGCGTGTCTTGCGGCAGGGCGATGAAGGCCGGGCCGCAATCGGCCGGGTCCAGCATCGCGCCCACGGCCTGCGGCAGCGACTGGATGATCTGCGCCGGATGGGTGATCCGGTCCCAGTAGCGGGTCACTGCCTTGAAGGCGTCATTCACCGTCAGGGTCGGGTCGTTGTAATGTTCCACCTGCTGCAACACCGGGTCCGGCAGACGGGTGGTGAAGGTGTCCCCGGCGATCAGCAGGACGGGCAGCCGGTTGGCGTGCGCCGTCCCCGCGGCCGTGACCATGTTCAGGGCACCCGGTCCGATCGACGAGGTCGCGATCATGATCTGACGCCGCCGCTTGGCCTTGGCAAAGCCGATCGCCGCCAGCGCCATCGACTGTTCGTTCTGACCGCGCCAGGTGGGAAGAGTGTCCTGCACCGCCTCCAGCGCCTCGGACAGGCAGGTCACGTTGCCGTGGCCGAAGATGCCGAACACCCCGGCGAACAGGGGGACGCGCTGCCCGTCGATCTCGGTCATCTGCGCGGTCAGCCAGCGCACCAGCGCCTGCGCCATGGTCAGGCGAATCGTCGAGTGTTCCATAGGCCGTCTCCTCCCTCGAATGCGGATACAGCATAACCCCACGCATTATGGGTTGACAATAGACGTTAATAGCAATGAATATTGCATCATTGAATCGGGAGGACGAAGATGATCCGGATTGCCGTGCTCGGCTGCGGGCGCATTGCCGTGATGCAGGCCGCAAGGATCGCGGCGCACCCGCGGGCTGCCAAGGGCCGCGTCGTGGCCGTGAAGGAGCTGTCCTGATGTATGCAGGTTTCGGACTTTTCATCGGCGGTGAATGGCGCGGGGCGGCTGACGGCCAGACCTCGGCAGTCTACAGCCCGGTGACCGAACAGTCGCTGGGCGATTGTCCCGTGGCGTCCGTCGCGGATACCGAGGCGGCGCTGGCCTCGGCCGCAACGGGCTTTGCGGTCTGGTCAAGGACCCCGGCCTTCGAGCGCGCCGACGCGCTGCACCGCATCGCGGACGAGATGCTGCGGCGCGGCGGCGAGGCCGCCCGCATGATCAGCCTGGAGACGGGCAAGCCCATCGCGCAGGCGGGCCGCGAGTGGTCCTTAAGCATCGACCAGTTCCGCTGGTATGCCGAGGAAGCCCGCCGCATCTATGGCCGGATCATCGAATCCCGCGTGCCGGGGGGCCGGTTCGAGGTTCACCACGAACCCGTCGGCGTCGTGGCGGCCTTCACCGCCTGGAATTTTCCCGCAGCCCTGATCGCGCGAAAGGTGGCTCCCGCCCTCGCCGCAGGATGCTCCACCATCCTGCGCCCGTCGAAGCAGACGCCGGGTGTTGCGATGGTGATGGTTGACTGCGTCCGTGCGGGAGGCTTGCCCGCCGGCGCAGTCAACCTGGTCATCGGCCCGACCGAGGCCACCTATGGCCCGCTGATGGCCGCGAAGGTGGTGCGGAAGGTCAGCCTGACGGGGTCAACCCGCGTCGGCCAGCAGATGATCCGCGACGCGGCGGCAACGCTGAAGAAGGTGTCGATGGAACTGGGCGGCAACGCGCCGGTCATCGTCTATGACGACGCGGACCTGGAGTCCTGCCTGAACGCCGCCGTGCCGACCAAGTTCGCCAACGCCGGCCAGGTCTGCGTGACGGGGGACCGCTTCTACGTGCACGAGCGCCTGCACGACGCCTTTGTCGAGGGCTTCGTCAGCCGCGCGCAGGCGATCAAGCTGGGCGACGGGCTGGACCCCACGGTCGGCATGGGGCCGCTGATCAGCGCCGACCGCGTGACCGAGATGGAGCGGATCGTGGCCGGAGCCGTGGCCGCTGGTGCCAAGGTTGCGACGGGGGGCAAGCGGGCCGGGGGCTTCAATGCCGGACATTTCTATGAACCGACGGTCCTGACCGGCTGCACCGACGACATGGGCGTCATGGCCGAGGAAAACTTCGGCCCCATCGCCGCGATCACTCCGTTTTCCAGCGAAGACGAGGTGCTGGCCCGCGCCAATGCCTCGGACATGGGACTGTCGGCCTATGCCTTCACCAGCAGCCCGGCCCGCGCCCGCCGCACCGTATCGGCGCTGAAGGCGGGGATGGTCGGCATCAACTCCTTCGCGATGGCGGCCTCGGAAGCGCCCTTCGGCGGCACCAACCACTCCGGCATGGGCCGCGAGGGCGGGATCGAGGGCATCCGCGACTACCTTGACGTCAAATCCAGCCAGATGGTGTGGGCATGATCCCGAACCGCCTCAAGCAACTCTGGGCCGAAGGCAAGCCCACGATCAACGGCTGGTGCAGCATCGGCAACCCCTTCACCGCCGAGATCATGGCGGCGCAGGGGTTCGACTCTGTCACCATCGACATGCAGCACGGCGCGCTGGACTACAGCCACCTTTTGCCGATGTTCCAGGCGATGCGCGCCTCGGGTGCCACGCTGATGGCCCGCGTGCCGTGGCTGGAGCCGGGCATCATCATGAAGGCGCTGGACGCTGGCGCCTACGGGATCATCTGCCCGATGGTCAACTCGGCCGAGGACGCCGCCCGCTTCGTCAGCTACCTGCGCTATCCCCCTCTGGGACAGCGCAGCTTCGGCCCGACGCGGGTGTCCTTCGCGGCAGGGGCCAACTACGCGGGCGAGGCAAACGACAACATCCTGGCCTTCGCGATGATCGAGACGGCCGAGGGGATGGCGAACCTGGACGCCATCGCCGCGACGCCGGGACTGGACGGGATCTACGTCGGCCCCGCCGACCTGACCCTAAGCCTGACGCAGGGCCGCCTTGCCCCCGGCTTCGACCGCGAAGAACCCGAGATGATCGCCGCCCTGCACACCATCCTTGCGGCCTGCAAGACAAACGGCATCCGCGCCGCGCTGCACTGCGGGACACCCGACTATGCCGCAAAGGCCGTCGGCTGGGGCTTCGACATGACCACCGTCGGCGGGGACAGCCGGTTTCTTGCCGCCGCAGCCGGGGCGGCCGTTGCGGGCTTTCGCAAGCTGACCGATGGGGTGGCGGCGGGCGGG
>Ga0208609_100042_pt1 | contig 71061 bp, 70 predicted proteins | sample SubbioR11_8A_Apr_FD_184813 | JGI IMG/M metagenome (GOLD analysis project Ga0208609, IMG submission 184813) | Serpentinite rock and fluid subsurface biosphere microbial communities from McLaughlin Reserve, California, USA - CR11_8A_Apr (SPAdes) | ecosystem: Environmental > Terrestrial > Deep...
TGGCGGTGGGGGTGGGGTGGGGCATTTGGGGTCCGGGGTGGGGGTGGCCGGTTGTGCGTGGCGTAGGGTGCGCTACAGCGCACCGGCGGATGGTGCGCTGTATCGCACCCTACGGTCGCCTACTTCCTGAGTGACACAAATGCGGCCAATCGAATTCCCTTATGAATTTCTGTGTAATAAGACACCGGAACATCTGCGCGCGCGCAGATTTCCTTGAGCGGTTGGCCACTCAATTGGTCAGCAAACTCAATTCCGAAAAGGTGAATTGTCGTTACCACCATTCCCTTTGGCGCACTCCGGTATCGATCTTTGAATACACGAGCGAGTTCATCTGTAGTCATTAGACTCTCCCAAGAAAGCGGCGGGGTGAACCCCGCCCTACGCATCACCGTAGGTCGGGGCCTGCCCCGACTCCCCTCACAAATCCATCAACAACCGACGCGGGTCCTCCAGCGCCTCCTTCACCCGCACGAGGAACGTCACCGCTCCCTTGCCGTCCACGATCCGGTGGTCGTAGCTGAGGGCGAGATACATCATCGGGCGGATGACGATCTGGCCGCCGACGACAACCGGGCGGTCCTGGATCTTGTGCATGCCGAGGATGCCGGACTGCGGGGGGTTGAGGATGGGCGACGACATCAGCGAGCCGTAGACGCCGCCGTTCGAGATGGTGAAGGAGCCGCCCTGCATCTCGGCCATCGACAGTTTGCCGTCGCGGGCACGCAGGCCCAGTTCGGCGATCTTCTTTTCGATGGCGGCAAAGCCCATCTGGTCGGCGTCGCGGACCACCGGGACGACGAGGCCGTTCGGGGTGCCGACGGCGACGCCCATGTGGACGTAGTTCTTGTAGACCACGTCGCCTCCGTCGATCTCGGCGTTGACCTCGGGCACTTCCTTCAGGGCATGGGTGCAGGCCTTGACGAAGAAGGACATGAAACCGAGTTTCACGCCGTGCTTCTTCTCGAAGGCGTCCTTGTATTCGTTGCGCAGCGCCATGATGCCGGACATGTCGACCTCGTTGTAGGTCGTCAGCATCGCGGCGGTGTTCTGGGCGTCCTTCAGGCGGCGGGCGATGGTGGCGCGCAGGCGGGTCATCTTGACCCGTTCTTCGCGCGCGGCGTCGTCGGCGGGGACGGGGGCGCGGGGGACCGAGGCAGGGGCCGGGGCTGGCACCGGCGCGGGGGCCGGGGTGGCGACGGCCTTGGCCACGTCTTCCTTCATCACCCGGCCATCGCGGCCGGTGCCCTTGACGGCGTCGGGGGAAAGCCCGGCCTCGGCCATCGCCTTCCTGGCGGACGGGGCGTTTTCCACGTCGGCGCGGGGGGTGACGTCCTCGGTGCCCGCTCCGGGGGAGCCGACAGCGGCGGCTGCCTCGATCTTCGGGTCCTCGGTTCTGGGCTTCTGCGCCGGGGCGGCAGCGGCGGCACCTTCGGTCACGATCGCAAGGCGGGCATTGGCGGCAACGGTCGTGCCTTCCGGGGCGATGATCTCGGTCAGGACGCCGGTCACCGGGCTGGGAACCTCGACCGAAACCTTGTCGGTTTCCAGCTCGCAGAGCATTTCATCCTGCTTCACCGCATCGCCCGGCTTCTTGAACCAGGTCGAAACGGTGGCCTCGGACACGGATTCGCCAAGGGCGGGAACCATCACGTCAGTCATTTTCAGTCTCCGGTCTTTCCGAGGTCAGTTCAGGCCCAGGGCCTGGGCGACGAGTTGTTGCTGTTCATGCTTGTGGCGCGAGGCGAGGCCCGTGGCGGGCGAGGCGCTGGCCTTGCGCCCGGCATAGGACATGCGGGTGGGCTTGGCCCGGATCTTGGTCAGGACGGCCTCGATTTCCGGCTCGATGAAGGACCAGGCGCCCTGGTTCTTGGGTTCTTCCTGGCACCAGACGAATTCGGCCTTCGGGAAGCGGCCAAGTTCCTGGGTCAGAGAGATGGTCGGAACCGGGTAGAGCTGTTCGATGCGGAGCAGGTAGGTATCCTCGATCCCGTGCGCGTCGCGTTCGGCCAGCAGGTCGTAGTAGACCTTGCCCGAACACAGGACCACGCGCCTGATCTTGTCGTCGGCTTTCAGCTTTGCCGTCGAGTTGCCCTTCTGCGCGTCGTCCCAGAGGATGCGGTGGAAGGTGGAGCCGTCGGTGAAATCCTCCGCGCGGCTGATCGCCATCGGGTGCCGCAGCAGCGACTTCGGCGTCATCAGGATCAGCGGTTTGCGGTAGGTCCGGTGCAGCTGGCGGCGCAGGATGTGGAAGTAGTTCGCCGGCGTCGTGCAGTTGGCGACGATCCAGTTGTCCTCGGCCGAAAGCTGCAGGAAACGTTCCAGCCGGGCCGAGGAATGTTCCGGGCCCTGGCCCTCGTAGCCGTGCGGCAAGAGCATCACCAGGCCCGACATCCGCAGCCATTTCGATTCGCCCGAGTTGATGAACTGGTCGATCATGATCTGCGCGCCGTTGGCGAAGTCGCCGAACTGGGCTTCCCAGATCGTCAGCGCGTTCGGTTCGGACAGCGAGTAGCCGTATTCGAAACCAAGGACGGCATATTCCGACAGCATGGAGTCGATCACCTCATACCGCGCCTGGCCGGGGCGGATGTGGTTCAGGGGATAGTGGCGTTCCTCGGTGGTCTGGTCGATCCAGCCCGAATGGCGCTGGCTGAAGGTGCCGCGGGTGCAGTCCTGGCCGGACAGGCGGACGGGGAAGCCCTCGATCTGGAGCGAGCCGAAGGCCAGCGCCTCGGCGGTCGCCCAGTCGAAGCCTTGACCTTTTGCAAACATTTCCCGCTTGGCGTCCAGCTGACGGGCCACGGTCTTGTGCATGTCGAACCCGTCGGGCACGCGGGTCAGGGCGGCGCCGACCTCGGCCAGAGTCTCGGCCTTGATCCAGGTTTCGCCGCGCTGGTAGTTGTTCAGGTCCTTGGTCTGCAGGTTCTTCCAGCGCCCGTCCAGCCAGTCGGCCTTGTTCGGCAGAAAGGCCTTCCCGGCCTCGAACTCTTCGTTCAGGCGGGCCTGGAAGGCGGCCTTCATGTCCTCGATCTCGCCCTCGGGGATCAGGCCGTCCCGGACCAGACGCTCGGTGTAAAGCTGAAGCGTGGTCTTCTGCCGCTTGATGCGGGTGTACATCGCCGGGTTGGTGAACATCGGCTCGTCGCCTTCGTTGTGACCGAAGCGGCGGTAGCAGAAGATGTCGATGACCACGTCCTTGTGGAACTGCTGGCGGAACTCGGTCGCGACGCGGGCGGCGTGGACCACGGCTTCGGGGTCGTCGCCGTTGACGTGGAAGATCGGCGCCTCGACCATCAGCGCGATGTCGGTCGGGTAGGGCGAGGTCCGGCTGAAGGCCGGAGCGGTGGTGAAGCCGATCTGGTTGTTGACGATGATGTGGATGCAGCCGCCGGTGCGGTGGCCCTTGATGCCCGACAGTTGCAGACATTCGGCCACGACGCCTTGCCCCGCAAAGGCCGCGTCGCCGTGCAGCAGGATCGGCAGGACGGCGGTGCGGTCGGTGGTGTCGTTCAGCTGGTCCTGCTTGGCGCGGACCTTGCCCAGCACCACGGGGTTCACCGCCTCCAGGTGCGAGGGGTTGGCGGTCAGCGACAGGTGGACCTTGTTGCCGTCAAACTCCCGGTCAGAGGACGCGCCGAGGTGGTATTTCACGTCGCCGGAGCCGTCCACATCCTCGGGCTTGTAAGAGCCGCCCTGGAATTCGTGGAAGATCGCGCGGTAGGGTTTCATCATCACATTGGCCAGGACCGACAGGCGGCCGCGGTGCGGCATGCCGATGATGACGTCCCTGACCCCCAGCGCGCCGCCGCGCTTGATGATCTGCTCCATCGCCGGGATCAGCGCCTCGCCGCCATCAAGGCCGAAACGCTTGGTGCCCATGTACTTGACGTGAAGGAACTTCTCGTAGCCCTCGGCTTCGACCAGCTTGTTCAGGATCGCCTTGCGCCCTTCGCGGGTGAACTGGATTTCCTTGCCGTAGCCTTCGATCCGTTCCTTCAGCCAGGACGCCTGTTCGGGGTCCGAGATGTGCATGTATTGCAGGGCGAAGGTGCCGCAATAGGTGCGCTTCAGGATGTCGATGATCTGGCGCATCGACGCATGGGTCAGGCCCAGCACGTTGTCGATGAAGATCGGGCGGTCCATGTCGGCTTCGGTAAAGCCGTAGGAGGCGGGGTCAAGCTCGGGGTGGCTGCCGCGTTCCGCCAGCCCGAGGGGATCGAGGTCGGCGGCAAGGTGGCCCCGGATCCGGTAGGCGCGGATGATCATCAGCGCGCGGATGCTGTCGAGGACGGCGCGCTGGATCTGTTCGTCGGTGAGCGCAACGCCCTGTTCGGTGGCCTTGGCGGCGATCTTCTGGCCGGCGGCCTTGGCCTCCTTCGCCGGTGGCGGGGCCGCCCATTCGCCGGTCAGGGCGGCGGTCAGGTCATCCACCGGCTGCGGCGGCCAGTCGGCGCGGGCCCAGCTGGGGCCTTGCGCGGCGCGCTTGGCGTCAAGCTCACTGTCGCCGAGGGCGCGGAAGAACTCCGCCCATTGCGGGTCGACCGACGCGGGGTCGGCAGCGTGGCGGGCGGCCAGCTGGTCGACGTAATCGGCATTGGCCCCGTCCAGGAAGGACGAGGCGGTGAAGGCGGCGGTGGGGGATTGGTCGGTCATGGTTGCGCTTCCTTGTGGGGCGGGGCGTCCCCCGCCAAGAAAAAGAGTAGGGGCGTGAACCCCGACCTACGCCTTGATTGCTTTCAACACGGCCTCACCCAGACCCGCCGGGCTATCCGCCACAACGATCCCGGCGCTGAGCATGGCTTCGATCTTCGACTGCGCGTCGCCCTTGCCACCGGCCACAATGGCCCCGGCGTGGCCCATGCGGCGGCCGGGGGGGGCGGTGCGGCCGGCGATGAAGCCGGCGGTGGGCTTCCAGCGGCCGCGCTTCTTTTCATCGGCGAGGAACTGGGCGGCTTCCTCTTCGGCGGCCCCCCCGATCTCGCCGATCATGATGATCGAGTGGGTCTCGGGGTCGGCCAGGAACATCTCAAGGATATCGATGTGTTCGGTGCCCTTGATCGGGTCGCCGCCGATGCCGACGGCGGTGGATTGGCCGAGGCCCACGTCGGTTGTCTGTTTCACCGCCTCATAGGTCAGCGTGCCCGACCGCGACACGACGCCGACGGACCCCTTGGAGAAGATGCTGCCCGGCATGATGCCGATCTTGCATTCGCCGGGGGTCAGGACGCCGGGGCAGTTCGGGCCGATCAGGCGGGACTTGGAGTTGATCAGGGCGCGCTTGACCTTCATCATGTCAAGAACCGGGATGCCTTCGGTGATGCAGACGATCAGCGGGATCTCGGCGTCGATCGCCTCAAGGATCGAGTCGGCGGCGAAGGGCGGGGGCACGTAGATCGCCGTGGCGTTCGCGCCGGTCTTGGCGACCGCGTCGTGGACAGAGTCGAAGACGGGCAGGCCGAGGTGTTCGGTCCCGCCCTTGCCGGGGGTCACGCCGCCGACCATCTGCGTGCCATAGGCGATGGCCTGTTCCGAATGGAAGGTGCCCTGGCTGCCGGTGAAGCCCTGGCAGATGACTTTGGTCGCTTTGTTGACGAGGACGGACATGAGGCTTTCCTTGTGACAGTCAGGGGAGGGCAGCGGGCGAGCCGCCGTCGGGTGTCTGGCCGACCCGGAAGGTCGGGTTGCGCCGCAAGAGGTTGCGCAGGATGTAGGCGAGGTTGAGGGCGCTGCCGATCAACCCGATGGGCAGGCCCCGCAAGGAGGGGCTGTTCGGAAAGAGCCGCAGCAGGATGCGGGACAGCGCGCCGTCCTGGGTGATCCAGGCGGTCTGGTCGGCAGGCAGGTCGGTGCGGTGGGTCTTGGCCCAGTGCCGGTGCAGGCTGAGCTGGCTTTGCAGCGCGGTCGCGTCCGCCGAGCCTATGGCATAGCGCCAGGTCTTGCGGCCCTGGGCATGGACAAAGCGCGGCTCGCCGTGACGCAGGGTGGCGATGCGCTGGAACGCTCCGAAATCGCCGGGCAGCATGTCATGGGCGATGTCGCGGCCGGTCTGCAGCGCCGCGACGGGGACCTGGCCGAATTCGTCCGAGCCGAGGAGGCCGCCCAGCACGTCCTGATCGCCGACGATGAAGCGCTTGTCCGCCGTCTGGTAGAGGTCCGAGCGCAGGAAGGCTTTCCAGCGGTCCAAGAGCGGCTGGTGGCGGGCGGTGACGCTGACGACGCAGGAGTTCACGGTATAACCCAGCTCGCGCGCGATGGTGCGGCCGATGGAGAGCGTGCGGCCCCCGGTTCCGGCGTTGCGGCTGCGGAAGCCTTCCTGCGCGACAAGGATGGTGTCGTCCTGCAGGGTCGCGAAATAGGCCGAGGGGTCGGAGGTCAGCATCAGGTCGGCATCAAGCCAGGTGATGCGGGGGATGCCGCGGGCGAGCATCTGCTCCAGCAGGTAGGGCTTGATGTTCCAGAACGTGTCCTCGGCCCAGAGGTCGCGGTGGAGGACGACATTGGGCTGGCGGCCCATCCAGTCCAGCGCGCGGGCGCCCAGGTCGCGGGCCGGCAGATGGAGACGAGACCCTGGCGCGGTGCGCTGCAGGCTGACGGCCAGCAGCATCAGCGCCGGCAGGTCCTGTTCGCGATCCTCGAAGGTCAGGAAGTCCATCTGCTTGCCCTGTCCGCGTCCCGTCAGCCCTTGACGGCCTTGACGATCTTTTCCGCCCCGTCCTTCAGGTCATCGGCGGCGATGACATTCAGGCCGGATTTGCGGATGATGTCCTTGCCAAGCTCGACGTTGGTGCCCTCAAGCCGGACGACCAGCGGGACCTTGAGGCCGACTTCCTTCACCGCCGCGATCACGCCTTCGGCGATGATGTCGCAGCGCATGATGCCGCCGAAGATGTTGACCAGGATGCCCTTCACCTGCGGGTCGGAGGTGATGATCTTGAAGGCCTCGGTCACCTTTTCCTTGGTGGCACCGCCGCCGACGTCAAGGAAGTTGGCGGGCTCGGCGCCGTACAGCTTGATGATGTCCATCGTGGCCATCGCCAACCCTGCGCCGTTCACCATGCAGCCGATCTCGCCATCAAGCGCGATGTAGTTCAGGTCGAATTTCGAGGCGGCAAGTTCCTTGGGGTCCTCCTCGGTCTCGTCGCGCAGGGCGGCGATGTCGGGGTGGCGGTAGATCGCATTGCCGTCGAAGGCCATCTTGGCGTCGAGAAGCTTCAAGGAGCCGTCCTTGAGCACGCAGAACGGGTTGATCTCCAGCATGTCCATGTCCTTGTCGGTGAACAGCTGGTACAGCTTCTTGACGATCTGCACGCAGGATTTCACCTGCGCGCCGGTCAGGCCCAGGGCAAAGGCGACGCGGCGGCCGTGGAAATCCTGCAACCCGGTGGCCGGGTCGACAGTGAAGCTGTGGATCAGTTCGGGCGTGTCGTGGGCGACATCCTCGATCGACATGCCGCCCTCGGTCGAGGCGACGATCGAGATGCGGCTGGTCTGCCGGTCGATCAGGAGGGCGAGGTAGAACTCGCGGTCGATGTCCGAGCCGTCTTCGATGTAGATTCGGTTGACCTGCTTGCCAGCGGCGCCGGTCTGGATCGTGACGAGGGTGCGGCCCAGCATCTGGCGGGCGAATTCGGCAGCCTCGCCGACCGAGCGGGCCAGACGGACGCCGCCCTTTTCACCGGCCTCGGGTTCCTTGAAGTGGCCCTTGCCGCGGCCCCCGGCGTGGATCTGGGATTTGACCACCCAGAGCGGGCCGTCAAGTTCCCCGGCGGCGGTCTTGGCATCTTCGGCCTTCAGGACGACGCGGCCGTCGCTGACCGGAATGCCGTAGCTGCGCAGAAGTTCTTTGGCCTGGTATTCGTGGATGTTCATGGGGCGCCCCTTGGAATTGACGGCCGGGATGTGGTCAGGGGCGTTCTGGCACGGCTTCGCCCGCGTTCCAAACGGCAAATGCCTGTAATGCAGGCGAAATGCCGGGAAAATGCAGGTTGTGATCACAGGATGGAAAAGTGTGATCACACGGTGGAAAATTGTGATCACATGGTGGCGGTAACGCCAGATGACGGTCCGAATCACCGCTGCGGTGGCAAGATTGACAAGGATTGGCGCGCTTGCGAAGCCTGGGGCTTGAAAGATGGAGGCCAAGATGCCGCGCCCAAGCGCCAACGACATCACGCAAGACACCCTGCCGAAGATCAGCCACGGGCGCGGGGTCTATCTGTGGGACACCGAGGGACGGCAGTACATCGACGGCTCGGGGGGGCCGGCGGTGTTCTCGGTCGGCCACGGCGATCCCAGGGTGAACGAGGCCGTGGCGCGGCAGATGGAACGCGTGGCCTATGGCTATCGGTATCTTTTCTCCTCGGACCCCCTGGAGGAAATGAGCGAGATCCTGTGCCGCGCCACGGGGCTGGCGGACATGGTCTATACGACAAGCGGGTCTGAAGCGGTGGAAAGTGCGGTGAAGATCGCCTTGCAGTACCACTTTGACCGGGGCGAGCCGGGCCGGGTGACCTTCATCGCGCGCAAGCGGTCCTGGCATGGCAACACGCTGATGGCGACGGCGCTGTCGGGGTTTCAGGACCGGCAGCGGGCTTTCGCCGGGGCCTTGCCCTCGGTGGGGCGGGTGAGTGCGGCAAATGCCTATCGGCTGCCCTCCGGGGTAAGCCGTGAGGGGCTGGTCGCACATCTGGCGGCAGAGCTGGAGGCAGAGATCCTCCGCCTGGGGCCGGAGACCGTGGCAGGGTTCATCTTCGAGCCGGTGGTGGGCGCGGCGGGCGGGGCCTTGCCTGCACCGGACGGGTACGGGCGCGCGGTGGCCGAGGTCTGTCGGCGGCACGGGGTGCTGGTGATCTGCGACGAGGTGATGTGCGGATCGGGCCGGACCGGGGTCTGGCGCGCGTCCGAAGAGGATGGGATCACCGCGGACATCATCACCGTGGCGAAGTCGCTGTCGGGCGGCTATCTGCCGCTGGGCGCGGCGATCTACACCAGGGAAATCGCGGATGTGATGGCGGCCGGGCACGGCGGGCCGCTGACCGGGCATACCTACACCGGGCACACGGCCTGCCTCGCGGCCGGGGTGGCGGTGCAGAAGATCGTGGCCGAAGAGGACCTGCTGGCCCGCATCCGCGACAAGGGGCCGCGCTGGCGGTCGGACTTGGCGGAGCGACTGGCGCATATCCGCCAGGTGGGCGACCTGCGGGGGCGGGGCTATTTCATCGGGGTGGAGATCGTGGCGGACCCGCAGACGCAGGCTCCGTTCGACGCCGCGCTGGGGGTCAACGCTCGCATCCGGGCGGAAGGGCTGCGGCGGGGGCTGATCTGCTATCCGTCGGGTGGGCATGTGGATGGGGCTGCGGGGGATACGGTCATCCTGGCGCCGCCGTTCAACGCGACAGATGCCGAGCTGGACGAGATCGCCGACAAGCTGGAGGCGACGCTGGAGACGGTGTTGCACGGCCTGTGAGCGCTGCGCGGGTTGGGGCGGCTGTCGAATTGAGCGCCTTGGCAGGCGCGAAGACCTTTTGTCTCGCCTCTGTGCGTGAAGGACGCACAGAGGCTCGGGAGTGCTCCGCAGGGGATATTTGCGGACAGAAAATGCGTCAGTTCAGGAAGACGGCGAAAAGCATCGCGTCGCCCTGGACGAAAGCCTCGAAGTCGCGCCAGGACTGCATCGACATCTGCGGGCCCTTTTCGGCGTAGGGTAACAGGCCCTCGCCCTGGATGAAGGTGACAAGGTCGATGGCGGGCGGGTTCTCGAAAGCCTTTTTCAGATTGATCCCGGCTTCGGCCCCGAAGCGCCAGTGGGGGATCAGAACCTCGCCCTTCAGCAGCTTTTCGGCGTCGGCGAGGACGGCCTGCCAGCGTTCGCCGGTGCCGGGGGGCATGGCGAGGCCGAGGCCGGAGACCTGGGCGTCATTCGGAACCCATTCGCCGGTGTTGTCGGTTTCCTGCGCGACGAGGGTCCAGAAGCGGCGGTTCTCCTCGATCATCGAGAGGAAGTGGGTGTGGGCGTCCAGGGCCAGCGCCTTGTCGGGGGTGTTGGACAGGGCGTGCAGGACCATCGCGATCCGGTCGACCTGGCGGCCGAACATCATGTCCATCGCATTATGGGGCGGGGTGGTGCCCCAAAGCGTGTAGATCGCCCTGGAGCTGTCGAGGACGCGCTGGATCGCGGGTTCCGGGTCGTAGGCCAGCGCGGTGGCGGCGAAGCCCGACAGGAAGTGGGTGTAGGCCGACAACCAGGCGGCATCGGCGGCGTCGAAGGTGATGACCGGGTCTTCCACCGCGACGGCCATGCCGCGCCCGCCGCCAAGGGCCATGCCGGTCACGTCGGAGAGGTCTTCGCCCGGGTCTCGCGCGCCGTTCGCGTTGATGTCGAACCAGAGGTCGGCGACGCGGATCGGCAGCGCGAAGGGCTTGTCGCCGAGTTGGGCAAGCGCCTTGCGGGAGGCGTCCATGTCGGCGTCGAGGTTGCGGAGAAGGGCGGGGAAGTCAGCGGCCTGAAACGGGATGGCGTCGGGGTTTTCCGGGATCGGCAGGCGGAGGATGGGAAGCTCGGACCAGTCGGCCTTGACGCCGGTCTGCCAGCGCAGTTGCAGCGCCTGTTCGACGCCACCGAGGAAGCGCAGGCCGGCGAGGGTGAAGAGGTCTTGGTTGCCGGGCGAGGCGAGGGCGGCGAGGCGGGCCTCGGTCGGCGCGAGGCCGGTGCGGGCGATTTCTTCGGAGATCGTCTCGGCGGCGACGGGGGTGGCGAGCATGAGGGCGAGGACGAGGGTGCGCATCGGGGGCCTCCTATGGGTCAGGAGACTGTGCGGCCGTGCGGAGGGGGGCGCAAGGTGGGGAAGCCCTCAGGTGGCGGTCCAGAGCACCTGGCCCCGGGGGAGGAGCGTGGGCAGGCGGGTGGGGGTGAAGCCTGCGTCGGCCACGGTTCGGGCGACCCGGGCTTCGGGCAGGTGGTAGGGCGGTCGGTCGGGGTGGGTGACGACGCCGTCGGGTTGTCTGGTGGCGCCGGGGAGGTCGGAGAGGAATACGGTGAAGAGGGTGGCGCGGAGGTTGGCAAAGCGGCGCAGGTTTGTCAGGGCCGTGGCGAGGTCGGCGTGCGGCAGGTGGGTGAAGACGCCGAAGGCGATCGCGAGGGTGATGCTGTCGGGCACGCCGGGGAAGGCGAAGGCGGCGTCCTCGACCAGGTGGTCTTCGGGGAGTGCGGCGGGGTCGGGGAGTTCGGTGAGCCGCCCGTGCCGCATCAGGGCGAGGGAGGCGTCGGTGCCCCAGTAGTGGCCGGGGCGAAGGAAGGGCACTGCCTTGTGGCCCAGGCGCAGCGCGCCGCAGCCGATGTCGAGGAGGTGGTCCTCGGGGGTCATGCCTGCGGCGAGCAGGGCCTGCATCTGGATGCGGCCCGTCTCGTCCCAGCGACCGCCGACGATGTCGCGGTGGCGGCCCCTGGCGATGGCGTCGTCATAAAAGCCGGGGGCGAGGTAGGGGGAGGCCGGTCTTGTCGGTGCGGTCCGGGTCAGGCCTGGTCGTCCTTCTTTGCGGCCGTCTTCTCGGCGGCGGCGGCCTTCATGCGGGCGAGGAGCTGTTCCTTCGTCTCACGCGGCGGCTTGACAGATTTGGGCGCGCCCTTCTGGGCATGGTCGGGACCGCGCAGGGTGCTGCGGGCACCTTTGGGATTGCCGGATTTCGAGTAGTCCATCGGGGGGCCTCCGGGGCAGGATGTGGTGCATGGGGATGCCGGATTCGGGCGGGCGGGGCAAGGGGGAATGGGGTGTCCCCGCAGGGCATGACAAGCGCTGCCCGTCTTATCAAGGGGTTGGGCGTGGTCGGTCGGGAAGTGTTTGCGCCATTCACGCCGCGCGGGGGGGGTGAACGCGTCCACCTGCGTCCTGGAGGCGGGGGCCTTGCGTTGCAAAGTGCTTCGCGGTGACGGTCTTGATGCGCGACGGGTGGCACTGGCTGGCCGCAAGGTGGGGTGGGCAGATTGCCCACCCTACGCCCGGACCAGGATCAGTTCAGGAACACCATCATCAGCCCGGCATTGCCACCCATCAGCGCTTCGAACTGGCGCAGGCTGGTTGAATTCACGACCGGGCCCTGGTCCAGATAGGGGACGGCGGCCCAGCCCTGGGCCCAGCCGGTGATCGAGATCGGGGCGGGGGCGTCGAACATGCGGCCAAGGTTGATGCACTGGCCATCGGGGCCGCGCCAATAGGGGATCAGGACGCGGCCTTGCAGCAGCGCCTCGCCATCGGCCAGGACGGCAAGCCAGGTGTCGCCGGTGCCGGGAGGCAGGCTGAAGCCGAGGGCGGAGGTCTGGGCATCGTTCGGCACCCATTCGCGGTCGTTGTCTGCCTCCAGCGCGACAAGGGTCCAGAAGCGGCGGTTCTCGGTGATCATCGCCAGGAAATGGTCCTTCGCGGCCTTGGCGCGGGCGGCGTCGGGTTGCTGGTTCACGGCACCTTCCAGCATGGCAAAGGCGTCGAGGAACTGACCGAAGGAGGCGTCGAAGTTGAAGTCGTCCGGCGAGGGCTGCGCCACCTTCAGCGCGGCGCGGGCGGCGATGACGCGGTCGATGCTGGCTGCGGGATCGTAGGCGAGGATGGTGTTCGCCACCCCGGACATGACATGGGTATAGGCGGTCAGCCAGGCGGCATCGGCGGCGTCGAAGCGGATGGTCAGCGGCGGGGCGGCGGGGTCTGGGGTCTGCCATTGCCAGCCCAGAAGCTGGGGGCCAAGGATGGTCAGCGCGCCTTCCTCGGGCTCGCGGGTGCCGTTCAGGTTGATGTCGAACCAGAGGTCGGAGAAGCTGAGTTCGACCCCGAACTCCTCACCCTCGGGCAGGATGGCAAGGGCGGTGCGGGCGGCGGCCATGTCGGCGTCGATGTCGCTGAACAACTGGGTGATGAGCGCGCCCTGGAAGGGCTCGGGGGCGGGGTTCGGTGGCACGGGCAGGCGCAGGAACGGCAGGCCCAGCGTGTCGCCCGCGTTGCCAGCGACCTGATCCGCCCCGGTGCGCCATTGCAGTTGCAGGGCGCGTTCGACGGCCCCGAGGAAGTGCAGCCCGCCGATGGCGAAGATATCCTCCAGCGCCGGTTCGGGCTGGGCCTTGAGTCGGGCAAGAGTGGGGGCGATGCCGTTGGTGCCGATCTCCTGGCTGAGGGTCTGGGCGGCGGCCGGGGTGGCGAGGACCATCAGGGCGACGAGAGCGGCTTTCATTGGCAATGGCCTTTCACTGGGACTGAAATGCAGAATGCGCAGCCGGGGCCGCGCATTCAAGGTCAGGTATGTCGCACCAGAGAGGGTCAGGCGAGCGAGGCGTCGATGCCCTTGCAGGCGGCGACAAGGCCCTTCACGGCGTCGACGGACTTGTCGAACATGGCCTTTTCGGTGGCGTCGAGTTTCACTTCGACGACCCGCTCGACCCCGCCGGCGCCGATGATGACGGGCACGCCGACGTAAAGGCCGTCAAGCCCGTAGGCGCCCTTGACGTGGGCGGCGCAGGGCAGCAGGCGCTTTTGATCCTTGAGGTAGGCCTCGGCCATTTCCACCGCGCTGGCGGCGGGGGCGTAGAAGGCAGAGCCGGTCTTCAGCAGGCCGACGATCTCGGCCCCGCCATCGCGGGTGCGCTGGACGATGGCGTCAAGTTTTTCCTGCGTGGTCCAGCCCATCGCCACCAGGTCGGGCAGCGGGATGCCGCCGACGGTGGAGTAGCGGACCGAAGGAACCATCGTGTCGCCGTGGCCGCCCAGGACGAAGGCGGTGACGTCCTTCATCGAGACGTTGAATTCCACGCTCAGGAAGTGGCGGAAGCGGGCGGCGTCAAGGACACCGGCCATGCCGATCACCTTGTTGTGCGGCAGGCCCGAGAATTCGCGCAGCGCCCAGACCATCGCGTCCAGGGGGTTGGTGATGCAGATCACGAAGGCGTTCGGGCAGTTGGCCTTGATGCCTTCGCCCACCGCCTTCATCACCTTGAGGTTGATGCCCAGAAGATCGTCCCGCGACATGCCGGGCTTGCGGGGCACCCCGGCAGTCACGATGCAGACATCGGCGCCCTTGAGGTCGGCATAGGTGTTGGTGCCGGTGAGGGAAGCATCGAAGCCTTCGACCGGGCCGGATTGCGCCAGGTCCAGCGCCTTGCCTTGCGGCGTGCCCTCGGCGATGTCGAACAGGACGACGTCGCCCAGTTCCTTCAGCGCGAGCAGGTGCGCAAGCGTGCCGCCGATCTGACCGGCGCCGATGAGGGCGATCTTGGGTCTGGCCATGAGAGCCTCCTGTTGGGATGAATCGGGGGGAGGGGTAGCCGCTTATCGGCCGTCTGTCCAGCCTTGGGACAGGTTTGGTATACCATTGTATGCGAAAAAATCCGGCTTTCGGGGCGGGGGAGAAGGGGTTAGCGGTAACGCCAGGCGGAGGACGCGATGGAAGAGATCGGATTCTGGGTGGCGGCCCTGGTGGCGGCGGCGCTGGTGGGGATGAGCAAGGGCGGCGTCCCGGTGGTGGGGATGCTGGGGGTGCCGGTGCTGGCGCTGGTGATCAACCCGGTTGTCGCGGCGGGACTGCTGCTGCCGGTCTATGTCGTCTCGGACATCTTCGGGCTGTACGCCTACCGCCACGCCTGGGATGGGCGGGTGCTGGCCATCGTGGTGCCGGGGGCGGTGGTCGGGATCGCCATCGGCTGGGCGACGGCGACCATCGTGCCCGAGGCGGCGGTGACGCTGCTGGTGGGCCTGATCGGGCTGGCCTTCGCGCTGAACATCCTGTTGCGCAAGCCGGTGGTGGCGGAGCCGAAACGGGCCGAGGTGGCTCCCGGTCTGTTCTGGGGCGGAGTGGCGGGGTTCACGAGCTTTGTCAGCCACGCGGGCGCGCCGCCCTATCAGGTCTACACATTGCCGCTGGGGATGCCGAAGGCGGTGTTCGCGGGGACGACGACCATCGCCTTCGCCATCATCAATGCGGTGAAGCTGATCCCCTATCATGCGCTGGGGCAGCTGAACGCGGGCAACCTGAAGGTGGCGGCCGTGCTGGCGCTGCCGGCGGTGATCGCGGTCTTTGCCGGGGTGCGACTGGTGCAGCTGATGCCGGAAAGGCTGTTCTTCCGGCTGGTGGTCTGGGCACTGGCGCTGATCTCGCTGAAGCTGATCTGGGACGGGGCGCGGGGGCTGATCTGACCCGGATCCTGCGGGAACGCGCCGGGGCTGCGTGATTTGCCGTCGTCCTTGTGCAAGGATGGCCGGCGGCCCCCCCACCCTCTCCCTCCCCCACGGCGGGGGGAGGGAAGCGCCCGTGGCGGCGGCACCGCGATGACCCGGAGGATGCGCCGATGTTGCCCGATGCCGACACGCTTTACGCCTCGCTTGCCGCGCGGGACGGCAGGTTCGCCGGGGTTTTCGTCTGCGTCAGGACGACGGGGATCTTCTGCCGCATGACCTGCCCGGCGCGGACGCCGTTGCGGCGGAACGTGGAGTTCCGGGGGTCGGTCGAAGCCTGTCAGGCGGCGGGGTTCCGGGCCTGCAAGCGCTGCCGCCCTTACGCCGGGTTGCCCTTGGCGGGCAGGTCCTCGGTCACGGCTTCGTAGGTCGAGCCTGAGGCCATCAGACACATCGTCCCGTCGGGAAGGGTCATGGTGATCGACCAGGTGCCGGTGGCGTCCGAGGCGTAAAGCTCCATCACGGCGGCCTGGCCTGCCAACCCGACCGCGCGCCGGGTCTCGCCGTAGCGGTCGGCAAGCAGCGCGGTCACCGCCTTGCGGGTGTCGCATTGCGGGGCGCCGTGGGCGATCTGGCTGGCGGAAAGCAGGACGGCAAGGCCAAAGGAGAGGGCGAACATCTGCTGGGTCATGGGCGGGCCTTTCTGGCGTAGGGGATGCGGGAAAGGCTGCAGGCAATGGGCTGAAAGGCGGTTAATGGATCGGGCGGCTTGCGCTGCGACCGCGTGATCTTTCTGCGCTGCGGCGGATTAGGGCTTGCCGTTTGTGTCCGATCCGTGCTTTCAAGCGCAAGAATGTTGCGCGGAGGTGAGTCGATGGCGAAGAACGGGGCGCGTCCCTACCGGTCTGTCCTGTATATCCCGGCCTCGCGTGAGCGGGCGTTGGAAAAGGCGCGGGAGCTGGCGGCGGATGCGATCATCTTCGATCTGGAGGATGCGGTGTCGCCCGAGGAGAAGGTCCGGGCGCGGGAGTTGCTGGCCTCGGTTCTGTCCAGCGCCGACTTTGGCGCGCGGGCGCGGATCGTGCGGGTGAACGGGCTGGGGACCGAATGGGTCGAGGGCGACCTGGCGGCGTTCGGGGCGCATCCGGGGGTGGATGCCGTGCTGGTGCCGAAGGTGAATTCCCCGGCCGATCTGGATGTGGTGGCGGGCAAGGTGAAGGCTCCGCTCTGGGCGATGCTGGAAACGGCGAAAGGGTGCCTGAACGCGGGCGCCATCGCGGCGCACGGGCGGCTGGAGGGGATGGTCATGGGGACCAACGACCTGGCGAAGGAGCTTGGGGCGCGGTTTCGCAGCGACCGGCTGCCGCTGCTGGCGGGGCTGGGGGCCTGCGTGCTGGCGGCGCGGGCAGAGGGGCGCGTCATCGTTGACGGGGTGTTCAACGCCTTCAAGGACGAGGCCGGGCTGCGGGCAGAGTGCGAGCAGGGCCGGGACATGGGCTTTGACGGCAAGACGCTGATCCATCCCGCCCAGTTGGAGATCGCCAACGAAGTCTTTGCGCCCAGCGAGGCCGAGGTCGCGCTGGCACGGCGGCAGATCGCGGCCTATGCCGAGGCGCGGGCGCGGGGCGAGGGCGTGGCGGTGGTGGACGGCCGGATCGTCGAGAACCTGCATGTGGCGATGGCCCAGGCGCTGATCGGGAAGGCCGAGGCGATTGCGGCGGTTGCGGTTTAGCGGCAGGGTGCAGGCTGATGAACCGGCTGGAGGCCTGCGATGACGTTGATTGTTCTGGGACTGGCGCTGTGGTGGGCGGCGCATCTGTGGAAGCGGCTGGCTCCGGGGTCGCGCGCCTCGATGGGGGATGCGGGCAAGGCGCTGGTCGCTGTCGGCGTGCTGGCGGGCGTGGTGCTGATGGTGATGGGCTACCGGGGCGTCGAGCATGTCGACCTGTGGTATCCGCCGGCGTTCCTGACCCATCTGAACAACCTGCTGATGCTGTTCGCGGTCTACCTTTACGCGGCGTCGGGGATGAAGACGCGGATCACCCGGGCGATCCGGCATCCGCAGCTGACGGCGGTAAAGATCTGGGCCGCAGGGCATCTGCTGGTCAACGGGGACCTGGCGTCGGTGATCCTGTTCGGCGGGCTGCTGGCCTGGGCGGTCGTGGAGGTGATCCTGATCAACAAGGCGGTGCCGCGCGGGCCCTTGCCGGAACCGGCCCCGTTGGGCAAGGAGATCGGTGCCGTGGTGGGGGCCGTCGTCGTGCTGGTCGCGATCATGCTGGTGCACAACTGGCTGGGCGTGCCGCCCTGGGGCTAAGGTTGATCGGGGGGTTTCACACCCCCCGAAACCCCCCGTGGGATACTTGGAGAAGAGAAAGACAATTTTAATTGAATTGTCAGGGACTTGGTGAGGGAATGAAGCTTTATCGTTTCTTGAGTTCGGATGACACCTCGGCCTTCTGTCACAAGGTGACGGCGGCCTTGAACAAGGGGTGGGAGCTGCATGGCGGCCCGACCTATGCGTTCGATGCGGCCAACGGGGTGATGCGCTGCGGGCAGGCGGTGGTGAAAGAGGTGGCGGGCGACTACCACCCGGACGTGAAGCTGGGCGAGCTATGAAGAGATCCTTTGAATGAAGACCTGGCCGGGGCGGTTCTTCGAGGATTACACCCTGGGCGAGGTGATCCGGCATGCGGTGCCTCGGACTGTGGGGGCGGGCGAGCGGGCACTCTACCATGCGCTCTATCCGGCGCGGGGGGCTGTGTATTCTTCGGACGAGTTTGCCAAGGGTGTGGGGCTGGCGGCGTCGCCGATGGATGATCTCGTGGCGTTCCATACGGTCTTCGGCAAGACGGTGCCGGACATCAGCCTGAACGCGGTGGCGAACCTTGGCTATGCCGAAGGGCGCTGGCTGAAGCCGGTCTGGCCGGGCGATACCCTGCGGTCGGAATCCGAGGTGATCGGGCTGAAGGAGACCTCATCCGGGGCGACGGGGGTGGTCTGGGTGCGGACAAAGGGCATCAACCAGCACGGGGATGTGGTGCTGGAGTATGTCCGCTGGGTGATGGTGCGCAAACGGCGGCGCGAGGTCGTGGTGCCGGTCTCGGTGCCGGACCTGGCGCCGGTGGTCGCGCCAGGGGCGCTGGTGGTGCCGGAGGGGCTGGACTTTTCGGCCTATGACTTCGGGCTGGCGGGGGAGCCGTATCGCTGGGCTGATTACCAGGTCGGCGAGGTGATCGACCATGTCGATGCGGTGACCATCGAAGAGGCCGAGCACATGCTGGCGACGCGGCTGTGGCAGAACACCTCGAAGGTGCACTTCGACGTGGGCCAGCGTGAGGATGGGCGGCGGCTGATCTATGGCGGGCATGTGATCAGCCTGGCGCGGGCGCTGTCGTTCAACGGGCTGGCGAATGCGCAGATGATCGTGGCGCTGAACGCGGGGGCGCATGCGAACCCCTGTTTCGCGGGCGATACGGTGCGGGCCTGGTCCGAAGTGCTGGACCGGGCGGAGACCACGGTTCCGTCCGTAGGGGCCTTGCGGCTGCGGCTGGTGGCGACGAAGGCGAAGGCGGGAGAGCTGCGCGGGGCGGACGGCAGGTATCTGCCCGAGGTGCTGCTGGACCTGGACTACTGGGCGCTGGTGCCGCGCTGAGTCGCAGCGGATCCACTTCGGCGTGGAGGATGGGTTCTTGTGATCACGGATTTTCGGCGCGTGATCACAAACGGCAGAAATCTTGCCCCGATAGCGGCAACATGCTGCAATTGCGGCATTCGCAGCGTGACACCGGCGAAATCCGCGCTATTCAGAGAGTGAACGACAGCCAGGCGCTGGCCCACCCGGACCCGCGCCGCCAGACGTGAGGACCGATCATGGCAGACGCAAAGCGGGCCGCGCCCGCGAGTTCGGGGGGTCGACCGCTTTCGCCGCACTTGCAGGTCTACCGCATCCAGATGACCTCGGTCAGCTCGATCCTGACGCGGATCACCGGCAGTGCGATGATGGTGGGGGTTATCCTTGGGGTATGGTGGCTCTTGGCCGCCGCGACCTCGGACGCCCATTTCGCGCGGGTCGATGCGCTGGCGACCAGCTGGTTCGGGGATCTGGTGTTCACCGGGTCCTTGTGGGCGGTGTGGTACCACTATCTGGCCGGTTTGCGGCATCTGTACTTCGACGCGGGCAAGGGGCTGGACATTCCCACGGCGGAAAAGCTGGGCTGGGCCTGCATCATCGGCTCGGTCGTGCTGACTGTGATCACAATTCTTCTGGTTCAGTGAGGACGCCCATGCGCTATTTGACCCCCCGCAAGCGTGCCGAAGGTCGTGGAGCCGCCCATCATGGCGCGGAACACCATTGGGCGATGACGGTTTCCTCGGTCGGGCTGGCTTTCCTTGTGCCGCTCTGGCTTTACATCTTCGGCAGCGCCCTGGGCGACACGCGCGAGGCGGTGCTGGCGACGTTCTCTCGTCCCCTGCCGGCCATCCTGACCGCGCTGGTGCTGGTGGTGGGGATGCGTCACTTCGCCATGGGCGCGACCACGATGATCGAGGATTATGCCCGGGGAACCAATCGCAAGCTGCTGATCATCTTCGTGATCGCGCTTTCCTGGGTGATCGCCGCGACGGGGCTGTTCGCCCTGGCCCGCATGGCTCTGTAAGGACCTGATGATGACTGCCTATCCGTACGAGACGCATGAGTATGACGTGGTCGTGGTGGGGGCCGGCGGTGCCGGTCTGCGCGCGACCCTGGGGATGGCCGAGCAGGGGCTGCGCACCGCCTGCGTGACCAAGGTGTTTCCGACCCGCAGCCACACGGTGGCGGCGCAGGGCGGGATTGCCGCCAGCCTTGGCAACATGGGGCCGGACCACTGGCAGTGGCACATGTATGACACCGTGAAGGGGTCGGACTGGCTGGGCGACACCGACGCGATGGAATACCTGGCGCGCGAGGCTCCGAAAGCCGTCTACGAGCTGGAGCATTACGGCGTGCCGTTCTCGCGCACGGAAGAGGGCAAGATCTACCAGCGGCCGTTCGGCGGCCACACGACCGAGTTCGGCAATGGCCCTCCGGTGCAGCGGACCTGCGCGGCGGCGGACCGGACCGGGCACGCGATCCTGCATACGCTGTATGGGCAAAGCCTCAAGAACAACGCGGAATTCTACATCGAATACTTCGCGCTGGACCTGATCATCACCGACGGGGCCTGCACGGGGGTCGTGGCGTGGAAGCTGGACGACGGCACCATCCATGTCTTCAACGCGAAGATGGTGGTCCTGGCGACGGGGGGCTACGGGCGGGCCTATTTCAGCGCCACCTCGGCGCACACTTGCACTGGCGACGGCGGCGGGATGGTGGCGCGGGCGGGTCTTCCGCTGCAGGACATGGAGTTCGTGCAGTTCCACCCGACGGGGATCTATGGCTCGGGGTGCCTCATCACCGAAGGCGCGCGCGGCGAGGGGGGCTATCTGACCAACAGCGCGGGCGAGCGGTTCATGGAGCGTTATGCGCCGCACTACAAGGACCTGGCGCCGCGGGACTATGTCAGCCGCTGCATGACGATCGAAATCCGCGAGGGTCGGGGCGTGGGGGCGAATGGCGACCACATCCACCTGAACCTGTCGCACCTGCCGCGCGAGGCGCTGGAGCTGCGGCTTCCGGGGATCACGGAATCTGCCCGCATCTTCGCGGGCGTCGATCTGCACAAGGAGCCGATCCCGGTGCTGCCGACCGTCCACTACAACATGGGCGGCATCCCGACGAACTATTGGGGCGAGGTGTTGAACCCTACGGCGGAAAGCCCGGATGCGATCTTCCCCGGCCTGATGGCGGTGGGCGAGGCGGGCTGCGCTTCTGTGCATGGGGCGAACCGGCTGGGGTCGAACAGCCTGATCGATCTGGTGGTGTTCGGCCGCGCGGCGGCGAACCGGGCGGGTGCGGTGGTGGACCGGGAGGCCTCGGTCCCCGGCACCAACAAGGCCGAGGTCGACAAGGCGCTGGCCCGGTTCGACGGGCTGCGCAACGCCAAGGGCGGGGTGCCGACGGCCGAGCTGCGCCTGGAGATGCAGAAGACCATGCAGGCCGATGCGGCGGTCTTCCGCGCCGAGGAGACGCTGGCGGCGGGCGAGAAGAAGATGACGGCGATTGCGGCCAAGATGTCTGATCTGCATGTCACCGATCGTTCCCTCGTCTGGAACAGCGACCTGATGGAGACGCTGGAGCTGACGAACCTGATGCCGAACGCGCTGGCGACGATCTATGGCGCCCATGCCCGCACCGAAAGCCGCGGCGCCCATGCGCATGAGGATCACCCGAACCGCGACGACGTCAACTGGCGCAAACATTCGCTGGCCTGGGTCGATGGCGCATCCGTGACGCTTGACTACCGGGCGGTCCACACCGAGCCTCTGACCACCGAAGCCCAGGGCGGGATCGCGTTGACCAAGATCGCGCCGGCAGAAAGGAAGTTCTGATGCGCGTTGTGGCCCTCTCGCTGATTGCCGGACTGGGTCTGGCCGGTTGTGACCCCGCCGAGCTGGTCGATTCCGCTTTGAAGCGGACGGCCCATTCGGTTGTCTTCCCGGTCGTCAACATCGACTTGCCGGCAGAACCGGCGCGGCTGGCTACGAAATGCATCCTGGATGCGGCAAGCCAGGAGGAGTTGCAGCTTCTGGCCCGCGATGTCGGCGTCGAGGCCGGAACGGCGACCAAGGCGACGATCCGCGACATCGCGGTGCGGCCTGCGGCGCAGTCCTGCTATGCGGCCAATGGCGTGCCTCCCGTGGTGGGTGGCTGACGGCGCGATGGCAACGGGGGCGGCAGCGGGGATTTCGGGGAAGGGGCGCGTCAGGGCGGACCTGAAGATCGCCGTCGTCTTCTTCGGCATCACCCGGGCCTTGCGGCTGACCTTGCCCTCGATCACCGCGCAGTTGATCGACCCGGCGCGCGCCATCGCGCGGGAAATCCGGCTGTGCGGGCATTTCTTCCGGCAGACCGGGATCAGCAATCCCAGGTCCGGGGAAGTGGGCGAGCTGGACCCCGAGGAATACCGGCTGCTGAACCTGGACGCGGTCGAGCTGGAGGACCCGGGGGCCTGTCTGGACCTGTATCCGATGGACCAGATGCAGGCGCGGGGCGATATCTGGCGCGACGATTTCGCCTCGTTCCGCAATCTGGTGCATCAGCTGCATTCGCTGAAGCGGGCGACGCTGCTGGCCGAGGGGTTCCAGCCCGACATCGTGATCTTCGCGCGACCGGACCTGCTGTATCACGACAGTGCGGCCGAGCATCTGGACCTCTTGGCCCGCGCGCATCGGTCCTTTGTGCTGGTGCCGGACTGGGCGCAATGGTTCGGTCACAACGACCGCTTTGCGCTGGTCAAGGGGGCCGAGGGTGTGGCGGCCTATGGCAGGCGGGCCGACCGGATGGGGGAATACTGCGCGCGGGGCAAGCGGCTGCACTCCGAGCGGTTCCTGAAATACGCGCTGGGCGGGCAGCGGGTGCGGACCATGCACATGCGCGCCTCGCGCGTCAGGGCAAGCGGCTTGCAGGTGCTGGAGGATTTCACCCCCGGCCGCGGCCCGATGGGCCGGCGCGAGCTGGTGGCACCGGGCACGATCCGGCCGGAAGCCCCCGCGATGGCGCAAAGCGCATGAGGGTGAGCGGGATGAAACGGTTCGGACTGCTGCTGATCCTCCCTGCACTTCTGGCCGCCTGCGGCCCGATGACGCTGGCCCAGGCCGAACGGCAGTGCTTTGAACGCGCCCGCCTGGCCAAGCAGCCGCGGGGCGAGGTGTCGGTGGGCGCAAGCTCGGACGGGCGGAAGGCGGCGGGCTTCGAGCTGAACGTCAGTTCGGACTTCATCCTGGGCCGCGACCCGGCGGCGGTGTATGAGTCTTGCGTGATGCAGAAGACGGGCGAGCCGCCAAGCCGTCCGCTGTACCTGCGACCGGACTGGCGCTGATGGCAAAGGACGGCATCCCCACGCCCGACCCCAGGCAAGTGCGCTTTGCCAAGGCCGCGCTGGAGCGGATCCGGCGGCGTCGCCTGCGCGAATACGAGGCGATGCTGGTGACGGGGTTCACCCGGACCTGCCCGGTCTGCGGCTATGTCGGCGAGTTTGCCCCGGTCGGCGAACCTCCGCGTCTGGATGGCTTGTGTCCGCTGTGCCGGTCGCGGGAACGGCATCGGCTGTTCAAGCTGTGGATCGACCGGCGCGGCGGAATCACCGGCGACATGACGGTCCTGCATTTCGCGCCCGAGCCGATGTTCGAACCCGTGTTGCGCGGCCAGGCCGGGACCTATGTCACCGCCGATTTCATGCGGACGAAGGTGGACCGCAAGCTGAACATCGAGGCGCTGGAGATCGAGGATGCCAGCCTTGACCTGATCATAGCGCATCAGATTCTGGAACATGTCGATCACCACAAGGCTCTGGCCGAATGTTTCCGCTGCCTCAAGCCGGGCGGGCGGATGGTGGTGACGACTCCGCTGGTCGAAAGCTGGGAGACGACCTATGAAAACCCGGCGCTTTCAACCCCGCGCGAACGGATGCTGCATTACGGCCAGAAGGACCACCTGCGCTATTTCGGGCGGGACCTGAAGGACCACATGCGCGCCGCCGGATTTGCCCTGCACGAATTCGTGGCGGTCGAGCCTGATGTTTCCACCTACTCCCTCACCCGGGGCGAGACGCTGTTCGAGCTGACACGGCCCGCGGCCGCCCAGAAGAAACCTGTCAAGACGAAGACCAGGAAAGGTTGACCTCATGGTCCAGTTCACGCTGCCCAAGAATTCCAAGATCCGCACCGGCAAGACCTGGCCGAAGCCGGATGGCAAGAACGTCCGCAAGTTCCAGGTCTACCGCTGGAACCCCGATGACGGGGAAAACCCGCGGGTCGATACCTATTTCGTCGATATGGACCAGTGCGGTCCGATGGTTCTTGACGCGCTGATCAAGATCAAGACCGACATCGACCCGACCCTGACCTTCCGCCGCTCCTGCCGCGAGGGCATCTGCGGGTCCTGCGCGATGAACATCGACGGGATCAACACGCTGGCCTGCATCTACGGGCTGGACGAGATCAAGGGCGACGTGAAGATCTATCCCCTGCCGCATATGGCGGTGATCAAGGACCTGATCCCCGACCTTACGCATTTTTACGCCCAGCATGCGTCGATCATGCCGTGGCTGGAGACGAAGACCAACCGCCCGGCCAGGGAATGGAAGCAGTCGATCGAGGATCGCTCCAGGCTGGACGGGCTTTATGAATGCGTGATGTGCGCGTGCTGTTCGACGTCCTGCCCGTCCTACTGGTGGAACAGCGACCGCTACCTTGGTCCCGCCGCGCTGCTGCATGCCTATCGCTGGATCATCGATTCACGGGACGAGGCGACGGGCGAGCGGCTGGATGAACTGGAAGACCCGTTCAAGCTCTATCGCTGCCACACGATCATGAACTGCGCCAAGACCTGCCCGAAGGGGCTGAACCCGGCCAAGGCGATTGCCGAGATCAAGAAGATGATGGTCGAGCGGGTTGTCTGATCCGCTGGACCTGCCGGACTTCGGCTCGGGAGACGAGTTTGCCCAGGTGATGACCGGGCTGGCCGCCAAGCTGCACGCGAAGAACCGGATCTGGATGGACGAGTCCGGCTATGCCTGGCACGTGGCGCAACTGCTGGCGGCACTGGGCGAAGAGTTCCGGGCCGCCCAGATCGACCCGGAGGTGGTGGCGGATTTCGGGGACGCGCACCACAAGGCGCGGCTGGACGATGCGGCGCAGGTCGACGCGCTGCTGGCGCGGCTGCGGGACCGGCTGGTGCGCTGATGCCGCTGGTGCTGCTGGTCCTGGCGGTGTCGGTGTTCCTGTATCTGTGGCTTGCCCGGCGCAAGTCGACGCTGACGCGAAATTGCCGCTGGCGACTGGATCGCAGCGTGGCGCCGGATCACTGGCATTGCGTGGCCTGCGGGGCCGTGGCGCGGGGCGCAGAGCCGCGGGATTGTCTGCGGGTGGAACGCTAGGTGTTTCCCTGAAGAAATCGCCGCTTGCGGCAGGCGTGGATTCTGGCAAGCCTTGGCGCATGAAGCTGGACCATCCCGAACACCCCGCCCCGCCCGACGCCGTCGCCCGCAAGGGCATCCGGCCGGTCATCTGCTACCCGGTCGAAGGCCTGCCGCGCCCCGACCTTGCGGCCTGCCGCGCGGCGCGCGAGGGGTGGAGCCTGGTCCAGGAGGTGCTGGTGCCGCCGCGTGAGGCGCGGACGTTCGAGGTGCCGAGCGGCTGGTTCTTCCGCATCGTCAGCATCGAGGGGCCGCAGGTGGGGGACCTCAACCTTTTTGCGGCGGGCAACCTGGGCGAGCGGTTCTTCAGCGGCAAGACCCGGGCCTTGCATGGCACGCATCTGTCGACGGGGGACCGGATGTGGTCCTGCCTGCCCTGGCTGCGCCCGATGGCGACGATCACCGACGATACGCTGGACTGGTACGGCTTCGACGCCTTTGGCGGCTCGGTGCATGACGTCATCGGCACCCGCTGCGATCCCTATACCCATGCGCTGCTTTCTGGCGGCGATCAGTATCACCACTGCTGCCATTCCAACCTGACGCGGGCGGTGGCGGCGCAGTCGGGCCTGCCGCTGCACGCGGCCGAACTGCATGTGCATGACGTGCTGAACGTCTTCATGTGCACCGGGTTCACCTGCGACACCGGGCAGTATTTCATGAAGGCCTCGCCCGTCCGACCGGGGGATTACCTGGAGTTCATGGCCGAGATCGACCTGCTGGGGGCCTTGTCGGCCTGTCCGGGCGGGGATTGTTCCAGCGAGCATTCCTCGGATGTGGCGGCGTGCCATCCGTTGCTGGTGCAGGTCTTCAGGCCCAAGGCGCCTCCGGTCGGGTGGGCACCTGCGGGGCCGAACGCCTATGACCGGAGCCACGGTCAGGAATAGCGTTCCACCGTCGCGGCCTGCAGGTCGTCGTAGCGGTCGCCCCAGGCCCAGCCTGCGGGCAGGATCCGGTCGATCTCGTCGCGGTCGTCGTCGGAAAGGTCGATCTCGGGGGCGCTGGCCCAGGCGGCGAGGTGTTCGGCGCTGCGGGTGCCGGGGATCGGCAGGATGTGTGGCGCACGGTCCAGAAGCCAGGCCAGGGCCAGGGCGGCGGGGCTAAGGCCCCTTTGGCGCGCGAAGGCGTGGAAGGCGTCGAGCCTGGCCTTGTTGTGCGGCCAGTTCTCGGGGTGAAAGCGCGGGATGCGGCTGCGGAATTCGTTCGGTGCAAAGCTGGCGGGGTCGGCCATCGGGGTGCCGAAAGCGCCGCGGGCAAGCGGGGAGAAGGGGACGAAGGCCACGCCAAGCTGGGCACAACGCTGGATCAGGCCAAGCTCGGGCGTCCTGGTCCAGAGCGAGTATTCGTTCTGCACCGCCATCACCGGGTGGACAGCGTGACAGCGTTCCAGAGTATAGGGTCCGACCTCGGACAGGCCGTAGCCCAGGATTTTGCCTTCTTCATGAAGGCGTTGCATGGTTCCGGCCAGATCCTCTGCCGGGACCTGCGGATCGTGGCGGTGGGCGTAGAAGAGGGTGACGTGGTCCATCCCCAGCCGTCGCAGCGAGCCTTCCAGTTCGGCCCGCAGGTGTTCGGGGCGGTTGTCGATGCGGCGGGCGGGGTCGTTGCTGAAAGCCGCCTTGGTGGCGATGTGGGGGCGGTGGCCTGACGTCTTGAGCCATTTGCCGATGACGGTCTCTGACACCCCCTCGCCATAGCGGTTGGCGGTGTCGAGGACGGTGATCCCGGCGTCCCAGGCGGCGTCGAGGGTGCGTAGGCTTTCGGCTTCCGTTGTGGGGCCGAACATGCCGCCGAAGGACAGGCAGCCCAGGCCGAGGGCGGAGACTTCGGGGCCGTGCTGGCCAAGGCGGCGGGTTTTCATGTGGTCACAAAGTGCAGGCCCTGGAACCGTGCCCGCAGCGCCCTGGTGCGGGGGGCGACGGTTTCGGGGGCGTTCGACCGCAAGGCTTCGGCGATGAGGGCGGCGAGGGCCGGGGCGTCGGCGGGGGTGACGCCACGGCGGACAAGCTCGGGCGTGCCGATGCGCAGGCCGTTCATGTCGCCGGGCACTTCGGGGATCGGCAGGCCGATGCCGCAGGCCAGGAAGCCCGCCTTGCGCAGGGTTTTGGAGGCGGCCTGACCGCCGCCGAAAGGCGCGGCCGCAACGGCGAACTGGTGCGAGGTGGTGGCCCCCCGGTCGTCGGCAAAGACGGGCAGGCCGAGGGTGACGAGTTCGGCGGCGAGGGCACGGGCGAGGTCGATCATCGCCCTGGCATAGGCCGCGCCGTGGTCGCGCCAGTCGAGAAGCGTGTAGGCGAGGGCGGCCGACTTCGCGGCGTCGAAATTGGCGGTCAGGCCGGGGAATGCGATGGCGTCCAGGCGTTCGGCGATGGCGGCGTCGTTGGTGACGATCAGGCCTCCGGCGGGGCCGCCGAGGGATTTGTAGGTGCTCATCGTCATCAGATGCGCGCCTTCGGTCAGCGGGTTGGCCCAGGCACCGCCCGCGATGATGCCGCATTGATGGGCGGCGTCGAAGAGGACGCGGGCACCGACCTGATCGGCGATCTTGCGGACCTCGGCCACCGGATGGGGAAAGAGGTTCAGGCTGCCGCCGACAGTGATGATCTTCGGGCGGACGGCGTGGGCAAGGTCTGCGAGAGCTTTGAGATCAAGGGTATAGCCGTCGGCGTCGATGGGCGCTGCATGGGTCGTCAGCCCGTAAAGCCCCGCGCAACCGGCGGCGTGGTGGGTGACGTGGCCGCCGATGCTGCCGGGGGGGCGATGATGCTGTCACCGGGTCTGGCCAGCGCCATGAAGCCGTAAAGGTTGGCCAAGGCACCCGATCCGACGCGGATTTCGGCGTAGCGCGCCTTGAAGACTTCGGCGGCGAGTTCGGCGGCGATGACCTCGATCTCCTCGATCGCCTCCAGCCCCATTTCATACTTGTCGCCGGGGTAGCCGAGCGAGGGGCGTGAGCCGATGCCCGAGGCCAGCGCCGCCTCGGCCCGCGGGTTCATCACGTTGGTCGCGGGGTTCAGGTTGAAGCAGTCCTGGTCGTGGATTTCGCGGTTTCGCGCGATCAGGGCGTCGAGGCGGGCGGCGACCTGGGCCGAGGGCTTTGCGACGTCGCTGGCAAGGCGCTGGACCTGGGTCTCGCAGGCCCCGGGCACCCAGGGGCGGGGGGCCAGATGGGTCATGCGAAAGCGGCCTCCAATGCGATCTCGACCATGTCGCCGAAGCTGCGCTCGCGCTGGTCGGCGGGCAGGGCCTCGCCAGTGGTGATGTGGTCCGAGACGGTCAGGACGGCCAGCGCGCGGGCGCCGTGGCGGGCGGCAAGGATGTAAAGCTCGGCGGCCTCCATCTCGACCCCGAGGCAGCCGTGGCGGAGCAGCTGTTCGCTGAGGTCGGGGCGTTCGTCGTAGAAGGTGTCCGACGAATAGATTCCGCCGACGTGGACGGGGGTGCCCTTGGCGGTGGCGGCGGCGTATGCCTTTGACAGCAATCCGAAATCGGCGCAGGGGGCGAAGTTCAGTTCCTTGAAGATGCTGCGCGAGGGCGAGCCGATGGTCGAACAGGTCTGGGCCAGGATCACGTCGCGGACCTTGACACGGGTCGGCAGCGCCCCGGCCGAGCCGATGCGGATCAGGGTCCTGGCGCCGTAGTCGCGGATCAGCTCGTTGGCGTAGATCGACAGCGACGCCATCCCCATGCCCGAGCCGTGGATGGTGACGCGCTGGCCGCGCCAGGTGCCGGTGTAGCCAAGCATGCCCCTTACCTCGTTCACCAGGATCGCGTCCTTGAGGTACGTCTGCGCCGCCCAACGCGCACGGTAGGGGTCGCCGGGCAGCAGCACGGTTTCGGCGATGTCGCCCGGCTTGGCGCCGATGTGAAAGGTCATTCTGTCCCCCTGTGGCCCGTGATCCGGGTGCCGCTTCGCGCATTAATGGGCTGCGCGTCCCGATCCCGCAAGGGTCGAAAAACCGGTTGGAGGGACGGGCCTGCCTGCGCTATCCGGGGGTGACGCCAGAAGGGATGACGCCAGAAGGGATCATGCCAGAAAGGACTTGGCCAGAAAGGACTGGGGGCTTGGACTACGACATCACGCTGATTGCCGGCCACCGCGAGGCGCTGCTGGCCCGGACGCTGGAGTCCTTCACCCGGGACGTTTTTCCGAATTTCAGGCTCCGCCGCCTGATTGCCAACCTTGACCCGTTCATGGGAGACGCGGCCGAGGGCGACCGCTGCGAGGCGCTGATCCGGCGGCATTTCCCCCAGGCCATGATCTTCCGGCCCGAGACGGCCGACTTTGCCTCGGCGGTGATCCGGGCCTGGTCGGCGACCACGGCCCCGCGGGTGCTGCATCTGGAGGACGACTGGCTGGCGCTGGAACCGATCGGACCGGACCGGATCGAGCCCCTGTTCGAGCCGGATGTGGGCGCGGTGACCTTCATGTGTCTCACCAAGCACACGCGCGGGCTGCCTCACCAGACGTCGCGGCGGGTGGTGAAGCAGGGGCGGCGGATCGTCGAGGATAGGCTGGTCAATGCGTTTTCCACCTCGCCCGGGGTGTTCGAAGGCGACTTCCTGCGTGAGGCGGCGCGGCGGATGCAGCCGGGGCTGGACCCGGAAAAGCAGTTCTTCCGGCAGATCAACCCCGAGCTTGAGGCGCATGCCCTGCCCCGGCGCTGCATGTTCCTGCGCGGGACCACACGGCGCGAGCTGATCGTCGACATCGGCCGCGAGGCCCGCGCGGCGCAGGGGCTGGTCAAGCTGTACGAGAACGGTGCCTCGGTCTGGCGGCAGGCCGAGCCTGCGCCGTCGCAAGCGACGGAGGGCTGATCAGGCCGCGTAGGTGGCAAGATCGGCGAAGGCCCCGCGGTTGCCGCAGAAGGTCGCCTCGGACGGTTGGGCCTGGTCGCCCTTGGCCAGAAGCCTGGCGCAGGCGCCCCGGTCGGCGCAGTGGCCGCAGGTCGACAGGATTTCGACCCAGAGGCCGTGGTCGCGCTTCAGCTCGACCTGGGACAGGCCGAAGATCGCGCCCATCGCGGTCACGCGGTCGTTGATGTCGCGCGGCATGCGCAGGAAGGCGAGGACCTGATCGCGGGTCATGCCAAGGTCGTCGAGGTCACGGTCGGAAAGCGCGTTGACCTCTTGCACGTCATGCAGGTGGTCGATCAGGGCGCGAATACGGGCGAACATGTCAGGCTCCAAACAAGTGTCTGGATCGTGTCTAGGCGCGGTTGCCGAATCTCGCGTTGATTTGCGTCAAGTCCGGCCGCGCGCCGTCTATTCGGCGGCGACCGGGGCCGGATCAGCCAGTGCCACGAGGTCCAGCATGATCCGGTTCAACTGGAAGTCCTTGGGGGTGTAGACGCGGGCCACGCCCATCGCGGCCAGGGTCTTCGCGTCCTCGTCCGGGATGATGCCGCCGACGACGAGGGGCTGGGTCAGGCCCTGCTGGCGCATGAGGTCCAGCGTCTCGCGGATCAGGGCGATGTGACTGCCGGACAGGATGGAGAGGCCGATGACGTCGGGCTGTTTCTCGGCGGCGGCGGCGACGATTTCCTGCGGGGTGAGGCGGATGCCGTCGTAGGTGATCTCGATCCCGCAGTCGCGGGCGCGGGTGGCGATCTGCTCGGCGCCGTTGGAATGGCCGTCGAGACCGGGCTTGCCCAGAAGCAGGCGCAGCGGGCGGCCAAGTCTGGTGGCGACAGCGGCCACGGCATCGCGGACCGGCTCCAGCCCCTCGGTCCGGTTGGAGGGGTGCTGGCTGACGCCGGTGGGCGCACGGTATTCGCCGTAAAGCGCGCGCATCGCCCCGCCCCATTCGCCGGTGGTGACGCCGGCTTTGGCGCAAAGGATCGAGGCGGGCATGATGTTCTCGCCGGTCTCGGCGGCCTGCCGCAGCGCGGCGAGGGCATCGGCGACCTTCTGCGGGTCACGGCTGGCGCGCCACTGGGCGAGGCGGGCGCATTGGTCGGCCTCGGCCTTGGGATCGGCCTGCATGATCGCGCCTTCGCCGGTCGTCAGGGGCGAGGGTTCGGAGGTGGTGAACCGGTTGACACCAACGACAGTGGTTGCGCCGGACTCGATCTTCGCCAGGCGTTCGGCGTTGGCTTCCACCAGGCGGCCCTTCATGTAGGCGATGGCCGCGACGGCGCCGCCCATCGCGTCGATGCGGGCGAGTTCTTCCAGCGCGTCCTGCTTCAGCGCCTCGACCTTGCGGTCGATGGCGGGGTTGCCGTCGAAGAGATCGTCGTAGTCCAGCAGGTCGGTCTCGTAGGCCAGGATCTGCTGCATCCGCAGCGACCATTGCTGGTCGAAGGGCCGGGGCAGGCCGAGCGCCTCGTTCCAGGCGGGAAGCTGCACCGCGCGGGCGCGGGCGTTCTTCGACAGGGTGACGGCCAGCATCTCGATCAGGATGCGGGTGACGTTGTTTTCCGGCTGCTGTTCGGTCAGGCCAAGCGAGTTGACCTGCACCCCATAGCGGAACCGGCGAAAGCGGGCGTCGGTGATGCCGTAACGGGTCTCCAGAAGCTGGTCCCAGAGGGCGGTGAAGGCGCGCATCTTGCAAAGCTCGGTCACGAAGCGGATGCCGGCATTGACAAAAAACGACATTCTGCCCGCCATTGCCGGGAAATCCTGCGCCGATACTTTCACTTTCAGATCATCCAGCACGGCGCAGGCGGTGGCGAGGGCGAAGGCCAGTTCCTGCTCTGGCGTGGCTCCGGCCTCTTGCAGGTGATAGCTGCAGACGTTCATCGGGTTCCACTTCGGCAGGTGCTTGCCGGTGTAGGCGGCGACGTCGGTGATCAGGCGCAGGGAGGGCTGCGGCGGCAGGATGTAGGTGCCGCGGCTGAGGTATTCCTTGATGATGTCGTTCTGGACAGTGCCCTGCAGGGCGGCGATGTCGGCGCCCTGTTCCTCGGCCACGGCGATGTAGAGCGCCAGAAGCCACGGCGCGGTGGCGTTGATCGTCATCGAGGTGTTCATCTGGTCCAGGGGAATGTCCTGGAACAGCGCCCGCATGTCCCCAAGGTGGGCGACCGGGACGCCGACCTTGCCCACCTCGCCGCGCGAGCGGGGGTCGTCGCTGTCGTAGCCGGTCTGGGTCGGCAGGTCGAAGGCCACCGAAAGCCCGGTCTGCCCCTTGGCGAGGTTGCCGCGGTAAAGTGCGTTGGACGCGGCGGCGGTGGAATGGCCGGCGTAGGTGCGAAAGAGCCAGGGTTTCTCGGTCATCGAAGCCTCGCGAGTCGGGCGCGTAATTTTATTGCGTCAAGGATGGGATACGCGACATATCGTGCCAGTGTCAATCGCTGCGCTGCGGCAACTTCGGCAGGGCGGGGCCAGCGCCGCACCCCGGGATACTTGAGCAAGGATGAAAGGCATTGTGGGAGCATGGGTTCCGGGTAGTGTTCACGGATGTTCGGCACGATCGCGGTTCCGGTCTGGTTGCTTGTCCTGATCCTTGGCTTCGCCGCGATCAGCTTTGCCACGCATTTCCTGTTCCCCAGTGTGCGCTGGTTCTTCCGGCGACGGGCAGAGCGGGCGCTGACGCGGCTGAACGCGCGGCTGGACCGGAAGATCGACCTTTTCAAGCTGGCGCAACGGTCGGACATGGTGGCGCGGCTGGCCTATGACCAAAGGGTCGTCGAGGCGGCGACGGTCCATGCGGCCGAGACCGGGGTGCCGGGCGGCGTCGCCTTCGAGGAGGCGCGGCGCTATGCGCGCGAGATCGTGCCGGCGTTTTCGGCCACGGTCTATTTCGGGTTCGGGACGCGGGCGGCGAAGTGGCTGTCGCGGCTGCTGTTCCGGGTCAGGGTCGGCAAGGTGGACCGGGCACTGCGGACCATCGACCCGAAGGCGGCAGTGGTGTTCGTGATGAACCACCGGTCCAATGTGGACTACGTGCTGGTGACCTGGCTGGTCGCGGATCGCTCGGCCGTCAGCTACGCGGTAGGGGAATGGGCGCGGGTCTGGCCCTTGTCGGCGCTGATCCGGTCGATGGGGGCCTACTTCATCCGGCGCGGCAGCCGGAACGCCTTGTACCGCAAGGTGCTGGCCCGCTACGTGCAGATGGCGACCGAAGAGGGGACGACACAGGCGATCTTCCCGGAGGGCGGCCTTAGCCTGGACGGACGCGTCGGGCCGCCGAAACTGGGGCTGATCAGCTACATCGTCGAGGGCTGGACGCCGCAGTCGCGCGATGTGGTCTTCGTGCCGGTCGGGCTGGCCTATGACCGGGTGCTGGAGGATCGGGTGCTGGTCAAGGCCGCTCGGACCGGCGCGCGGCGGTTCCGCAACCAGCCGCTCTGGGTCGCCTGGCACGCGCTGCGCTTTGCCTGGGCGCGGTTCCGGGGGCGGAGGACTGGGTTCGGGACCGCGGCGGCGGGGTTCGGCGCCCCGGTCAGCCTGCGCGAGCATCTGGGGGCGGGTGGCTCGGTCGAGGAACTGGGTGAGCGCCTGATGGCCGCGATCGCGGCGGTGGTGCCGGTGCTGCCCGTGCCGCTGGTGGCCCGTGCCCTGGGCGAGGGGGCCGCGAGCCGCGAGGAGCTGGGCGCGCGGGTCGAGGCGATGGTGGCGCAGCTGCGCGCGGCGGGGGCGGTGTTGAAGCTGCCGCCGATGGGCGGAACCTCGGTCCTGGACGAGGGGCTGGAGCCGCTGATCCGGCGCGGGTTGGTGTCGACCGATCTGAAGCCGGTGGCGGCAGAGCGGGCGCTGCTGGATTTTTACGCGGCCTCGGTGCCGGACATCGGCGTCGCTGCGCCGCCGCAGACATAAAATTACAAGAAACCCCCGTTGGACTATTGCAAAGTTGCGCGCAGGGCGTTTATCTGCCCGTAACAGCGCGGCGATTCTGCGGCGCGGCATCTGACTGGAGGCAGTGGTGGCTTTGGATACGCAAATCGCACCCGTGATCTACGACGCACCGAAGAAGGACCTGTATGAGTTGGGCGAGATGCCGCCCCTGGGTCATGTGCCCAAGCAGATGTATGCCTGGGTCATCCGTCGCGAACGCCACGGTTCGCCAGAGACGGCCATGCTGCAGGAGGTGGTGGATACCTGGACCATCGACAGCAACGAAGTGCTGGTCATGGTGATGGCGGCGGGCGTGAACTACAACGGCGTCTGGGCCGCCCTGGGCGAGCCGGTCAGCGTGTTTGACGGCCACAAGCAGCCCTATGCGGTGCTGGGGTCGGATGCGGCCGGGATCGTCTGGGCAGTGGGCGACAAGGTCAAGCGCTGGAAGGTCGGGGATGAGGTGGTGATCCACTGCAACCAGGACGACGGCGACGACGAAGAGTGCAACGGCGGCGACCCGATGTTCAGCCCCAGCCAGCGGATCTGGGGCTACGAGACGCATGACGGGTCCTTTGCGCAGTTCACGCGGGTGCAGTCCCAGCAGCTGATGCCGCGGCCCAAGCACCTGACCTGGGAGGAATCGGCCTGCTACACTCTGACCTTGGCGACGGCCTACCGGATGCTGTTCGGGCATGAGCCGCATGACCTGAAGCCGGGGCAGAACGTGCTGGTCTGGGGCGCCTCGGGGGGCCTGGGGTCCTATGCGATCCAGCTGATCAACACGGCGGGGGCCAATGCGATCGGGGTGATCAGCGACGAATCCAAGCGCGATTTCGTCATGGGCCTGGGGGCCAAGGGCGTGATCAACCGGGGCGAGTTCAAGTGCTGGGGGCAGCTGCCCAAGGTCAACACGCCCGAGTACAACGATTGGCTGAAAGAGGCTCGGCGCTTCGGCAAGGCGATCTGGGACATCACCGGCAAGGGGGTGAGTGTCGACATGGTCTTCGAGCATCCGGGCGAGGCGACGTTTCCCGTCTCCAGCCTGGTGGTGAAGAAGGGCGGGATGGTCGTGATCTGCGCCGGGACGACGGGGTTCAACTGCACCTTCGACGTCCGCTACATGTGGATGCACCAGAAGCGCCTGCAGGGCAGCCACTTCGCCCATCTGAAACAGGCGGCCGCGGCGAACAAGCTGATGATCGAACGGCGGCTGGACCCCTGCATGTCCGAGGTCTTCCCCTGGGCCGAGATTCCGCGCGCGCATACCCTGATGTGGAAGAACCAGCACAAGCCCGGCAACATGGCAGTCCTGGTGCAGGCGCCGCGCACGGGGCTGCGCACCTTCGAGGACACGCTAGAGGCGAGCAATTTGACTTGAAGTCAACCATTAACAACCAATTCACCCATCGCCCGGATATCTGTGCTTAAGTGAGTCGCCATCGGGTCCGGCCGTTCCGGGCCGGACGCGGGGCGGCACAGGTTTCTGGCCGAGGGACTTCATGCGCCACGACTGGGTCTTCGACGTTCTGTCGGATCTTCTTGCCTATGCGACCCAGAACGGTTTGCCCCGGCTGGCCGCCAAGGTATCCGAGACCATCGACGAGGCGCGCCGCGAGATCGGCCCGACCGAGATCGGCCCCACCGAGATCGGCCCGACCGAGAGCGGTCCTGACGAGAGCGGTCCTGACGAGCCGCCCCAGGCGCCTCCGACCCCGGGCCGTCGGATGCACTGACCCTACCGCTTGCGTCCCGCCCGCGCTAAGGTCGCAGGATGCAGGCCCCCACGCTGACCTTTTCCGACGACCAGGCCGAGGCCTATGATCGCCTTGCTGCCGCCTTCCTGGGCGCGGGCATCGATCTGGCCGAGGCGGTGTTGCAGCCTGTGGCCGAGGGGCGGACCTCGGTGCTGGCGGTGGTCGGCAAGGCGGGGTCCGGCAAGACCATGCTTCTGGCCGAGCTGTACCGTGGCCTGAAGGCCGCGGGCATGGACATCGTCAGTGGCGACTACGAGGGGCGCAAGCGCAAGGACCGGCGGACGCTGGCGATCCTGGCCCCGACGAACAAGGCGGCCAGCGTGCTGCGGCTGCGGGGGGTGCCGGCGACGACGATCCACCGGATCCTCTATACTCCGGTCTATGACCCGGAATACGAGAAGATCGCCGAATGGCTGGCGGGGACGGGGACACGGCCGGTGGTCGGCAACCTGGCGATTGCCGGATTGACCGAACTGGCGCTGGACCGGGCGCATGCGTTCTACGCCCAAGTCGCGTCGATCCCCGGCGCGCTGGCCTCGGCGGGGTTGAAGGGGTCGGACTTCATCAAGGGCTGGAAGCGGCGGGAAGAGCCGCTGGATGTGGGCTTCGTCGATGAAAGCTCGATGCTGGATGAACGCCAGTTCGAGGATCTGAAAGAGATCTTCCCGACGCTGGTGCTGTTCGGCGACCCGGCTCAGCTGGCCCCGGTCGGGTCGTCGGGCGAGATGGTGTTCGACAAGCTGCCCGAGGCGCGGCGTCTGGTGTTGTCGCGCATCCACCGGCAGACGCAGGACAACCCGATCCTGGACCTGGCGCACGCCCTGGGCGATGAGCGGCTGGGCTTCGACGCGTTCGAGGCGCTGGTGCAGCAGAAGGCGCGGGATGACGACCGGGTCGTCCTGGCCGAGCGGGTCGAGGCGCGGCTGATGGCGCGGTCTCCGGTCCTGGTCTGGCGCAACGCGACGCGCGTGCGGCTGATCCAGGCGTTCCGCAACGCCTATGGCGCGCCGCAGGATGCCTTGCTGCCGGGCGAGCCGTTGATCTGCGACGGGATCGAGCTGCCGTTGAAGCACCGCAAAAAGCGCATCGACCTCGAGGCGCGGGGGCTGATCAAGGGCGCGCAGGTGATCTACCTGGGCGAGGGGACCCGCGACGGCTTTGCCCGGCTGCATGTGGTCGGGGCGGAAGAGCCTCAGTTCAGTGCGGCGTCGATCATCAAGATCGAGAAGCCGGACGAGGAAGAGCCGTTCATCCCCCACGCCGCGCGGATGGGGGCTGCGTTCCTGCATGGGGCGGCGGTGACGATCCACAAGGCGCAGGGGTCGCAGTGGGACGAGGTGCAGGTCTTTGCGCCCGATCTTCAGGCGGCCGCCTTTTCCGGACGCTCCGAAGCCGGGGTGCCCCTGTGGAAGCGGCTGGCCTATGTCGCGATCACCCGGGCGCAGACGCGGCTTTACTGGGTGGTGCGCAACCGGCTGGCACGACCGACCGAGCCGTTGTCGATCGAGGATCTGAAACGGGAACCGGCTCCGTTGGTCCTGGGCGAGGCGTGAGGCTTTTCCTTCCCGGCCGGGCGGGATAGGATTCGCGCCAAGAATGGAGGCCCCGATGGCTTTGGTTTTCGTCCAGTTCCGCTGCACCCCCGGCCAGACCTATGAGGTCGCCAATGCGATCTGGGACCGGGAGGTGGTGAGCGAGCTCTATTCGACCAGCGGCGACTATGACCTGATCGCCAAGGTCTACATCCCCGAGGATGCGGATACCGGGCACTACCTGTCCGCGAAGCTGTTCGACATTCCGGGCATTCAGCGGACGTTGACCACGATGACCTTCAAGGCGTTCTGACAGGATGCCCCCGGGTCGCTGCCCCGGACCCCGGGATACTTTCGTAAAGCTGAAAGGTCAGAGCCAGTCGCTGCGGCCGGTGCCGACTGCCATCGAGACGTTGGCATAGCCGTCGCGGGCCAAAAGCGCATCGAGACCCCTGGCGAGGTCCGGCACCATCGAGATGCCGCCGTAGACCATCGCTGTGTAAAGCTGCACGGCAGAGGCCCCGGCGCGGATCTTCTGATAGGCCTCCTGCGCCGAGCTGACGCCTCCGACGCCGATCAGCGGCAGGAGCCCTTGGGTCAGCTGCGATAGCTGGGCCAGGATGCGGGTGGACTTTTCGAACAATGGCGCACCGGAAAGGCCCCCTGCCTGATCCCGGCTTGCAGATTTCAAACCTTCGCGCGAGATCGTGGTGTTCGTGGCGATGATGCCCGAGATGCGGCTGGTGAGCGCCACCTCGACGATATCCTCCAGGTCCGCGGCGGTCAGGTCGGGGGCGATCTTCAGGAAGACCGGGATCGGGCGGGCCAGAGCAGCGCGCGCCTCCATCACCCGGTCCAGCAGCGCCAGCAGCGCCTCGCGGCCTTGCAGATCGCGCAGGCGCTCGGTGTTCGGGGAACTGACATTGACCGTGGCGAAATCGACGTGGGGGCCGCAGTGGGCAAGGACCGTGGCGAAATCGGCAGCGCGGTTCTGGGCGGTCTTGTTGGCGCCAAGGTTCAGGCCGACCGGCACCGGGCCGCGGGTGCGGGTGGCCAGACGGGCGCCGATCGCCTCCATCCCCTGATTGTTGAAGCCGAAGCGGTTGATCGCCGCGCGGTCCTGGGTCAGGCGGAACAGGCGGGGCTTGGCATTGCCGGGCTGGGCCAGGGGCGTGGCCGCGCCGACCTCGATGAACCCAAAGCCCGCGCGGGAAAGGGGGGCCACCGCCTCGGCGTTCTTGTCGTAGCCGGCGGCGAGGCCGACGGGGTTCGGCAGCGCCATCCCGGCAAGGGTGGTGTGCAGGCGCGGCAGATCGACCGGGCCGGGCAGCGGGGCCAGGCCCGACCGCAGCGCCAGAAGCGACAGGCCATGCGCCCGCTCGGGGTCGATGCGGTGCAGAAGGGCCAGGCCGAGACGTTCGACTGCGCTCACCAGAGCCCCTCGGGGAAGATGTGGCCGGTGGCACCCAGGGGCAGGGACTTGTCCCAGACGACCTCGTCGATCCGCAGGGGCCGGTAGAGATGCGGGAAGAGCTGGCCGCCGCGCGAGGGTTCCCATTTCAGCTGGGGACCCAGCTTGTCGGGATCGAAGGCCACCAGCACGAGGTCGCTTTCGGTGGCGAACCACTTGGCGGCGGTTTCGGCCACCTGGGCGGCGGTGGAGAAGTGGATGTAGCCGTCGGCAAGGTCGACGGGCGCGCCAAGCGTCTGACCGGCAGCGCGGAAGGCATCCCATTCGGAACGGCGGAAGATCTTCAGGATCAGCATGAGGGGCGAATAGCGAAGCTTGGCCTGTCTGGCAATGGTCCGCAGCTGTCCGCGGATCGGCTGGCAGGACTGTAGACACGGCGCGCCCGGGGCGCGCCGTGTCTGCTGCTGGACGATGAAGGCAGACTGCGGCCTTCAGACAATGTCAGTTGGACTGTCCGCCTCTTGGAGTTACGCTACCGCCATTACCGCCGCCAGGAGTGCCGCTGGGACCGCCGCCAGGAGTGCCGCTGGGACCGCCGCCAGTACCGGCGCTGGGACCGCCGCCAGTACCGCCGCTGGGACCGCCGCCAGGAGCTTCGCCGGGGGCACCGCCTGGCGCGCCGTCCGGTCCGCCGCCCTGGCTGTTGCCAGGCTCAGTGTCCGGACCGGCCTCGCCCGCCGGGTTTGAGGGATCGTATCGACCTGGGTCGTTCCCGCCGCCGTTGTTGCCGTCGTCGAGCGGCGTTTCGGGCCCCGGCGGCGTTTCGGGTGCGGGTGGCGGGACCAGTCCCGGCTGAGGCTCGGGTTCCGGCTGCGTATCGGGCTGCGGCAGCGTTTCGGGCTGCGGCTGCGTTTCCGACTCCGTCGGCGCTTCGGACTCCGTTGCCGTTTCGGGCTCGGGCAGCGGGTCCGGCTGGCCAAGGGGCGTCGGCTCGGACACCGGGTCTGGGACCGGGTCGGGTTGAACCGGCAACTCGGGCTCGGCCACGAGGATCGGCTTGGGCACCGGCTGGATCGTCGGCATGGCCGGTGCGGCGCGAGCGTCGGACTTGGCGGCGCCCACCGAGCAGCCAGATATGACGTGCTGGTAGACCTTGAGATTGCGGATTTCGACATAATCGCAGTCCGGGACGGCACCGGTTTCTGCATTGGCACTCGGAGCAATCGTGACGAAAGCACACGCGAGCAGGATCTTTTTCATGGCAATGCCTTTCGAAGCTTGTGCCTCCTTTCTGCGCGCCTGATTTGTTCTACGCGGGCCCGGATCGAGGTTAACCAAGGGTTAATTTGTGTCTGCAATGTGAGGCACTTACCACAGGTTGTATCTGGGCAAAAACATGGCAGGATCGGCGCGCAGGCTTCTTGTCCTTTGACAGCAGGCAGGGCCCGGGCACGGTCTTGCGGTGCACACCGTCACCGCAGACTAGCGACGCAGATGAGGTCCAGTTGGGCGAGTGAAGCTGCCCTGGGCCGTTAAGGGTGCCGTCGAAGGCCGGATCAGGACTCTGGGGCAAGCGCGCCAGCCAAGGTTCGTCGCTTCCTTTGGTCGCTCCTCGCGGGCAAGCTTGCGAGGAGAAGCCGAAGGCGCACGACGAGGGTTCAGCCAAGCACGGAGTGAAGCGCCAGGTCGCGGCCCTGGTCTTTCCTGAAGGATGCCATCCATCCCTCGGCGCCGTCGGGACGGCTTTGGATCATGCGATACCAAGGGCGTCGCGCCAGAAGCGGCGGGCATGGCCCAGGTCTTGCCCTCGACCGGCGATCCGGGGCGGCGGCATGGCGGACCTGCATGTCGGGGTAGCCTGGCTCGGCCCGCCACCCCCGCGACTTGGTCTTTGGCCGGGGATCGCCTATCCTGAGGTCATGTGCGGACGCTTCACCATCACCCATCCCAATGAGGCGCTGGCGGCGCTGTTCGACGCCGTGCCGGGCAATGACCTGCCGGTGGGTCCGAATTTCAACGTCTGCCCGACGAACCCGGTGGCCGTCGTCACCTCGGACGGCGGACAAAGGCGGCTGCGCGCAATGCGTTGGGGGTTCATCCCGTCGTGGTACAAGGCGCCGAACGACGGGCCGCTGATCATCAACGCGCGCTCCGACACGGTGGCGACCAAGCCCGCCTTCAAGGCCGCCATCCGCGAGCGGCGCTGCATCGTCCCGGCCAGCGGCTTTTACGAATGGAGCGAGGGCGAAAAGGGCGCGCGGCTGCCCTGGTATTTCACCCGTGCGGATGGCCTGCCGATGGCGCTGGCGGGCGTCTGGCAGCGCTGGGGGGACATGGACACGGTGGCCATCGTCTCGACCGAGGCGGGGCCGGGCATGGCCGAGATCCACCATCGCGAGCCGGTGGTTCTGGAGCCTGCGGACTGGCCGCTCTGGCTGGGTGAGGCGGGGCATGGCGCAGCGGTGCTGATGCGGGCGTCAAAGGCCGGGGTGCTGACCAAGCCCTTCCGGGTGGGCGTTGCGGTCAACTCGAACCGGGCCTCGGGCCCGGCCCTGATCGAGCCGGTTGCGGCCTGACACGCGGTCAGCGCAGGTCCATCTGCACGTAGTGCTGGCGCAAGGCCGCGGGCGGCATGCCGTAATTGGTGCGGAACTGGGCGTAGAACTGGGTCAGCGAGCTGAACCCGCACTGCTCGGCCACATCCCAGACCGCAATCGAGCTTTCCACCAGCAGCGCGCGCGCCCGCATCAGGCGCATCCGGTTGATGAACATCTTCAGCGGGACGTGCATGGTCCTGGAAAACAGCGCCAAGGCGTAGTTTTCGTGCAGGCCGGTCACCTGGGTCACCTGGGCGTTCAGCAGCGGCTTGTCCAGGTTTTCCAGCACGAAGCGGACCATCGCGATCACATGGCGGATGTGGGCCGAACTGAGGTTGCGGTCGGTGCCGATGTCGTGCTGGGGCGGGCGCAGGAAATCCAGGCCGGTGACGACAGCGCGGCGGAACAGGGCGTTCAGCTCCATCTTGACGATCTCGGCCCGTTCGAAGTCGCCCGAGCGGTAGTCCAGATACCAGCGCTGGATCAGCGTGGCGTCGCACAGCGATTGCGGCAGCACCACCATGCCGCGCCCGATCATCGCGGCTTGCAGCGCCATGATGTGCCGCATCTGCAGGAAGCTGTCGAGCGGCAGGTAGATGTTGGCCAGCCTGATCGGCTCGTCGCCCAGCCGTTCGATCGCGGTCAACTGGTGCGGCACTCCGGCCCAGAACAGGATCAGCCGGTTCTCCGGGATGGTCAGGCGGGTGCCGTCGATGTCGTAGGTCATGCGGAAATTCGCCGAGAAGTTCGCCTCGATATGCCCGTGCCAGTGCGGCTGGGCCATCAGCACCGGCTCGAAGATGCGGATGCCGAAGCGACCGAAGGCGCGCTGCTGGGAGTAGAAGTGTCGGTCGTGGTTGGGCACTGGACTGGGATTGCGCCGCGCGCGTGTGCCAAGGGGGGTGCCGTCCATGCCGCCTGTGTCCTGTTATCTTAGAAAACCGGAAAACAATCTGACGAACTGATATTGCTGGAATCCTCACGGTTCCGCAACCTTCCCTTGTGCCGGCTGTCGGGAGGAGGATCCCAAGGCTCCGGCAGGCAAGACCGACGCGATCGCAAGGTCGCATGACAAGTGTTGGCCAAGGGAGGAAACATGACGATTCAGGTCCGGCGCGCTGCGATCGCGGCGCTGCTCATGGGGGTATCCGCGGGGGCGGTGCAGGCCGAGATGGCCGCACCGACAGCTCCGCCCGAGCCGCCGAAGTTCGAGGCGCAGACCGAACCGGTCTTCGTGAACCGCTCGGACATCTTCGAGTTCAAGGCCCTGCCGGCCTATTCCGAACCGGCCTGGGTCACGGCCTTCGTCGACGCGGGCAAGCTGCCTCCGGTGGCCGAGCGCCTGCCGAAAGAGCCGCTGGTCTACAAGACCGCGAACATGCCCGACGGTCCCGGCGTCTATGGCGACGTGATGCGCCACGTGATCGGCGGGCGGCCCGAGGGCTGGAACTTCTGGGCCGGGCAAAGCTATGGCTGGGGCGGCATCGACATCGGTCTGGTCGAATGTCTGACGCGGACCGGCCCGTTGTTCATGGTGAACTCGACCGACCTGCAGCCCTTGCCGAACCTGGCGAAGGGCTGGGAATGGTCCGAGGACGGCAAGACCCTGACGGTCAAGCTGATCGAGGGGGCAAGGTGGTCGGACGGCGATCCCTTCGACGTCGAGGACATCGAGTTCTACTGGAACGACGTCATCATGGACGAGAGGGTCACTCCGCTGATGGGGGCAAGCCCGGCCACTTACAACAACGCGACCTTCGCGGTTGTGGACCCCTACACCTTTACCCTGACCTTTGCCGACCCGTTCCCCGAACAGGTGCTTTACGCGATGGCCTACGGCAACTTCTGCCCCGGCCCGGCGCATGTGCTGAAGCCCAAGCACCCGAACCACGGCGGCGAAAGCTATGAGGCCTTCCTGAACGCCTTTCCGTCGGACTTCATGAACTTTCCGACGATGGGCGCCTGGGTCGTGGTCGAACACCGCCCCGACGACATCGTGGTGAAACGCCGCAACCCCTATTACTGGAAGGTCGACGAGACCGGCCAGCAGCTGCCCTACCTGGACGAGATGCACTTCCGTCTCTCCACCTGGGGCGACCGGGACGTGCAGGCGGTGGCGGGCACGGCCGACTTCTCGAACCTGGAACAGCCCGAGAACTATGTCGAAAGCCTGAAGAAGGCCGCCGATCCGGAAAGCCCGGCGCGACTGGCCTTCGGGCCCCGGTCCATCGGCTATCAGTTGTTCTTCAACCAGTCGGCGAACGGCTGGGGCGAACCGGATGCCCGCGGCCAGGCGGTGCGCGAGCTGAACCGGACTCTCGAGTTCCGCAAGGCCGTCACCTATGCAATGGACCGGCAGCGGCTGGGCGACAGCCTGGTGAAAGGCCCGTTCACGGCGCCCTATGCCGGGGGTCTGCTGACCTCGACCAGCTACTACGATCCGGCATCGACCGTGTTCTATCCCTTTGACCTGGCCAGCGCGAAAGCGGCGCTGGAGGCCGCGGGGCTGACCGACACGGACGGGAACGGGGTCGTGAACCTGCCCGAGGGTGGCGACCTGACCGTGACGCTTCTGGTCAACTCGGACTATGCCACGGACGGGAACCTGGCCGAGGGCGTCGTGGCGATGATGACCGACGTGGGCGTCAAGGTCACGCTCAACAGCCTGACCGGCAAGGACTTCGACAACGCCCGTGACGCCGGCGCCTGGGACTGGCTGGTCCTGCGCAACAACCAGGAGTACGTCTCGGCGGTCCAGGGCACGGTGGGCCTGGCCCCGATCGGGCCGATGACCGCGGTCTGGCACCGTGCGAACGCTGCGGGCGAGATGGATCTGCAACCCTACGAGCAGCAGCTTGTGGATGCGATCAGGGCCTTTACCGGCAGCCGCGATCCGGCAACCCGGGTCGAGGCGATGAAGACCTGGCAAAGGGTGTTCACCGAAAACGTGGCGGCCGTCGGCCTGACGTCCTATCCCGGTGCGCTGATCATCAACAAGCGTTTCGCCAACATCCCGGCGGGGGCTCCGATCTTCATGTACAACTGGGCCGAGGACAACATCATCCGCGAGCGGGTCTTCGTGCCCACGGACAAGCAGATCGGTGCCGAACTGCATCCGCAGATGCTGCCGGGCGCGCCTGGCTCGGCCGGGCCGGTCGCGGTGAACTGAGGGTTTCCTCCCGACGTCCGGGGGCGGCAGAGGACCGCCGCCCCCGGACACCTCGACCGTCCCCCCCTCCAATGGCAGGTGTCTCCGATGCTGGGTTTCCTTGGCGTCCGTCTGATGCAATCGGTGCCGGTCCTGATCGTGATGAGCTTCATCACCTTCATGATCATCCAGGCCCCGCCGGGCGACTATGGCGACTTCATCCGCACCAACATGATCGTCCAGGGCGGCGCCTCGCCCGAGGCTGCCTCTGCCGCGGCCGAGCAATACCGCGAGACGCACGGGCTGAACGATCCGCTGCTGATGCAGTACGGCTACTGGATCTGGGGCATCGTCTCGCGCGGCGACTTCGGCCAGTCCTATGCCTACAACAAGCCGGTGGCCGAGATCCTGGCGCAGCGCCTGCCGCCGACCATCGCCATCGCGCTGACCTGCCACCTGCTGGCGACGGCGATCGGCATCGGCTTCGGCATACTGGCCGCGACGCGGCAATACACCTGGGTCGACACGGTGCTGTCCTTCATCTCGTTCATGGGCATGACCATCCCGCGGTTCCTGCTGGCGCTGATCATCCTTTACATCCTGGTCTTCCAGCTGGACGTGCAGAACATCGGGGCGTTCTATTCCTCGCGCTATGGCGGGCAGCCCTATTGGCAGGGTTTCCTCGACTTCAACTGGGGCAAGCTGTGGAACCTGATCCAGCATATCTGGCCGGTGATCGCGGTGGCGACCTTTGGCGGGCTGGCCTACAACATGCGGGTGATGCGGGCGAACCTCCTGGACACGCTGAACGCCCAGTACATCGAAACCGCGCGGGCCAAGGGTCTGGGCGAAGGCGCGGTGATCATGCGCCACGCGGTGCCGAACGCGCTGCATCCGCTGGTCGCCTATCAGGGGGTGGTCATGCCCTACATGCTGACTGGCGAGATCGAGGTGGCCATCGTCTTCGGCCTTGCCACCATCGGCCCGGCCATCGTCGGCTCGATGGCGATCGGCGATGTCTATGTCACCGCAACGCTGATGCTGGTCCTGGGGGCCACCCTCATCATCGGCAACATCATCGCGGACCTTCTGCTGGCGCTGCTTGACCCGCGCATCCGGGTGGGGGGTGACAAATGACCCTGGTCCACGAAGGCGAAGCGGCGGACGCGCGGCTTTCCACCGTCTCGACCACCTCGCAAAGCTACCGGGCGCTGGTCTGGCGGCGGTTCCGCAAGTCGGTGCCGGGGATGCTGGGGCTGATCCTGGTGTCGATGCTGTTCATCATGTCGATCTTCGCCGAGTTCTTCGCGCCGCAGAACCCGAACGCCAACGGCGCTTCCTTCGCGCCACCGGACAAGGTCAGCTTCTTCACCAACGAGGGTTTCACCCTGTGGCCCGTGGTCTACACCATCATCGAAAGCGAGGAGCTGGACCCGATCACCTTCCAGCCGCTGATGGGGCCGGACCTCGACAACCCGCGCCCGCTGGCGTTTTTCGTGGACGGGTGGGACTATGAATTCCTGGGCTTCATCCCGATGAACACGCATTTCATCGGGCTGTCGGACGGCACGCCCTTGCGGCTTCTGGGGACCGACAAGCTGGGCCGCGACATCCTTTCGCGGGGCATCATGGGCAGCCGGATCACGCTGATCATCGCGATGACCTCGATTATTCTGATCACCATCACCGGGACGCTGCTGGGCATCACCTCGGGCTACATCGGCGGGCGGTTCGACATGTGGTTCCAGCGCTTTGTCGAGATCGTCCTGGCCTTCCCGCAACTGCCCCTCTACCTGACGCTGACCACGCTGATCCCGGTCACGGCGCCTTCCTCGCTGTTCATCGCCTTCGTGATCCTGGTCATCGCGGGCCTTGGCTGGGCGCAGCTTTCGCGCGAGGTCCGGTCCAAGACCATGTCGATGGCGCGGATCGACTATGTCCGGGCCGCGCAGGCCGTGGGGGCCAGTGACACCCGGATCGTGACACGGCACATCCTGCCCAACGTGATGAGCCATGTGATCGTGTCGATCACCCTTGGCATCCCGGCGATCATCCTTCTGGAATCCTTCTTGGGCTACCTCGGCTTTGCAGTGAAGCCGCCGCTGATTTCCTGGGGGCTGATGCTGCAGGACGCCTCGACCTTCTCGGTCATCGGGTCCTACCCGTGGATCCTGTCGCCCGTCGGCTTCATCCTGCTGGCCGTCTTTGCCTTCAACGCGCTGGGCGACGGGCTGCGCGATGCCATCGATCCGTATTGAGAGGGCCGTCATGAGCGACATCGTCATCCAAGCCCGCAGGATCGGCGTCACCTTCCAGGTGGACGGGGGCAGTATCGAGGCCGTCAAGGATGTCTCCTTCACGCTGAAGAAGGGCCAGACCATTGCGCTGGTGGGCGAATCCGGCAGCGGCAAGTCGGTGACCGCGCGGGCGATCATGCGGCTTTTGTCAAAGCGGGCCACGGTCAACCCGCAGACCGAAATCCTCTACGCCGGGCGCAACATGGCGACGCTGTCGCCCACCGAAATGCGCCGTCTGCGCGGCAACCGGCTGTCGATGATCTTCCAGGAGCCGATGTCCTCGCTGAACCCGGTCTACACCGTCGGCAGCCAGATCGCCGAGGTCCTGCGCATCCACAACCGGATGAGCAAGGCCGAGGCGATGGGCAAGGCCCTGGCTTTGCTGCGCGACGTGCAGATCCCCGAACCCGAGGCGCGGCTGAACCAGTATCCGCACCAGCTGTCGGGCGGCCAGCGCCAGCGGGTGATGATCGCGATGGCGCTGGCGAACAACCCCGACGTGCTGATCGCCGACGAACCCACCACGGCGCTGGACGTGACGGTGCAGGCGGAAATCCTTAACCTGATCAAGGCGTTGAAGGAAAAGACCGGCCTTGCGGTGATCCTGATCACCCATGACCTGACGGTCGTCCGCCAGTTCGCCGACCATGTCTACGTCATGCAGCACGGCGAGGTGCGCGAGGATGGCCCGACCGGGACGATCTTCTCGGCTCCGACCCATCCCTACACGAAGCGGCTGCTTGGGTCCGAACCCAAGGGCCACGCGGACCCGGCGCAGGTCGGGACCGATACCGTGCTGGAGGGGCGCAACATCCGCGTGACCTACGCCTTGCGCAAGGGCGGGGCCTTCCGGGGCACCTGGTCCAAGCTGCAGGCGGTGGACGGCCTGTCGCTGGCGCTGAAACGCGGCGAGACGCTGGGGCTGGTGGGCGAGTCCGGCTCGGGCAAGACGACATTCGGGCAGGCGCTGTTGCGGCTGAACAACCTGACCGAAGGCGAGGTCGACTTCCTGGGGCACCGCATCGACGGGCTGGACCGCCGCGCGATGAACCCCTACCGCAAGCGGATGCAGGTGGTGTTTCAGGACCCGTTCTCCAGCCTGAACCCCCGGATGTCGGTGCGCCAGATCATCGAGGAAGGGCTGATCGTGAACCGGCTGGGCCGCACCCGCGCCGAACGGGAGGAACGGGTGAAGCAGGCGCTGCGCGATGCGGGGCTGCCTGACACGATCCTGTCGCGCTTCCCGCACGAGTTTTCCGGCGGCCAGCGCCAGCGCCTTGCCATCGCGCGGGCCATCGCGCTGGAACCGGAGTTCATCCTTCTGGACGAACCGACCTCGGCGCTGGACCTGTCCGTCCAGGCCCAGATCATCGAGCTTCTCCGCAAGCTTCAGCGCGAGAAGGGCCTGAGCTACCTTTTCATCAGTCACGACCTGAAGGTCGTCCGTGCCCTGTGCCACCGCGTCATCGTCATGCAGAACGGCCGGATCGTGGAACAGGGGCCCGTCGACGCCGTGCTGGAAAACCCGACCACCGACTACACCCGCCGCCTGGTGAAGGCGGCCTTCGAAATCGCAGCCTGAGGAACCGAAATGCCCACCCCCGTCATCACCTTCATCGGCGCCGGATCGGCCGTCTTCACCAAGAACATCGCCGGGGACATCCTGTCGCGGCCCGCCCTGGCCGGGGCGGAAATCCGGCTGATGGACATCAACCCCGAGCGGTTGGAAGAATCCGAGATCATCGTCGGCAAGCTGGCCCAGACCCTGGGCGGCAAGGCCAGCGTCAAGACCTACACCAACCAGAAGCGCGCGCTGACCGGGGCGGATTTCGTCGTCTGCTGCTTTCAGGTCGGGGGCTATGATCCCTGCACGATCACCGACTTCGAGGTGCCGAAGAAGTTCGGCCTGCGCCAGACCATCGCCGATACTCTTGGCATCGGCGGCATCATGCGCGGCATCCGCACCGTGCCGCATCTGTGGTCGATCTGCGATGACCTGACCGAGGTCGCTCCCAATGCGATCTTGCTGCAATACGTGAACCCGATGGCGATCAACACCTGGGCCATCGCGGCGAAATACCCGACGATCCGGCAGGTCGGCCTGTGCCATTCCGTGCAGGGCACGGCCTATGAACTGGCCCGCGATCTGGACCTTCCGGTCGAGGAAATCCGCTACCGCGCCGCCGGGATCAACCACATGGCCTTCTACCTGACCTTCGAACACCGCCAGCCCGACGGCAGCTACCGCAACCTTTATCCCGACCTGGTCAAGGGCTACCGCGAAGGCCGCTTCCCCAAGCCCAGCCACTGGAACCCGCGCTGCCCGAACAAGGTGCGCTACGAGATGATGACCCGGCTGGGCTATTTCGTGACCGAAAGCTCGGAGCATTTCGCCGAATATACGCCCTGGTTCATCAAGCGCGACCGCCCGGACCTGATCGAACGCTTCGGTATCCCGCTGGACGAATACCCCAAGCGCTGCGTCGAACAGATCGCCCGCTGGAAGAAAGAGGCGGAAAAGCTGAAGACCGCGAACGAGATCGAGGTCAAGGAAAGCCACGAATATGCGTCCGAGATCGTGAACTCGGTCGTCACCGGCGAGCCTTCGGTGATCTACGGCAACATCGGCAACCGGGGCTATATCCCGCAACTGCCCGACGGCTGTGCGGTCGAAGTGCCGATGCTGGTGGATCACATGGGTCTGCAGCCGACTGTAGTGCATGACATCCCGCCGCAGCTGATCGCGCTGATGCGCACCAACATCAACGTGCAGGAGCTGACGGTGCAGGCGCTGCTGACGGAAAACCCCGAGCATATCTACCACGCCGCCATGTTGGACCCGCATACCGGGGCCGAGCTTGACCTGGACCAGATCTGGGCGCTTACGACCGAGCTTCTGGCCGCCCACGGCGACTGGCTGCCGGAATGGGCGCGGGTCCCGGTGCGGAAGGCGGGCTAGGCGCATGTGGCCCCGGCGCATCTGTGTGGTGGGGGGCGGCACGGCCGGATGGCTGGCCGCCATGATGCTGGGCGATTCTGCCCGGCGCGGCGGCCATCCTTGCGAGGTCACGGTCATCGAATCCTCGAAGATCGGCACCATCGGCGTTGGCGAGGGGACGACGGCCGTCTTCCGCCAGATGCTCCAGCACTTCGGGCTGGACGAGGCCGAGTTCCTCGCCGCCACCGGGGCCACGATCAAGTTCGGCATCCGCCACCGCGACTGGCGGCGCAAGGGGCACAGCTACGACGGCCCGATCGACGACCCGCATCGGGTGGCCGGGTTCGATGTCAACGCGCTGGACGTCTACCAGGTCGCCCAGGGCGAAAGCGTCGGCGAGACGCATCTGTTCCAGCACCTTCTGAACGCCAACCGCAGCCCCTTTGCGATGGTTGGCGGGCGGCGCGTCCCCGTCGGCCCCTTTCACCACGCCTTCCACTTTGACCAGGCCTTGGCGGGCAAATGGCTGCGGTCGAAGGCCAGGGCCATCGCCACCATCGACGATCAGGTGCAATCGGTCGAACGCCACCCCGAGACCGGGAACATCACCGCGCTGGCGCTGGAAGGCGGCACCCGGGTCGAGGCCGACCTCTACATCGACTGCACCGGCTTCCGCCGCGCCCTGATCGGTCCGATGGGGGGCCAGTGGATCAGCTATCGCGACACCCTGCCGGTGAACCGCGCGATCCCGTTCTGGCTGGACATTCCGGCCGACGAGGAGATCGAGCCCTGCACCCTCGCCTGGGCGCAAGGCGCGGGCTGGATGTGGAAGATCCCGACGCAAGGCCGCTATGGCTGCGGCTATGTGTTCTCGGATGCGCATGTCACGCCCGATGAGGCCAAGGCCGAGATCGAAGCCGTCCTTGGCCACCCGATCGAGGTACGCAACGACATCAGGATCGACGCCGGACGGCTGGACCGGCAATGGACCCAAAACTGCATCGCCCTGGGCCTGTCGTCCAGCTTTCTGGAACCCTTGGAGGCCACCTCGATCCACGGCACCGTGGTCCAGCTGATGCTGCTGGCGTCGGTCCTGTCCAATCCCGACGACCGCGCCCGCGCCGCCTTCAACGCCGCCGCTGCCCGTCAGGTCGACGACTTCCGCGACTTCATCCGGTTGCACTATGTCAGCGACCGCCGGGATACGCGGTTCTGGCAGGACGTGGCGGGGTCGCTGCCCGACCGGCTGGCCGACCGGCTGGCGCTGTGGCAGACCAAGGTTCCGGGGCCAGAGGACTTCGCGCCCTTTCCGATGGGCTTGCCCCACACCGACCACCACCTGCATGTGCCGGTTCTGGACGGCCTTGGCCTTTTGAACCCGCGGGCCGCAAAGGACTGGCTGGCTGACCGCCCGAAGCTGCGCGCCAACGCGCGCCGGTCGGCCAGATCGCTGGCCACCGAATACCGGCTTGCCGCGCGGTCCGCCCTGCCGCACCGCGCCTTTCTGCAATCCCTGTCACAGGAGCAACCCGCATGAGCCGGTTCAAACTTTGCATCATCGGCGCGGGCAGCGTCGGGTTCACCCGCAAGCTGTGCTCTGACATCCTGAAGGTGCCCGAGTTCGAGGGGATCGAGATCGCGCTGACCGACATCAGCCAGGCGAACCTCGACATGATCGCCCAGATCCTGCGGAAGATGGTTCAGGTCAGCGGCCTGAAGACCACGATCAACGCCACCACCGACCGCCGCCGCGCGCTGGAGGGGGCGAAATACGTGATGAACACGGTGCGGATCGGCGGGGTCGAGGCCTTCGCGACCGACATCTCGATCCCGCTGAAATACGGCGTCGACCAATGCGTCGGCGACACGATCTGCGCGGGCGGCATCCTCTATGGCCAGCGCGGGATCGCCGCGATGCTGGACTTCTGCCGCGACATCCGCGAGGTCTGCCCGCCGGACCACCTGCTGCTGAACTACGCCAACCCGATGGCGATGATGACCTGGGCCGCCATCGACCACGGCGGGGTCAACACCGTGGGTCTGTGCCACGGCGTCCAGAACGGCCACCGCCAGATCGCCGCCGCCCTTGGCGTCCCGATGGACGAGGTCGACATCATCTGCTCGGGCATCAACCACCAGACCTGGTATCTGGATATCCGCCACAACGGCCGCCAGATCGGCAAGGACGAACTCCTGGCCGCCTTCGAGGCCCATCCGGTCTTTTCGCGGCAGGAGAAGGTGCGGATCGACGTCCTGCGGCGGTTCGGCTTCTACTCCACCGAATCCAACGGCCACCTGTCGGAATACCTGCCCTGGTACCGCAAGCGCCGCGAAGACATCCCGAACTGGATCTCGACCGACGACTGGATCCACGGCGAAACCGGCGGCTATCTGCGGCACACCCGCGAAACCCGGAACTGGTTCGAAACCGAATACCCGACCATGCTGAAAGAGGCTGAGAAGCCCCTGTCGCAGTGGAAACGCACCGACGAACACGCCAGCCACATCATCGAGGCGCTGGAAACGGGGCGCCCCTACCGCGGCCACTTCAACGTGAAGAACCGGGGCGTGATCACCAACTTGCCCGACGACTGCATCATCGAGAGCCCCGGCTGGGTCGACCGCTTCGGGATCAACATGGTCGAAGGCGTCACCCTGCCGTTGGCCTGCGCCGCGACCTGTCAGGCTTCGGTCAACGTGCAACGCATGTCGGTGCAGGCGGCCGTGACCGGGGATGTCGATCTGCTGAAACTGGCGGTCCTGCATGACCCCCTGGTCGGGGCCGTCTGCACACCTGATGAGGTCTGGTCGATGGTGGACGAAATGCTGGACGCCCAGGCCGAATGGCTGCCGCAATACGCTTCGCGACAGGTGGTATCTGCACGGAAGGCACCGGCTTTGGCTTGACACATCGGATATATACCCGAAACTATGATCCAAAGCTTCGGGAGGATGACATGGCCGGAATCGCCTTGGAAAAGGTGTCGAAGACCTTCGGATCGGTCGAGGTGATCCGTGATCTGAGCCTGGAGATCGGCGCAGGCGAATTTGTGGTGTTCCTTGGCCCCTCGGGGTCGGGCAAGACCACGCTTCTGCGGATGATCGCGGGGCTGGAAAGCATCGACGCGGGCGGGCTGGTGATCGACGGGGTGCGGTCCGAGGGGCTGGCTCCGGGCCAGCGGAACCTGGCGATGGTGTTCCAGAACTATGCGCTCTACCCGCATATGACGGTGGCCGAGAACATGGCCTTCGGCTTGCGCAACATCGGTCTGCCAGAGGGCACGATCAAGACCCGCGTGGCCGAGGCGGCGCGGATGCTGGAGATGGAGAAACTGCTGGCGCGGCGTCCGTCCGAGCTTTCGGGCGGGCAGCGCCAGCGCGTCGCCATCGGGCGGGCCATCGTGAAGGAGCCGAAGGCGTTTCTGTTCGACGAGCCCTTGTCGAACCTGGACGCGGGCTTGCGGGTCAGGACGCGGGTGGAACTGGCCGAGCTGCACCAGCGGCTGGGGTCCACGATGATCTACGTGACCCACGACCAGACCGAGGCGATGACGCTGGCCGACCGGATCGTGATCCTGAACAACTGCCGGATCGAGCAGGTCGGCACGCCGATGGAGGTCTATTCGCGCCCCGCCTCGCGCTTTGTGGCCAGCTTCATCGGCTCGCCCGCGATGAACCTGCTTCCAGTCACGCTCAGTGGCAGCGGCGACCGGGTGGCGGCGCGGCTGGGGGACGGGGCGTTGGTGCCCCTGCCCGCCGCACCCAAGGGCGAGGGTCCGTGGGAGCTGGGCATCCGGCCCGAGGCGCTGACCGTGGCAGCCGAGGGTGTCACCACGGCCACCGCCGCCGTGGTGGAACGTCTGGGCGACCGCACCCTGGTCTATGCGAAACTGTCGGACGGCAGCCTGGTCATCGCTCAGGACGGCGGCAAGTCGACGGTCAAGGCCGGTGACAGCATCGGTCTCAGCTTCGATGCGTCCGAGCTGCATCTGTTCGACGGGCAGGGCAGGGCGGTTCTGGTCTGAAGTCAGCGCCAGGTGTCGAAGCGGCGGGCCGGAGTTCTGAAACCTCCGGCCCGCCTCCTTGATCCCGACCTCCTTGATCCCGAACTCTTTGACAAGGCCGGCGCCCCGCTTCTATCCCTTGATCCCGGCGGAGAGCGTGATCGCCTCGGTCACCTTGCGCTGGAACAGAAGGTAGGCCAGCGCCACCGGCAGTCCAGCCAGCACTGCGGTGGCAAGCTGGCGGGCGTAAAACACTCCGAAGGCGTCGTTGACCTGGGTGATCCCGACGGGAACGGTCATCATCTCGGTCCGCGTCACCGACAGGAAAGGCCACAGGAAGGCGTTCCAGGTCCAGATGAAGGTGACGATGGACAGCGCCGTCGTGACCCCCCAGTTCATCGGCAGGTAGACCTTGAACAGGATGCGGAATTCGCCCGCGTTGTCCATCACGGCGGCTTCGCGGAAGTCCTTGGGGACCTGGTCGAAGAACTGCTTGTAGACGATGATGATGACCGGGTGGATCAGCTGCGGCAGCATGATCCCGGCCCAGGTGTTGATCAGGCCCAGTTGAGCGATCAGCACGAAGTGGTTGATGATCAGCGCCTGGGTCGGAACCATGAAGCTGGCCAGGATCAGCCACCACAAGGCCTTGCGGCCAGGAAACTGCAACTGTGACAGCGCATAGCCGGAAAGCATCGACGTCACGATCGTGATCACCGTCACCCCCACCGCCACGGCGATGGAGTTGATGTACCAGGTCACGATCTGGGTGTCGAAGATCGCGGTGTAATAGTGGCTGAAGGTCAGGTTCTCGGGCCAAAGCTCGATATGGGGGCGCACGACCTCGTTCTCGGGCTTCAGTGAGGAGATGACACCCCAGTACAAGGGGAAGGCCCAGAGCAGGGCAAGAAGGACGGTCAGGGCGGTGATGACCCCGCCCCAGAAGTTCATCCGTTGCAGGCCGGTCGTGGTCATTTGCGTCCCCCCGCCAGGCGCAGAAGCTGGAATTGCAGCACCGACACGACGACCACCAGCACGAAAAGCGTCACGGCCACGGCGGCGGCGCGGCCGCCCTGGTCCTGCTGGAAGGCGCGCTGAAAGACGTAGTAGACGAGGACCATGTTGTCGTTCGGGCGTCCGCCCTGCGAGAACAGGTAGACCTGGTCGAAGATCTTCAGCTGCGCGATAAGCTGGATGGTGAAGACAAGGCTGGTCACCGGCCACAGAAGCGGCCAGGTGATCCGGCGGAAGGTTGTCCAGCGGCCGGCATTGTCCAGGGCCGCGGCCTCATAGATCTCGGGCGGAATGGACCGCAGGCCGGCAAGGAACAGCAGGATCGAGAAGCCAGCAGTCCACCAGATCGTCACCACGCCGACAGCGGGCATGAACCATTCGCGGGTCTTCATGATCGGGATGCGGTCCATGCCGAACAGGTCAAGGACATGCATCAGGATGCCGAACTGGAAGTTCAGCACCCAATCCCAGATCAGGTAGACGACCGAGACGGGCAGGACATAGGGCAGGAAGAACAGCGCCAGGATGCCCGACTGCAACCGCCCCTTCAGCCGCGCGACGCCAAGCGCGATCAGCAGCGCCACGACAGTCCCCGGCAGGACGGTCAGGATGACGAAATAGGCGGTGTTCCAGGCGGCGGTGCGAAAGCGCGGGTCACTCGCGAGCCGCTCGTAGTTCTCGGTTCCGACCCAGTCGCCGCTGCCGATCAGGGGGGCGTTGGTGAACGAGATGCCGAACATCTGGATCGTCGGCCAGACGAAGACCAGAAGATAGATCGCCAGAAACGGAGCCACCAGAACGGCGGCGATCCAGGCATCCTTGCGGCGATTGGTCAGCATCCTGCCTCCCCGGAAAAGTTGGGGCCGCCCGGTGACAGGCGGCCCGCCATTCTGTCAGATCACAGAGCGTTCAGCTCTTCCCGGATCATCTCCACGGCTTCCGCCGGGTCCATCTCGCCGTTGACCGTCGGCACGAAATAGGTGGACATGACGTCGAAGATCGGCCCGGCCACCCCCGCAAGCGGGGACTTCGGGTCGAAGATCATGTTGGCCGTCAGCGAAGAATAGGTCGCGTTCGGCTCCATCGCCTTGTATTCGGCCGAGTCCGTCACCGGGCCGTAGGCGGGGATGTGGCCCGCGGTGGCCCAGTAGAGCGAGTTCTTCGAGATCCACGAGATCGCGGTCAGCACCGCTGCGCGCCTTTCGGGGGTCATCTCCTTGCCCTGGTTCGCAGGGATCGCGAAAGTGTGGCTGTCGGCATAGGTCGCGGGCTTGTCGAAGATCACCGGCAGCTCGACCGCGCCCCAGTTGAACAGCTTTCCCTGCGCGGCAAGGTCGGTCATCGTGGGCACTTCCCAGACGCCGTTGATCATCATCGCCGCTTCGCCGCTGGTGAAGAGCGCGACGGTGGCCGGGTAGTCGGTATAGGTCGACTGCAGGCCCGCCGTCGTCCATTCCGCCAGCACGCCCAGTGCGTTTGCCAGCTTTTCGCCGTTGTCACCGGCCAGGAACTCGCCGTCGGTCATCAACTCGCCGCCCTGCTGGCCGACCAGCGAGTAGATCGTGCGGAACATGAAGTTGCCGTCGGCGGTGACGCTGCCAAGCGGGAAGGTGACGCCCGAATCCTTCAGCGCCTGCAACGTGGCGGTAAAGCCTTCGCGGCTGTCCAGACCCTTGGGCTTGCCGTTTTCGTCCAGCATCCCGGCTTTTTCCAGCAGGTCCTTGTTGTAGTAAAGCACGATCGGGTGGGTATCCAGCGGCACGGCATACTGCTTGCCGTCAATGGTCACGGCGTCCCAGATCGCGGGCGCAAAGTCGGCCTGCGACAGGCCCATCGCGGTCCAGTCATCCGCCGTGATCTCTTGCAGCACGCCCTGCTGGACGGCCAGGGGGATGCGGCTGGCGTGGTAGGTCATGATGTCCGGCGCCTCGCCCACGGCGGCAGAGGTCTGGACCTTGGCATAGAAGGGCGTGCCCCATTCCAGCGTGGTCGCGTCGATCTTGACCTGGCCTGCATGCGCCGCGTTGAAGTCGTCGATGAGCTTCTTCATGCGCACGCCGTCGCCGCCGCCCAGGAAATCCCACCAGACGACGGTCTCTTCCGCCCGTGCGACCCCGGCAAAGCCGATGGTTGCGACGATGGCGGCCTTCAGCATTCCACTTATGGTCATCATTTCCTCCCTCATGGCGGCGTGGTTCGCCGCGTCTGATGGGAAAAGCGTATCCGCTTTCCCGATTCGATCAACAGAAACCTGATACGTATCCGAGATGCGGATACTAACGCCCGACCCGGATCATCGACCAGGAATGCGGCGGCAGGGTCAGGTGCAGTCCCCTTCCGCCCAGCCTGGCCCCGCTGCCCTTCTGCGGGGCGACATTGTCGGGGTTGGCCTTGGAATTCCGCGCCTCAAGGTCGGCGTGCTTGATCAGCGTGTGCTCGACTGTCCTTGCGGTGAAGCCGTCCAGCGCCACGTCGACCTCCATCGGTTCGGAGCCGTTGCGGTTGATGGCAAAGAAGGTCAGCGTCCCCGCATCGTCATCCAGGACCCCCGCGATGTCCAGCCACGGGACGCCAGCGGCAGCATCGGCGTCGTAGGTCGGAACCTCGACCGCAAGCTGCATCGCCGTGCCGCGCCCGTGTTTCGAGGCAAAGAGGAACGGCCAGTAGATCGTCTGGCGCCAGGCCGCCCCGCCGGGCTCGGTCATGATCGGAGCGATCACGTTCACCAGCTGCGCGATGCAGGCGATCTTCACCACGTCGGCGCGGCGGATGAAGGTGTTCAGGATGCAGCCGACCTGCAGGACATCCTCGAAATTGTACTGATCCTCCAGCAGGACCGGGGCTTCGGGCCAGTCCCAGGTGCGCATCCGCTCGGCATCGGCCTTGCGTTCGTGGTACCAGACGTTCCATTCGTCGAACGAGATTGTGACCTTGCGCTTGGACCGCTTCTTGGCCTTCACATAGTCGATGATCCCCGCCACGGTGCCGATGTAATTGTCCAGCTTCTGCGGCAAGGCCAGGAATTCGTTGGAGTTCTTTTCGTAGTTCTCGAAGTACATGTGCAGGCTGATGTGGTCGACCTGGTCGTAGGTTTCCTCCAGCACGGTGGCTTCCCATTGCGGATAGGTCGGCATGTTGGAGTGCGACGAGCCGCAGACGACAAGCTCCAGCGTCGGGTCAAGGCCGCGCAGGGCCTTGGCGGTCTCGTTCGCCAGGTGGCCGTATTCGCCGGCCGTCTTGTGGCCGACCTGCCAGGGACCGTCCATCTCGTTGCCCAGGCACCAGAGGCGGCAGTTCCACGGCTCTTTGCGGCCATTCCTGGCGCGCAGGTCCGACCAGTGGGTCCCGCCCTTGTGGTTCACGTATTCGACGAAGGCCCGCGCTTCGTCCAGCCCGCGCGAGCCAAGGTTGACCGCCAGCATCATCTCGGTCCCGGCCTTTTCGGCCCAGTCGGCGAATTCGTGGATGCCGACCTGGTTGGTCTCGGTCGTGCGCCAGGCGAGGTCGAGCCGTTTGGGGCGCTGATCCTTGGGGCCGATCCCGTCTTCCCAGTTGTAGGCCGAGACGAAGTTGCCGCCGGGATAGCGGCAGATCGGGGTGTCCAGCGCGCGGACAAGGTCGATCACGTCGCAGCGCATGCCCTGGTCGTCGGCGGTCGGATGGCCCGGCTCGTAGATGCCGGTGTAGACCGCACGCCCAAGGTGTTCCAGAAATGACCCGTACAACCGCTTGTCGATGTCGGCGATCGTATAGGCGCTGTGCGCCGTGACCCGTGCTTTCATGATGTCCTCCCGTCCGGATCAGAGAATCCGTTTCTCTGGTGTATACCGGCTTTCCGGGTATAGTTTGCCAGGAACCGCCCTGGGTCAAGCGAAAAGGTTGGGACAGTCAGCCGCGGATCAGGCGGAGCGCGATGTCCTGGTCGTGGTTGCCAAAGCCGCGCCCGAAGATGTTGATGCCACCCGGGTGGCGGGCGTTTCCCTTGACCCCGATCCGCACCCGGATCGACCGGTGCGCGTTCAGTTCAAGATCGCCAAGCTTGCAGTCCGACAGCCTGGTGCCGTCCAGAAAGGTGCCCGCCTCGGTCACTTCCCAGCGCTTGAGATCGCCATATTGCGACCCGGCCAGCTTCCACCACTCGGGCGTGAACTTGCCACGCTTGTCGCCATAGTCGCCCGGAGAGGTCCAGGTCCCGATCTCGCACCCGTTGATCGCCACCGTGATGTCCGAAGGCCAGTCCTTCGACGTGCCGGGCACTTCCGAGGACAGTTCCAGCGTCAGCTCAAGGGCGCGGACCGAGGTTCCCGCCAGCTTGGCGTTGTTGGGGAACTGGTATTCCACGAAGCCGTGATTGAACCACAGGAGGCCGGCCCGCATCCGGCCGGGGTCAAGGAAGGTGTCCGGCACGTCAAGAAGACCGATGATCCCGTCGGGCGAACACAGGCCGCAGGGCGCGCTGACCTCGCAGCGGGTGTAAAGCCCGATCGGCATCGCGACCTCGATGGCGTTCGCCTGTTTGGCGGGGGTCGGTTCCTTGAAGGCGATGAGCATCTCGGTGAAGGTCGAGGCGCAGATCTTCTGGCTGCCCTTGCGGCCCTTTTCCGACCGGGTCTGCACCAGCCCGGCGTCCACCAGGATCTGCATGTTGGACGAGACCGTCGACTGCGGCAGGTCCAGATCTTCGGACACCTGATTGACGTTGCGCGGACCTTGGCGGGTCAGATGCTCAAGGATGCGCACCCGGACTTCGCTGGCCAGGCTGCGCAGGATGTCCGGCCGCTCAAGCGGGTCGACGACTAGGATCTGGTTGGTCATGTGGGCACGCGGTTCTACTGACCCGTTCCGTATCAGGAATGTGGATGCAAAGAAAGCCGCTCATCTCGGACGGCGTGTTGCGCAGCATGTTCGGCACGGTGCCGCCTAAGCGCTGAGCGCCTTGCCGAAGATCGCGGCCACGCGGGCCTGCGCCGCGCGATAGTCGGCAAAGTCCCTGGCGAAGGCCTTGATCCCGAATTTCGTCGCCATCACCGTCCGCGCGATCTCGTCGGCGGTGGCGTTCAGGCCGACGAGCGTCAGCCTGCCCTCGGCCACGCCTTGCCGGATCCAGTCGGCAAGGTGGCCGGTGATGCGGGCATAGGCCGCTTCGACGGCCGGTTGGGCGAAGGGCGTGTTCGCCGACAGGATCTCGTCGGCGTGGGGCGAGTTCAGCATGGCTTCCACCGCGTCGCCGTCGATGGCGTGAAACGCGGCAAGCAGGATCTCGGCTGCCGGGCCGGGGCGGGCCAGAACCCGCTCCACCGCCTTTTCCGAGCGTTCGAAATGGATGCGGACCAGGGCGTTGAAGATGTCGTCCTTGCCGGCGTAATGCAGGTAAAGCGCTGGACGCGACATGCCCGCGCCCTTGGCGATGTCGGCCATCGAGGTCCGGCGCAGCCCGTAGCGGGCAAAACATTCAAAGGCCGCGCGCAGGATTGCGGCTTCCTTCGGATCGATCGGCGGCTCAACCACGGCTGTCACGGCGGGTGTCATGGCGCCAGTCTAGGGAAGGCTTGGCGATAGGTCAAACAGGCGTTGACATGCTGACAATCCAAGTCCAAAGTGTCAGAAATCACCGGAGTCGGTCCATGAGCTTTACCCTGTCCATCAACGGCACCCCGCGCGTGGTCGATCTGCCTGACGATGTCCCGCTGCTTTGGGCGCTGCGTGACGGGCTTGGGCTGACCGGCACCAAGTTCGGCTGCGGCGTGGCCGCCTGCGGGGCCTGCACCGTCCTGATCGACGGCCAGGCGGTGCGGTCCTGCCAGGTCCCGCTCTCGGGCGCCGTGGGCGAGATCACCACCATCGAAGGGCTGGGCCAGCCTGGCGCGCTTGCTCCGTTGCAGGAAGCCTGGGTCAGGCATCAGGTGGCGCAATGCGGCTACTGCCAGTCGGGGCAGATCATGCAGGCGGCGGCCCTTCTGGCGCAGGTGCCCGAGCCGACGGATCAGGACATCGACGACGCCATGCAGGGCAACCTCTGCCGCTGCGGCACCTATCCCCGCATCCGGGCCGCGATCCTGGATGCCGCGCAGATGATGAAGGCAGGCTGAGATGGCAAGCTGGAAGACGATCACCCGCCGCTCGTTCCTGGTCCTTGGCGCCGCCTTCCTGGGCGGGGCCGCCTTCGGGGTCTACAAGGTTGCCGAAGTGCCCGCGAACCCGCTGGTCCCCGGACCGGACGGGATGCCGCTGAACCCCTGGGTCATCATCAACGCCGACGGCATCACCGTCATCGCCCCCCGCGCCGAAATGGGGCAGGGGATTTCGACCACGCTTGCCGCGCTGGTGGCCGAGGAGCTGGATGTGGACTGGGACCAGGTCCGCGTCCTGCACGGGCCTCCGGCGCAGGCCTATTACAACGCGGGTTTCGTCGCGCGGATGTCGAACGAGCCGGATTTCCGGCTGTCGCAGCAGCCCAGATCGCACAACGCGATCCTGGCGGCGGTGCCGAAGATCTTCTCGATGCAGCTGACGGGTGGGTCCACCGGGGCCATTGGCGGCTTCGTGCAGATGCGTCTGGCCGGGGCCGGCGCGCGTGAGGCGCTGAAGGCCGCGGCGGCAAGGCGGCTGGGGGTCGCCCCGGACACCCTGCGAACCGAGAGCGGCAAGGTGATCGGCGCGCAGACCTTCACCTATGCCGAGCTGGCCGCCGAGGCGGCGGACCTGGTGCCCGAGGACGTGGCGCTGCGCGACCCCTCGACCTGGCGCTATGTCGGCACGTCGATGCCGCGGCTGGACATGGTGGCGAAGTCGACGGGGACCGAGACCTTCGGCATCGACATCGTGCTGCCGGGGATGAAGTTCGCCACCGTCCGGATGAACCCGCGGCGCGGCGGGGTGATGACCAGCTTTGACCCGGCCGCGGCGCTGGCATTGCCGGGGGTGGAGCAGGTGGTCGGACTGGGTAACGGCATTGCCGTCATCGCCAGCAACACCTGGACAGCCATCCAGGCCGCGCAACTGGTCGATGTCCAGTGGGGCGAGGCGGATTATCCCGCCGACACCGCCGCCATGCTGACCCGGATCGAGGCGGCCTTCGCCACCGAACCGGACTCGCGCCTGCGCGACGAGGGGGATGTCGAGGCCGAACTGGCCAAGGGCGACGTGATCGAGGCCGAATACCGCATCCCCTTCCTGGCCCACGCCTCGATGGAACCGCTGAACGCGACGGCCTGGGTCAAGGCCGACGGCTCGGTCGAGGTCTGGTGCGGCAACCAGGCCCCGATCATGACCCGCGATGCCATCGCCGGTGCCCTGCGGATCGGGTCGGACAAGGTGACGCTGCACACGCCGGTCATGGGCGGGGGCTTTGGCGGCCGCACCGATTCGGTGCCCGCCGTGCTGGCCGCCCGTGTGGCGGCGGCGATGCCCGACACTCCGGTCAAGCTGACCTACAGCCGCGAAGAGGACATGGGCCAGGACTTCTACCGTCCGGCTGCCATCGCCCGGCTGTCGGGACGGGTCGAAAACGGCAAGGCCACAGCACTTTGGGGGCGCACGGCGGCGCCTTCGGCCACACGCAGCGCGCTGACGCGGTTGATCGGCTTCGCGCCTCCCGGCCCGGACCGCGCCACGGTCGAGGGCGGCTTCGACCAGCCCTACGGCCTGCCGCACTACCGCTACGACGGCCATGTCGCCGACCTGACCGTGCCCCTGGGTTTCTGGCGGTCGGTGGGCAATTCGATGAACGCCTTCTTCCTGGAAAGCTTCATCGACGAACTTGCCCATGCCGCCAAGGCCGATCCGCTGGCCTTCCGGCTGGAGCTGATGCGGGACACCCACGCGCCCTCGGCCCGCCTGCTGGAAACCGTGCGCGAGATGTCGGGCTGGGACGGCCTGAAGCGGCCCGGTTTCGGGCGCGGCGTGGCGTTCTGCTATTCCTTCGGCACCCCGGTCGCGCAGGTGGTGGAGGTCGAGCAGACCCCCGGCGGCATAAGGATGACCCGCGCCTGGATCGCCTGCGACCCCGGCCTTGCGATGGACCCTTCCATCGTCGAGGCGCAGATGACCGGCGGGATGGTCTTTGGCCTGTCGGCAGCCGTGCAGGAAGAGATCACCTTTGCCGACCAGGCGGTCGTTCAGCAGAATTTCCCGGACCATGACGCGCTGCGGATGCATGCCACGCCGCGGTTCGAGGTCAGGGTTCTGCAGAACAACGGCAGTTTCGGTCATATCGGCGGCGTGGGCGAGCCGGGGACGCCCCCGGCGGCTCCGGCGCTGGCGAACGCGCTGTTCGACCTGACCGGCACCCGCGCGCGCGAGCTGCCGCTGAACAAGACCTTCGCCTTCGTCACCTAGCAAGCAGCCGCCGGGCAAGCAGCCGCCGGGCCGCCAGCCAGCTGGCGGCGGCCATCGCGCCCGCGGTGGCCAGGCACAGCGGCAGCCCGCCAAGCTGGTAGCTGAGACCGGACAGCATTGTCCCGACCAGGCGGCCAGCGGCATTGGCCATGTAGTAAAAGCCCACGTCCCGCGTGATCCTTTCAGCCGACCCGAAGGCAAGGATCAGGTAGGAATGGACCGACGAGTTGATCGCAAAGACAAGGCCGAAGACCAGCAGCCCGCCGATCAGCGTCGCTGTCAGCCAGGGCGCGGGCCCCTCGGCGGCCCATGCGGCCCCGGCCAGCAGGAAGGGGATCGGCACCAGAAGACCGGCCCAGCCGACCGCCTTCCGCACCGTTTCAGCCTCGGGCTGGCCCTTCGCGCCCAGAATTCGGGGGGCGGCCGCCTGCACGGCGCCGTAAGCGATGATCCACAGCGCGAGGAACCCGCCGATCAGGAAGAAGGCCTCGCGCCGCCCTTCGGCAGTGCCGTCGGACAGGACGGACTGGAAATAGACCGGGATGCCCACGACGAACCAGACATCCCGTGCGCCGAACAGGAACAGGCGCGCAAGCGACAGCCGGTTGACGCGAGCGTCCTTGGACCGCCAGCCGCCCCAGGCCGCGTCCGCCTTCATCCGCCCCGGCAGGCCCGAGGGCAGGAACAGGACCACCGCAATCAGGATTGCCGCCAGCACGCCCGCCATTGCCCAGACCGCCGTGGTGAAGCCCAGAACGGCCAAGAGCGCCGCGCCCAGGAAGAACCCCAGCCCCTTGACCGCGTTCTTGGACCCCGTCAGCACGGCGACCCAGCGGAAAAGCCCCCCGGCCTCGGTCGGGGCCAGAAGCTTGACCGCCGATTTCGACGACATCTTCGCCAGGTCCTTGGCGACGCCCGACACCCCCTGAACCGCCATGACGAAAGCGACCGAGGCGGCAATGCTCCAGCCTGGGTCCAGCTGCGCCAGGGCGATCAGCGCAGCGATCTGCAGCGCAAGCCCGCCGTACAGCGTCGCGGCCAGGCCGAAGCGGGCGGCAAGCCAGCCCGCGCCCAGGTTGGTGACGATGCCCGCGACCTCGTACAGCAGGAACAGCCAGGCCAGCTGGATCGGCGTGAAGCCCAGGGCGTTGAAGTGCAGCAGCACCAGCATCCGCAACGCGCCGTCCGACAGCATGAAGGCCCAGTAGGCCGCCGTGACGGCCGCATAGGCGCGCAGGGGGTTCGTGGCACTCACAGCGATCCGGCGACCATGCGGGCGACATCGGCCAGGCGGCAGGAGTAGCCCCATTCGTTGTCATACCAGGCGTAGATCTTCACCTGCGTCCCGTTGATGACCATCGTGGACTGCGCGTCGATGATGGCAGAGCGCGGGTCATTGGTGAAATCCGAAGACACCAGGGCGCGCGTCTCGTAGCCCAGGATGCCCTGCAACGGGCCAGCCGCAGCCGCGGCGAACAGCGCGTTCACCGCTTCGGCAGTGGTGGGCCGTTCGACCTCGAAGACGCAATCGGTCAGCGAGGCGTTGAGAAGCGGCACCCGGACCGCATGGCCGTTCAACCGTCCCTTGAGTTCGGGGTAGATCAGCGTGATCGCCGTGGCGCTGCCGGTCGTGGTCGGGATCAGGTTCAGGAGTGCGGACCGGGCGCGGCGCAGGTCCTTGGCCGGGCGGTCGACGATGGTCTGGGTGTTGGTCACGTCATGGATCGTGGTGATCGAGCCGTGGCGGATGCCAAGCGCCTCGTGGATCACCTTGACCACCGGGGCGAGGCAGTTCGTCGTGCAAGAGGCCGCCGTCACCAGCGCCTGGCTGCCGTCGTAGAGGTGATGGTTCACCCCGTAGACCAGGTTCAGCGCCCCGCCATCCTTGACGGGCGCGCTGACGACGACCTTCTTCACACCCGCCGCATGATAGGGTGCGACCTTGGCCGCGGTCTTGACGGCGCCGGTGCAGTCGATCACCAGATCGACCGCAAGCTCGGCCAGGGGCAAGGCCTCGATGGTCCGGTGATGGGTCAGGCGGATCGGTCGGCCATTCAGGACCAGCGCGTCGGGCGCTGCCGCCACCGGGGTCCGCCAGCGACCGTGGACCGAGTCGAACTCCATCAGCAGGGCGTGCTGTCCGGCGTCGCCGACGGGATCGTTGAGCAGCACGATCTCGCCCCCGGCCCCCGTGTCGACAAGGTCGCGCAGGACAAGCTTTCCGATCCGGCCAAGGCCGTTCAGGGCAATGCGGGGCACGGGATCAGGCCTTTGCGTCGTGATCGGAAGCGATCGCGTCGACGCGGGATTGCAGCGAGAGCCGCGTCAGCGACTGGAACGGCAACTCGACGAAGGCCATGATCCGGCGGCGCAGGGCGGCGTAGGTGCGGGCGAAGACCAGCGCCTTTTCCGCATCGGTGCCGGTGGCCTTCACCGGGTCGGGCAGGCCCCAGTGGCCGGTGATCGGCTGGCCGGGCCAGGGCGGGCACTCTTCGGCCGCGGCGGTGTCGCAGACGGTGAAGACGAAATCCATCACGGGGGCGCCGGGTGTCTGGAACTCCGAGACATGCTTGGAGCGCAGGCCCGTGATGTCGTGACCGCTGCGCCGCAGGATGTCCAGCGCGAAGGGGTTCAGCTCGCTTCCCGGTCGGATGCCGGCGGAAAAGGCCTGAAACCGGCCCTGGCCCAGGTCGCGCAAGAGCGCCTCGGCAAGGATCGACCGGGCAGAATTGCCCGAGCAGATGAAGAGCACGTTGAAATCGGCATCGCGCATTGCGGCGTCCTTCCTGGCGGCAAGAAGCGGGGACAGCAGGTCGGGTCGCCCCCGCCCGACATCGAGGGCGAGATAGCCGATCAGCGCTTCGGTCGCGTCCAGATCGACGGCATAGAGCAGCGACCTGCCCTGGCGGGTCACCGAAATCAGACCCGCGCCCGTCAGGTCGGCCAGATGGTGCGACAGGGTGTTCTGCTTCAGCCCCAGGGCCGCAGCGATCTCGGTCGGCCTTGCGCCCTGCGGTGCAAAGCGCACCAGCAGGCGAAACACGGCCAGGCGGCCGGGATGGCCAAGGGTCGCAAAGGCATGGCTGGCGGAAGTCTGTTCCATAATTCCAGATTGCTGGAAATGAATTTCGGTGTCCAATGAAGGTTTCATGACAGCTGCCGCCTGCGGCGATGCGCGCAGATCAGGCGGTCAGCCTCATGGAGCGCTGGCGGTGGCCCGCGGCCCAACCCGCGCTGTGGGCGGTTTCCGGGCACAGCGGCAGAAAGACCTCGTCAGGGGGTTGACCTTCCCATCGTGGGAAGGTCTATAGAGCGAAGGTCCTGACCATCAAGGAGGATCGGACCATGACCGCTCCATCAGTCGAAACCACGCTCGCCCTGCCCGTCACCGGCATGACCTGCGCCTCTTGCGCGGGGCGCGTCGAACGGGCGCTGAAGGCCGTGCCTGGGGTCAGCGCCGCTGCCGTGAACCTGGCGACCGAAACCGCCGAGATCACCGGCGTCGCCCCGCCCGACCTGCTGATCGGCGCCATCGAGACGGCCGGCTACCACGTTCCGGCCACCGCCCAGGACCTGACCATCGAGGGTATGACCTGCGCCTCCTGCGTCGCGCGGGTCGAACGGGCGCTGCAGGCCGTGCCGGGGGTGACGCTGGCCAACGTCAACCTCGCCACGGAAAGCGCCAGGGTCGAGGGGGTGGCCGACCCCGCTGCCCTGATCCAGGCGGTCAAGACCGTGGGCTATGCCGCCCGCCTTGCCACCGCCGCAGCCGAAACCGTGACCGAACGCCGCGAGCGCGAGGCCGAGGGGCTGACCCGCGACATGGTCCTTGCCGCCGCGCTGACCCTGCCGGTCTTCGTGCTGGAGATGGGGTCGCACATGATCCCGGCCTTTCACCATTTCATCATGGGAACCATCGGCCAGACGACAAGCTGGCTGATCCAGTTCGTGCTGACGACAATTGTTCTGGCCGGTCCCGGCCGCCGGTTCTTCCTGCGTGGCCTCCCCGCGCTCGTGAAGGGCGCGCCCGACATGTCCAGCCTTGTCGCGGTCGGCACGGGTGCGGCCTGGGCCTATTCGACGCTGGCGACCTTCCAGCCCGCGCTGTTGCCGCCGGGATCGGTCCTCGTCTACTTCGAGGCCGCCGCGGTGATCGTCACCCTGATCCTGCTTGGCCGGTTGCTGGAGGCCCGCGCCAAGGGCCGCTCATCGCGGGCGATCGAGCGGCTGATTGGCCTGCAGCCCGATGTCGCCCATGTTCGCCGCGAGGGCAAGGTCCGCGACCTGCCCGTGGCCGAGGTGCGGACCGGGGACCTGCTGGAATTGCGGCCCGGCGAGCGGGTGCCCGTCGACGGCCGCGTCGCCGAGGGGGCCAGCTGGATCGACGAATCGATGGTCACGGGCGAGCCGCTGCCGGTCGAAAAGCGCGCGGGCGACCGGGTGATCGGCGGGACGGTGAACCAGACCGGTGCTCTGGTGATCAAGGCCGTCGCGGTCGGCGCGGACACCATGCTGTCGCGGATCATCCGCATGGTCGAGGCGGCGCAGGGCGGCAAGCTGCCGATCCAGGCGCTGGTCGACAAGGTGACGCTGTGGTTCGTGCCCGCGGTGATGGCCCTGGCCCTGGCGACCTTCCTGGTCTGGCTGGTGTTCGGACCTGCGCCGTCCTTGCCGATGGCCCTGGTCAATGCCGTGGCGGTCCTGATCATCGCCTGCCCCTGCGCGATGGGGCTGGCGACCCCGGTCTCGATCCTGGTCGGGACCGGGCGGGGGGCGGAACTGGGCGTGCTGTTCCGCAAGGGCGAGGCGTTGCAGGCGCTGCAGGGCGTGCAGGTGGTGGCCTTCGACAAGACCGGCACGCTGACCGAAGGCAAGCCCGTGCTGACCAGCTTCCAGCCCGCCGAGGGCGAGACGAAAGCGGCGCTTCTGCCGGTTCTGGCGGCAGTCGAGGCGCAGTCGGAACATCCCGTCGCCCGCGCCATCGTCGCGGCGGCAGAGGGTCTGGCGCTGCCTGCGGTCGAGGGATTCCTTGCCAAGCCTGGCCACGGCGTCTCGGCACGGGTTGCCGGGGCGGAGATCGCACTCGGCTCGGCGCGCGAGATGGGCAATCGTGGCGTGGACATCGCCGCCTTCCTGCCCGAGGCCGAACGTCTGGCCGACCGCGGCGAAAGCCCGCTTTACGCGGCGCGGGACGGCAAGGCCGTGGCCCTCCTTGCGGTGGCCGACACGGTGAAGCCGACGACCCCCGCGGCGATTGCAGCGATGAAGGCGATGGGGTTGAGGCTTGCGATGATCTCGGGCGACAACGCCCGGACCGCGCGGGCCATCGCGCGCGACCTTGGCATCGACGAGGTGGTGGCCGAGGTGACGCCCGAGGGCAAGGTCGAAGTGATCCGCAAGCTGAAGGCCGAAGGTGCCCTGGCCTTTGCCGGAGACGGGATCAACGATGCGCCCGCCCTGGCCGAGGCCGATGTGGGCATCGCGATGGGCACCGGCACCGACATCGCCATCGAGGCGGCGGATGTGGTGCTGGTCTCTGGCCGGTTGCCCGCGCTGGCCGATGCCATCGGGCTGTCACGCGCCACGATGCGCAACATCAAGCAGAACCTCTTCTGGGCCTTCGCCTACAACGCCGCGCTGATCCCCGTCGCGGCAGGGGTGCTGTACCCGACCTTCGGCATCCTGTTGTCCCCGGTGCTGGCCGCCGGGGCGATGGCAATGTCCTCGGTCTTTGTCCTGACCAACGCCCTGCGGCTGAAACGCTATGGAGCCCGCGCATGATGAACATCGGCGAAGCCGCTGCGGCCAGCGGCGTGTCGGCGAAGATGATCCGCTACTATGAGCAAACCGGCCTGATCCCCCCGGCCGGCCGGACGGGATCGGGCTACCGGACCTATGGCCCGAAGGACGTGCAGATCCTGCGCTTTGTCCGCCGGGCCCGGGACCTGGGCTTTCCGATGGAGAAGGTGGCGGACCTGCTGGCGCTGTGGCGCGACCGCGGCCGGGCCAGCGCGGACGTCAAGCACCTGGCCGAGGCTCAGGTCCAGATCCTGGAAGCGCGCATCCGCGAGATGCAGGAGATGAAGGCGGCGCTGGAACACCTGGTCCATTCCTGCGCCGGAGATGACCGGGCAGACTGTCCGATCCTGGACGATCTGGGTGGGCGATCCGCTTGCGAGGTGCGACCCCGCTGATCGCCTTCCTGCGCGCAAGAAATACTTCCCGGGTCAAGGCACCTGCCATTTTCCCGGCGCGTTCTCGGCTTACATCATCGGGATGGGCGGTTGCGTCCAGCCAAGACCGAAACGCCGGGATGCCAGATGCCTGAACTTGCCGACCTCCGCGCCGCCTTCGTCGAAGGCATGAGCCGCGCGGCCACCTTCGTCGCCGTCGCCACCACCGATGGCGAGGGCGGGCGCGCGGGCGTCACCGTGTCTTCGCTGACCTCGGTCTCGGCCGATGGCGAGCATCCTTCGCTGCTGGTCTGCATCAACCGGCAATCCCCGGCGGCGACGGCAATCCTGCAGAACCGTGCCTTCTGCGCCAACCTTCTGGCCGAGGATCAGCAAGAGATCGCGAACCTCTTCGCCGGCCGCAGCGCCACCGACCGGGCCGAGCGTTTCGACCGCGTGGACTGGGCTGCCGGCGACATTGGCCAGCCCCTGCTGGCCGGGGCCACCGCCAGCTTCGAATGTCGCCTTGCCACCGCGCTTCTGTGGGAGACGCATCACGTCATCATCGGGCGCGTCAACATGGTGCGGCTGTCGGGCAGCGGGTCGGCCCTGCTTTACGGGCAGCGGGCTTACCGGCGGGCGATCCACCTGGACGTGAAATAGCCGTCAGAGCTTTCGCATCCAGAACTGCAGGGGCTTTTCGGTCTCGACGCTGTCGCCAAGGTCTTTCCAGCTGAACCGCGCCACGACGCCGGGCAGCGTCTCATACCCGCGCCCGAGCCAGAAGGCGTCGTTGGTGCGCGCTTCGGCGGGGCGGGCCGGATGGTCGTCGGGCCGGATCACCGAACAGAAGGCGACATGGCTGCGGCCCAGGTCGCGGGCATGGGCCTCGCGCAGGTCGATGAAGCGGTGGCCCAGGCCAAGGCCGCGATAGGGGCGCAGCAGGACGGATTCCGCGCCATAGAGGATGTTGTCCGGCTGCAGCCCAAGGTCGCGGAACGGGGCCGAGAATTCCGCCGCGTGGTCCTCCATCGGGGTCGAGGTCGAGGCGCCGATCAGCTGGCCATCGTGGAACGCCCCCACCAGCAGCGCGCCGGGGTTGTCGCGGTAGGTGGAAAGGTATTCGCGTTCGTAGTCCAGCGAGCCGTCGTAGAGATAGGGCCAGTCCCGGAACACGGTGATCCGCAGTTGCGCCACGCCGTCGAGGGCGGCCTCCAGGTCGGAGCCTTTGAGGACCCGGACCTCGATCTCGTCGATGTTCATCGGCTGACCTGCCGGGTCCAGTCGTTGAGGTTGTAGAAGGTGGTGATGCGGCTGATGAGGCCGCCCTTGATCTCGAAGAACCCCCCGGCGGGCAGGATATAGGTCTGGCCCTTTGCGTGCGGAAGGCCGGGGTCGGTCTTCAGATACTCGCCGTGGACCACGAACTCGGCCGCCCCGCGGCTGCCGTCGTCGGTGGCGAAGATCGTCAGGTCCCGCAGCTGCTCGCGGTAGCTGACCCCCATGTGACCGCAGAACTCGCGGAACTTCGCCTTGCCGATCCGGTGCCCGCCCTCGTTCACCCGGTGCTCGATGTCGTCGGTCAGGCAGGCGAGCATCCCCTCGGGGTCGCCCGCATTGAAGGCGTCGTAATAGCGGCGGATCAGGGAAAGGGTCGTCTCGCGGGTCATCGGGGTCTCCTTTGCGGTCGGAGAGTAGCGGGCCGGGCCGGGCTTTCCAAGCCGGAGGGGACAGGTTGGGGGCGGAAAGCGACCTTGGGGGGAGGGGTGCCCACGGTGGACGGGGCGGGGGCCGTGAGGGATTTCAGGGGGTTGGTCGTGGACGTTATGATGGTGTTAAGGTTTGGATTTTGTCAGAATGGCGGGGTT
>Ga0208609_100044_pt1 | contig 69707 bp, 55 predicted proteins | sample SubbioR11_8A_Apr_FD_184813 | JGI IMG/M metagenome (GOLD analysis project Ga0208609, IMG submission 184813) | Serpentinite rock and fluid subsurface biosphere microbial communities from McLaughlin Reserve, California, USA - CR11_8A_Apr (SPAdes) | ecosystem: Environmental > Terrestrial > Deep...
AACTCGACGGCCAGAACCGCCTGCCAGAAATCATCGACGGGGTTGAATTCCGCGACGGCATCAAGCACGAAGTCAAAGCCGCCTGATCACGCCGTCACCAACTTTCGGGCATAGCTCCCGGCCGTGGCAAACCTGTCCAAGAGCACCGAGGCCGAGCGGCTGGTCATCCAGCGCGTCGGTCAGGTTCTCTTCCGCGACCGGCTGATGACCTGCTGGCAGGGCCGCTGCCCCCCTGACCCACGTTGGATCGAGTTTTCACACCTTCGCCGAGATCGGCCAGAAAACGCTCTCGGCGGCAGATTCGCCGTCAACCCAACGACGTTTGCGAGAAATGCACGCCTCTCGGGCGGCATCAATGTACACCGGATTGAGCGTCTTTACGACAACAGCAGTTGCTTCGCCCTTGCGACCCAGCGCGCCCTCCCCCAGACCACCGTTTATATCGGCTTTGTCGACCCTCTTGAAACTGGGCACGATCTGGCGCACATTTCCCGGCACAAAGCCAGAGTCAATGGCAGAGTCGGCCGCTAGGTGTTTGATATCATAGGGTGCAATCTGAATTCTGGCGCCCCTACCGCCGGAGCCATAGATTTCGCAAACCGCTGAAATCGAAAAAGAAAATGCGCCTTAGCGGGTGCGTTTTCGACCTATGGCACAGACTCTGACACAAAGCTCGGCACATGCCGTCCGGAGTCCGATGTCTTGCCAAGGATCATCCACCCCCATCTCGAATGTCGGCCCAGCGGATATCACTTCCGGCGCCGGATCGGCTCTGGTGCACAAATCGCGTGAGGGATTCATCTTGTGAATCCAGCGTGGTAGCTGTGCTGCATAAGCAGACCAACACCCCCGACCTGCAAGACCAAGAACTGGCCGAGCCACAACGAAGCGCCGAAGCGCCGGGACTGAACACCTAGCCCGTCGACCTGCTCGGTTGTGCTGCCGCAGGCCCAAGGATGACCGTGAGCTGGTGACTGCCGTCCTGCAAGGCGATGGTCAGACCGTCCACCGCCGGGCGCAGATCGATACCGTTCAGGCATGCAGATCGAATTCCTTGTCCGGTCCTTTCGGGATTCTTGATCGACACGGTGTAACGGGCGGGGCCGAGTGTGATCGTCACGGTTACCTCTGGCCATGCCGGTGGGAAACACGGGTTCAGGCAGAGTGTGTCACCCTTGCGGGTCAGGCCGACGATCCCTTCGATACCCGCGCGACACATCCACCCGGCAGAACCGGTGTACCAGGTCCAGCCGCCGCGGCCGGCATGCGGGGACGTGGAATAGACGTCAGCCGCCACGACGTAGGGCTCGACCTTGTAGCGGTCGGCATGGTCGCGGGTCAACGCATGGTTGATCGGGTTCAGCATCGAAAACAGCTGATGCGCCGCCTCTCCATCCCCAAGCTTGGTCTGCGCAAGGATCGCCCACATGGCTGCGTGGGTGTATTGTCCGCCGTTTTCCCGCAGGCCGGGCGGGTAGCCCTTGATGTAGCCGGGGTCCATCGGTGTGCGGTCGAACGGGGGCGTGAACAGCAGCGCGAGGCCCGGGTCGGGGCGGACAAGGTGCTGTGTCATCGAGGCCATCGCTTGCCGGGCGCGGTCGGGATCTGCAGCCCCGGAAAGAACAGCCCAGGATTGCGCGATGCTGTCGATGCGGCATTCGTCCGATGAGGCGGACCCAAGAAGGGTGCCGTCATCGAAGGTCCCGCGGCGGTACCACTCGCCGTCCCAGCCCTGTGTCTCGATGGCTTGCAGCACCGATTTCGCGTGCGCGCGCCAGCGCACCGCCCGACCCGGATCGCGGCTGTCGGCCAGCGGGGCCATCAGGTCGATGGTGGCAATCAGCAGCCAACCCAGCCAGACACTGGTGCCGCGGCCTGCCTCGCCCACGCGGTTCATCCCGTCGTTCCAGTCGCCGGTCCCGATCAGGGGCATGCCGTTGTCGCCCGTCAGTTCCATAGCCTGGTCCAGACCCCGGGCGCAGTGTTCGAAGAGGGATGCGGTCTGGTCGGACAGCTGCGGCTGGAAGAAGTCGTCATGCGCCCCTGCGGGCACTGGCGGACCCTGAAGGAACGGAACCTCCTCGTCCAGGATCGACGCATCGCCCGAGACGGCGACGTAGCGCGCAACACCGTAGCCCAGCCAGACCCGGTCGTCCGAGATGCGTGTCCGCACGCCCTGGCCGGAATGGGGCAGCCACCAGTGCTGGACATCGCCCTCGGGAAACTGGCGCGAGGCGGCGCGCAAGAGGTGGGCGCGCGTCATTTCGGGCCGGGCGAAGGTCAGGGCCATGCCGTCCTGCAACTGGTCGCGGAAGCCGTAGGCGCCGCTGGCCTGATAGAAGCCCGCCCGCGCCCAGATGCGGCAGGCAAGGGTCTGGTACATCAGCCAGCCGTTCAGGAGGATGTCCATCGCGCGGTCGGGCGATGTGATCTGGACGGTGCCGAGCAGATTGGTCCAGTGGTCCTCGACGGCGGCCAAGAGCGCGTCGGTGTCCTCGGCGCGCAGGCGCTGGATCAGGGTCCTGGCGGCCATGTCGCTGTCGGACTGGCCGATGAGGAAGGTCAGCGCAACTGTCTCGCCCGGACGCAGGGTGACACGACGCTGGAGGGCGGCGCAGGGGTCAAGAGCTGGGCCGGTCCTGCCTGAAAGCGACGGGTTGCGAAGGCCGGAAGGAAAGGACAGCGACCCGCCGGGTCCGATGAACTCGACCCGGTCCGCCGAAAGGCTGCTGACCCCTTCCCCGAAATCGGCAAAGGCGATCCGACCCGGGAAAGCGGTGCTGAAGGTGTTCTGTGCGAAGATTGCGCCGGTTGACGGATCGGTGCGGGTGACGATGTAGGGCGCTGTCGCGCCGCGCGACGTGCCCAGCACCCAGTCCGCATATGCCGTCACGGAAAGGCGGCGCGTCCTGGTACTGGTGTTGCGCAGCGTCAGGCGACTGACCTTGGCGGGTGCATCCAGCGGCACGAACTGGACCATGTCGGCGGCGATCCCGTGGGCTTCGTGCTGAAAGCGGGAATATCCAAAGCCGTGGCGCGCGATGTAGGTTCCAAGGCCGCGAATCGGTAAGGCTGTCGGAGTCCAGATCTGGCCGGTCTCCAGATCCTGCAGATAGATCGTTTCCCCCGACGGGTCCGTCACCGGATCGTTGGACCAGGGCGTGATCTGGTTCTCGCGGCTGTTTTCCGACCACACATGGCCGCTGCCGTCGGCCGAGACCTGGAAGCCGAATGTCGGATTTGCGACAACGTTGATCCAGGGGGCCGGAGTGGTCTTGCCATCCTGCAGGATGATCACGTACTCGCGCCCGTCCCGGTCGAAGCCGCCGATGCCGTTGAAGAATTCCAACTTGGGCAGGTCTGGCACAGGCGCTGTCGTCTCCGCCAGGGGCGGGGAAAGGGCTTCGGCCCTTGGTGGATGCGAAAGCCGCGCCAACTGGTCGGCCAGATTGCCCCGGCTGGCCACCAGGATGGCGCGTGCGACCGAGAAAAGCAGTTCCCGCGCGCCGGGAGGAAGAAGATCGGTGCGAAGTGCGTGGATCGTCCCTTTGGCCGGGGCGTGGATTCCCGCCGCCTGGGGGCGAGACCGGGCCGAGCGGACAGCGCCTTCGATGGCAATCTGCAGGTCCTGCACATAGGAGGACATGCGGTCGTTCAGCACCACCAGATCCACGGCATGTTGCCGCATCTGCCAATATTCATGGGCTCTTATCGCCTGATGCAGGACCTCGATGTCTTCGGCATCGTCGATCTGCAGAAGCACGATCGGAAGGTCGCCGGAAATGCCAAGCGCCCAAAGCGCGGATTGCGGCGCAGCACCGGCGACGATCTGCGCGGGCGTCGCGCGCAACCGGGTGTCGTTGCGCATCACCATCCCGCCCAAGGCCTGGAAATCGGCCGCGTCGGCGTGGGTGATGCCCAGGTGGCGCAACTGGACCTGCGCCTGGGTCCAGGCAAGAGTGGCGGCACGAGCAAAGGCCGAGGGGTCTCGGTGCCGGTCCACCATGTCCAGCAGGTCTTCGGGCGTATCGGCCACCAGCGTCCAGAAGGTCACACGGGTCGTGCCGCCCGCTGGAACGCGGACGCTTCGCCGGATCGAGAAGATCGGATCAAGGACGGTGCCGATGGTGCCCGACAGCGGTTGGTTGGTCATCTCTGCCGTAGCAATGCTGCGCCCGCGCCCGAGGAACTTCGCTCGGTCGGTCTCGATCTGGATCGGGGCGGCCTCCTCGCCTTCGATGACGGAGATATGGGCGGCCCAGACCTCGGGGTCATGGGGCGAGCGGCGGCGTCGGGTGGCGATGATGACGCCAAGTTCCGGCAGGTAATCCGTCACGACGAACATCTTGGAAAAGGCCGGGTGCGCCTGATCTGCCGACGGCGGGGCAAGCACCAGCTCGGCGTAAGAGGTCACGTCAAGTCCCCGCGCGCGTCGGCCGCTGTTGGTCAGGGTGATGCGCCGGGCCTCGGCATCGTCCTCGGCCGAGACGACGACTTCGGTCGTGGTCGTGAAGCGCGGCATCTGGTGGGTGAAGGCGGCGTGGTGTTCGCAGAAGACGGCGCGGTGGCGGTCTGCGCCCGCCCGCGTCGGCTGGACGCCGGAGGACCAGAGATCGCCCGTGTCCCGGTCGCGCAGGAAGACGAAGGCTCCAAGCGCTCCTTGAGCCGCTTCGTCCCGCCAGCGGGTCACCGCCATGTCACGCCAGCGGCTGAACCCCTCGCCGGTGGCGGTCAGCATCACGCCGTAGTTGCCATTGGACAGAAGGTGGGCGGTCGGCGGTTCGGTCGCCGGGCTGTCGAAGGTCCGCACGGCCGGCACGTCGAGCGGTTCAACTGGCGCGACCATGACCTCGGTCGCCCGGGGCGGGGCGCTGGCGACATCGCGGGGGATGCGTTCTTGCAGCAGCAGTTCCGCGCCCTGGATCATCGGCTCGGCATGGAACCTCTCCCGCAGGCGGCCCCCCTGCAGCGCGTTGGCGATGGCGGTGATCGTCATGCCCTGGTGGTGCGCCATGAAGCTGCGGACGATGGCCTGGCTTTCGTTCGACGGCAGGCGTGAGGGCGTGAAATCGATCGCTTCGTAAAAGCCGAACCGCCCCTCGGCCCCAAGGCTGGCAAGGGTGGCGTAGTTCTCCACAGCGGCCACGGGGTCAACCATTGCTGCAAGTCCTGTCGCATAGGGTGCGATCACCTGGTTTTCGCCAAGTCCGCGCTTCAGCCCCAGGCCCGGGACGCCGAAGTTCGAATACTGGTAGGTCATTTCAAGGTCGCGGGCGTTGTAGGAGGATTCCGAGATTCCCCACGGAAGTCCCAGCGCCGCCGCATAGGCCCGCTGGCGGGCGACGACCAGCCGTGTCGTCTGTTCCAGGACCGAGCCCGCAGGCGCGCGCATCACCAGGGACGGCATCAGGTATTCGAACATGCTTCCCGACCACGAGATCAGCGCCGAACCCGATCCGATTGGCGTCGCCGGGCGCCCCAGGCGGAACCAGTGCCGGGTCGCCACGTCGCCCTTGGCAATCGCGAAGAGGCTGGCCAGCCGCGCCTCGGAAGCCAGAAGATCGTAGCAGTTCGTGTCCAGCCGGTTCGTCGCCACCGAAAAGCCGATGGACAGAAGCTCTTTGTCCGGTTCCAGCAGAAAGCGGAAATCCATTTCCTGTGCGAGAATGCGGCAAAGGTCTTCGACTTCGCGCAAAAGGCGCATATCGGGTTGATCAGAGAGGTCGGCCAGATGATCGGCAAGCGCGGACTGCATGTTCGCCGTCCAGACCCGCGCCTCGGACAGCGCGTCGCCGCTCATTGCCAGGGCACGTTCCATCGGGTCCGTCAGCGAGGACAGCGGGGTTGCCGGATCGGCCGCTGCCGCCGCGATCGCCGCAAGAGCGCGCAGAAGGTCAAGGTCGTCCGAATGGCTGCCAAGCGAGCGACGGGCAAGGGCGGCGCAGTCGCCCATTGCCTGCCGAACGATGCGGTCGTCCCGTGCGGTTTCTGCCGCCCAGGCGCGGCAGGCTTGGGCCACGGCGATCAGGTGCCCGGCAAGATTGCCGCTGTCCACCGAAGAGACATAAGCAGGGTCAAGCACGTGCAGGTCGCGGGTGTCGTGCCAGTTGTACAGGTGGCCGCGAAAGCGCGGCATGCGCTGGATCGTCTGCAGCGTGTCGTGCATCCGCCGCAAGGCTGCCCGCTGGCCGATCCACCCCATGTCATGCGCCGCAACGGTGGACAGAAGGTAAAGCCCGATGTTGGTGGGCGAGGTTCGGCTGGCGATGGCCGGGCGCGGGGTTTCCTGAAAATTGTCCGGGGGCAGGAAATTCTCTTCCGGGGTGACGAAGGTCTCGAAGTACCGCCAGGTCCGCCGGGCGATCAGCCGCAACTCCTGCGCCTGTGCCGGGGTCAGGGCGGACGCGGGCGCCAGCACTCGTGGCAGGCTGATCGTTCTGGCAAGCGCGGGGGCGGCAGCCCAAAGCAATCCGAAGAAAAGCGGCAACGGCCAGACGACAGGGTTGAGCAACCAGGCAATGCCACAGACACAGAGACCCAGGATCAGACCGGGCATCATCGCAAGGTATTGCTGAAACAGGCCAGGGCGCGTGCTGCCTCCTGCCTGTGCCGCCGTCATCCACTCCAGAAGAGTCCGGTGTGACACCAGCAGACGCCAGGCCGTTCGCGCCACTGCGTCCAGCATCGTGGCGGCCGTGTCGGCCAGGAGCACGAAGCTGACGGCGATCTGGCCAAAGGCGGTCAGGGTGTCCGCCCTCAGCGCCGCGAAGTGCCGGCTCATGGTCACGCCAGAGCGGGCGGGGAAGAAGCCAAACGGCAGGGCGAGAAGACGTGGCAACGCAAGCATAACCACGGTCAGGACCGTCCACGTCAGGGCCTGCGACAACGGCAGCATCCAGCCGGCCAACAAGGACACCATGGCAACAGGCGCCAGAAGCGACCGACGCAGGTTGTCGAACATCTTCCAGCGTCCGATCGCCGGAATGCCGCCCCGATCGTCGCGTCGGTGCCCGAAAATCCAGGGCAGAAGTTGCCAGTCACCACGAGTCCATCGGTGCTGGCGGCGGATATCGACGTCGTGACGCGCGGGGTAATCCTCGACCACCTCGATGTCCGAGGCAAGACCGGCTCGGGCGAAGGTTCCTTCGAACAGGTCGTGACTGAGCAGAGCGTTCTCGGGCACCCGGCCTTCCAGGGCCGCTTCGAAAGCGTCGACGTCGTAGATGCCCTTGCCGGTGAAGGTGCCCTCTCCGAACAGGTCCTGATAGACGTCCGAGGCGGCGGCGGCATAGGGTTCGATCCCGCCGGGGCTGGAAAAGAGGCTTTGGTAGACCGACCGGTCCTGCCCGGCAGGCAGCGAGGGGGTGACCCTGGGTTGCAGAATGCCGTAGCCGCCGACAACACGCTGCTTGGCCGCGTCAAAACGGGCACGGTTCAGAGGATGGGCGATCTTGCCCACCATCTGCGCCACTGTCCCGCGCAGAAGCCGGGTGTCGGCGTCCAGCGTGATGACATAGCGGACATCGTCCGGCAGAGGGCTGCTTGTGACAGCATAGCTGGTGTCGGTCGCGCCGCGCAGCAGGCGGTTCAGTTCGGCCAGCTTGCCGCGCTTGCGCTCCCACCCCATCCACGCGCTCTCGGCCGGATTCCAAAGCCGACGGCGGTGCAGGAAGTAGAAGCGGTCCCCGTCCTCGCCTGGATAGCGCGCATTCAGTCGCGCGATTGCCTCGGTCGCAAGTGTGATCAGCGTGGCATCCTGCGGGACAGTCTCGGTCGCGGCATCCGGACCGTCGGACAAGAGCGCATAGTGGACCGCGCCGCCCGTGCTGGACAGGTGATGAACCTCAAGCCGTTCGATCACCTCCGCGATGTCCTCGACGTCTCGCAGAAGCACCGGAACGGCGACCAGCGTGCGCAGATGCGTTGGAATCCCTTGGGCAAGGTCAAGGCCCGGCAGAGGTTTGGGTGGCATCGACCGGGTGATCGACGTGTTTACGATTGCCGTTGCCAGTTCAGCGGCAAGACCGACTCCAATCAGCCCCAGCGCCACAAGGACGAAAGGGCCAGCCCCTGCGGACGCCATCAACGCAAGTGCCAGGGTCAATATCACCGCCGCCAACGCCGCAAGCGCCGCGATGTAGCCGCGCAGACCCGTTTGTCCGACCCGGCGCAGCAGCCTAAGCCGGGCTGGCGGCCGAAAGTCGATCACCTTCTCAAGGTCCGGGCGCCCCTCATCGATCAGCCAGTAACCGGGGTCGCGCCGGTGCACCTCGCAACCTTCGGCAGCCAGCGCCAGGGCGGTGTCGGCCACGTCGCCTTCGGTCCGGGGCGCATGCTTGGCCAGGATTTCGATCTCGGTCCGGTAGCGGTTCCGGGTCGCGAAATCCATGGCCGGATAGGTCGGATTGTCCCGCAGGCGGGCGTCGATCAGGCTTACCTCTTCGAAGAAGTCGGCCCAGTCCATCTCGGACGCCAGGCGCATCGAGGTGACGATGTTCCGCATGGTCACGTTCGAGGCGCCAAGCCGCGTCTGGGTGCTCGCAATCACTTCGTCAAGCGTGGTGCCCTGCCGCGCCAACCGCTCTTCCAGCCAACCCAGAAGCGGTGTCTGCAGCGGGTCAAGCCCGCGCAGGCGCTTGGCGATCTGGCTGGCAACGACGTCGGGAAGCGGTTCCGTTTCGTAGGGCGCCACGGCTCGTTGCAGGATCGAGAACGTCGTCTGGCCGGGTGTCTGCGGGGCGGTCAGAATGGCGTCAACGATGTTATCCGCCTGCAAGCGCAAGTCGTGACCGTCGACGATCTGAATCGCGAGGCGGCGCATGTTCTCGACAAGGACAATGCGAAGGGTGATCGCAACGGCCCAAAGCTCGCCGATCATCAGCGGCTGAACCTGCTGATAAGCCTTGACAAAGCGCGCAAGGACCGGGCCGGACAACAGGCTGTCGGTATGCGCAACATAGGCCCAGGTCAGCCCGAAGACCCGTGGATACCCCGCGAAAGGACCTTCGGAAAGTTTCGGCAACTGCCGATAGTAGCCGGGCGGAAGGTCGTCATGGATCTGGCGCAGCTGTTGCTCGACAAGATGGAAGTTGTCCAGAAGCCACTCGGCGGCGGGAGAGATGACCTGCCCTGCCTGCACGGCCTGCGCGCAGGTGCGATAGGCGGCGAGAAGGACGTCGGCATTCTCGCTGACCCTGCGGCCAAGCGATTGCACGCGCAGCGGCTTGGCCGTGGAGATTGGCTGAGCCGACGCAAGGCTTTGCGCGTGATGCTCCAGCCTTTCGGGCCCGAAGAGTTCAGCCCGAATCGGCGCGCCGTCCTGCCAGACCCCCGGAAATGCGGGACTGCGCGCGCCGATAAGTGTCTGCAGACGACGAAAGTGGCCACCCCATGCAGTCACTTGGCAGAGGACTTGAACTCGGGATCGTTGGAAGCTGCGGTCATGCTCTCCGCGATGGTCGCCGCGTCAGGGCCCTGAACACCGCGCGCCGGTCGTCTGGTCGGCACGATCCGATCTGCTTCGCAGGACGCATAGTCCGCTCGGATGCGGCGGGTCATTGCTGCCCACTTGGTCTCAATTTGATCCCATTTCATTGGCTTATCCTTTTCGGTCATGGCAGTGAACAGAAAAACAGGGCATGACAGACGGGACATCAACCAAGAAGCTGGTGCCGCGGTTCCGTCGCATCTGGCTTCAACGTGGAATTGTCGCGCAGGACCCTGGGGCATCAGCCCTGTAAGGATCTTGCGTTTTCGCGTCGTTCAGACTGTATCGACTGAGGCAGCTATTGGAGCAGAACTCACATACTGTCCCGGAACCTTCCCTTCTGACAGTATAGCACGGACAGAGGTCGGCGGGGTATCGGAAACGGAGTTCCGGAAAGAGTGATCAGAGGCGACGGGCCAGGTCCGACCCGCCTCCACTCCATGATCAGTTCCCTCGGCTCAGGCCCTGCTCTCGACGCCGCATGGGGGGTCAATCTTGCACGCCGATACCGGGTCAGTCTTGCGTGCCGATTGAGACCGCCGGGCTGGCTGGAACAAGCTGGGCGCGACATCGGTGCGGGGGTGAGCTTGTTTCGCAAGGAACGCATCGCGATGCCGGGCGGGGCTTCAAGCTGGTTCCGGCACCTCTTTCGAACGACTGATCTTGCTGAACACCCAGGTGCAACCGAAGGTCGAGGCGCAACGTCGCATCAGACCAGGACGGCAGCCAGGATCGCGCCCGTGACCGCCAGGAGCAGGATCGCGGCGGCGGCGCCTTCGCGAAAGATGTCCTCGACGCGGTCCAGATTCTCGGCGATGCCCGCCTGCGGCTTCGGGCGCGACCGGCGCAGGGCGCGTGATCCGGCGCGCATGGCGGCCGTCGCGGCGACGGTCAGGGCTGCGACCCGGCGCTGCACCGGGCCAAGGGCATCGCCTTCGGGCAGGGCGGGCGGTTTCAGCCCGACCGCGACGGCGCCGACGATCAGCAGGACCGCCAGCCCCAGCGGCCAGGCCTCGGTGATCTGCGCGCGCAGGTCCGTTGCCAGCGGCGAGGTGCCGGCAAGGTCGGCGTAAAGCAGCCAGGGCAGCCAGAGCGCCGCCCCCGCCAGCGCCAGGAACGGCAGCGCCAGCAGGACCGGCGGGCGGCGGCGCGATTCCGACGCTGGCAGAACCGCCAGGCAGCGCGCCATCGCAAGCGCCGTGGTCAGGGCGGAAAGGCCGATCAGCGTCGCGCCAAGGGCCCCGGCCGGGTCCTTCAGCGCCGACTTGACCAGCGCCCCGGCCAGCAGCGGTGCCCCGGCCAGCGACAGGCCCAGCACCGCCAGCACCGCCATCAGCCCCCAGCGCCAGGCCCGGCCGCAGGTCGGGGCCAGCCCGACGCCCAGAAACAGCGCCCCCTTGGCCAGCCCGTGATGCAGCGCAAACAGCGCCAGCGCCGGCAGCACCGCGGCGGGCGCGCTGCCCTGCGCCAGGGCATAGCCCAGCACCCCCATGACCAGCCCCATCTGGCTGACGGTCGAATAGGCCAGCACCGACTTGGCCCCGCTTTGCCCCAGCGCCAGCAGCGCCGCCAGGAACAGCCCGGCAAAGCCCAGGCCCATCAGGACCGTGCCCACCACCGCCTCGGGCGTGCCCAGCGGCAGAAACGCCACCAGCCCGAAGATCCCGGCCTTGACGATGGCACCCGACAACACCGCCGAGGCCGGAACCGGGGCCGCGGGATGCGCCACCGGCAGCCAGACATGCAAGGGCATCAGCCCGGCCTTGATCCCGAAGCCCGCGATCAGAAGCCCGAGTGCCGCCGGATGCGTCGACGGCAGGGCCAGGGCGGCGCGCACCGCCTCGATCCCGATGGCACCGCCCGCGCCGTAGGAGGCCAGCATCAGCCCGACCAGGATCGCCACCTCGCCCAGCACCGCCAGCACCAGATAGACGGTGCCCGCCCGCATCGAGGCGGGCTTGCGGTCATGGATCACCAGCGGATAGGCCAGCAGCGAAACCAGCGCGAAAAAGACGTAGAAGCTGACGATGTCGGCGGCGATGAAGACGCCAAGATTGCCGGCCAGCACCAGGTTCCAGAATAGCGCGAAGGCCGTGGGCCGGCCGTCGTGCCGCAGATAGAAGGTCGCGTAGACCCCGGCCCAGAACCAAAGCAGCGCCGCCCCGCCCAGGAAAAGCGCGCCGGTGCCGGTAAGCTCCAGCCCGCCGTTCAGCAGGACGCCCGGCAGCGCGACCAGGGTGTCGCGCGGGGCATAAAGCGCGGCCGCCAGCCCCGGCAGCGGGCCAAGCGGCAAGAGCGTCACCATCCGCGGGCCCCAGCCCGGCAGAAGGCAGAGGCCCGCCAGCAGCATCGGCCACAGAACGGCCAGCGGCAGAAGCAGCGACAGGTCGGCGGTCATCGCAGGTAGCCCCCCTCGGCAATCAGGGTGGCCCAGCCCAGCGGGCTGAACGGCAGCGAGGCGAAGATGCCCGCCCCCAGCGACACCAGGGCCGTCACCGCCGCGGGCAGGATCAGCATCCGGTCGCGCGTGGTGGCCAGTTCGCGGATGGCGGGCCGGTCCGCAGGGGGCGGCAACAGCCAGGCGCGATAGAGGAGCGGCAGGAAATAGGCGGCGTTCAACAGCGACGAGCCCGCCAGCACCGCCACCACCCAGGCCGCGTCCGATTGCAGCGCGCCGATCCCGAGATACCATTTCGAGATGAAGCCCGCGACCGGCGGCATCCCGATCATGCCCAGCGCCCCGACCGAGAAGGCCGCCATCGTCACCGGCATCAGGCGGCCCGCCCCGTCCAGATCGGCAATCGCCTTGATCCCCATGCGGTTGGCCAGCGCGCCGGCGCACATGAAGAGGGTGATCTTCATGATCCCCTGATGCACCAGATGCACCAGCCCGCCGATCACGGCAAATGGCCCGATCAGGCTGGCGCCAAGGATGATGTAGCTGACCTGGCTGACGGTGGAATAGGCCAGCCGCTTCTTCAGGTCGCTCTGCATCAGGGCGCGGACCGAGCCGTAAAGGATGGTGACCGAGGCCAGCGCCGCCAGCGGTTGGCCCAGCCCCAGGTCGGCCACGGTGCCGATGCCGTAGACGTCATAGATCATCCGCACGATGCCGAAGGCTCCGGCCTTGACCACCGCGACGGCGTGCAAAAGCGCGCTGACCGGCGCGGGGGCGGCCATCGCCTCGGGCAGCCAGCCATGCAGGGGGAAGATCGCGGCCTTCACCCCCAGCCCGCCGATGCACAGGATGAAGATCAGCGTCAGGCTCAGCGCGGGGATGCCGGTCAGGTCCGGCGGCGCGGCGAACTCGATCGCCCCGACCAGCGACTGCAGCCACAGGATCCCGGCCAGGAAGGCGACGCTGCCCGCCAGCGTGTAGGTCAGATAGATCCGCCCCGCCCGCAGCGACTTGTCGTCGCCCTTGTGCGCGACCAGCGGCCAGGTCGCCAGCGTCAGCAGTTCGTAGAACAGGAAGAAGGTGATCGCCGTGCCCGACATCGCCACGCCGGTCGCCGCCAGCACGCAAAGGTTGAAGAAGCCGAAGAACCGCGGCAGGTTCGGGCCGCGGTCGAAATAGGCGATGGCGTAGATCGTGGTCAACAGCCACAGGAACACCGACAGCGTCACGAACAGGAGCGCGAGCGGGTCCAGCCGCAGCACGAAATCATGGCCCGGCAGAAACTCGTAGCGCCACTCGAACACCTGCCCGGCTCCGGCCGCAAGCAGCAGGTAAGCCACCACCAAGAGCTTGGTGAAGGCCACGCCAAGGTTGACCGCGTTGCGCCAGGCCGACAGCCGCTCGGGCAGCGCAAAGCTGACCCCGGCGGCGGCCAGCGGCAAGAGCACCAGCAGAAGCGGCGCGAAGGTCATCATGGCGCGACCTCGGGTTGGATCACCGTGGGCGTGGCCCAGGGCGCGGCGATGGCCGAAATCTCGACCAGCGCGGTGCCGGCAAAGCCCATGACGATCGCCAGTCCCGCCAGCGCCAGCGGTGCCACGGCTTGCACTCCGCCGGTCACCGGGCCGCGCGGCGCGGTGTCAGGTCCCGCGCCAGCCACTGGGGCAAAGCAGGCCGACAGCGCCCGGAAGAGATAGACCGCTGCCAGAAGGCCACCCACCACCAGCACTGCGGCATAGAGGAACGCACCCTGATCGATTGCGGCGCTCAGCAGCAGGAACTTGGCGGTGAACCCGCCCGAGGGCGGCAGCCCCATCAAGGACACCGCCGCCAGGCCGAAGGCGGTCACGGTCAGGGGCATGGCCTGCGCCAGCCCGCCCAGATCGGCGATCCGGTCACCGGCAGCAGCCTTCAGCATCAGCCCGGCCGCAAGGAACATCGCCGCCTTGGCCAGCATGTGCGCCACGCCGTGCAGCGTCATCCCGGCCCAGGCGCCGGCAGGCTCGACCGCCCCGGCGACCAGCGGAAAGGCCAGGAACAGATAGCCGACCTGCGCCACCGTCGAATAGGCCACCAGCGGCTTCAGCCGGTCCTGCCGCATCGCCTGGACCGAGCCGTAGATCACCGCCGCCGCACCCAGGCCACCCAGCACATGCAGGGCGGCGGGGACGGTGATGGCCGGGAAGGCCTCGAACCACAGGCGCAACAGGATCACGAAGCCAAGTTTGACCGCAATCGCCGACAAAAGCGCGCTGGCCGGGGCGGGGGCGGCGGCATGGGCGGGCGGCAGCCAGCCGTGCATGGGAAAGAGCGCGGCCTTGATCAGCAGCCCCGCCGTCATCAGCCCCAGCGCCATGACCGTCGCCAGATCGGGGCGCGCGACCTGTGCCAGCAGGGTCACGTCGACGGTGTTGTAATTCGCCACCAGCAGCGCCACGCCCAGTAGATAGGCCAGCGAGCCCAGCATCGCGATCATGAAATAGCGCAGCGCCGCCGCCAGCGACCCCATCGCGGCCAGCGCCACGGCCGCCAGGCTGACCATCTCCAGCGTGACGTAAAGGTTGAACAGGTCGGTGGTCAGAAAACCCGCGTTGGCCCCGGCCCACATCAGGTAGAGGAGCGGCCAGAATGTCTCGGCCGGGGCCGCGCCGCCGTCCTTGCCGCCCGGCGGATCGACCAGCGCATGCAGCCCGATGGCGCCGATCACCAGCGCCCCCGCCAGCACCATCAGCCGCGCCACCCCGTCGGCGCGCAGAAGGATGCCCAGCGGCAAGTCCCAGTTGCCGACCAGCAGCGTCGTCCCCGGCGGCAGAAGCGCCAGCCCCAGCGCCAGCCCCGCCATCAGCGGTGCCGCCGCCAGGATCAGCCAGCGCCCGTCGCCACGCAGCAAGAGCGCCGCCACCATGAAGCCAAGCGGCACCGCCACCAGAAGGCCAAGCAGGTTCATGCGTCCGTCTTTCCGGCTTTGCCCTGATCGGGGGGCCGAGCTGCTTCGGCCAGCCGCACGATCATCGCCGCGCCAAAGGCGGTCAGTGCCACGGCAACGACGATGCCGGTGATCACCAGCGCCTGCGGCATCGGGTCAATGGCATCCGGCCCACGGCCGAGGCCGCCCAGGATCAGAAAGACGCCCGCTCCGACCACGTTAACCGCGAGAAGCTGACGCAAGGCATGTCGCCGGACGATGAAGGCGTAGAACCCGAGTGCGGTCAGGATTGCCCCCGTCACGGCGTAGATGTGTCCGGCGAAGACCGGTTCGGGTGCCAAGAGCTCCATCTCAGCCCTTTCCGCCCGGGTCCTGGACAGGGAAATCGGCCACCGGCGGCCCGGCCACCAGCAGGGCCAGTGTCACCCCGATCGACAGGAACAGCGTGTATTCGATGGTCACGATCAGCGCCTTGGCCATGCCCTCGGGATAGACCAGGAACCCGCCCGCCGCGATGCCGCCCAGCCCGATCACCAGAAAGACCAGCGGCCCCAGCACCAGGGCGGCGCGCATGAGCGTCCGGTCGCTGCGCGGCAGGCCGATGGCCCCGCCCATCGCCGCCAGCATCAGCCCACCCGCAAGCACGGTTCCCGCCTGGAAGGCTCCGCCCGGCAGGTCGGACCCGGCCCAGACCAGATAGGCCGCCATGACCAGCGCCACCGGCAGCAGGACCCGCCCGAAGGCCCCGACGACCGCGTGCATCTGCTTGTCACCCATGCCGGGATCCGCCGGGCGACCCGGCCAGGCCCCCGCCGGTGCCAGCGACCAGACCGCGACCAGCGCGCCCAGCAGCACGAAGCTTTCCAGAAGCGTGTCATAGGCGCGGAAGGCCAGCAGAACCCCGGTCACCCGGTTCTCGATGCCAAGCCCCGGCATCAGCGGTGCGACCACCCGGTCCAGCCCGCTTTCCGGGGTGATCGACAACACCGTGACCGCCAGCAGCACGGCAAAGCCGGTGCAGGCCGCAAAGGCCCCGAGCCACAGCCAGGTCGGCGTGTCGCCGCTATGCACCGGATCGCCCAGCGCCAGAAGCCGTGCCCGCGCCAGGATCAGGAGGATGCCGGTGACACCGGCGCCGATGGCGATCTCGGCCAGGGCCACGTTCACCGCACCAAGGCCAAGCCAGGCCAGCCCCATCAGGTTGCCGAAGGCGATGAAGAAGGCGATCGCCGCCAGCGCGTCGCGCACGAACAGCGCGATGCCCGCCGTGCCGAGGATCATCAGGCACAGGATGAGGTCGAAGGCACCGGTCATCTGCGGTCGGGCTCCTCGTTCTTGCGCACCCGCCGCGCCAGAAGCTGCGAGGTGGTGCCGGCCGCGATCACCGCAAGAAGCCAGACCAGCGCAAGCTTGGCCGCCACCGCGCCCGAACCCCAGTGGATCGCCGCCGCCAGCGCGACCAGCCCAAGACCGACGTTGTCGGCCTTGGTCAGCGCATGCAGCCGCGAGGCCGTGTCGGGAAAGCGTAGCAGCCCCAGCGAGCCCGCGGCATAGAACCCAAGTCCCGTCCCAAGCAGCGCCAGCACCAGAAGTTCGGTCCAGATCATCCCCGGTCCTCCGCGTCAGGCTTCGGCGGCACGGCGGCCACCCGCGCGAAAGCGGTGACCGCGACTGCCGCCAAAAGCGTGCCGATCAGCGCCGCGTCGAGAAAGGCCGCATCCTCGCGTGCCGCACCCAGCACCACCGCGACGCCGATCACGCCGGTACCGGCCAGCTGGGCGGCCATGATCCGCTCGACCGGGCCGGGCCCACGCCAGCAGCGCAGCAGTGCCGCGGCGACAGTCAGCAAAAGGAAGATCGCGGCGAGCGTGAACCAGTCAGCCATGCGGAGCCTCGGAGGCGATGACCCGGGGACCAAAGAGGCCGAGGACCCGTTGTTCCTCGGAGTGAAAATCTGCCGAGGCAAAGCTGGGCAGGTTCAGCACATGCAGCGCCATCGCGCCATCGCCGCCGCCGTCGCCGTCGCCGGGACCGGCCGCCAGGGTTCCGGGCAGGATGCTGACGACCCCGCCCAGCAGCACATTGGCTTCGACCTGGCGGCTGGCCAGGGGCAATTCGACCCAGCCCGGCGCAACCGGCAGGCGCGGATCCAGCGCGCGGCGCGCCACATCCAGCCCGCCAACGACACTCTGCACCAGGAAGCGCGGCAGGAACATCACTACGGGCCAGGCACCGACACCCGGACGGTCAGGCGGATACAGCTTCAGGCTGAGCACCGCCGCGGCGAGGGCTGCTACCGCGCCATAAGCCAGCGCTTCGGTCGCGGCCCCTGTCAGGACGATCCAGAGCAGCGCAAACATCGCTGATCGGTTCACGATCGATACGGGATGTTTCAAGGGTCGGAGTCCTCGGATTGCTTGCTGAAGCCAATTAACGATAAAATCTGCCAATGCAAGATATTCGCTGCAAGGCGCCCCAGGGTCTTTGTCGGGCTTTGACGATGTGACCGCCCCCCGACGGCATCGGTGTGCCAAGGTGGGGCAGCGACGATCCACAGAGGTGGACGGTCACATCATCAGAGCCAGGCCAGGTTCGACAAGGGCTTCATACCATCATCAAGCCCAACCCGCAGTCGTGACGCCGGCAAAAAAGAGCTTCCAGTCGGGCACACCGAATTGCACAACCCTCTACACAACGCACTACTCCCTGGCAGAGTCAACTTCCAACGCTTTGCTTTTTCGCGGTTTCTTACCGGTTCTGGTGCCCCTGCCGCCGGAGCCAACACCACCCAGGGCCCGTGAGCGATCACCGGGCCCTTCGTGTTTTCCGGCCCCCGGGCCCTGGAATTCCCGCAGCGACCGACTTGCCTTCGCGGGCCGGAATGGCTAAATCAGGCGCATCGCGGGTGTAGCTCAATGGCAGAGCAGAAGCTTCCCAAGCTTACGACGAGGGTTCGATTCCCTTCACCCGCTCCACCCCGTCTGTGTGATTGACACCGGCACCGGGGCGCTTAAGGCTTGCGGGAACGCGGTTTCCGGAGCCTCCCATGTCCCCCCGTATCTTTGCCCTGCCCCTTTGCCTTGCCCTCGTCGCCTGCGTCCAGCAGACCGGCCCGACCGAGCCCTATGCCTTTGTCGGGTCCTGGGATTGCGGGGTCGATGTCTTCACCTTCACCAACACGACATACAACAACGGCGCGGACACCTACACGATGCAAAGCGTCAGCCGCGACGGGCGCAATTTCATCCTGCGCTTTGCGAACGGCTACACCATCGCGCTGGCGGCGGTCACCGACACCGGGTTGACCTGGGTCTCGGGCGCCTCGGGCGACCAGTTCAACTGCCGCCGCGTGAACTGACTTCCGTTCCGGCCCGGAACCGGCTAACCAGCCGCCCGGGCGGCAACAGGAGAGACCCCATGAACACCGACATCACCCGCTACGGCACTGGTCCCCGCATGTCCGAGGCCGTGGCCTTCAACGGCATTCTCTGGGTCGCGGGCCAGCTTGGCGAACCGGGCGGCTCGGTCGCCGAGCAGACCGCCCAGGCGCTGGCGGCCATCGACGAGATCCTGGCCAAGGCTGGCACCGACAAGACCCGCATCCTTTCGGCCCAGATCTGGCTGGCCGACATGGCGACCTTCGCCGAGATGAACTCGGCCTGGGATGCCTGGGTCCCGCAGGGCCACACTCCGGCCCGCGCCACCGGAGAGGCGAAACTGGCGACCCCGGACTACAAGGTCGAGGTCATCGTTACCGTCGCGTTGAAGTAGCTTCGCCGCGCAACACCTTGACATGCAAGGGACCGAGGCCTTCAGGCCCCGGTCCTTCTGCGCTGTGCCAAGTCACCCCCGCAGGAACGTGACCAGCGCCGCTGTCGAGCCGTCCTTGCCTTCGGTCCCGGCTTTCCCTTCCAGCACGGGCTGCAAGGCCAAGGCCAGCTCCTTGCCCAGCTCCACCCCCCACTGGTCGTAGGAGTTGATGCCAAGGATCACCCCCTCGACAAAGACCCGGTGCTCGTAAAGTGCCACGATCTGGCCCAGCACGAAGGGGGTCAGCTGGTCATAGGCCAGTACGGTGGACGGCCGATTGCCGGGGAATACCCGGTGCCGCGCCTGACGCTCCAGCTCGGCCCCGGTGGCCCCCTTCTGCGCCATGATTGCCCGCGCTTCGTCCAGGCTGCGGCCTCGCAGCAGCGCTTCGGCCTGGGCAAGGCAGTTCGACACCAGCAGCAGGTGCTGATGCGCGAGGTCCGGCTCATGACCGCGCCGGGCCACCAGGAACTCGCAAGGCACCACCCGCGTCCCCTGGTGGATCAGCTGGTAGAAGGCGTGCTGGCCGTTGGTCCCCGGCTCGCCCCAGACCACGGGGCCGGAATGCGTGGTCAGATCCGACCCGTCGATGGCGACGCGCTTGCCGTTGCTTTCCATCTCAAGCTGCTGCAGATATGCGGGAAGCCTGCTAAGCCGTTGATCATAGGGCAGAACCGCCCGTGTCGCATAGCCGCAAATCTGGTTGTGCCACACACCCACCACTGCCAGCATCACCGGCATGTTCTGCACGAAAGGCGCGGCAAGGAAGTGCTGGTCCATCGCCCGGCCACCGGCCAGGAACTGGTCAAACGCCTCGGGTCCCACGGCGATCATCAGCGCAAGGCCGATCGGGCCCCACATCGAATAGCGCCCGCCGACCCAGTCCTCGAACCCAAAAACCCTAGCTGCATCAATGCCATAGGCGGCGGTCTTGTCGCCTGCCGTGCTGACGGCGGCAAATTGCGCCGCCGGGTTGGCAACCTTTGCCGCCATCCAGCGCTTCGCCGTATCGGCGTTGGTCATCGTCTCGATGGTGGTGAAGGTCTTCGAGGCCACGATCACCAGCGTCGTTTCCGGGTTCAGCCCGCGCAGCACGTCATGGATATGCGCGCCATCGACGTTCGAGACGAAGTGACAGCGCGGCCCGTCGGCACAGGGTTGCAGCGCAAGGTAAGCCATCGCCGGGCCAAGGTCCGACCCGCCGATGCCGATGTTCACCACATCGGTGATCTTGCCACCCTGCCCCTTGAACGCCCCCGACCGCACATCCCGTGCAAAACCCGCACAGGTCGCGCGGATGCGGCGCACCTCTGGCAGCACGTCCCTGCCATCGACCCTGATCACCTCATCGTCGCCGGCCCGCAGCGCCACATGCAGGACCGCCCGGCCTTCGGTGTCGTTGATCCTCTGGCCTGAAAACATCGCTGCCCGCTTTTCGGCCAGGCCCGATGCTTCGGCAAGCGTCACCAGCGCCGTCCGTGTCGCCGCATCGATGTTGGTCTTGGAGTAATCGAACAGCATCCCGTCGGCCTTGACCGAAAAATCCGCAGCCCTGCTTTCGTCAAAGAGATCAAGGATATGTCGGCCCTTGTTCACATCGTGAAGCCGCTGCAGGTCAGCCCATCTGCTCATCTTATTCCGCCCAATGCACGGTTGCGTTGTCAAGGACGGCGCGCACCGGCGCCTCCATCGGGGTCAAGGTCATCGCACGCTCCAGTGCCGCGCGCTTTTCCGGCCCGGTGATCAGGAGGTGGATGTTGAACGCCTCCCGCAGGGTTGGCGCCGTCAGCGTGATCCGCGGCTCGCCCGCGGCCTCGGCCCGCATCGGCAGCAGCGGCGGGGCGGTTGCCGACAAGGCCTCCTCCAGCCGGTCCGCGCCCGGAAAAAGGCTCGCCGTGTGCATGTCCGCCCCCATCCCCAGCAGCAGCACCGAAATCGGCAGATGCGGCGTCAACCCATCCACCAGCGCGGCCAGCATCTCTTCGGGCTGATCGGCGGGGGCGTACAGCGGCACAAGACGCGCCTGCGCCGCACGGCCGCGCAACAGCCGTTCGCGCAGCAGGCGCGTGTTGGACCGATCCGAGGATTCCGGCACCCAGCGCTCGTCGTTCAGGACCACCGCCACGTTGGCCCAGTCGATATCGACCCCCGACAGGGTGTCGAAGATCGGCCCCGGAGTCGTCCCGCCCGGCACCGACAAGGTCGCGCGCCCCTCTCGCCGCAGGAAATCCGCAAGTTGCCCGGCGATGGTGTTCGCCAGGCCCAGCATCAGGAACTCGCGGTCCGGGTAGGTTTCCAGCTTCATTCGCGTATCTCCCGCCAGCGCCGCCCGTCGCGGTGCATCAGCATCAGCGCATCCTCGGGACCCGAGGAGCCAGGGTCGTAGGTCTGCGGCTTGTCGCCCCGCCCTTCCCAGCCTTCGATGATCGGATCGGTCCAGGCCCAGGCCGCCTCGACCTCGTCGCCGCGCATGAACAGCGTCTGGTTGCCGCGGATCACGTCCATGATCAGGCGTTCATAGGCGTCCGGCACATCCTCGGCATCGTCGATCGCATCGGCAAAGGACATGTCCAGCGGCACCTGCATCAGGCGCATGCCGCCGGGACCCGGTTCCTTGATCATCACCATCAGATGCATGCCCTCGTTCGGCTGCAACCGGATGACCAGCACGTTTTCGTGCCAGCCGCTGGCATCGTCGAAGATCGCATGCGGCGGCTGCTTGAAGGTGATCGCGATTTCGCTGGCCCGCGCCCGCAGCCGCTTGCCGGTGCGCAGGTAGAACGGCACCCCCTGCCAGCGCCAGTTGGAAATCTGCACCTTCAGCGCGATATAGCTTTCGGTCTTGGAACCAGGGTTTTCCGAGTGGACGACATAGGATTTTTCGCCCTTTGCCGCGCCGTATTGCCCGCGCACGATATCCTCTGGCGGGACCGGCTTCAGCGCGCGGATCACCTTCAGTTTCTCGTCACGCACGGCATCGGGGTCGAAGTGATAGGGCGGCTCCATCGCGATCAGGCACAGAAGCTGCATCAGGTGGTTCTGCACCATGTCCCGCATCGCGCCCGAGGTGTCGTAATAGGCCCCGCGCCCGTCGACGCCCACGGTTTCGGCCACGGTGATCTGGACGTGGTCGATGTATTCGGCCTTCCACAAGGGCTCGAACAGGATGTTGGCAAAGCGCACCGCCATCAGGTTCTGCACGGTTTCCTTGCCCAGATAGTGGTCGATCCGGTAGATCTGCGCCTCGGTGAAGTGCCGGGCCAGGACCGCGTTCAACGCCCTGGCCGAGGCAAGGTCGCGCCCGAACGGCTTTTCCACCACGATCCGGCTCCAGGCATCGGCGATCCCGTGTTCGGACAGGCGCTGCGCGATATCGCCGAACAGGCTGGGTGCCACCGAGAAGTAGAAGGCCTGCACCACGTTCTCGCGCATCAGCGCTTTCAGCGCCGTCCAGCCCCCCGTCCCCGTCGCGTCGATCGAGACGTAACGGATGCGCTGCAGAAAGCTTTCGATCGCGGCTGCATCCTGCCGCGCCTTCGGGACGAATTCGGCAATCGCCGCGCGAACTTGCTCGCGAAAGGCGTCTTCGGTCAGGTCTGCCCGGGCCGCCCCGATGATCCGGCTGTCGGCCACCATCTGCCCGGCAAGAAAACGCCGGTAAAGACCCGGCACGATCTTGCGGCGCGCCAGGTCGCCCGTGCCCCCGAAGATCACCAGATCGAAGACATCGACCGGAATGACACGCGAAACCATGATCGTCTCCTGCGAGGGCTGTGTTAGCGCTAACGGCGGACTTCTACAACCTGACCCGGCTTCTGTCTAGCATTGCCGGGCGGCAGGGGAAACCTCAGCCGTCCTCCAGCGCCTCCCAGCGCACGCGCATCAGCCCCGGCTCGGCGGCCAGACGCTGCACCGCCTGTTCCAGAGCTGCTTCGCCCACCACTTCCGCCGTCACCGTTGCCGACAGGTTCAGCACATGGTCCTGGTCGCCCGGCGTGGCGCCGATCTCCGAGATATGCAACCCCCCCAGAGACAAGGTCCGCAACATCAGGCTGCGCACCGAGGCCTCTTGCGCAGAGTTGACAGCGACCTGCACCCGGTACGCCTTGATCACCGGCATCCCGGCCCGCGTGTAATGCTTCAGAAGCTTGACCAGGGGGCGCAGGCCCAGGTTCACGAAGACCACCATCCCGGTCAGAAGCAGCGCATGTTCCCAGGCGCCGTTCCCGGCCATCATGCCGACGCCCGCAGAACACCACAGCGTCGCCGCCGTGTTCAACCCGTGGACATTGAACCCGTCGCGGAAGATGATCCCTGCCCCCAGAAAGCCGATCCCCGACACGATCTGCGCCGCCACCCGGGTCGGGCTGACCTCGTCCGGATAAAGACCCGAGAATATGACGAAGCTTGCGGCCCCCAATGCTACCAGCGCATTGGTCCGCAGGCCCGCCATCCGCTGCCGGACCTGTCGTTCCGAGCCGATCACCGCCCCGCAGGCCAGCGCAACTGCAAGATTGAACGCCGCCGCTTCCAGTCCCGTGAACATTCTGCACCCCCCGCAGGAGAAGTCGCAGAAGATCACTCCGGTTCCGTTTTGTGAAGCATTTGTAACGGCAATCCGCTGTGCTGGACCGACGTCAGGCGTCCAGCTCGGCGTCCCAGTACAGGTAGTCCATCCAGCTTTCGTGCAGATGGTTCGGCGGGAAGCGGCGGCCATGCGACTGCATCTCTTCGGCCGAAGGGGTGCGCGGCAGCCGGTTCAGATACATCCCCGCCTGCTTCAAGGTGCGCGAGCCCTTGCGCAGGTTGCACGGGCTGCAGGCCGCGACGACGTTCTCCCAGCTGGTGATCCCGCCTTTCGACCGCGGCACGACGTGATCGAAGGTCAGGTCACCCTTGGCGCCGCAATACTGGCAGCAGAATTCGTCCCGCAGAAAAAGATTGAAGCGCGTGAATGCCACGCGCTTCTGGGGTCTGACGAATTCCTTCAGGACAACCACCGAGGGTATCCTGAACTCTTGCCGCTGGCTTCGCACGACATGGTCGTATTCCGCGACGATCTGCACCCGGTCCAGGAAGGCGGCCTTGATCGCCTCTTGCCAGGGCCAGAGGCTGAGCGGGTAGTAGGACAGCGGGCGATAGTCGGCGTTCAGCACCAGCGCCGGGTAGTGCTTCAGTGCTGCGGGATCGCGCACGAACTGGGTTCTGAAATCGCCGTCCATTCCGTCAAAGACTCCGCGCTTCTCCCGTTGGCCGCAAGGCCAGCAGGGCGGGGAGTCCCGCCCCGTTGATCGACACTATATCTGGCGTTCATGCCATGACAACCCCCAAGCTCGTGATCGCACTGCCGGGGCGTGCCGGATTTCTGCACCTGCTCGGTAACATGGCAATGACAGCGCCGGTTTTACCAATCCTGGGCCCCCGCGCCACTTGCCGCCCAGCATCAAGCCCCAGGGTTGCATCCGTCCCCCGCCCCCGCTAACCCTCCGGCTGCCTGAACCGGAGCCTGTCCCATGATCCTGTCCCGTCGCAGCCTTGTGCTTCTTGCCGCCGCAGCTGCCGTCTCGGCCTGCGGACGCAGGCCCCAGCCGGCAACCCGCGCAGCAATGGCACCTGGCGCGAGCCCCGAGATGATGGCGCTGGTGGCCAGATACGCGAAGATCCACGACATCCCCGAAAGCCTGCTGCACCGGGTGATCCAGCGCGAAAGCGGCTACAATCCGGCCGCCCGCAACGGGCCCTACTTCGGCCTGATGCAGATCCTGCCCGAAACGGCGCGGACGATGGGATACCGCGGTCCGCCCGAGGGTCTGCTCGATGTCGAGACCAACCTGACCTATGCCGGACGCTATCTGCGCGGGGCCTGGCTGGTTTCGGGCGGGTCCGAGGATGAGGCGGTGATGTGGTATGCCCGCGGCTACTACTTTGAGGCAAAGCGGTTGGGGCTGCTGGAAGAAACCGGTCTGCGCAGCTAGATCCCGCAGGATCACGAGGTGACAATGCCAGTCCGCGGGCCCGATATCTGTGTGCTTTCGAACCCGCGCTCCGGTACGGCCCTGCGCAATGCCGGCGCGGTCGAGCGCGCCATGCAGGTCTTCGGGCCACGGGCCGAACTGCGCGCCTTCACCGGCGATCCGGCGGACGAGGCAAGGCGCGCGCTGCAGGATGGCTTCCGGATCATCGTGGCCGCCGGCGGCGACGGAACCGTGGCCGGTGTCGCGCATGCGCTGGCGGGAAGCGACACGGCGCTTGCCGTCCTGCCGTTGGGCACCTTCAACTACTTTGCCCGCGGGCTTGGCATGCCCGAAGATGCCGAGGCGGCCGCGCAGGCCATCCTGGACGGGTCCGCGCACGACATCGCGGTCGGCACCCTGAATGGCCGGGTGTTCCTGAACAACGTCTCCATCGGGCTTTACCCGGCGATCCTGGAAGAACGCGAGGCGACCTATGCCCGCTACGGGCGCTACCGCATCCTTGCCCACATCGCGTCGCTGCGAACGATCCTGCGCTTTCAGCGCCCCTACCGGATGGACATCCTGCAGGACGAGACCCGCCACCAGATCCGCACGCCGATGCTTTTCGTGGCCCGGTCCGCCTATCAGCTGGATCAGTTCGGCCTGGAAGGTGCCGAGGCCATTTCCGACGACCGGTTCGTCCTGTTCCTGGCACACCAGCAGACCCGTCTGGGCTTTCTGCGGCTGGCCTGGAAGCTGATCCGCCGCAGGGTCGATCACGGCCGCGATGTCCTGGTCTCGACCCCGCGCAGAATCGCCGTTTCAGTGCGCGGACGGCGGCGGATCCCGGTCGCGCTGGACGGCGAGAAGCTGAAGATGCGGTTGCCGTTGCGCATCAGGCTTGCCGATCACCAGTTGCAGGTGATCGTGCCTCCGGCGCATCCGGTGGCCGGAAAGACGGCATGATCCGGCTGCTTCATCTGTCCGACCTCCATTTCGGAGCTGTCGACGACCGGCTTCTGCCGCTGCTGCTGGCGCTGGCCCAGGACCTGCGGCCGGATGTGACGGTGATCTCTGGCGACCTGACCCAGCGCGCAAGGCCCGGGCAATTCGCTGCCGCCCGCGCCTTTGTCGACCGGCTTCCCGGTCCGGTGCTTGTCGTGCCGGGAAACCATGACATGCCGCTGGGCAACCTGGGCCTGCGGCTGCTTGCGCCCTTTGCCAATTACCGCAGCACCTTCGGACGTGAGCTGGAACCGACCCTGACGCTGCCCGGCGCCGTCATCCAGGGGGTCAACACGGCCAACCCCCTGGTCTGGAAGTCCGGGCACTTGACCCGCCACTCGACCGACCGGCTGACGGCCACCTTTGCCGCCGCCCCGCGGGAGGCAATGCGCATCGCGGTGCTGCATCACGCCCCGGTGCCCGCTGCCGACGGCACGCCCGCCGACATGGCCGACGCCGACGCCGCGCTGGGCACCCTGGCGCGGGCCGGGACCGACATCGTCCTGTCCGGCCATACCCACATGCCCCACACCGGTTTCGCCGAAACCGCCGCCGGGGTCCTGTTCCTGCAGGTCGGCACCGCGATCTCGACCCGGCTGAAGACCGGCACCAACGATTTCGCTCTGATCGAGATCGGGGCCGACAGCGTCACCCGGCACGCCTGGCTGGCGCGTCAGGGCGAAGCCTTTGTCCCGTCGGCCAGCGCCCGGTTCCTGCGGACTTCAACCGGCTGGCGCGGATTGCCCGAGGCCGTCTAGTCTCAGGTCACGACGTCCGGCGCGGTCCGCCCGGTGTGCGCCGCGATCCCCGCCAGGGCATGCGCCGCCCGGATCACCGGGGCCAGCGCCTGTTGCGCATCCAGGTCCAGCCCCTCTGGCCCCGGCGCATAACGCTCCAGATAGACCCGCAGGGTGGCGCCCTCGGTGCCGGTGCCCGACAGGCGATAGACAATGCGGCTGCCGTCCCCGAACAGCACCCGGACCCCCTGCTTCAGACTGACCGAGCCGTCGACCGGATCGGTATAGGCAAAGTCGTCCGCCGCGCTGATGGTCATCCCCTCGACCACCTGCCCCGGAAGGCCGGCCAGCCCCGCGCGAAGGGCTGCGAACATCGCCTCGGCGCGCGCCGTGTCGATCGCCTCGAAGTCGTGGCGGCTGTAGTAGTTGCGGCCGAACCGCACCCAATGTTCCCGCAGGATCTCGGCCACCGACTGCTTCCTGACCGCCAGGATGTTCAGCCACAGCAGCACCGCCCAAAGCCCGTCCTTTTCGCGCACATGGTCCGACCCGGTGCCAAAGGACTCCTCGCCGCAGATCGTGGCGCGGCCCGCGTCCAGCAGGTTGCCGAAGAACTTCCATCCGGTCGGAGTCTCGTACTTGGCAATCCCCAGCGCATCCGCCACCCGGTCCGCCGCGGCGCTGGTCGGCATCGAGCGCGCCACGCCCTTCAGCCCCGCCGCATAGCCCGGCGCAAGATGCGCATTCGCCGCCAGCACCGCCAGACTGTCGGAGGGCGAGACATAGATCCCCCGCCCCACCACCATGTTCCGGTCGCCATCCCCATCCGAGGCCGCCCCGAAATCCGGCGCCGCGTCCGAGAACATCTCGTCCATCAGCGCCCTGGCCCAGGTCGGGTTCGGGTCGGGGTGCAGGCCGCCGAAATCCGGCAGCGGCGTTGCGTTGACGCAGGTCCCCCGCGGGGCGCCCAGCCGGTGCTCCAGGATTTCCACCGCGTAAGGCCCGGTCACGGCGCACATCGCATCCATCCGCATGCGGAACCCAGCCGCGAACATCGCCCGGATCGCGGCAAAGTCGAACAGGCTTTCCATCAGCGCGGCATAGTCCGACACGGGGTCGACCACATCGACCACCATCGACCCAAGCTGGTGCCGCCCGACGCGGCCAAGATCGACGTCCTGCGCCTCCATCACCTTGTATTCGGTGATCTCGGTCGTGCGCTGGTACATCGCCTCGGTGACGCCCTCCGGCGCGGGGCCACCGTTCGGCATGTTGAACTTGACCCCGAAATCCTCATTCGGGCCGCCGGGATTGTGGCTTGCGGACATGATGATGCCGCCGTCGGTCCGGTTCAGCCGGATCAGATGCGACGCGGCGGGAGTCGACAGGATCGCCCCCTGCCCCACGATCACCCGCGCCGCGCCGTTGGCCGCCGCCATCCGCAGGATCACCTGCGCCGCGCGGTCGTTGAAATAGCGCCCGTCGCCGCCCAGGACAAAGGTCTTGCCCCCCCCGTCTTCATTTCGCGCGCCCACCACGTCGAAGATCGCCTGGACGAAGTTCTCCAGATAGTGCCGGCCCATGAAGACCGGGGTCTTCTTCCGCAACCCGCTGGTCCCTGGCTTCTGCCCGGCGATCGGAACAGTCGAAACCGTGGTGATCTGGCTCATGGTCTTTCTCCCTTGCCGGTCAGCGACCGGAACAGCAGCACGGATTGCGCAGGCGCCTGGGTCAGGTCCGAGGCCGCACCCGAGGGCTGCAGATCGGGCGCGGTGGTGTCCAGCAGAAGCTCCCAGCCCGGCGCGGTGTCGGGCAGGTGCAGCGATGTGGCAGGGCCGAGGTTGAAGACCGCAAGCACCGCCTCGGGGCTTGGATTGCCCCCCTCGGCGGCCATCCGCAGTTCGACGCACAGGCAGCGGAATGCCGGATCGTGCCATTCCTCGTGCTGCGGCACCGTTCCGTCGGCCCGTCGCCAGATCACGTCGGGGATCCCGTCCGAGGGCCGGGCACGCGCATGCAGGAACCGGCGCTGGTGCAGCACCGGCAGCGACCGGCGCAAAGCCGCAAGCCGCTCGACAAAGCGCTGCAACGCCAGGTCGGCCCTTGTCCAATCGATCCAGGACGTCTCGTTGTCCTGGGCATAGGCATTGTTGTTGCCGCCCTGGCTGTGGCCGATCTCGTCGCCCGCCAGCAGCATCGGCACGCCTTGCGCAAGCATCAGGGTCGCCAGGAGGTTGCGCTTGCGCTGCGCCCGCGCCGCCAGCACCCTGGCATCCTGCGTCGGCCCCTCGACCCCCATGTTGTCGCTGTGGTTCTCGTGGTGGCCGTCGCGGTTGTCCTCGCCGTTGGCGAAGTTGCGCTTGATCGTGTAGCTGACCAGGTCCTCCAGCGTGAAGCCGTCATGACTGGTGATGAAGTTCACCGAGGACGTCGCCGCCCGCCCGGAATGGTCGAAGCGTTCCGCGCTGCCCAGCAGCCGCGCCGCCAGGTCGCGGGTCATCCCGGCATCGCCCTTCCAGAACCGCCGCACCCCGTCGCGGAACCTGTCGTTCCATTCCAGGAACGGATGCGGATAGGCCCCAAGCTGATAGCCGCCCGGACCGATGTCCCAGGGTTCGGCGATCAGCTTGACGCGGCTCAGGACCGGGTCCTGCCGGATCGCATCGAAGAAGCCGCCGTTCGGGTCGAACCCGTACATCTCGCGGCCCAGCACAGTCGCCAGGTCGAAGCGGAAGCCGTCGACATGGGTCATCTCGACCCAGTACCGAAGCGAGTCCATCACCATCCGCAAGACCATCGGCTGCGTCAGGTTCAGCGTGTTGCCCGTCCCCGCATCATTCGCATAGGTCCGCCCGCCGCCGGTCAGCCGGTAGTAGCTGGCATTGTCCAGACCGCGGAACGACAGGGTGGGGCCCCATTCATCGCCCTCGGCCGTGTGGTTGTAGACCACGTCCAGGATCACCTCGATCCCCGCCGAATGGAAGCGGCGGACCATCGTCTGGAACTCCCACAACGCGCCCTGGCTCATGTAGCGCGGCTCGGGGGCGAAGAATGCCAGGGTGTTGTAGCCCCAGAGATTGCGCAGGCCCCTGGACACCAGAAAGCGGTCGTCGATATAGGCCTGGACCGGCAAGAGCTCGATCGCCGTGACGCCCAGCTTCAGCAGGTGTTCGATCACCCGGTCCGAAGCCAGCCCCAGATAGGTCCCGCGCAGCCCCTTCTCGACGCCGGGATGCAACTGGGTCATCGACTTGACATGCGCCTCGTAGATCACCGTCTCGGCACGCGGCGTCCGGGGCCATTGGTCGTTGCCCCAGGTGAACGACGGGTCGGTCACCACCGCCTTCGGCACGGCAAAGGCACTGTCGCGGGTGTCGAAGCTCAGGTCGCCACGGGGCGAGCCGATCTTGTAGCCCATCAGCGCGTCCGACCATTTCAGCCGCCCCTCCAGCGCGCGGGCATAGGGATCCAGCAAGAGCTTGTTCGGATTGAACCGGTGCCCCTGCTCGGGCGCGTAGGGTCCATGCGCGCGGAAACCGTAGACCGTGCCGACCGTCAGCCCGCCGACATGGATGTGCCAGATGTCGCCGTCCCGGTCGGTGATCGGCAGGCGGCAAAGCTCCTTGCGGCCGTCGGGGGTGAAGAGGCACAGCTCGATCCGTTCGGCATGGGCCGAGAAGACCGCGAAATTCACCCCGTCGCCGGTCAGGCTTGCGCCCATCGGCCAGGGGCGGCCCGGACTGACCGCATGGCCCTGCAACCGCGCGGGCAGCGAAACCGCCTGCGGGGTCACGCGGTCAGCCTTTCGTAAAGCCCCGCATAGGCGGCGGCCGAGGTCTCCCACCCCACCGGATGCGCCATCGCGTTGGCGCGCAGCCTGGCCCATAGCTTCGGCTGGCGGTACAGGTCCAGAAGCTGCGCCATCGCGCGGCCGAAGGCCAGCGCATCGACCGGATGGAAGGTCACGCCGGTCGCGGCCCCAGCCGCAAGCGTCGCCGGGGTCGCGCCGATCACCGTATCCGCCAGCCCGCCGACCAGACTGACGACCGGCAGCGTGCCATAGCGCAGACCATACATCTGCGTCAGTCCGCAAGGCTCGAACCGGCTGGGAACCAGGACGGCGTCAGCACCCGCAAACAGCCGGTGGCTCAGCTTCTCGTCATAGCCGATCCGGACCGCGACCCGACCCGGAAAGCGCGCGGCAAGGTCGCGCATCGCCGCTTCCATCCCCGGATCGCCCGAGCCGAGCACGATCAGCCCGCCGCCACCCAGGATGAAATCCGGGATCACCTGCGGCAGAAGGTCGATGCCCTTCTGGTCGGTCAGGCGGCTGACGACGATGGCCAGCGGACCCGGCACCTCCAGCCCGAACTCCTCGCACAGCTTGGCGCGGCAGGCGGCCTTTCCGGCCAGCGCCTTCGGCCCGAAGGGCGGGTCCTCGACCTGCGGCGACCAGCTTTCGGTGTCCACCCCGTTCAGGATGCCCGACACCACGTCCGCCCGGTTCGCGATCACGCCTTGCAGGCCCATCCCGAACTCTTCCCGCATGATCTCGGCGGCGTAGCTGGGCGAGACGGTGGTGATCCGGTCCGCCGTCACCAGCCCGGCCTTCAGGGTCGAGATGCCGCCGTAATACTCCAGCGCGTCGGCGTGGAAGGCGTGGTCCGGCAGGCGCAGGATGCCCAGCATGTGGCCCGGCGCCCAGCCCTGGAAGGCGATGTTGTGGATGGTGATGACCGACTTGCAGCCGCCGCTGCCGTGGTAGGCCAGATAGGCCGGAGCAAGCCCCGCCTGCCAGTCATGCGCATGCAGCACGTCGGGCTTCCACCCCGGCAACCCCTCGCGCGCGATGCGGGCACCGACCCACGACAGCGCCGCAAAGCGGATCGCGTTGTCCGGATGCTCACCCGCAGGCCCGGAATAGGGGCCGCCCGCCCGGTCATAAAGATGCGGCGCGTCCAGGAGCAGCAGCGGCACGCCCGCCTCCTCTCCGGCCAGCACGCGGCCCGTGCCGCCCCAAAGGTCCGGCTCCTCCCAGACGACCGGCCAGTCCTGAACCCGGTCCTGCACCCCTTGGCGCAGCGCGCGATAGGCCGGCAGCAGCACCCGCATGTCCCAGCCCGCCCCCGCCAGCGCCCGGGGCAATGCGCCCACCACATCGGCAAGCCCGCCGGTCTTCACCAGCGGGACGCATTCCGAGGCCACCGACAGAACCCGACCGCCCATTCGCCTTGCCTTTCCGTGTCTTCCCGCCCGGAGTTAAACCACGCTCCGGGCAAGGTCCAGTGGTTCAGCCAAGCGCCCTGGCCCGCGCGTCCAGCATGTCCTGGGTGATCAGCACGATCCCGCCTTCCGACCGGCGGAACCACTTGGCGTCTTCCTCGGCATCCTCGCCGATCACCAGCCCCTCGGGGATGACCACCCCACGGTCGATCACACAGTTCTTCAGCTGCGCCTTGCGGTTCACCACAACCTGCGGCAACGCCACGACATATTCCAGGCTGGAATAGCTGTGCGTCCGGCATCCGGTGAACAGCAGGCTGTTCGACACCGCCGAGCCCGAGACGATGCAATCTCCGCTGACCAGCGACGACACGGCCGACCCGCGCCGTCCGTCCTCGTCATGGATGAACTTCGCCGGAGGCACGATCTCGGCATAGGTCCAGATCGGCCAGGCACCGTCGTAAAGGTCCAGCTTCGGCACGAAATCCGTCAGGTCGATGTTGGCTTGCCAGAAGGCGTCGATGGTCCCCACGTCGCGCCAGTAGGGCTCGGTCTCCAGCCCGCTCATCACGCAGCTGTCCGAGAACTTGTGCGCCACCGCCTTGCCGTTCCTGACGATGGCGGGGATCAGGTCAAAGCCGAAATCATGGGTCGAATTGTCATCCTGCATGTCGCGGATCAGCAGGTCGCGCAGGAAGGCCCAGTCGAAGACATAGATCCCCATCGAGGCCAGGGCATGATCCGGATCGCCCGGAATCGACGGCGGGTCCTTCGGCTTTTCCAGGAAATCGGTGATCCGCATGTTCTGGTCGACATGCATCACGCCGAAGGCCGTGGCCTCCATCCGGGGCACGGTCAGGCAGCCGATGGTCACGTCCGCGGCCTGCGCGACATGCTGGTGCAGCATCACCTCGTAATCCATCTTGTAGATGTGATCACCGGCCAGCACGATCACGTACTTGATGCCGTAGCTGTCGATGATGTCGATGTTCTGCGCGATGGCGTCCGCGGTGCCGCGATACCAGTTCACCTCGTCCATCCGCTGGCTGGCGGGCAGGATATCCAGGTATTCGTTGCGCTCGGCCCGGAAGAAGCCCCAGCCGCGCTGGACATGGCGGATCAGGCTGTGCGCCTTGTATTGCGTGGCAATCGCCATCTTGCGGATGCCGCTGTTCAGCGCGTTGGACAGCGCAAAGTCGATGATCCGCGTCTTGCCGCCGAAATAGACCGCCGGTTTCGCGCGCCGGTCGGTCAGTTCCTTCAACCGGCTGCCGCGCCCCCCCGCCAGAACGAAGGCCATGGCCTGGCTCGACAGGCGCTGGTTCGGTCTTGCCTTCATCACTCTTCCCTCCCCCCAAAGCGGTTCATCCCGCCCAATTCAGTCCTGTTGCAGATACACTGCCGAGAGCGGCGGCAGCGTGACAAGCGCCGATTGCGTCTGGCCGTGCCAGGGCGTCTTTTCCGTGGTCACCCCTCCCAGGTTGCCACGGTTGCCCCCGCCATAGACCCCGGCGTCGGTGTTCAGGATCTCGTGCCACTTGCCGGCTGCGGGCAGGCCCAGCCGATAGGTCCGCTCGACCGGGGTCATGTTCACCACGGCCACGACCTGCCGGTCGCCGGCGTTCCCGCGGCGGACCCAGGCATAGACCCCGGCCTCGGCGTCGTTCGATTCGATCCAGGCAAAGCCCTCGGGCCGGGTGTCGTTGACGTGCAAGGCCCGCGTCTCGCGGTACAGCCGGTTCAGGTCGCGCACCAGGCGCTGCATCCCCGAATGTTCCGCAATATCAAGCTGATGCCAGTCCAGGCTCTGGCTGTGGTTCCACTCGGCCCCTTGCGCGAACTCCTGCCCCATGAACAAGAGCTTCTTGCCCGGATGCGCCCACATGAACCCGTAGAAGGCCCGCAGGTTGGCGAATTTCTCCCAGGGATTGCCCGGCATCTTCGCCAGCATGCTGCCCTTGCCATGCACCACTTCGTCATGGCTGATCGGCAGGATGTAGTTTTCCGACCAGGCATAGACCAGGCCGAAGGTCATCTGGTGGTGGTGATACTTCCGGTACAGCGGGTCCTTCTGCATGTAGGCCAGGGTGTCGTTCATCCACCCCATGTTCCACTTGAAGCCGAAGCCCAGGCCCCCCCAGTTCGCCGGCCGGCTGACCCCCGGAAAGGCGGTGCTTTCCTCGGCGATCGTCATGATCCCCGGCACTTCGCCGTAAGCGGTGATGTTGGTGCTGCGCAGCACGTCGATCGCTTCATAGTTCTCGCGTCCGCCGTCCCGGTTCGGGACCCACTCGCCCTGCTGGCGCGAGTAGTCGCGGTACAGCATCGAGGCCACGGCATCGACCCGCAGCCCGTCGATGTGGTATTCTTCCAGCCAATACAATGCGTTGCTGACCAGGTAGTTCTTCACCTCGACCCGGCCGTAGTTGTAGATCAGCGTGTTCCAGTCCTGGTGGAACCCCTCGCGCGGGTCGGCATGTTCGTAAAGCGCGGTGCCGTCGAACTGGCCCAAGCCGTGGGCGTCGGTCGGGAAATGCCCCGGCACCCAGTCCAGGATCACCCCCAGCCCCTTGCGGTGCGCGGCGTCGACAAAGGCGCGGAACTCTTCGGGCGTGCCGTGGCGGATCGTGGGCGCGAACATGCCGACCGGCTGGTAACCCCATGATCCGTCGAAGGGAAACTCGCTGACCGGCAGGCACTCGATATGGGTGAAACCCATGTCGGCGGCATAATCCACCAGTTGCTCGGCCAGCTCCAGATAGCTCAGCATCCGGTCGCCGGGCGCGCACCGCCACGAGCCCAGATGCACCTCGTAGACGCTGATCGGCGCGTCGATGGTATGGGCCGCGGCGCGGCGTTCCATCCAGGCGCCATCATGCCAATCGCCGCGAATTGTCCTGACCACAGAGGCATTTGCGGGCGGATGTTCAGACCCGAAGCCAACCGGATCGGCCTTCAGCGGCAGCACCGCCCCCCCCGGACCCTTGATCTCGTACTTGTAGGTCGCGCCTTCGCCCAGGCCGGGGATGAAGATCTCCCATACGCCGGTGGCCCCCCTGCGGCGCATCGGGTTGCGTCGCCCGTCCCAGACATTGAAGTCGCCGACCACGCTGACCCGTTCCGCGTTCGGGGCCCAGACGGCGAAATGCACCCCGGCCACGCCCTCATGCGTCATCACATGCGCGCCAAGCACCTGCCACAAGCGCCGGTGCGTGCCCTCGCCCAGCAGATACTCGTCCATCTCGCCCAGAACCGGGCCAAAGCGATAGGGATCTTCGAATTCCCATGTCGCACCAAAGCCTTGCGCGCGAAAGCTGTAGTGGGCCTTCCGCGCCATCTGATGCGTGAAGACACCCGGCACGCCGGGATAGGGCACCGCCTCCGCCTCGGTCTTGCCGGTCAGCACCCACAGCCGCTCGGCCCCCGGCACGAAGGCGGTGATCTCCCAGCCCCTGGCCCGCTTGTGCGCCCCAAGGACCGAGAACGGATCACCATGCCAGCCCCCGGCAATCGCCTCGGCCGCGCCCCTGTCGAGTGTCGTCTCAGCCATGCTTCCCCTCCCGAAAGCGCGTCAGAGTGCGCCCGTCACAGCGCAGATGTCGCTTGCCAGATCTCTTCCATGTAGCTGCGGATGGTCCGGTCGGACGAGAAATACCCGCTCCGCGCCGTGTTCAACACCGCCATGCGCCACCAGCGGTCCCGGTCCTGATAGGCCGCGTCGACCGCACCCTGTGCCGCGTGGTAGGCGGCGAAGTCGGCGGCCACCAGGAAGTAGTCATGATGCCAGACCCGGTGCACCAACCCGTGATACCTGTCCGGCTCGTCGGGCGAAAAGTGCCCCTCGGCGATCATCTGCAGCACATCCATCAACGGCTGGCTCGCCTCGATGGCCTTCTTGGAGTGGTCCGGGTCCTGCCGGCGCGCCGCCACGTCTTCCGCCGTCAGGCCGAAGAGGAAGAAGTTCTCGGCCCCCACTTCCCGCAGGATTTCCACGTTGGCGCCGTCCAGCGTGCCGATGGTCAGCGCGCCGTTCATCATGAATTTCATGTTGCCCGTGCCCGAGGCCTCTTTCCCGGCGGTCGAGATCTGTTCGGACAGGTCCGAGGCCGGGATCACCCGCTCGGCCATCGTGACGTTGTAGTTCGGCGGGTAGATGATCTTCAGCAGGTCACCCGTCGCCGGGTCGTTGTTAACAACCTCTGCCACGTCATTGATAAGTCGAATGATTTCCTTCGCGACCGCATAGCCCGGAGCCGCCTTGCCGCCGAAGATCTTCACCCGCGGCACCCAGCCCGCCTGCGGATTGGACCGGACCTGCTGCCAATGCGCGATGGTCTGAAGGATGTTCAGAAGCTGGCGCTTGTATTCGTGGATGCGCTTGATCTGGACGTCGAACATTGCGTCGGGCGAGACCTGGACCCCCATCTCGCGCCCGATCCAGTTCGACAGGGTCACCTTGTTCAGACGCTTGGCCGCCGCGAACGCGCCCCGGAACCCGGCGTCCTCGGCCAGCGGCTCCAGCGCGCGCAGACGGTCAAGATCGGCCTCCCAGCCCGGACCGATGCTGTTTGTGATCAGCGTCGACAGGGGCCGGTTCGCCATCCGCAGCCAGCGGCGCGGCGTGACCCCGTTGGTCTGGTTGATGATCCGCCCCGGATGCAGGGCGTTCAGCTCGGGAAAGAGGTTCTGCTTGACCAGGTCGGTGTGCAGCGCCGAGACGCCGTTGACCTTGTGGCTCATGATGAAGGCAAGTTCCCCCATCCGCACTTCCTGGTGCTTGACGATGCCGACGTAATGCGGCCGGCTCGGGTAGGCCCGGCGGTGCCAGCTGTCGATCTTCTCGACGATCTGCATGTGGCGCGGCAGCACGTTGCCGAAGGTGAAAGTCGCCCATTTTTCAAGCGCTTCCGGCAACAAGGTGTGGTTGGTATAGCCCAGACAGGCCCGCGCGACGGTCAGCGCCTCTTCGAAGGGCAGCCCGTGCTCGTCCGACAGAAGCCGGATCAGCTCTGGCCCCGCGATGGCCGGGTGCGTGTCGTTCATCTGGATCGCGACGTGCCGCGGCAAGGCGCGCAGATCGGATTGGCGGTCCAGATAGCGGCGCAGGATGTCCTGCAACGCGGCCGAGGTCAGGAAGAACTCCTGCTTCAGGCGCAGCTCCTTGCCCTGGTAGGTGGTGTCGTCGGGATAAAGCACCCGGCTCAGCGTCCGCGCCAGCGTCTCGGGTTCCGCCGCCGCCGTGTAGTCGCCTCGATTGAAGCGGTCGAGGTCAAAGTTCGTCGTCCCCTTCGCGCCCCAAAGCCGCAGCGTGTTCGCCCACTTGCCCTGCCAGCCGACGACCGGAGTGTCAAAGGCCTCGGCCGTCACGGTTTCCTGCGGATACCAGGTGTCACGCCCATCCCGGCTTTCGACATGGCCCTTGAAGCCGATGGTATAGCGGCTTTCGGGCCGGGCGAATTCCCAGGGATGCGCCTGGGCCAGCCAGTTCTCTGGCGTCTCGATCTGGCGGCCGTGATCGAAGTGCTGGCGGAACAGCCCATGCTCGTAGCGGATGCCATAGCCATAGGCCGGGCAGCCCAGCGTCGCCATCGATTCCATGAAGCAGGCCGCCAGCCGCCCCAGGCCGCCGTTCCCCAGCGCCGCGTCCGGCTCGTCGTCGATCACCACCCGGATGTCCTGCCCGAAATGCGCCATCGCGTCGGCGGCCATCTCGTAAAGCCCCAGGTTGATCATCGCATCCTCCAGGATGCGCCCGATCAGGAACTCCATCGACAGGTAGTAGACGCGCTTGCGATCCTCGGCCCAGGTGCGGCGGGTCGAGGCGAACCAGGGCTCGACGATCTGGTCGCGGATCGCGTGGCTGAGCGCCATGCGCCAGTCATGCGCGCTGGCGTGCGGCGCGTCCTTGCCCACGGTGAATGTCAGATGGCGCAGGATGCTTGCCTGCAGGATATTCGGGGTCACACTCAGGTCGGTCACGGGTTTGTCCAGCAAGGTCTACTCCTGAGAAAGCCTAAGCGCCTTGGGGCGGCGGTCAAGCGGGCTTTCGGGCACAGTGGGTCGGATCGCCCCTGTTACCGCAAACAATATGTCTTTCTAAGTGATTTAAAGCGTTTTGGAAACTCGATTCGACGTTTTTTGCGGCAGAATGGCAGGGATGCCCCGTTGCCGCTGCACCCCCTTGACGCGGCGGGCCCGCTCTGGACCAATCGCAGGCAGAGAGGACCCACCATGACCACACTTTCCATTCCCGACATGTCCTGCAACCATTGCAGGGCAGCCGTCGAAGCCGCCCTGGGCACTGTCCCCGAAAGCGGCACGGTAACTGTCGACCTGACCACCCGCCAGGTCAAGGTGAGCGGCCCTGCCCCGGTGGCAAAGCTGATCCAGGCGCTGGACCAGGCGGGCTATCCGGCCACCGTCGCCTAAAGGCTTGGTCCCGGCCGGATCGTGCTGCCGTCGCTGAACCGCGACAGGCGAAAGCGGCTCAGGTCGTGCCCGGTCGGCCGCCCCATCACCAGATCGGCCACCACACGCCCCACGCCCGGCCCGATGCCGAAGCCATGCCCGCTCATGCCGGTGGCAATGGTCAGGCCCGGGATCGGCGCGTGGTCCAGGATGGGCACCACGTCGGGCAGGCTGTCGATCATCCCTGCCCAGGCCGCCTTCAGCTTCGGGCGCCCCAGCGCGGGGAAGGCCCTGGCAAAACTGTCCTGCACCCCGGCCAGTGTGCCCAGGTTCGGCGCGGGGTTCAGGATGCGCTGCCGCTCGAAGGGGCTGGTCCCGTCAAGCGACCAGCGCCGCGGCGTGCCCCAGGCGTCGGGAAAGCCCTGCGGCGCTGCGGGACGAAAGCTGGTGGACCGAAAATCCTTTTTGAGGACAGGCAGATAGACGCCGAAGCTGGCAAAGGCATCCCGCCCGATGAAGAAGTCATGCCGCGCGCCGGGCGCGATGGAATAGCCCCCGTCCGCCCGACGCCGGAAGGCAAAGTCATCATCCGCCGCGTTGCCGGGGAAAATCTCGGGCATCGGTTCGGTCGCCGCGACCGAGGCCAGCACCGAAAGCTGCGGAATGCTGATGCCAAGCGGTCCAAGGAACAGCCGCGACCAGGCCCCTGCCGCGACGACCACATGGTCACAGGCAACCCGCCCGGCCTCTGTCACCACCCCTGCCACCCGGCCTGCCGCCAGGTCCAGCCCGCGCACCGCGCAGGCCTCGCGGATCACCACGCCCCTCGCCCTGGCCACTGCCGCCAGCGCCGGGACCGCGACCCAGGGCTCGGCCCTTGCATCGGACGGCGTGACAAGCCCGCCCTTCCAGGGCGCAACCGCGCCTTTCAGCATCGCCAGCGTCGCACCGGCGGTCAGCAGCCGCGTGTCCAGCCGATGTGCGCGCGCGTGTTCGGTCCAGGCCTCGAACCCCTCGATCTCGCGGTCCGTCTTGGCCAGATACAGCACGCCGGTCTGCCTGAACCCCAGCGCCTCGCCCATCTGCAACGCCAGCTGCTTCCAGATCGACAGGCTTTCCACCATGATCGGCAGCTCGTCGGGGTCCCTGCCCTGCTGGCGCACCCAGCCCCAGTTTCGCCCCGACTGCTCGCCCGCGATCCGGCCCTTTTCGCACAGGACCACGGAGAGGCCCGCTTTGCGCAGGAACCAGGCTGTCATCACCCCGATGACACCGCCGCCGATGACCAGGACGTCAGCCCGCGTCGGCAGCGCAGCAGCAAAGCGGACCGGCGAGGCCTCCGAAATCGGAAAGCTCATCCCAGACGCTCCAGAAGCCGCTGCATGAACCGCTGCCCGGCCTCGAACTCGCTGACCTCCAGATACTCATCCGCCTGATGCGCCTGGGCGATGTCGCCAGGGCCGATCACCACCGCCGAATAGCCTGCGTCCTGGAACTGCCCGGCCTCGGTGCCGTAAGAGACCACGCCTGTCGCATTGTCGCCCGTCAGCGCCCGCGCCAGGGCCTCGGCCGGGCCGTCGACCTCGGGCCGCAAAGGTGAGACATCGAAGAACTTCTCCAGCCGCACCCCCGCTTCGGGCCGCCGCGCCTTCAGCGCCCGGTCCAGCGCCATCGCGGCCTCGCGGAAGGCCCCCGCGTGGGCCTCGGGATTGTCATCCGGCACACACCGCATCTCGACCGCGAACCGGCAGTCCGCCGCCGTGATGTTGTCCGCCGTCCCGCCCTGGATACGCCCGACATGCAACGTCGTGAAGGGCGGATGGAACCGGCCGCCTGTCGCCCCCCGCGGCCGGGCCTGGATCTCGTCGTTGCGGTCGTTGACCCATTGGATCAGCCGCGCCGCCTCCATCACTGCGGACACCCCCTCGGGCAGCAGCGAGGAATGCACCTCGTACCCCTTCACATGCACGGCGTAGCCAGTGCCGCCCTTGTGCCCGGTGATCACCTTCATCCGCGACGGCTCGCCGATCAGGGCGATCTCGCCCCTGGGCACCAGGTCCTGCATCGTCCGGATCATCGGCGGAGCCCCGGTGCAGCCGACCTCCTCGTCATAGGACAGCGCCAGCTGCAAGGGCCGGGCCACCCCGCTCCGCTGCGCCTCGACCAGCGCCCAGACCGCCAGTGCCACATAGCCCTTCATGTCGCAGGTCCCGCGCCCGTAAAGCCGTCCGTCGCGTTCCACCACCACCCAGGGGTCCGAAGTCCAGACCTGCCCGTCCACCGGCACCACGTCCGAATGTCCCGACAGCACCACCGCCCCCGCAACCCGGGGCCCGGCATGGGCAATCAGTGCCGCCTTCTGCCGGTCCTCGTTCCAGTGCCGGAAGCACGCCACCCCCTGGCCGGTCAGATACCCCTCCAGCCAATCGACCAGGTCGAGGTTCGACATCCGGCTGACGGTCGGAAAGGCGACCAGCCGATCCAGAATCTGACGCGGCGTCAACACGGTCATCGCGATTTTCCTTCCGCCGCCTATATCTGGTAGCCAGCCTGTCGTTCAGGGCAGACCAAGTCAATATCTGGCAAATTGCAGCGCCAGTCAGTCATTCTGACGTGCGAACAGGCTGGAATCGCGCCTCAAATCGGGATTGATAGACGGGCAAGAATCGTAAAGACTTGGCCACCAGACCCAACCAAGGGTTGTCGGGCTGAAAAATCAGCCAATAAAAACAAGAAGAAATACGTCGCGGGGAGAACTGAATGGCCGAACCGGCCGCGCCCGTCCTTGATGTCAGGGACCTCAAGACCGTTTTCCGTACCCGCGGCGGTGAAGTCCACGCGGTCAACGACGTCAGCTTCCACCTCAAACCCGGTGAGCTTCTGGGCGTGGTTGGCGAAAGCGGATCGGGCAAGTCCGTCACGATGATGTCCCTGCTGCGGCTGCTGCCGTCGCCCCCCGCCGATATCCGGGGCGGCAAGGCGCTGCTGAACGGCCGCGACCTTCTGACCATGACCGACGACGAGCTTCGCTCGGTGCGCGGCGCGAAGGTCGGCTTCGTCTTCCAGGACCCGATGACCAGTCTCAACCCGGTCTTCACGCTGGGCGACCAGATCATGGAGCCGTTGATCAAGCACATGCGCCTGTCCAGGCGGCAGGCCGAGGCGCTGGCGATCGAACTTCTGGAACTGGTCGGGATTCCGGGCGCCAGCCAGCGGCTGCACCAGTATCCGCACCAGTTCTCCGGGGGCATGCGCCAGCGGGTGATGATCGCCATCGCGCTGGCCTGCGATCCCGACGTGCTGATCGCGGACGAGCCGACCACGGCGCTGGACGTCACCATCCAGGCGCAGATCCTGGAGCTGGTGAAAGAGCTGCGCCACAAGCTGGGCATGGCGATCATCTGGATCACCCACGACCTTGGCGTCATCGCCGGGATCGCCGACCGGGTGATGGTGATGTATGGTGGTCAGGTCGTCGAACACGCCCCGGTGCACGAGCTTTTTGCCAACCCGCAGCACCCCTATACCCGCGCGCTTCTGCAGACGATCCCGCGCATCACCGGCCCGCGCACCACGCGGCTGAAGGTGATCGAGGGCCAGCCGCCGATCCTGACCGGCCCGCTGACCGCCTGCCCGTTCCGCGCCCGCTGCGAGCACCGGTTTGATGCCTGCGACGCCATGAACCCGCCGCGCCGCGCCATCGACGCCGCACCCACCGGCCAGGGCCACGACGTCGCCTGCCACTGGCACGCCCCCGCGAAAGCGGAGCCTGCCGATGCTTGACGCCCAACCCGCGCCTTTGGTCCAGGTGCAGGACCTGAAGATGCACTTCCCGATCTATTCCGGGCTGTTCCGCAGGCACACCGGCGACGTGAAGGCGGTGGATGGGGTCTCCTTCGACATCCTGGCCGGGCAGACTCTGGGGCTTGTCGGCGAATCCGGCTGCGGCAAGTCCACTGTCGGCCGCGCCATGCTGCGGCTTTACGAACCCACGGCCGGCCGGGTGGTGATCGACGGCGACGATGTCGCCACTCTGTCGCCCGAGGCCTTGCGCAAGAAGCGCCCGACGATGCAGATGGTCTTCCAGGACCCGCAGGCCAGCCTCAACCCCCGCATGACCCTGGCCGATATCGTCAGCGAACCGCTGGATGAGCACACCAACTGGACGCGCGACCAGAAGCTGGAACGGGTCTACGACCTGATGGACCAGGTCGGCCTGAACCGCCGCTTCGTGAACCGCTTCCCGCACGAATTCTCGGGCGGGCAGCGCCAGCGCATCGGCATCGCCCGCGCCCTGGCGCTGAAGCCCCGTTTCATCGTCTGCGACGAACCGATCGCCGCGCTGGACGTCTCGATCCAGGCGCAGGTCGTCAACCTGCTGGAAGACCTGCAGGAAAAACTGGGCCTGACCTACCTGTTCATCAGCCACGACCTGTCGATGGTCCGCCACCTCGCGCAGCGCGTGGCCGTGATGTACCTTGGCCGCATTGCCGAGCTGTCCCCGTCAAAGGACCTTTACGCCCGCCCGCTGCATCCCTATGCCGAGGCGCTGCTGTCGGCGGTGAACGAGCCGGACCCGGTCCTTGCCGCACAGCGCAAGCGCATCATCCTGAAGGGCGACGTGCCCTCGCCGGCCAATCCGCCCAGGGGCTGCAACTTCTGCACCCGCTGCCCCAGGGTGATGGACATCTGCCAGACCGTGAAGCCCGACCTGGTCGAGGTCGAGCCCGGCCGTCTGGTCGCCTGCCATCTTTATACCGCTGCCGGATCAACCGGCACATCCGAGGCTTCCGAGCACAAAAAACACGAGCGTATTCAACAAGGAGAGACCCGATGAAACTGAAGACAGCCCTTCTGGGCGCTGTGGCCGTGCTGGGGCTTGCCCCCGCCGCCTTTGCCGAACGTGGTGCCGATGGCGAGGTGAGGCTGACCTTCCCGCAGGCCGTGTCGATCGTGAACCCCTACCTGTCGGGCGGCACCAAGGACATCCTGGCCGCCGCGATGGTGCTGGAGCCGCTGGCGGTCGTCGACCCCGATGGCGTGCTGGTCCCGCGCCTGGCCGTCGAAATCCCGACGATGGAAAACGGCGGCATTTCGGAAGACATGACCTCGATCACCTGGAAACTGCAGCCGGGCCTGCTGTGGTCCGACGGCACCGCGGTCACCGCCGATGACGCGGTCTTTACCTGGCAGTATTGCACCCACCCGGAAGGCGGCTGCAGCCAGGCGACCAAGTTCGAGGGCGTGGCCTCGGTCGAGGCGGTCGATCCCTCGACCATCAAGGTGACCTTCGACGGGCCGAAGCCCAACCCCTACACCGCCTTTGTCAGCGGGCTGTCGCCGCTGTTGCAGAAGGCGCAGTTCGAGGCCTGCATCGGCGCGGCCGCCCCGACCTGCACCGATGCGAACAACATGCCGATCGGCACGGGCCCGTTCATGGTCACCGGCTTCGCCGTCAACGACACCGTGTCGATGACCGCGAACCCGAACTTCCGTGATCCGGCCAAGCCCGCCTTCGCGACGGCCGTGATCAAGGGCGGCGGCGATGCCGAAGGCTCGGCCCGCGCCGTGATGGAAACCGGCGAATTCGACTACGCCTGGAACACCCAGATCCCGCCGGACAGCCAGGCGGCGATGACGGCCGCCGGCAAGGGACAGTTCGTCGTGGCCTTCGGCACGCTGGTCGAGCGGATCGAGATGAACCTGACCAACCCCTCGCCGGACCTGCCGGAAGGCGAACGCTCGACCGTCAAGCATCCGCACCCGATCCTGTCCGACATCCGGGTCCGCACCGCGCTGTCCAAGGCCATCGACCGCTCGATCCTGGTCGAGATCGGCTACGGCGCCGGCGGCAAGCCGACCTGCAACGTGATCCCCGCACCGGAAGCCTGGGCCTCGGACAACACCGCCTGCCTGACGCAGGACCTGGAGGGGGCCAAGGCGCTGCTGGAAGAAGCGGGCTGGACCGACACCGATGGTGACGGCGTCCGCGACAAGGACGGCGTGAAGCTGTCGCTGCTCTACCAGACCACGGTCAACCCGATCCGCCAGGACTTCCAGGCGCTGATCAAGGATTGGTGGAGCGAGATCGGCGTCGAGACCGAACTGAAGGCGATCGACCCCGGCGTGTTCTTCGGCGGTGATCCGGGCTCGCCCGACACCTTCCAGAAGTTCTACGCCGACGTCGAGATGTACGCCAACAACTCGGACAGCCCGGACCCGGAGACCTACCTGGCCCAGTACCTCTGCGCCAAGATCCCGTCGCCGGAAACCCAGTGGCAGGGCGAGAACATCAACCGCTTCTGCGACCCGGCCTATGACGCGCTGCATGCCGAGCTGACCGGGACGACCGACATCGCCCAGCGTCAGGACATCGCCAAGCGGCTGAACGACATGGTGACGAAGGACAGCATGGTCGTGGTTCCGCTGGTTCACCGCGGCACCCTGTCGGCACATTCCAACACCCTGGGCGGCGTGCGGATCAACGCCTGGGACATGGAAACCTGGAACGTCGCCGACTGGTTCCGCGTGAAGTGACCTGATCCCCGCGGGGCCGGAGCGATCCGGCCCCGCACATTCCTTGCACCCTTCCCAAGGCGAGAGCCGCATGCTGACCTTCACGCTGCGCAGGCTTCTGCTGGCCATACCCACCTTGCTGGTCATCAGCCTGGTGATCTTTCTGCTGGTCGATCTGGCCCCCGGCTCGCCGATGTCGGACATTCCGCTGACCGTGCCCCCCGACGTCCGGCAACGGATGATCGAGGCGCTGGGCGCCGACCAGCCGGTCTTTGTCCGCTATGTGCTGTGGCTGCGGCAGTTCTTCTGGGTCGAACCCGCCTTTCTGATCGACGGCTGGTTCGGCACGACCCTGTCCGAAGGCGAGCAGCGCATCCTGTCGTGGCAGTCGCGCAGTCCGGTCTTCACCATCATCGGCCAGCGCCTGCCGCAGACGCTGACCGTGATCGGCACCGCCTATCTTGTGGGCATCCTGATCGCGCTGCCGATCGGCATCTATTCCGCCTACCGCCAGTATTCGCTGTTCGACCAGGGCGGCACGCTGTTCGCGATGATCGGGTTTTCCGTCCCGACCTTCTTCTCGGGCACGCTGTTCATCATCATCTTCGCGGTCTGGCTTGGCTGGTTCCCGACGAAATACAACACCCAGCTTGACGTCGTCGACTGGGCGACGTTCTGGGAACAGATCCGCCAGATGGCCTTGCCCGTGATGACCCTGGGCCTTGCCAACGCCGCCGCGATCAGCCGCTACATGCGCTCGTCGATGCTGGACAACATGACGATGGACTATGTCCGCACTGCCCGCGCCAAGGGCCTGTCGGAACGCACCGTCGTCCTGAAACACGTGCTGCGCAACTCGCTGATCCCGGTGGTGACCGTGATCGCGCTTGGCATCCCCTCGATCTTCGGCGGAGCCATCATCACCGAGAACCTCTTCGGGGTGAACGGCATCGGTGCTGCCCTGATCGGCGCCATCCATGCCTCGGACCTGCCGATGGTCCAGACGCTGGCCTTCATCTTCGCCGTGCTCATCGTCCTTTTCAACCTGATCGCCGACATCCTTTACGGCCTTCTCGACCCCCGGATCCGCTATGACTGACGCGAGCACCACGCCCCCCAGGCCCGCCAGCCAGTCGCGCGAGATCTGGCAGCAGTTCCGCACCCACAAGGGCGCCATGTTCGGGCTGATCGTCCTGGGGTTCCTGATCATCGCCGTGCTGATCGGCCCCTATCTCTGGGTCCCCGAGAACCTGACGGTGGCCGAGGCGATCAGGATCAGGAACCAGGGCCCAAGCTGGCGCTTCCCGCTTGGCACCGACCAGCTGGGCCGCGACATGCTGTACCGGATGCTGATGGCGGGCCGCGTTTCGCTGGCCGTGGGCCTGGTCGCGATGCTGATCGCCATCGTCTTCGGCACCTTCATCGGCATCATGGCGGGCTACTTCCGCCGGCTCGACAGCCCGCTGATGCGGCTGACCGACATGTTCCTCGCCCTGCCGCTGATCCCGCTGCTTCTGGTCATGGTCATGCTGTTCCGCGACCGCATCGCCAACATGATCGGCCCGGAACTCGGGGCCTTCACCCTGATCGTCTTCGCCATCGGCATCACCTCCTGGATGGCCACCGCCCGCATCGTGCGGGGCGAGGTGCTGACGCTGAAGGAACGCGAATACGTGCTGGCCGCCCGGTCGATCGGCGCGCGGCCGAACCGGATCATCCGCCGCCACATCCTGCCGAACGTCGTCTCGCCCGTGATGGTCGCCGCCACTCTGGGCGTGGCCGAGGCGATCATCACCGAATCCGTCCTGTCGTTCCTCGGTCTGGGCTTCCCGCCCGACTTCCCGACCTGGGGGCGGCTCCTGTTCGACGGCCTGCAATACATGCAGGTCTACCCCGAGCGTGTGGTCTGGCCCGGCCTTGCCATCTCGCTGACGGTGCTGTCGGTGAACTACATCGGCGACGGGTTGCGCGACGCGCTCGACCCCCGCATCCGGGGCCGCTGATGCGTCAGGACAGATGGTTGCGGATGCGCCGCACCATCGCCCAGACGCCCAGAACCACGATGGGCGTCAGGATCGCCATCAACGCGCCGTGTGTCAGATGCAGCCGGTGGGCGAAGGGTTCGACCAGATAGGCCGCCAGGTTGACCGCATAGTAGCTGATCGCCACCACCGACAGCCCCTCGACCGTGCGCTGCAGCCGCAATTGCAGGTCCGCGCGCCTGTCCATGCTCTCCAGCAGCTTCTGGTTCTGTGCCGACCGCTCCACGTCCACCCGCGTCCGCAGAAGTTCTGCCGCCCGCTCCGCCCGCTCGGCCATCGAGGCCAGCCGGCTTTCCGAGGACTTCACCGTCCGCATCGCCGGATCATAGCGGCGAATCATGAACTCGCCAAAGGTCTGACGCCCCTCGATCCGCTGTTCGCGCAGGGCCGCGATCCGCTGGTTGACGATCGCCTCGTAGGCCGCCGTCGCCCCGAAGCGGAAGGAAAACTGCACCGCAAGGCTCTCCAGCTCGGACGAGATCGTCAGGAGGTTGTGCAAGGCGACCACCGGCGCGGGCTCTGCATCGTCCAGGCCCGAGACCAGCGCCGAAAGCTTGGGGTCGAGGGCGTTCAGCCGCAGCGACAGGTCGCGCGACCGCATCAGCCCAAGCATCGACATGGCCCGGTAGGTCTCGATCTCGCACAGCCGCTGCACGATCCGACCAACGCGCCGCGGCCCCGTACCGGGGGCCACGAAGACCGCAAAGCGCATGTGCCCGGCCGGGTCGATCCGGAAGTCCCCGGCGACGATTGCCGCACCATCCACCACACGCGCCGCTGCCAGGCTTTCCGGCACGAACCACTCGTCCAGCCGGGCCAGGATCTCGGTTTCGTTTGCAGGCATCTGCTCGACCCGGATCAGGAGCGAGGTCAGCCGCTTGCCCGGGGCCTCGGCCAGCCAGTCCTCGGGCAGCACCTCGGCCTCGGCCGGATCGAAGGGCCGGGCTGAGACACCCCTGCTAAAGGCGGTGTAGGTCACGAACTCGGTATGGCTTTCCCATTTCAGGTCCGCCCGCCCGATCGGCCCCTGGAAATGCGTCGCCCCGGGCTGCGGATGCGCGCTGCTGTGGCGGTCCAGCAAGGTCAGCAGATGCGCCAGATCGCGGCCCCGGTCCCGGTTCTGCGCCTGGACCGGTTCCTTGATCGCCACATAGACCGCGGTCGAGGGCACCTCCAGCGACGGAAAGGGCCGCGCGTGCAGCTCGTTCACGGTGGCATAGCGCAGGGGGTGGTCAGGGATCGGCATCATGGTCCTCGGGCGGGTCTGCGTCGAGAGGTAGGTCGCCACGGCGCGGCTTTCCAGAAAAATGCCGGAATACGGGGGTATGCAAAGCAGGTGTGGCAATTCTGCTCGGCAGCAGGTCCGCATGGGCCTGCGGGCCACGGGCTTGGACCAGGGCCTTTGCAGCCGGGACTGCAGCCTGCCCTGTGATGGGGACGGTAGGGTGGGCGATATCGCCCACCCTACGATTCAGGTCCCGCGCAGCAGCCGGCGCAAGGTCCGGTCGGTGCGGCCGTTCACCTTTTGGACCGCAGGCTCGAACCGGTCCTGCTTGGCTGGTCACGCTGACGCCGTGCCGAAGACCCGGGGGCCTTAAACCCGGGGGCCTTAAACCTGGGGGCCTTCCGTGGCATCAAGACGAAAAGGCCGCCTTGAAGGCGGCCTTTCCAGACCCTCAAGGGGCAAAGGATCACTCGATCATCGGCAACAGGCTGTCCAGCGACTTCTTGGCGTCGCCATAGAACATCCGGGTGTTCTCCTTGTAGAACAGCGGGTTCTCGATCCCCGAATAGCCCGTCCCCTGCCCGCGCTTGCTGACAAACACCTGTTTCGCCTTCCAGCACTCCAGCACCGGCATCCCGGCGATGGGCGAGTTCGGGTCCTCCTGCGCCGCCGGGTTCACGATGTCGTTCGAGCCGATGACGATGGCCACGTCGGTTTCGGGGAAGTCCTCGTTGATCTCGTCCATCTCCAGCACGATGTCGTAGGGCACCTTCGCCTCGGCCAGCAGCACGTTCATGTGGCCGGGCAGGCGCCCCGCGACGGGGTGGATCGCAAAGCGCACCGTCTTGCCCCTGGCGCGCAGCTTGCGGGTCAACTCGCTGACCGACTGCTGCGCCTGCGCCACCGCCATCCCGTAGCCGGGGATGATGATGATGCTGTCGGCATCGTTCAGCGCGGCGGCGACACCTTCGGCGTCGATGGCGATCTGCTCGCCCGTCACTTCCATCTGCGGGCCGGTGGAGTTGCCGAACCCGCCCAGGATGACGCTGATGAAGCTGCGGTTCATCGCCTTGCACATGATGTAGCTCAGGATCGCGCCCGAGGAGCCGACCAGAGCGCCCACCACGATCAAGAGGTCGTTGCCAAGGCTGAAGCCGATCGCCGCCGCCGCCCAGCCGGAATAGCTGTTCAGCATCGACACCACGACCGGCATGTCCGCTCCGCCGATCCCCATGATCAGGTGATAGCCGATGAAGAAGGCCAGCAGCGTCATCAGCGCCAGCGTCCAGATGCCGGCCTCGTTGAAATACATCACCCCCAGCAGGACCGCGCCAATCGCCGCCGCCGCGTTCAGGAAATGCCCGCCCGGCAGCTTCTTCGCCGTCGTGTCGACCCTGCCCGCCAGCTTGCCGAAGGCGACGACCGATCCGGTGAAGGTCACGGCCCCGATGAAGACGCCCAGGAACACCTCGACTCGCAGGATCGAGATTTCGATCGCGTCCTTCTTGGCCAGAACGGCGGCAAAGCCGTCCAGCGCGGCCTTCGCGGCCGCGTCAAGGCTCAGCACCCGGGTCAGTTCGATATCGGCGTTGAAGCCGACGAACACCGCCGCCAGGCCGACAAGGCTGTGCATCGCGGCCACAAGCTGCGGCATCTCGGTCATCTGCACGCGGTTGGCCACGACCCAGCCGATTGCCCCGCCCGCCAGCACCAGCACCAGCGACAAGGCCCAAAGCCCCGCCCCCGGCCCGATCAGAGTGGCGGCAACCGCCAGCGCCATCCCGGCCATGCCATACCAGACCGCGCGCTTGGCGCTCTCCTGGCCCGACAGCCCGCCCAGCGACAGGATGAAAAGGATCGCCGCAACGACATAGGCGGCGGTGGTGAAACCGTAATCCATCGTCGGGCTCTCCTTACGATTTCTGGAACATGGCGAGCATGCGCCGGGTGACGAGGAAGCCGCCGAAGATGTTGATCCCGGCCATGAAGATTGCCAGCGCGGCCAGCAGGATCACGATGAAGGACCCCGAGCCGATCTGCATCAGCGCGCCAAGGATGATGATCGAGGAAATCGCGTTCGTGATCGCCATCAGCGGGGTGTGCAGGCTGTGCGAGACCTTCCAGATCACCTGGAAGCCGACGAACACCGCCAGCACGAAGACGATGAAATGCTGCATGAAACTGGCCGGTGCCACCAGGCCCACGCCCAGCAGCAGCGCGCCGCCGATCACCAGCAGGCCGACCTGGTTGCGGGTCTGCGTCCTGAAGGCCGCCACTTCCTGGGCGCGGCGCTCGGCGGAGGTCAGTTCCACCGCCTTGGGCTTGGGCTTGGCCGCTGCGATGGCCGCGATCTTTGGCGGCGGCGGCGGATAGGTCACCGCCCCCATATGCGCCGCCGTGGCGCCGCGGATCACGTCATCCTCCATGTTGTGCGCGATGATCCCGTCCTTCTTCGGCGTAAGGTCGGTCAGCATGTGGCGGATGTTGGTCGAATAGAGCGTCGAGGCCTGGGTCGCCATACGGCTGGGGAAGTCGGTGTAGCCGACGATGGTGACACCGTTGTCGGTCACGATCTTCTGGTCCGGCACCGTCAGGTCGCAGTTGCCGCCACGTTCAGCCGCAAGGTCGATGATGACGCTGCCCGGCTTCATCAGCCGCACCATGTCCTCGGTCCACAGCTTGGGAGCCGGGCGGCCGGGGATCAGGGCGGTGGTGATGACGATGTCCATCTCGGGCGCAAGCTCGCGGAACTTGGCCAGCTGCTTTTCGCGGAACTCGGGGCTGGAGGGGGCCGCATAGCCCCCGGTCGCGGCACCGTCCTGGGTCTGCTCGAACTCCAGGAACACGAAGTTCGCGCCCATCGATTCAATCTGCTCGGCCACTTCGGGCCGCACGTCGAAGGCGTGGACGATGGCACCGAGGCTGACGGAGGTCCCGATCGCCGCCAGCCCCGCCACGCCCGCGCCGACGATCAGCACCTTGGCCGGCGGCACCTTGCCCGCCGCCGTCACCTGCCCGGTGAAGAAGCGGCCAAAGTTGTTGCCGGCCTCGATCACGGCCCGATAGCCGGCGATGTTGGCCATCGACGACAGCGCGTCCATCTTCTGCGCCCGGCTGATCCGCGGCACCATGTCCATCGCCACGATGGTCAGGTTCTTCTTCGCCGCCGCTTCCAGCAACTCGGGGTTCTGCGCCGGCCAGAAGAAGCTGATCAGCGTCTGCCCGTCGCTCAAACTGGCCAGCTCTGCCGCGTCCGGCCCGCGCACCTTGACGATCACGTCCGCCGCCGCGATGACCGCCGCCGCATCCGGCAGCACCTCGACCCCCGCCGCCGCATAGGCTGCGTCCGAGAACCCGGCCTTCGCGCCCGCACCCGACTGGATGCAGGTCACATGCCCCAGCTTCGCCAGTTGCAGAGCCGAATCCGGCGTCATCGCCACCCGGTTCTCGCCCGGGAAAATCTCTGTCAAAGCGCCTATCTTCACCCTTGTCCCCCGATCTGGCCTGCGCGGTCACAAACTGACCCGACGCACATATCATTGCGCAACATTATTTCAAACCCCGCTTTTCCGCCCGAACCATCGCCCCGAACCATCGCCTTGTCCGGCTGGCCCAAAGGTCGAACTCTGGCCCGAAGGCTTCGGTCAGACGGGCCTCCTCGTCGCGGATGAAACGGGTCTGGATCAGCCAGACGAAGCTGGCGACCAGCGGCAGGGCCAGCCAGAGGATCGCCCCGCTCAGGATCACCGCGTCGGCCAGATAGATCGGGTTGCGCGACCAGGCGAACATCCCGCCCGTGACCAGGGCCGAGGGGGTCCGCCGCGGGATGACGGTCGTCCGCGACCGCACCATCTGCAGCGCCGCAGCACCCAGGACCAGCGCCCCAAGCCCGACAAGCCCCGGCCCCAAAACCACGCCCCAGGCACCGAAGACCGATGGCGAGACCAGCGACAGCACCCAGGCTGCGCCAATGTGCAGCACAAGCCAGCTGGGCGGAATGTCGATGTCGCGCAAGGTCAAAGGCACGGCCAGGCTCCTTTCCGTTTCGTCTAGACGCTGGGTCCCGCTGCCGCAAGGGCAGCTGTCGCCCTGTGCAGCTGAAACGCCGCATTCCGTCCACCGAGCCGCCGCAATAGCTTCAAGCTTGAAGTTTTTCGCACTGCACCGCATAACCGGACAAACCCGGAGGGACCCGTTCATGCCCATCGACTTTGCCGCCACCAAGGCCCTGTTCCACCTGCCCCAGGGCATTGTCTACCTGGATGGAAACTCGCTTGGCCCGATGGTCAGGACCGCGCCCGCCCGGATGCAGCAGGCGATGCAGGACGAATGGGCCGAGCTGCTGATCCGCGGCTGGAACAAGGCCGGCTGGATGGCGCAACCCTCTGTCATCGGCGACCGGATCGGCAAGCTGATCGGGGCCGCGCCCGGAACGGTGGTCCTGGGCGACACCCTGTCGATCAAGGTGTACCAGGCCCTCGCCTCGGCGCTGGAACTGAACCCCAGGCGCCGGGTCATCCTGTCCGACACCGGCAACTTCCCCTCGGACCTTTACATGGCCGAGGGCCTCTGCCGCACGCTGGGCGGTCAGTACCGCCTGAAGACCGTCGCCCCCGAAGAGGTGATGGCCGCCATCGACGACACCGTCGCCGTGACGATGCTCACCGAGGTCGACTACCGCACCGGCCGCCGCCACCACATGGCCGAAATCACCAGGCGCGCGCATGAGTTGGGGGCGCTCACCATCTGGGATCTTGCCCACAGCGCGGGCGCGATCCCGGTGGATCTGACCGCTGCAAAGGCCGACTTTGCGGTCGGCTGCACCTACAAGTACCTGAACTCCGGCCCCGGCGGCCCGGCCTTCATCTATCTGGCCCCGGCCCATGCCGACACCGCGCGCCCTGCCCTTTCCGGCTGGCTGGGCCACGAGTCCCCCTTTGCCTTCGATCTGTCCTACCGGCCCGGCGCCGGGATCGAGAGGATGCGCGTCGGCACGCCCCCCGTGCTGCAGATCGCAGCGCTGGACGCCGCGATGGCGGTCTGGGACGGCGTCGACCTGGCCGAGGTGCATGCCCAGTCACTGCGGCTGCAGGACCAGTTCATCAAGGGCGTCGAGACCCGCGCCCCCATGCTGCAGCTGGCCACCCCCCGCTCGCACCTGATGCGCGGCAGCCAGGTCAGCTTTCGCCACCCCGAAGGATATGCCATCATGCAGGCGCTGATCGCCGAGGGCGTGATCGGCGATTTCCGTGCCCCCGACATCCTGCGTTTCGGCTTCACGCCCTTGTACATCGACGAAGACGACGTCGCCCGCGCAGTCTCGGTGCTGACCAGGATCATGGACTACGGAACCTGGGACAAGCCCGAGTTCAAGCAACGCGCCCGAGTCACCTGACCGATCGGAGGGATCCATGCCGCGCCTTACGCTTCTTCTGCTGGCCCTGCTGGCAGGCACCGCCCAGGCCGAGCCGATCTCGCTTCAACGGGGGGTGAACACGACCCTCTGGCTGGAATGGCCCAGCATTGGCGACATGCTGGCCAATCCGTCCCATCTTGAGACCTTCCCAGACGTCCGCCGTGACGTGACTCCCGCGATGTACGCAAGCCTGCTGGCCCAGGGCTTCGATTTCGTGCGGATGCCGGTCGACCCCGGCCCGCTTGTCGCCTTCGGACCGGGCGAACGGCAGGACCAGCTTCTGCAGGGCATCCGGATCGCAGCCGCGACCGCCGTGGCTGCCGGCCTCAAGGTGGTTGTCGATCTGCACCCGATCCCGCGTGGCGGTGACATCGGCGGGGTGGAAAGCATCATCGGCGACAAGTGGCCCGACTACGTCACCCTCGTCGGTCGCGTTGCCGAAGTCCTGAACGGCTTTCCCGCCGACAAGGTCGCGCTGGAGCTTCTGAACGAACCTCCCTTCGACTGCGACGCGGTCTATGGCGGCGCCCCCGCCCGCTGGCCCGCCATGCAGGCTGCGGCCCATGCCGCCGCCCGCGCCGCGGCCCCCGACATGACCATCGTCCTGACCGGCGCCTGCTGGAGCCAGGCCAACGCGCTGGCCGCGCTCGACCCGGCGCTGATCCCGGACGACAATGTGCTGTGGACCTTCCACAGCTACGAGCCGTTCCTTTTCACCCATCAGGGCGCGGGCTGGACCGGACCGCCGGCGAAACACATCTGGAACCTGCCCTATCCGCCCTCGGCCGTCACCGACGAGATTGCGGCCGAAGTCACCGCCGCCGCCATCCAGCACATGATCGCCGAAACCGGCGAGGCCGATGTCGCGGCGATCGAGCAAGCCATCGCCGACTACCGTCAGCTGCCCGAAACCGCCGTCACCTACGACGTGACCCGCGCAGCCGAATGGGCCGACCAGCACGGCATCCCCCGGTCACGGATCTTCCTGGGCGAGTTCGGGGCCCTGCACACCGCCGGCGACCGCAGACTGCCTCGCGAATGGTTTCACGCTTTCCTGGCCGACAAGCGCCAGGCCGCAGAAGACGTCGGGATGAGCTGGGCCGTCCTTGGCTATGTCGGCGGCATGGGCATCGCGCCCGATGACGACCCCGAACGCCGCCTTGCCCCCGAAACCTGCGCGGCGCTGGGTTTACCATGCGCGCCGTAGCGCTGCCTCCCCTTTGCCGTCCCGCGGCCTGGGTCGCCCAGTGGCGACGCATGGGCAATCTGTCGATCCTGAACCGGACGGCCCGTCTCTCCCGCTGAAAACCCCTTTCACATCGGAGACACGCGAATGACCACCTGCCCCTTCAACCCAGCCGAGGATGGCGCCCAGATGGCCTTTGACGGCCGCATGTCCTATGGCGACTACCTGCACATCGACCGCATCCTTGGCGCGCAGACCCCGCTTTCGGACGCGCATGACGAGATGCTGTTCATCATCCAGCACCAGACGTCGGAACTCTGGATGCGGCTCGCCCTGCACGAGATCGACGCCGCCCGCCGCATGATTGCCGCCGACCGCGCGCAAGAGGCGTTCAAGATGCTGGCCCGCATCTCGCGGATCTTCGAACAGCTGAACTCGGCCTGGGACGTGCTGCGCACCATGACGCCAGCGGACTACACCACCTTCCGCGAAAGGCTGGGCCAGTCCTCGGGCTTCCAGTCCTGGCAGTACCGGCTGATCGAATACGCCGTCGGCAACCGCAACCTTGCGATGCTGAAGCCCCACGCGCACCGCCCCGACCTGATGGCGAAGCTTGAGGCCGAACTGGCCCGCCCCACCCTGTACGACGAGGCGCTGCGCCACCTTGCCCGCCAGGGCCTGCCCGTCCCGCAGGACGTCCTGACCCGCGACCTTCGGCAAACCTGGACCCCGCACCCCGGCGTGCAGGCCCTGTGGGAGATCGTCTACCGCGACCCGACCGCCCATTGGCAGGCCTATGATCTGGCCGAGAAGCTGGTCGATTTCGAGGATTACTTCCGCCGCTGGCGCTTCAACCACCTGACCACCGTGGCCCGCGTCATCGGCATCAAGCGCGGCACCGGGGGCACATCGGGCGTCTCGTACCTGCGCCGGATGCTGGACGTCGAGCTTTTCCCGGAACTCTGGGCCCTGCGCACCACGCTTTGACCGGAACGCCCGCGCGCCGGACCCTGCGGCACGCGGGCAACTGTGCCTTGTAAATCAACCATTTTCACGGTCCTGTGATCCCATTCAAATCCGCGCGCGGTTTGACCTGCAAGTGACGCTCGGTTAGCGTGCCGGGGAACGGACCTGCGACATTGTGCCGGTGGGTCGATCAAGTGTGGATGCTTTCATGCTGCAGACGTCCCGTCGCCTTTTCCGACTGACCCCGGCGCTTCTGGCCGTGGCCCTGCTTGCCGCCTGCGTCGATCCTGCCGCCGGACCCACGGCATCGACCCAGCCAATGCCCAAGGCGGGCGAGAACGTCTATGTCGCCACGATGGACGCCGGAATCCAGATTCCCGCGCTGCCGGTCGAGAAGATCCCCGAAACCCACCGCCGCCAGGTCGTCGCCTACGAGACCGATCAGCCCGTCGGCACGATCATCATCAACCCCAAGACGCGGCTGCTGTATTACGTCGTCGGCAGGAACAAGGCGATCCGCTACGGCATATCCGTCGGCCGCGCCGGGTTCGAATGGTCGGGCGAGGCGATTGTCTCCGACAAGCGGGCCTGGCCGACCTGGACTCCGCCGAAAGAGATGATCGCCCGCGACCCCAAGCTGGCCAAGTGGGAAAATGGCCAGCCCGGCGGTCCGACCAATCCGCTTGGGGCCCGCGCGATCTATCTGACCTCGGGCGGCAAGGACTATGGCTACCGCATCCACGGGACGCCGGAATGGCAATCCATCGGCCGCAATGCCTCGTCCGGCTGTATCCGGATGATCAACCAGGACGTGATGGACCTTTACAGCCGTCTGACAGGGGGCGAGAAGGTCATCGTCCTGACCGCCGCGGGCGAAATGCCGAAGGGTCTTTTTATCCCCAAGCCTCCCGCGCCGAAGGTGGCGGCAAAGCCCAAAGCCGCTGCTCCGGTCGTGGTGCCTGCGGGCGCCGTTCCGGCCCTGAAGGTGCTGCCGACGCCGTCGATCGCCACCGGCACGCCTGTCGCGGCGCCCGCAGTCGCACCCGCCGCGGCCCCAGCCGCCGCCACCGCACCGGCTGCCACGGAGGCGGCCTGCACCGTTGCGCTGGTCAACGGCGCCTGCCCGCCGGGGAACTGAACCGCGACCGGAAACACAAAGGGGGCGCCCACCGGCGCCCCCTTCGTCATTTCAGGCCCTTCACTTCAGCCAGCGGTCGTAATCGCTGACCAGAAGATGCCAGGGCGCCTCGTCCTCTTCGATGTCGGCGAAGCGCCCGATCGGCTCGCGGAAGATGTTGTCGGTCAGATCGTCGTTCACTGTCGAGACCTCGCCGATCAGCACATCGCCGCCCTCGCCCCAGAAGGCGTGCCAGTCGCCCGGCATCAGCGTCACGCTTTCACCGGGCGCGAGCCTGAGCTTCGTCCCCGGCCCGTAAGGCGTGTCGATCCCGTCGCAGCGCACCATCCCGCCCTTGTCCCAGGCGAAGTTGCCGGTGTCGTCGCTGCCGTACAGCTCGATCACCAGCGTCGCCCCGCCGCGGTTGATGATGTCCTCGGCCTTGATGACATGGGTGTGCATCGGCGAAAGCTGGTCCTGGCGGCTGATCAGCAGCTTTTCCGCATAGCACATGCCGCCGCCGCGCTGCAGGTCGGCCAGACGCCCGTTGCGCAAGGTGAACAGGAACAGCCCCATCTCGTCGAACCGGCCCTGGCCGTAGTCGGTGATGTCCCAGCCGCAGCGCGCATCGATGATGGCACTGACATCCTTGCGCGCCTTGAACTGGTCGGGGGACCAGTTGGCAAAGGGCGGCAGCACGAAACCGTAGTGCCGGATCATGTCGTCCGCCGCGCGCATGATCTCGTTGATGCGTGACCGTTTCATGCTGTCTCCTCCCGGTTTTCGGGCACTATAACGATTGCGGAAGCGGCCACAAACGCTTGTCTACCGCTTGCCGAAGATCGAGCCCAGGATGCCCCGCACCAGGGCCTGCCCCGACCTGGTCCCCAGCTGCCGGGCGAAACTCTTGGCAAAGGCGGTGCCGATGGAATCCGACCGGCCCGAGGTGGCGGTCCGCTTCGGCTTGTCCGCGCCGTAGCCGTCCGCATCATAGCGCCGCGCCCGCTCGAACTCGCGCGTCTCGGCCGCCTCGGTCTCGGCTTCGGCCGCCGCGCGTTGCGCCGCTTCGGCCCTGGCGCGAAGCCTCTCGAAGGCGCTGTCGCGGTCCAGCACCTGCTCGTATTTCCCCCGCACCGGAGACCCCGCGATCACCGCCGCCCGCGTCGCCTCGTCCAGCGGGCCAAGCTGGCTGGACGGAGGCCGCACCAGCGTCCGCTCTGCGATCCCCGGTATCCCCTTCGCCTCCAGCATCGACGTCACCGCCTCGCCAGTGCCGACGTCACGGATCGCCTCGTCGATCTTGAAACGCGGGTTCGGCCGGTAGGTCTCGGCCGCCTTGGCCAGGTCCTTCTGGTCCTTGGCCGTGAAGGCCCGCAGCGCGTGCTGCACCCGGTTGCCCAACTGGCCCAGAATGTCGTCCGGCACGTCCGCCGGGTTCTGGGTGATGAAATAGACCCCCACCCCCTTGGACCGGATCAGCCGCGCCACCTGCTCGACTTTCGAGACCAGCGCCTTCGGGGCGTCGTCGAACAAGAGATGCGCCTCGTCGAAGAAGAAGACCAGCTTCGGCTTGTCCGGGTCGCCGACCTCGGGCAGCATCTCGAACAGCTCGGACAGAAGCCACAACAGGAACGTCGCATAAAGCCGCGGCGCGTTCATCAGCCGGTCCGCCGCCAGGATGCTGATCCGCCCGGCTCCGCTTGCGTCCACCGTCATCAGGTCGCCCAGGTCCAGCGCCGGCTCGCCGAACAGGTTGCCGCCGCCCTGATTCTCCAGCACCAGAAGCCGCCGCTGGATCGCGCCCACCGATTCCTTCGACACCAGCCCGTAGCGCGCCGAGATCGCCTCGGCATTCTCGGCCACGAAGGTCAGCAGCGCCTGCAGGTCCTTCAGGTCGAGAAGCGGCAGTTCCTCCTCATCCGACAGCCGGAAGGCGACGTTCAGCACGCCCTCCTGCGGCTCGGACAGTTCCAGCAGGCGCGACAGCAGCAGTGGTCCCATCTCGGCCACCGTCGCCCGCACCGGATGGCCCTTCTCGCCGAAGAGGTCCCAGAAGATCACCGGGAAGGCCCGGTACTGCAGATCGAAGCCGATCTGCGCCGACCGCTTGGCGAAGACGTCATGCAGCTTGTGACCCGCCGACCCCGAGGCCGCGATCCCCGCAAGGTCGCCCTTCACATCCGCCATGAAGACCGGCACCCCGGCGGCCGAAAAGCCCTCGGCCAGGATCTGCAACGTCACGGTCTTGCCGGTCCCGGTGGCCCCGGCGATCAAGCCGTGGCGGTTGCCGTATTTCAGCAAAAGCCGCTGCGGGGTGCCGTAGCCCTCGCCGCCGCCGCCTAAGAAAATGCTGTCCGCTGCCGTTGCCTGTTCCGTCACGTCCGCCCCTCACAACCCCTGGTTGAACCATGCCGGAGATACGCTCCACACCACCGACGCAACCAAACATACAGTGTTAACTCCAATCTGCCAGACTCAAGCAGTCAGACCCGGCCATCGGTCGGGGCTGGCGGTGACTTCCTCCCTGTCGACTGGCCGCGCCCTTGAAAAGGCGCGGTTTTTTTCTGTCACGTTCCGCAAAAGAACCCGTTGACGAGTTCCACTTTCCGCCCTAGCGTCTGCCCCCATGAAGTCGGCCAGTCCGACAGGGAGCAAAAAGCAAGATGCAAAAGGGGCCGGACTTCCGGCCCTTTTTCAATTCTTGCGATGCGACGGGCAGAAGCGCGCCCAGAACCGTGCCCCGAAACGTGCCGGGCACGCTTTTCTCACCTGACTTGGGCCAGACCCCATGCTAGAGACCGGGCCAACAATCGACCGACCAAAGGACATGTCGACTATGGCAAAGACCACGAGCACCGCGCTGGCCCTGATCCTGGCCCTGGCCGCCACACCGCTGATGGCGCAGACCGAGCCGGCCCCGGCGGCGGAAGAAGCCGCCCCTGCCGAAGGCGTCGCGGCCGATGGTGCCGCCGCGGGGGATCTGGCAATGGGTCAGGAGGTCGGGGCCGCCGACGGTCCGGGCACCACCTACACCGCCGCGACCTTCGAAGCCTGGGAGCAGAAATGCGTCCGCACCGAAAGCGGCGTCGACCCCTGCCAGCTTTACCTTCTGCTGAAGGATCAGGAGGGCAACTCGGTCGCCGAGTTCACCATGTTCAACCTGCCCGCGGGTTCGGAAGGCCCTGCCGTCGCCGGCGCGACCTTCATCGCCCCCCTGGAAACCCTGCTCACCGCCGGGATGACGCTGCAGATCGACGCGGCCCCCGGCAAGCTTTACCCCTTCACCTTCTGCGCCCAGATCGGCTGCGTCGCCCGGATCGGCTTTACCGCCGAAGAGATCGCGGCGATGAAGGCCGGCGCCGCTGCCAAGATCACCATCGTTCCCTTCGTCGCCCCCGACGAGAAGGTCGAACTGACCCTCTCGCTGAAGGGTTTCACGGCGGGCTACGAGGCGGTCACCGCGGCCAACGAAGCGGCTGATGCCGCAGCCAGGGCCGCGGCTCCGGCCGAAGCAGCCCCGGCCGAAGGCGCGGCAAACGAGTGATCCGACGACTGCCTTGCTTGCGGGCCGGTCGCGGGACCGGCCCTCTTGCAGTCAGCCGCGCCTGAACGCCAGGACCGCGTTCAAGCCTCCGAAGGCAAAGGCGTTCGACAAGGCCGCCGCAACCCTGGCCTGGCGTGCGACCATCGGCACCACGTCCAGCGCGCAGTCCGGGTCCGGTTCCAGAAACCCGATCGTGGGGGGCAGCACGCCTTCCGTCAAGGCCAGGACACAGGCGATCGCCTCCAGCGCCCCGGTCGCACCGATGGCGTGACCGTGCATCGCCTTGGTCGAGGACACCGGAGGCACTGTCCCACCGAACACCGCGCGGATCGCCGCCGCCTCGGCCCGGTCATTGGCCAGCGTCCCGGTGCCATGCGCGTTGATATAGCCGACCTCGTCGGGAGCCATCCCCGCATCCGCAAGCGCCACCTGCATCGCCCGGGCCGCGCCCTCGGCGCTTGGGGTCACGATGTCCCCGGCATCCGCCGTCATTCCAAAGCCCGCGACCTCGGCCAGGACCCGTGCGCCCCGCGCCCGCGCGTGGTCCTCGGCCTCGAAGACCAGGACGCCGGCGCCGTCGCCGATCACCATGCCCTTGCGGCCCAGGCTGAACGGCCGGCAGGCGTCGGGCGCCAGCACCCGCAGCCCCTCCCAGGCCTTCACGCCGCCAAAGCACAGCATCGCCTCGGCGCCGCCGGTCAGCATCACCTCTGCTGCCCCCGCCCGGATCTGTTGCAGCGCCAGCCCCATCGCGTGATTGGCGCTGGCACAGGCCGAGGCGACCGCCAGCACCGGCCCGGTCAGCCCATGTCGGATCGACAGGTGCGACGCCGGGGCATTGTGCATCAGCCGCGGCACGACCAGGGGCGAGACCCGGTTCCTGCCGTCGGCAAAGACCGCGCGGTAGCTGTCCTCCCAGGTCTGGATGCCGCCCGCTGCCGTCCCCAGGATCACCCCGCCACGGGACCCCAGATCGCCGGGCAGACCGGCCATCGCCACTGCCTCTGCCCCCGCGACCAGCGCATATTGCGTCACCCGGTCGTAAAGCGGCAGGTCGCCAGCTGCAAAGCGGTCCGCAGCGTGCCAGTCGCGGACCTCGGCGCCGATGCGGATCGTCAGGCGGTCGGCGTCGCGAAATCCCAGCGGAGCGATCCCGCAGCGCCCGTCGCGCAAGGCCCGGAAGGTCCCCGGAGCGTCAGGGGCCAGCGCGTTCACCGTGCCGATGCCGGTGATGACGACGCGCCTCATGCCGCCCGCTGGGCGATCAGGCGCTCGACGCCCATGACGATCCGGGGGACGCTGGAAAAGTCGAAATCGGGCTGATCGGGCTGGTTCGCGTTGAACGGGATCGAGATGTCGAAACGCTCTTCCAGCGCGAAGATCGCCTCGACCTTGCCAAGACTGTCCAGCCCCAGATCGTCGATCACTGCCTCTGGCGCAATCTCCTCGGGCTGCAGCAAAAGCTGCTGCGCCAGGATTTCGATCACCGCCGCCTCGATCCTGGCCCGCTCCACCTATTCGTCCTCCGGCCTTGCCTGGTCCCTTTCAAGCGCAGCCACCCGGGCGGCCAGCCTGGGCAGCCGGCGCAGCGCCTTCTGGATCTCGACATGCGTCTCCATCTTCACCGCCGGATAGCCCAGCAGCACCCGGCCCGCCGGGGCGTTGGTAAAGATCTTCGTGGCCCCGCCCGCGATCACGTCGTTGCCGACGAAGATGTTGTCGTTGACCCCGCATTGCCCCGCCAGCACCACCCGGTCGCCGATCCGGGCCGAGCCTGCAATCCCGACCTGCCCGCACAGCAGGCAATCCCGCCCGACCTGCACGTTGTGGCCGATGTGGACCAGGTTATCCAGCTTGGTGCCCGACCCGATCAGCGTATCCCGGATCGTGCCGCGGTCGATGCAGACGTTGGCGCCGATTTCCACGTCATCGCCGATGGTTACGGCACCTAGCGAATGGATCCTGGTCCAGGTCTGGTCCCGGATTTCGGCGCGGGAGCCCAGCGTCTCGCGGATTTCCTCGACCCCCGACCGTTCCGGCGTGACAAAGGAAAACCCGTCCGCCCCGATCACCGCGCCCGGCTGGCAGATCAAGCGGTCGCCGATGGTGACCCGCGCCCCGATCCGCGCGCCTTGCAGGATCAGGGCTTCGGCGCCGATCCGGGCACCGTCCGCGATCGACACATGCGACGCAATCCGCGCGCCCGGCCCGATCACGACCCTGGCCCCGATGACCACGAACGGACCTATGGCCGCCCCGGCCCCGATCCGGGCCGTGGGGTCCACCACCGCCATCGGATGCACCCCGGCGGCAATCGCCGGCCCCGGGTCCATCAGCCGCGTCAACCCCGCCATCGCCAGCCGCCCGCGCGGCGCGAAGATCGCGGCCTTCAGCCCCATCCCGCGCCAGTCCGCCCCGGGCCAGACAATCGCGGCCTGCGCCTGTCCCCTGGCAATCCCGTCCGCATACCGCGGGTCCATCGCCAGGGCCAGCTGGTCCGGCCCCGCCGCCTGCGGCTCGGACGCGCCTGCGACTTCGAGGTCAAGGTCTCCCTCGGCCTCGGCCCCCAATGCGCGCGCGATATCCCCGATCCTGTGGGCCATGACGTCCTCGGCTGTCCAGGCCCCAGACTTAACCCTGAACGCCCGCCAGTTCCACCCCGGCCTCGGCCAGGGCGCCCCACAGCACCGCATCCCGCCCATAGACGTCACGGCGATAGGTGATGCGGCCCTTTGCATCGGGATAGGCGGTGAAATAGACCAGATGCACCGGCAGATGCTCTTTCAGCCTCACCGTGGTTTCCTTGCCCGTCACCAGGGCGGCGTCGAACTCGGCCTCGGCATTGTCGGTCTGCCAGCTCAGCAGCTCATGCGCCAGCGCAAAGGGGTCCGCGACGCGGATGCAGCCGTGGCTGTAGGCCCGAACCTCGTTGTCGAACAAGGACTTGGACGGAGTGTCATGCAGATAGATGTTGTGCACGTTCGGGAACATGAACTTCACCTTCCCCAGCGCGTTGCCGTCGGATGGCGGCTGGCGCATGCCGTAGGGGAAGGAGCGGGCGCTGTAGGCCGCAAAGTTGACCGAGCCGCGCGGCACCACCCGCCCCCGTCCGTCGATCACCTGGATATGGCTGACCGCGTTCGGGTTGCGCTGCAGCAGCGGCAGGTATTCCTTGATGATGATCGACCGCGGCACCCCCCACGACGGGTTGATCACCATATGGTCCATCTCGTCCGAGAATTCCGGGCTGCGCTGGTCGGGGACGTTCTTGCCGATCACCACCCTTGTCTCGAAGACGGTCTTGCCATCCTCGATGATCCGGGCGCGGAAGTCGGGCAGATTGACCCAGATTTGCTTGACCTCGCGGTCGAAATCCAACCAGCGCTCACGCTCCATCGCGACGATCACCGATTTCAGCCGGCCTTCGGGGCCGATGTTGATCTCGGCGACCGTGCCTTCACCTGCAACCCCATCCGCGATCAGCCCGTGGTTCAGCTGAAACGCCGTCACCGCCGCCTGCAGCGCCCGGTCATAGCTCGCCACCGCGGTGGGAGAGAGATAGCCCATCCGCACCAGCCGGTCCCGCAGCGCGATGACAGCCGGCCCCGTGTCGCCGGGCGCCAGGCTGGCCGCCGGCACCACAGCCCCCCAGCCGCCTGCCGCGATCTGCGCCTCAAGCCCCAGCTTCGCCTTCATCAACTGCATGTACTGCCGAGAGTCCGGCAGCAGCCCGTCCAGCACCGCCTTGGGGTCGCCAGTCGCGATGCGCGCGAGCAAGACCTCGGGTTCGGTCCGAGTGATCTCGCGCACGATGCCGGCGTCGATCTTCTGCGGCTCCAGCGCACCGGCGCCAAGGTCCTGGGCCCAGGCCAGATAGGCCCGCGTCATCTCGACCTCGACCCGGCCGCGGTCGCCCTCGGTCCTGGCCGTCTGCAGCGCCGCTGTCAGCGCCCGCGCATCATAGCGCGGCACCGGCAAGCCGTGATCCTTCGCTGTCGCGATCGCCGCCAGCAGGGCAGCCCGGCGCTCCGCATCCTCGGGCCCGGTCCACAGCGTCTCAAAGGCCGTCGTGCGATACCACTCGGCAATCGCCGCATCCGAGGCGGCGGTGGCGGCGAGGGACTGGGTGAAGGCCGTGGCCTCGGACCGGGCCGCAGTGCCCATGACCGGGGCCAGAACCAAGGACAGCGTCACAAGCAGCGACAGGCGCGACAGCCTGTGCGGAACTGGAAAATGCATTCGGCCCTCTATTCCAACGACTTGAGTTCTTATTGGCATCTTTTCGCCGATCTGCAAACCCTGTCCAATCACAAACCCGAAGGCGCGCCTGCGCGGCCCCACTGTGTCAGTCTTGGCAACAGTCCTGCCGCGCAGCGATGCAACCGCACAACAGTCGGCAATTTTCGGTGGCGTTCAGCAAAAATTTGCCGATTGCGGTTGTGCTGTCCCGGACGCAGCCAATCGGTGCTTGGGCTTCGATTCTACTTGTGCAATAACAACGCTGCACTTGGGGAAGAAGTTGCAAGAACAGCTGCGAAACGGCAGTCGAAGACAGCACGGGGACAGACGTTAGAATGACGGACAACAAGCTTATCGGCGTCTCTCGGCGCGGCCTTCTTGGTGCTTTCGTGGCGACGACCCTGGTGGCGGCCCCGACCTACACCAACGCGTTCGGGATCCTCAGGGGCGCAGGCGACATCCGCCGCATCCGCATGTATTCGGGCCGCACCGGCGAAAGCATGGACACGATCTACTGGATCGAAGGCGAATACATCCCGGAAGTCATGAAGGAAATCAACCACTTCATGCGCGACTGGCGGTCGGACGACAGCGCCAGCATGGATATGCGCACGATCGACATCATGGCCGCCGCGCACCGCCTGATGGATGTGTCCGAACCCTACATGCTGCTTTCGGGCTACCGCTCCGCCAGAACCAACGCCATGCTCCGGTCCCGGTCGGGCGGCGTTGCAAGGAACTCGCTGCACATGAAGGGTCAGGCGGCTGACCTGCGGCTGCAATCGCGGTCGGTCGGGCAGATGGCCAGGGCGGCTGCGGCCTGCGCCTCGGGCGGCGTCGGCAAGTATTCGCGCTCGAACTTCGTGCACATGGATTGCGGCCCGGTCCGCACCTGGGGCGGCTGACCCGCCTGACCCCGCTGACAAAGGGCGCCTTCGGGCGCCTTTTTCGTTTGCCGTTCAGGCCGCTGCCGTCCGCCGTGTCACGCCAGGCCGAGATCGGTGGCCGTCACCCCAGAGGACCCGCCTCGGGATCGCCCTGGCCTTCCCCGCCCTCGACCTGACGGCCACGGAACCCCATCGCCACCACGAACTTCTCGGAACTGTCGGCCCGGCTGGCCGGCGGCTTCACATTCGCCACCTTCTTGAAGTTCTTCTTGAGCAGGGTCTGCATCTGCTGCTCGGCCCCGCCCGCCAGCACCTTGGCGACAAAGGTCCCGTCATCCTCCAGCACGTCGAAGGCGAAGGCCAGCGCCGCCTCGACCAGGGCCACGATGCGCAAATGGTCGGTCGCCTTGTGCCCGCTGGCTGCCGCCGCCATGTCCGACATCACCACATCGGCGCGACCGCCCAGCCAGCCCTTCACCTTTTCGTCCGCATCATCGGCCAGAAAGTCCAACTGGTGGATTTCCGCGCCCGAGATCGCTTCGACCTCTTGCAGGTCGATGCCCAGCACCGAGCCGACGGGCTTCTTCGGGTTCTGTCCCAGCGCGTTGACCCGCAACGCCGCCACCTGGCACCAGCCCCCCGGAGCGCAGCCCAGGTCGACGACCCGCGCCCCCGGCTTCAGGAACCCGTACTTGTCGTCCAGCTCCAGGATCTTGTAGGCCGCCCGGCCCCGATAACCCTCTTTCCGGGCGCGGATCACGTAAGGATCGTTCAGCTGCCGCTCCAGCCAAAGCGTCGACGACAGCTTGCGCCCCTTGGCGGTCTTGACCCGCACCCGCAGCTCGCGCTGGCCGCGTCCCGAATTGGGCTTTTCCGTCATGTGTAAGGTCCGTCCGAAAGCACGCCGTCCGCGCTCATCTGCGCATAGAGAAGCCCCTCCCTAAGGCCCCTGTCGGCCACCGACAAGCGGTCCGTGGGCCAGATGCGCATCAAGGCCTGCAGGATCGCCGCCCCGGACATGATCAGCGCGTGCCGGTCGCGGCCGATCCGCGGGTCAGTCCGCCGCCCCTCTGGCCCCAGCGCCAGGTATTCGCGGATCACCAGGTCGATCTGGTCGCTGGTCATCTGCAACCCGTCCACCTTGGTCCGGTCATAGCGTTTCAGGTTCAGGAACGACGCCGCCACCGTCGTCACCGTGCCCGAGGTGCCGATGATCTGAAAGCCTTCGCGCGGGTTCTCGGCGTTGTAGGGGCTGAAGCTGGCCAGGTTCTCCTCGAAGAACCAGCTCATCAGCGCAAAGCGCGCCGCATCGTCGTCGACGTCGATGAACTGGTCCTTCAGCGTCGCCACCCCCAGAGGCACCGAAATCCAGTCCACCACCCGCGCCACCGCGCCCTCGCCCTGGGCGTTGAAGCCCATGTGCAGCCGCATGATCGCCTTTGGCCGGTCCTGCGGCGCAACCGCGCTCAGGTCGATCCACACCAGCTCGGTCGAGCCGCCGCCGATGTCGACCACCAGCAACTGCTCGGTCGAGGTATTGACCAAGGGCGCGCAAGAGATCACCGCCAGCCGCGCCTCCTCCTCGGGGGCGATGATCTCCAGCGCCAGACCGGTTTCGCGGCGCACCTGGCGGATGAACTCCTTGGCATTCCGCGCCCGTCGGCAGGCCTCGGTCGCGACCAGGCGCATCCGGGCGACGCCATGTTTCTCGATCTTCTTCTCGCAGATCCGCAGCGCCTGGATCGTGCGGCCCATCGAGGCGCGCGACAACCGGCCCGAGGCTTCCAGCCCCACGCCCAGCTGCACCGATTTCGAAAAGCTGTCGATGATCGAAAACTGACTGCCCAGGGGCTGGGCAATCAGCATCCGGCAACTGTTCGTTCCCAGGTCCAGCGCCGCATACAGCGGTTCCGACCCCAGGTCTTGCAGGGCTGACGGGTCATCCACGCGGGAGACCGCCACCGGGGTCTCGACCTGCGTGTCTGTCGCGTCCGCCCTACGGGGACGCTCGGGCGTCATGACCGCCCTCCATCTGTGGTTGCCGTGAAAGGTAGACGGGTTTTTCCGCCCTGACAAGCGTGGCCGCCCCGGATGCGGGCTGTTGCCGTCCGGGTGGCCAGGCGAGCTTGTCCTGCGGTCATGAACCGGGCTCATCCTTGCCTTGAGAACTTCTCAAGCCGCCGCCGCTGGCCTCCCTGTGCCGGCTCCGGTAGTCTGCCGCTGTCCTGGCGGGTCGGGGCTGTCGCTCCTTTGCGTCGCCATGTCGAAAACCGACACCGGCTGTCAGAGAGCGACGTCTATCAACGGGTCAACAGGCACACAGGGAATCACCGCATCATGGCCGAAGTCACCATCGTCTACTGGCGCGACATCCCGGCCCAGGTCATCGTCGGAAAGGGCCGCAAAGGCTCCAAGGTCCAGCTGACCGAGCGGTTCGAACAGGCCATCGACCGCTGCGCCATGAAGATCGGCGCCAAGGACGCGGATGCCTATCTTGCCGAATGGCGCAAGATCGTCGTCGCCGATCTGGAGGGCGAGCCGGACAGCGTCGCGGCCGACTATGCCGCGAAGCTGGAGGCCGAGTTCGACACGGCCCGCCTGAAATCGCTGATCGACGCCGAAGGCTGGGCCAAGGCCTGAAGCCATCATGACCCTGCCCCCGCCTTCCACTCTCAAGGAGACTGTCATGGCCCTGTTCAATTTCCGCCGCAAGGAAGAGGCCGCCTCCACCACCGGGTCGCTGGAACCCTTCCTCAAGGGCTACTCGATCGAGGTGATGCCCCGCACCGCCGAAAAGGTGGAAAGCTTCCGCGACATCCTGCCCTCCGGAACCCGCGTCTACATCGCCCATATCGACGGCACGCCCATCGAGGACATGGTGGCGACCGCCAGGCGCATCGGGGCCGAAGGCTTCGACGTGATGCCGCACTTCCCCGCCCGGATCATCAAGGACCGGGCCATGCTGGCCGACTGGGTCGCGCGCTACAAGGATGTCGGCGTCCAGCAGGGCCTTCTGCTTGCAGGCGGCGTGGCGCAGCCCGTGGGCGACTTCAGCACCTCCATGCAACTTCTTGAATCTGGTGCCTTTACCGGCTTCAATCGCCTGCATGTCGCCGGCCACCCGGAAGGCAACAAGGACATCGATCCCGATGGCTCGGACCGCATGGTCATGGAAGCCGCCCGCTGGAAATCCGCCTTCGCCGAACGCACCGATGCCCGGATGGCGATGGCGACGCAGTTCTGCTTCGAAGCCGAGCCGGTGATCGACTGGGTCAACCGCCTGGCTGCCGAGGGCATCAAGCTTCCGGTCCACATCGGCATCGCCGGGCCCGCCAAGCTGCAGACCCTGATCAAGTTCGCCATCGCCTGCGGTGTCGGCCCCAGCCTTCGGGTGCTGCAAAAGCGCGCGATGGACGTGACCAAGCTCTTGCTGCCCTACGAGCCGACCGAAATCCTCGAAGGTCTCGCGGCCCACAAGGCCGCGAATCCCGGCTTCGGGATCGAACAGGTCCACTTCTTCCCCCTTGGCGGCATCAAGACCAATGCCCAGTGGGTCACCGAAAACGGCGGCGCCTCGGGCGTTCCGGCCTCCGCCACCGCTTAAGAGAAAGCTTCAAGAATGACCCGTACTGTCATTGAATCCAAAACGAAAACCGTCATCATCGGCTTTGACGAGCCCTTCTGCGTGATCGGTGAACGCATCAACCCGACGGGGCGCAAGAAGCTGGCCGCCGAGCTTGAGGCCGGCAACTTCGACACCGTCATCAAGGACGCGCTGGAACAGGTCGCCTGCGGGGCCACGGTTCTGGACGTGAACTCGGGCGCGGTCTTCACCAACAAGATGGCGACCGACCCGCGCTATGCCGACAACAACTTCACCGAACCGCCGCTGATGAAGGCGCTGATCGAGATCATCCAGCAGACCGTCGACGTGCCCTTGTGCATCGACTCCTCGGTTCCCGGTGCGCTGGAATCGGGCCTGATGGCCTGCGAGGGCCGCCCGCTCCTGAACTCGGTCACCGGTGAGGAACACCGCCTGGAACTCGTCCTGCCGCTGGTCAAGAAATACAATGTCCCGGTCGTGGCGATCTCGAACGATGACACCGGCATCTCGGAAAACCCCGACGTCCGCTTTGCCGTGGCGAAGAAGATCGTCGAACGCGCCGCCGATTTCGGCATCCCGGCGCATGACATCGTGGTCGATCCGCTGGTCATGCCCGTGGGCGCGATGGGCAGCGCGGGTCAGCAGGTCTTCGCCCTTGTCCGCCGCCTGCGCGAGGAACTGGGCGTCAACACCACCTGTGGTGCGTCGAACATCAGCTTCGGCCTGCCCCACCGCCACGGCATCAACGCGGCCTTCCTGCCGATGGCGATTGGTGCCGGCATGACCAGCGCGATCATGAACCCGGTCCGCCAGCAGGAAATGGAGGCGATCCGCGCCGCGAACTTCCTGATGAACCACGACCCGAACGGCGGCGAGTGGATCCGCTTTGCCAAGGTGCTGGAAGCGGTCGAAGGTGGGATGACCTTCGCCGAAGCCTCTGCCGCCGCCAGCCAGGCCGCTGCGGGCCGTCGCGGCGGACGTCGCGGCCGGGCGTAGAACGGGGCGCAGAAACCGCCG
>Ga0208609_100048_pt1 | contig 66112 bp, 58 predicted proteins | sample SubbioR11_8A_Apr_FD_184813 | JGI IMG/M metagenome (GOLD analysis project Ga0208609, IMG submission 184813) | Serpentinite rock and fluid subsurface biosphere microbial communities from McLaughlin Reserve, California, USA - CR11_8A_Apr (SPAdes) | ecosystem: Environmental > Terrestrial > Deep...
GGGGCCTCTCGATGACCCGCGAGGCCCCGGATCAAGTCCGGGGCGGGGTCGCGGTGCAGGTTAATGCCACACTAGCAATATTCTGCAACCCCTTGCCAAACCTGCACTATCCCGTTCTGTCCACCCTGGACACGCCATGACCCGCGCGCGCCTTTTCCTCTTTGACACCACCCTGCGCGACGGCCAGCAGACGCAGGGTGTGCAGTTCTCGACCGCCGAAAAGCTGCAGATCGCAGCGGCCCTCGATGCCCTCGGGATCGACTACATCGAAGGCGGCTGGCCCGGCGCGAACCCGACCGACTCCGACTTCTTCGCCGCCCCTCCGGCCACGAAAGCCACCCTCACCGCCTTTGGCATGACCCGCCGCGTCGGTCGGTCGGCCGAGAATGACGACGTCCTCGCCGCCGTCCTGAACGCGAACACCCCCGCCGTCTGCCTGGTCGGCAAGACCCATGACTTTCACGTCACCACCGCCCTTGGCGTGACGCTGGACGAAAACCGCGAGGCCATCGCCGCCTCGATCCGCCACCTTGTCGCCAGGGGCCGCGAAGCGCTGTTCGATGCCGAGCATTTCTTCGACGGCTACCGCGCCAACCCCGGCTACGCCCTGTCCTGCCTGCATGCCGCCCTTGCGGCGGGGGCCCGTTGGATCGTCCTGTGCGACACCAACGGCGGCACGCTGCCCTCTGACGTCGGCCGCATCACCGCCGAGGTCATCGCGTCGGGCATCCCCGGCGACCGGCTTGGCATCCATTGCCATGACGATACCGGCAACGCGGTCGCCAACTCGCTGGCGGCGGTCGAGGCCGGGGCGCGGCAGATCCAGGGCACGCTGAACGGGCTGGGCGAACGCTGCGGCAACGCGAACCTGACGACGCTGATCCCGACGCTGCTGCTGAAGGAGCCCTACGCCAGTCGGCTGCAGACCGGCGTGACCCACCAGGCGCTGGCGGGGTTGCTCAAGACCTCGCGGATGCTGGATGACATCCTGAACCGGGTCCCCCTGCGTTCTGCGCCTTACGTCGGGGCCAGCGCCTTCGCCCACAAGTCGGGCCTGCATGCCAGTGCCATCCTGAAGAACCCCACGACCTACGAACACATCGACCCCGCCCTGGTCGGCAACGAGCGGGTGATCCCGATGTCGAACCAGGCGGGCCAGTCGAACCTGCGGGCGCGGCTGGCGGCGGCGGGGATCGCCATCGACCCCAAGGACCCGCGCCTGGGCCGGATCATCGAGGTGGTGAAGGACCGCGAGGACCAGGGCTATGCCTATGACGGCGCGCAGGCCAGCTTCGAGCTGGTCGCCCGCCGCGAGCTTGGGCTTTGCCCCGAGTTCTTCGAGGTCAAGCGCTACCGGGTCACGGTGGAACGGCGGAAGAACAAGTACGACCGGATGATCTCGCTTTCGGAAGCCGTGGTGGTGGTCAAGATCGGCGACCAGAAGATGATGTCGGTCAGTGACAGCATGGATGAGGCCGGGTCGGACCGCGGGCCGGTGAACGCGCTGGCAAAGGCTCTGGGCAAGGACCTGGGGCCGTACCAGGCCTGCATCGACGACATGAAGCTTGTCGATTTCAAGGTCCGCATCACCAATGGCGGGACCGAGGCCGTGACCCGCGTCATCATCGACAGCGAGGACGGGCAGGGCCGCCGCTGGTCGACCGTCGGGGTCAGCGCGAACATCGTGGATGCCAGTTTCGAGGCGCTGCTGGATGCGATCCAGTGGAAGCTGATCCGCGATTTCGGGGTGCCCCCGAAATCCCCGAAATGAGCGTCGCCGCCTGTGCCGAGCTGGTAAGCCGCGGCGACCCCGACCGGTTCCGCGCGGTGCTGGCCGCGCCGGCAGGCGCGCGGGCGCAGTTGCTGCCGCTTTATGCCTTCAACCTCGAGGTCGCCCGCGCCCCCTGGGTCACCCAGGAACCGCTGATCGCCGAGATGCGGCTGCAATGGTGGCGCGATGTGGTGGAGAACGCCGCCTCGGGTGCCGCGCGGGCGCATGAGGTGGCAGGGCCGCTGCATGACCTGATCCGCGACTTCGGGCTGCCTGTCGCGGTGCTGGACCGGCTGATCGCCGCGCGGCGCTGGGACATCCACCGCGAATCGCATGACGGGGCCGAGGGGCTTTCCGCCTATCTGGAGGATACCGGCGCGGGGCTGATGTGGCTGGCGGCGCGGGCGCTTGGCGCGCCAGAAGCGGCGGAAGCGGCGGTCCGGGCCTATGGCTGGGCCACGGCAGCGGCGATGTATGTCCGCGCGGTGCCAGAGCTTGAGGCGCGGGGGCGACAGCCCTTGCCAGAGCGGGTTGGCGCCCGGGACCTTGCCCGGAAGGGGCTGGAAAAGCTGGCCGAGGCGCGCCGGGCGCGGAAGGTGGTGCCGAAGGGGGTGGCCCCGGCGCTGCTTGCGGGCTGGCAGGCGGAAGGTCTTTTGCGTCAAGCGGTTGGCGGGCGATCTTCACCTGCTCTGCCCGAGGCGCAGAAGCGCTGGGGACTGCTGTGGCAGGCGCTCAGCGGGCGCTGGTAGACCGCGCTCCTCGTTCGCCTTCGTCTCCTCGTCGCGCCGGGCGGGCCAGCGATGAGCGCATGACATGCTACGAAGAGCGGTCGGTCAGGCCCGCCGGGTTTCCTGCGGCCGCAGCCAGAGCCAGATCAACGCGCCGCCGGCCAGGATCAGGAACGGCAGCATCGCCAGGTTGACCATCTGCCAGCCCGCCTGCACCGAGCCGCCCGAGCAGTTCATCAGCCCGCCCGACGAGACGCTGGCCACGGTCACGCCACCGAAGACCACAAGGTCGTTCAGGCCCTGCAGGCGGCCGCGCTCTTCGGGGCGATGCGCGCTGGTCAGCATCGTGGTCGCTCCGATGAAGCCGAAGTTCCAGCCAATGCCGAGGAGGATGAGCGCGATGAAGAAATTCTCCAGCTGCACGCCGGCCATCGCCACGGCCCCTGACGCCGCAAGGATGGTCAGGCCCAGGGCGATGATCCGCTCGGTCCCGAAGCGCGCGATCAGGTGGCCGGTGAAGAACGAGGGCGCATACATGGCAAGGACGTGGGCGGTCACGACGTCGGCGGCATCGCCCGTGCCGAAGCCGCAGCCCACGACCGCCATTGGCGAGGAGGTCATCACCAGGTTCATCAGCGCATAAGTGACGGTGGCGCAGATCATCGCGACAAGGATGGTCGGATTGCGGATCAGCTCGGCCCGGCTGCGTCCCAGCGGGCTGCCCTCGGCGGGCGGAACCGGCTTGGGGATGTCGAGCGCGAGGAACAGGAAGGAACCGACCAGGTTCAGCACAATGACGGCAAGGTAGGAGCCGAGGAACGGCACGGCCATCTCGTCGGCGGTGACTTTCACCAGTTGCGGCCCGACCACGGCGGAGAGCAGGCCCCCGGCCATGACCCAGGAGATGGCCTTGGGACGGAAGGCCTCCGAGGCGGTGTCGACGGCGGCAAAGCGGTAAAAACCGTTCGCCGACATGTAGATGCCGGAAATCAGCGCTCCGATGCAGAAGATCGTGAAGCTGCCGGTGGAAAGACCGTAGGCGCCGATGGCGGCCCCGATGGCGCCCCCTCCGGCCCCCAGGAAGAAGCCCGCGCGGCGCCCGAAGCGCTGCATCAGCATCGACAGTGGCGTCGCGGTCAGCATCGAGCCGATGACCATCATGGTGATCGGCAGCGTGGCCCAGCAGACGTTCGGCGCAAGCGAGGACCCCGCCAGGCCCGCGATGGTGAAGATCATCGGCAACTGCGCCCCAAGCACTGCCTGGGCGGCCACGAGGACAAGAACGTTGCGGCGGGCAGTGGAATCGGCGGGCATGGGCTATCGGTAGAACTGCCCATGCGGAGGGGCAAGTGGAAACGTCGGTTGCCTCTGGCGGGGATAATTGGGCAAGGATGAGACATGGTGGGTCGGATCATCCAGTCGCTGGACTGCGTTGCGGAAGGGGCCGAGTGGCTTGCGCGCCGCGAGCCTGCCTTTGCGCGGGCGCTGCCGCTGGTGGGGGCGTTGCCCTTGCGGCGCGAGGAGGACGGGTTCGCAGCATTGCTGCGGGCGATCGTGGGGCAGCAGGTCTCGGTCGCCTCGGCGCGGGCGATCTGGGGGCGTCTGGAGCGGTTGGGTCTGACCGAGGCCGCGGCGATGGCGGATGCGTCGGACGCTGACTTGCGAGCGGCGGGCCTGTCGCGCCAGAAGGCGGGGTATGGCCGCGCCTTGGCGCTGGCAGGCATTGATTTCAAGGCTTTGCGGGATGTTCCTGATGCGGACGTCGTGACAACCCTGGTCGCGGTGCCGGGGATCGGGGTCTGGACGGCAGAGATCTACGCGATGTTTGCGCTGGGGCGGGCGGATGTGTTCGCTCCGGGCGACCTGGCCTTGCAAGAGGCGGCGCGGATGCTGTTCGGGCTGACGGCGCGGCCCTCGGAGAAGACGTTGCGGGCGATGGCCGGGGATTGGTCGCCCTGGAGGTCGGTTGCAGCGCGTATTCTTTGGGCCTACTACCGGGTGGCGAAGGATCGGGAAGGGGTTCGGTGATGCGGGAGTTGCGGTTCGGGCGGGCAGGGGTCCAAAAGGGGCAGGCCCTGGGTCTGATCGTGTTTCTGCACGGCTATGGCGCGAATGGGAACGACCTGCTTGGCCTGGCCGCTCCGATGGCGCAGCACTTGCCGGGGGTGGCCTACGTCGCGCCCGACGCGCCCGAGCGCTGTGCGGGGGGTGGGTTCGGCTATCAGTGGTTCCCGATCCCCTGGCTGGACGGCTCGCCGCAGGCGGCGGCGGATGCGGGGCTTGCGGCGGCGTCAAAGGATCTGGACGGGTTCCTGGACCGGGTGCTGTCAGAGGAGGGGCTGTCCCCGGATCGGCTGGTGCTGGTCGGCTTCAGCCAGGGCGCGATGATGGCGATGCACGTGGCCCCGCGGCGGGACCGGGCAGTGGCGGGCGTCGTGGCAATTTCCGGCCGGCTGATGCGGCCCGAGGTCCTGGCGGCAGAGGCGATCGTGAAGCCTCCGGTGCTGCTGATCCACGGCGACCAGGACCCGGTGGTGCCGTTTTCGGACATGACCAAGGCGGGCGAAGCGCTGACGGCAGCAGGGTTTCCGACCTATGGGCACATCATGGAAGGCACCGGCCACGGAATTGCTCCGGACGGTCTGGGCGTGGCGTTGCAGTTCATCCGCGAGCGGTTGGGGATTGGAAAATAGCAGGGCGTATATACGTCCCCGCACTCACTTCAGATCGCATCAGAAGCGTCGCATATCCCATTGTCTTGGTTTGGAAAAGTGAGCTTCCCTCAGCCCATGGCCTCCAGATATGCCGCGCAGCCGGTGAGGGCGGCGTAGTCGTCCTCGACCACGGTGACCGAGAAATCCCTTTGCAGCAGGTCGACGCGCCGTGCCTCGCGGAAGGACGTTTCCAATCCGAAGCGCGCGAAATGCGGGGTCATGGCGCGGGACATGCCGCCGATCAGGAAGATCCCGCCGTAAGGCAGATGGATCAGGGCAAGGTCGGCAAGCATCTGGCCCAGGATGTGGACGTAAAGCCGCGCGGCATGGGCGGCGATGGCATCACCGGCGTCGAGCGCCGCAAGCACCTCGGCCGAGGTCAGGCTGGACGGGTGGCCGGCGGCATGGGCGGCAAAGCCGTGCAGATTGGCAAGGCCGCGCCCGGCAAGGACCTCCTCGACGCCCGCGTGGGGAACCTCGCCTTCCGCCTTCAGCCTCTGTTCGATGAAGCGGATGAGCTGGAAGTCCTCCTCGGTCCGGACCGGCATGTTGACGTGGCCACATTCCGACGGCGGCACGATACGGCCCATTGGGCGACCCTTGGGGGCGGGATGCACGGGGGCGGCGTTGACGCCGGTGCCAAGGCCCACGACCAGCATCGCGCCTTGCGTCTGTGGCCCGTCGATGACCCGGCGCAGGTTGCCGGGCGCGATGTGGCCCAGGGCCTGGCCCTGCGCCTGCAGGTCGTTCAGGATCGCCACGCGGGTCGCGCCGGTGGCGGCGGTCAGCTTGGCGCCGTCGATCACCCAGGAAAGGTTGGTCATCTCGGCCACGCCGTCCTGCACCGGACCGGCTGCGGCGACGCAGACCCCCGAGACCCTGGCCCCGGTCTGGTCAAGATAGTCGCGCAACACCTGGGCGATGTCCTGGCCCCGGGCCTGGTAGTCGGCATTCGGGAAGCGGCGGATCGAGTCGAGCCTGACCGAGGTGCCTTCGGCGAGGGCAACGCGGGTGTTGGTGCCGCCGATATCGGCAAGGATCGCAAGGGTCATGGGGCCTGTCCGTCGGTCAATGGGCTGGGGCATGGGGCAGGTCGGTGATACGGGGAAACGGCAGGCCGCGCCAGTGGTTTGAAAGCGCTTCGGATCAGCCTTCGGGCGCGGGGCCGGTGGAGGTGCCGACGACAAGCTCGGCCTCCAGCAGTTGCTCGGCGGGGGGCTGGTCGGGGTTGGCGATGCGGTCAAGCAGAAGCTCGGCCACCAGCTTGCCCGCCTCGCGGACCGAAGAGCGCATGGCGGTGAAGATCGGCGTGCCCTCGCCATTCTTCATGTAGCTGAGGTCGTCGTCGAAGACGATCAACGAGACGTCGCGGCCCAGCATCAGCCCGGCGCCTTCCACGGCGCGGCGCACGCCCATGCCCGAGATCATCGAGGCCGCAAGAAACGCGGTGGGCGGGTTCGGCAGGGCCAGCATCTGCCTGGCGGCCCGGAAGCCTGCGACCTCGCTCATCTCGTCGGAAGACATGAGGGATGTGTCAGGTTTCAGGCCGCGAGCCTCCAGCGCCTCGACATAGCCGCGGCGGCGGCGGATGGCGAAGTCCATGAATTCCAGCCCGTTGACCAGCGCGATGCGGCGGTGGCCAAGGTCAAGAAGATAGTCCGTTGCGCGCAGAAAGGCGCGGCGGTTGTTGACGTCCAGCCAGGAATAGGGCGCCGTTGTGCCAGTGGCGCGGCCGTGGACCACGAAGGGCAGGCCGATCTCGTTCAGAAGCGGGATGCGGGGGTCGTTCTCGCGCGGAGAATGGACGATGACGCCGTCGACGTTCCCCTTCACCTTCATCGCGCGATAGGTCTGCGCCTCGTCCTCGTCCGGGACGACGGACAGAAGCATGTCGTAATCGTTGCGGCTGTAGGTCTCACCGGCGCCCGCGATGAAATCGGCGAAGACCGGGTTCACGATCTCATGCCGGGTGGCGATCGGGATGACGTGGCCCACGGCCATCGCGCGGCCCGTGGCCAGGCGGATGGCGCGGGCGTTCGGGTGGTAGTTGTGTTCCTTGGCCGCGGCCATGACCCGTTCGCGGGTCGCCTCGTTGACCTCGGGGTAGCCGTTCAGCGCGCGCGAAACCGTTGTCGGCGACAGGCCGAGCTTCTGGGCGAGTTCCTTCAGGTTCATCGCGGGGCGGCTACTCAATTCGGCTGGGACCGGGGGACCATAGCTGCCGGGTTCGGGGGCGTCAAAGATTAACGCGGGTCACAGCCGGATCAGCGCCAGAAGGCCGAGCCACAGCAGCGACAGGGCAAGCCCGATGGCGGCGGGAACCCAGAGGGTCAGCCGCGGCGTGGGGGCCAGGGTCCTGCGCAGCGAGACGCGTTTCATGGGGCGATTAAGGGCATGGAAAGGTTTCATCGTCGTGAATGCCGGAATGTTCGATTTCGGTGAAACCGCGGGCTTCCTGCCCTTGCAGCAAAGCCCGCTCTATGCCGCGGCCGTCGAAGCCTGCGGCGCGCGCGTGCGCTGGCTGGACGGCGTGCTGGCGGTGGAGCGGGGGCCGTTGCGGCTGATCTCGCGCGTCGGGGGGGTGGACCGGGCGGGGCTGCGGCGGCTGGCGCGCTGGCCGGGGGTGACGGTGGCGACACCCGAGGATGCGGTGGCGGGGTTCGGCCTGGTGCCGCTGGTCACGCCGATGCACCTCGCGGTGTGGTCGCTTGGGCCGGACCTGCGGGCGGGCATGGCGGGCAAGTGGCGCAACCGGCTGGTCGCGGCAGAGCGTTCTGGCATCCGCGTGCGGCGTGGCGGTCCAGCCACGCTGGAGGCTTTGCTGACCGCAGAAGGGGCGCAGCGGCGGCAGCGGGGCTACCGGGCGCTGCCGCCAGGGTTTTCGCGGGCGCTGCCCGAGGGGGCCTTGCGGCTGTGGCAGTGGCGGCAGGCGGGGGCAATCGGCGCGGGGATGGCGTTCGTCGTGCATGGCGGAACGGCGAGTTATCACCTGGGCTGGGCTTCGCAGGCGGCGAAGACGGCTGGCGTGCACGGCGTGATGCTGCTGCGCGCGGCCGAGGCCTTGCGGGACGAAGGCGTGCGGTGGCTGGACCTGGGCACTGTTGACGCCGAAGCCGCGCCGGGGCTGGCGCGGTTCAAGCTGGGCACCGGGGCCGCGCTGCGGCGGTTGGGCGCGACCTGCCTGGTCTTGCCCTGACCCGGCGGGCGGGGCAGGGTGGCGAGGGGCAGGGTGGGGGCGCAGGCTTGCGGCAAGGGAGAGGTGTCACATGGTCACGGTGACGGATGAGATGGTCGAGGCTTACCAGCGCGACGGGGTTGTGCTGGTCAAGGGGTTGTGGGCCGACTGGGTCGAGATGCTGCGGGCGGGTGTGGCGCGGAACATGGCGGCCCCGACGCACCAGATGGCGACGCTGAAACCCGGCGAGCCGGGATATTTCTTCGACGACTACTGCAACTGGCAGAAGGTGCCGGAATTCGGCGCCGTGATCCGGCAGTCGGGGGTGGCCGAGGTCGCGGCGCGGCTGATGCGGTCGGACCGGGTGCAGATGTTCCACGATCATGTGCTGGTGAAGGAACCGGGGACCACGAAGCCGACGCCCTGGCACACGGACGGGCCGTATTATTTCGTCGAAGGCAGGCAGACCGTCAGCTTCTGGTCGCCCCTGGACCCGGTGAAGGACGCGGCGCTGCGCTGCGTGGCGGGGTCGCATCTCTGGCCGAAGGACGTGCTCCCGACGCGGTGGATGTCGCAGACGAACTTCTATCCGGGCGAGGCCGACTACATGGCCGTCCCGGACCCCGAGGCCGAGGGGATGGAAATCCGGGAGTGGGAAATGGAACCGGGGGATGCGGTGGCCTTCAACTTCCGCACTCTGCATGGGGCGCGGGGGAACACGACGGCGAACCGTCGGCGGGCCTTCTCGCTGCGGCTGGTGGGCGAGGATGCCCGGTATGTGGAGCGGCCGGGACCGACCTCGCCACCGTTTCCGGGGCATGGGATGGTGGCGGGGCAAAGGCTGCGCGAGGACTGGTTCTTGGTCCTGCGGGGCTAGGATGTCCACGCAGGACAGGGGGTTCGGCTTGAGAAAGATCAACGACTTGGGCCTGGGCGTTTGCAATGTGTTCACCATGCCCGTCGCCGTCAGGAGCGCCAGATGACCCTTGAGCCGCGCCCGAAGCGCTATCCGCCGCCCGAGTTTCCGGCGCGACAGCCCAAGCTGTTCGCAAGGACACCTCCTGCGGTGTTCCCGTCGATCCTGGGGCTGCTGGGGCTGGTCGTGGCACTGCGGCTGGCGTTCGGCCGGCTGGGCTGGGATCAGGGGCCGGTTGATCTGCTGGCGGGGCTGGTGGTGGCGCTGTGGACCTTTGCGGCCCTGGCCTATGCGGTCAAGCTCGCGCGGCGGCCAGGCGTCGTCATGGAGGATCTGCGGGCCCTGCCGGGGCGGTCGGGCCTTGCCTCGCTGACGATGGGCGGGATGGTGGCGGCAGGGATCGTCGGCGCCTACGCGGCGCCGGTCGGCGCGGCGCTGCTGGTGCTGGCTTTGGCGGGCCATCTGGTGCTGGCGGTCCTGCTGGTGCGGCTTCTGGCGGGCTTGCCGCCCGAGGCGCGGGCAGTGAACCCGACGCTGCACCTGAGCCTTGTGGGCTTCATCGTCGCGGCGGGCCCGGCGCAGGCGCAAGGCTGGCCGGTGCTGGCCGAGGCGCTGTTCTGGGCGGTGATCCCGGTGGCCCTGGCGATCTGGGCCCTGAGCCTGCGGCAGTTTGCGGCCGCAGTCCCGCCCGCACCGCTGCGGCCGCTGCTGGCGATCCACCTGGCCCCGGCGGCGCTGCTGGCGCTGGTGGCGGGGCTGCTGGGCAAGCCGGTGCTGGCGTCGCTGTTCCTCGGGCTGGGGACGGTCTACGCGATCATGCTGCTGGCCGGGGGGCGCTGGCTGACGCAGTCCGGGCCGTCGCCCTTGTGGGGGGCCTTCACCTTTCCGCTGGCCGCGCTGGCAAGTGCCATGCTGGTGGCCGCAGGAGCGTGGTTCTGGCCGGGCCTGGCCCTGGCTGGCCTCGGTCTGGGCGTGATCCCGGCGATTGCCTGGTGGGTCCTGAAGCGCTGGCCGGGGGGCAAGCTGGCGGCAGTGACCAATGCAGCCGAGGCCTGACGGCCGGGCACCTGGGGCAGCGGTCAGATCAGCGAAACCCAGGCGCGGGCCAGGGCCAGACCGTGGCTGTCCGCCTCTGCGCCCCGGGTGCGGGCCAGTTCTGGCTGGCGCAGGGTCCAGCCGGGCGACATCCGGTCGGTCAGGTCGGGGAAGGTGCGGGTCCAGTCCCGGACGACGCTGCGGCTGGCTTCGAAATGGAACTGGGTGCCATAGGTCGCGCGGCCGATCCGGAAGGCCTGATGCGCGGCCGTCGGGCTGTGGGCGAGATGCACCGCAGCTTCGGGCAGCGTGAAGGTGTCAGAGTGCCACTGGAAGATCGGAAAGGTCTGGGGCACCCGTGACAGGACCGGATCGGCGCGGCCCGCCTCGGTCAGGCTGACATCGACCCAACCGAATTCTGGCGCGGTGCCAAGGTGGTTTTCCGCGCCGAAAGCGCGGGCAAGAAGCTGGGAGCCGAGACAGATGCCAAGCACGGGTTTGCCCGTGGCGGTGTAGGCGGCCATGAGGTCGGCGAGGGCCGACAGGTAGGGATGGGTGTGGTCGTCGGTGGCCGACTGCTCGCCGCCGAAGACGACCAGCGCGTCGGCCGCATCGGTGGTGGGCAGCGCGTTGTCGGCCCAGGGCTTCCACAGGTCGATCAGCGCGGCCGCTTCGTGCAGCGCGACGCCGACCTGGCCGTGGTGGGTGATGCGGGTGTTCTCGACGATGGCGACGCGCATGGGGTGTCCTTTGGGTCGTGGCCAATCTGCAAGGGGCCGGGGGCGGCGGCAAGGGGCGGATTTTCCCTTGCGTCCAGCGGCGGGCCGTGAAATGGGGAAGCGCCAAACGACGCCACTCCCGGAGGGAATTCCCATGGAGATTCGTGAGGCTCTCACCTTTGACGACGTGCTTTTGGTGCCGGCGGCATCAAGCGTTCTGCCGTCGGATGCCGATACGGCGACCTGGGTGACTCAGTCGATCCGGATGAACATTCCGCTCTTGTCGTCGGCGATGGACACGGTGACGGAAGGCCGGATGGCGATTGCCATGGCGCAGGCGGGCGGGATCGGGGTGATCCACCGCAACCTCGACCCCGAGGCGCAGGCCCGCGAAGTGCGGCGGGTGAAGCGGTTCGAAAGCGGGGTGGTCTACCAGCCGATCACGCTGACGCCGGACCAGACCCTGGCCGATGCCAAGGTGCTGATGGAGCGGTACCACATCACCGGCTTTCCGGTCGTGGATGAAAAGGGCCGGGTCCTGGGGATCGTGACCAACCGGGACATGCGCTTTGCCAGCGATGACCGGACTCCGGTGCGGGCGATGATGACCGGCGAGAACCTGGCCCTGCTGCGCGAGCCGGTGGACCGGGCCGAGGCGATCAGCCTGATGAAGGCGCGGCGGATCGAGAAGCTCTTGGTGACGGACGGGCAGGGCAAGCTGACCGGCCTTCTGACCCTGAAGGACACCGAGAAGTCGGTGCTGAACCCGCAGGCCTGCAAGGACGAGCTGGGGCGGCTGCGGGTCGCGGCGGCCTCGACCGTGGGCGATGCGGGGTTCGACCGCAGCCAGGCCCTGATCGATGCGGGCGTCGATCTGGTGGTGATCGACACGGCGCATGGCCATTCCGAAGGTGTCGCCCGCGCGGTGGAGCGGATCAAGCGGCTGTCGAACACGGTGCAGGTTGTCGCGGGGAACGTGGCGACGGGCGAGGGGACGCGGGCCCTGATCGGCGCCGGTGCGGATGCGGTGAAGGTGGGGATCGGTCCGGGCAGCATCTGCACGACGCGGATCGTCGCGGGCGTGGGCGTGCCGCAGCTGACGGCGATCATGGATGCGTCGCGGGCCGCTGGCGATGTGCCGGTGATCGCGGACGGCGGGATCAAGTATTCCGGCGATTTCGCCAAGGCAATCGCGGCGGGGGCATCCTGCGCGATGGTGGGATCGGCGATTGCCGGCACCGACGAATCCCCCGGAGAGGTGATCCTGTGGAACGGGCGGTCGTACAAGGCCTATCGCGGGATGGGGTCGCTGGGCGCGATGGCGCGCGGCTCGGCCGACCGGTATTTCCAGAAGGACGCGGCCAGTGACAAGCTGGTGCCCGAGGGGATCGAGGGGCAGGTGCCCTACAAGGGCAGTGCCGCGGCGGTGATCCACCAGATGGTCGGCGGGTTGCGGGCGGCGATGGGCTATACCGGCTGTGCGACCGTGGCCGAGATGCGGACGCAGTGCCAATTCGTGCGGATCACCGGGGCGGGGCTGAAGGAAAGCCATGTCCACGACGTGCAGATCACCCGCGAAAGCCCGAACTACCGGGTTGGCTGACCGGCTTTCTGGCTGACCGGCTGCACAAGGCGCCCTTTGCGCCTGCGCAACGGGAAGCGGGGGATCAGGCGGCGGACCCGGAAAGAGGCAATCGGATGACACCTTCGGCACGACTTTCAGCGGCGATTGCAGTGCTTGACCGGGTGCTGGCCGGAGAGCCTGCCGAAAAGGCGCTGACCAACTGGGGTCGGGCCAGCCGCTTTGCCGGCTCGGGCGACCGGGCGGCGGTGCGGGACCTGGTCTTTGACGCGCTGCGCAAGCGAGCCTCTTCGGCGGCGCGGGGGGGCGGGCTGACCGGGCGGGGGCTGATCCTGGGGCTGATGCGCCAAGCCGGGCAGGAGGCGCTGTTCTCGGGCGAGGGACATGCCCCGGCGGCCCCGACTTCAGAAGAGGCAGGGCGGCAGCCGGACGCCGAAGACGCGCTGGACCTGCCGGGCTGGCTGATCCCCGAATGGCGCGACGGACTGGGGGCGGACACGGCCCCGGTGGCCGAGGCGCTGAGGTCGCGGGCGCCGGTCTTTCTGCGGGTGAACCTGGGCAAGACCGATCTGGCGGGGGCGCAGGCAGCGCTTGGCGCGGAAGGGATCGCGGCGGTTCCGCATCCGCTGGCCACGACGGCGCTGGAAGTCACCGCAAATGCGCGCAAGGTGCAGGCCTCGGAAGCCTATCTGACCGGGCTGGTCGAGTTGCAGGACGTCTCGTCGCAGGCGGTGGTCGAGGCGCTGCCGCTGACGGACGGACTGAAGGTCCTGGACCATTGCGCGGGCGGCGGCGGCAAGACGCTGGCGATGGCGGCGCGGGCCAGGCTGCGGCTTTGGGCGCATGATGCCAACCCCAGGCGGATGACCGACCTGCCGGACCGGGCCAGGCGCGCCGGTGCGACAGTGCAGCGGACCGAACGGCCGGAAGCAGAGGCGCCCTATGACCTGGTGCTGGTCGATGCGCCCTGTTCCGGCTCGGGCAGCTGGCGCCGGGACCCCGAGGGCAAGTGGCGGCTGACGCCCTCGACGCTGGCGCAGGTCGTGACCACTCAGGCCGCAATCCTGGACCGGGTGGCCCCGATGGTTGGCGCTGCGGGCTGGCTGGCCTATGCGACCTGCTCGCTGTTGCCCCGCGAGAATCAAGCGCAGATCGAGGCGTTTCTGACCCGCCACCCCGACTGGCGGTTGCAGCGCGATCACGTCTTTACCCCCTTGCAGGGCGGCGACGGCTTCTACCTTGCACTTTTGCAGAGAAACTGACATTTCAAGCACAACCTGGGCGTGCTTCCGGGCCAGGTTAACAGTCGATTAACCTTGTCCGGTGATGGTTCGAACCAGTCTGGCACGGATGCAAGGCAGGGGCGGAGGACCGATTTGGCGGGGCAAGTGCAGGTTGAACGCGTCGGGCTTGGGGTGCTTCTGGCACTGGGGCTGCCCGGTCTGGGCCTGGTCCTGGCCTGGGCGCTGAATGACGGCTCGGATGGTGCGGCGCGTCTGATGGCCGGTCTGGTGCTGGTCGCGCTCGGGCTGGGGGTCGCTTTCTGGTTGCTGCTTGGCCGGCGCCCGGAAGATGCGGCAAACCTTGCTGCCTTCCGGATGCTGGCGGCCGACCCGGCCCCCTGCTTCCTGACCGATCCTTCGGGGCGGCTGATCCTGCGCAACGAGGCTGCCGAAGCTCGATTCGGGGCGGATGCGCGCGTGCTGCATCGGGTGCTTGAACGCCATGTGCTAAGCCCCGGCGAGCTGATGCTGCGGTTGCAGAAGGCGGCAGAGGCCACCGGCTCGGCCCGCGAGGACCTGGTCAGCCACGGGGCGATCCTGCGACTGACAGTGCACCAGGCCAGCGAGGACCGCTTTCTCTGGCGCGCCGACGAGGTCGACCTGCCGCGCGAGGGTCAGGCCTTCGACCGCAGCGACCGGCCGGCGCCGATGGCCGTGAGCTCGGACCTTGAAGAGGTGCCGGTCGCGATCATGACCTTCGGCCCGGACGGGGTGATGCGGATCGCAAACCACGCGGCACGCGACCTGATCTGGCGCGGCGAAATCCGCGCCGCGATGTTCCACGACCTGTTCGAGGGGCTGGGGCGTCCGGTCTCGGAATGGCTGGCGGACGTGGTCGCCGGGCGGCATCCCGGCGGGTCCGAGGTGCTGCGGGTGCGCGGCGAGGAGGAGCGGTTCTTGCAGATCACCCTGCGCCGCTACGTCGATGGCGGACGGCCGGGGGGGCTTGCGATCCTGAACGACGCGACGCGGCTGAAGACGATGGAGGCGCAGTTCGCCCAAAGCCAGAAGATGCAGGCGATCGGCCAGCTTGCAGGCGGAATCGCGCATGATTTCAACAACCTGCTGACCGCGATCTCGGGCCACTGCGACCTGCTTTTGTTGCGCCACGGCCGCGAGGACAGCGATTTTGCCGACCTGGAGCAGATCCGGCAGAACGCCAACCGGGCGGCTTCGCTGGTCGGGCAGCTGCTGGCCTTCTCGCGCAAGCAGACCCTGAACCCCGAGGTTCTGGACCTGGAGGACGTGCTGGCCGACCTCACGCATCTGCTGAACCGGCTGATGGTCGACAAGGTCGAGCTGTCGCTGGGGCACCTTGGGCGGGAGGTCGGCAAGAGCCTGGGCAAGATCCGGGCGGACAAGCGGCAGATCGAGCAGGTGCTGATCAACCTGGTGGTCAATGCGCGCGACGCGATGCCGAACGGCGGCAGCATCCGGATCGAGACCGAGCCGGTGACGCTGGCCGAGGACCTGAAACGCGACCGCGCCACGGTCCCGGCCGGGGATTTCACGGTGATCCGCGTGGTGGACCACGGGATCGGCATCCCCGAACACCAGTTGCGGCAGATCTTCGAACCCTTCTTCACGACCAAGCGCGTGGGCGAGGGCACCGGCCTTGGCCTGTCGATGGCCTACGGCATCGTCAAGCAGTCGGGCGGCTACATCTTCGTCGATTCGGTGGTGGGCGAAGGGACGACCTTCTCGCTGTATTTCCCGGTCTACGAGGGCGAGGAGCAGGCTCCGGCCCCCGAGGTCCGCCGCGTGGCCGCAAGGCAGGGCGAAGGGGTGATCCTGCTGGTCGAGGACGAGGCCTCGGTCCGTGCCTTTGCCAGCCGGGCGCTGTCCTTGCGGGGCTACACGGTCCTCGAGGCGGCGAATGCCGAAGAGGCGCTGGCCCGGTTGGACGACAAGACGCTGCATGTGGATCTGTTCGTGACCGACGTGGTGATGCCGGGAATGGACGGCCCGGCCTGGGTCAGGCGTGCGCATCTGGACCGGCCGGGGGTGAAGGTGGTGTTCATGTCCGGCTATGCCGAGGACGGGCTGGCCGAAGACCAGGCGCGGGTGCCGAACTCGGTCTTCCTGCCAAAGCCGTTCTCGCTGAACGACCTGACAAATACGGTGCAGGGGTTGTTGAGCTGAGACCCGTCGGACCTGCGCCCAAAAGTCTTCAAAGACTTTTGCAAATTCCTTCGAAGGAATTTGGGGTCTTGCGAGCCGGTTTCGCGCTATCCCCGCAGCAACCTTGCGACGGCGGGCGCAAAGTAGGTGAGAACCCCGTCACAGCCCGCGCGCTTGAAGGCCACCAGGCTTTCGACCATCGCCTTTTCGCCATCGATCCAGCCGTTCCGCGCCGCGGCCTGGATCATCGCGTATTCGCCCGAGACCTGGTAGGCGAAGGTGGGTGCCCCGAAGGCCGCTTTCACCCGGTGGCAGATGTCGAGATAGGGCATTCCCGGCTTGATCATGACCATGTCCGCGCCCTCGGCCAGGTCGCGGGCGACCAGCCGGATCGCCTCGTCGCTGTTGGCGGGGTTCATCTGGTAGGTCTTCTTGTCGCCCTTCAGCGCGCCCGACGCCCCGACCGCATCGCGGAACGGGCCGTAAAAGGCGCTGGCATACTTGGCCGCATAGGAAAGGATCGCCACGTCCTTGTGGCCCGCCGCTTCCAACGCAGTCCGCATCGCCCCGATCCGGCCATCCATCATGTCCGACGGCCCCAGGATGTCGGCCCCCGCCTCGGCCTGGGCCAGCGCCATGCGGACCAGCGCCTCGACCGTCTCGTCGTTCAGGATGATGCCGTCGACCACCAGCCCGTCATGGCCATGCGCGTTGTAAGGGTCGAGCGCCACGTCGGTCATCACCGCGATGTCCGGCACCTGGGCCTTGATCGCGCGGATCGCGCGGTTGGTCAGGTTCTCGGGGTTCCAGGCCTCTTCGCAGGTCGCGGTCTTCAGCGACGGGTCGGTATAGGGGAAAAGGCAGATCGCGGGGATGCCAAGGTCGGCCGCCTCGGCCGCCGCCTCGACCACCAGATCAAGCGAACGGCGTTCCACCCCCGGCATCGAGGCCACCGGCTGACGCTCATTCACCCCGTCGCACAGGAAGACCGGCCAGATCAGGTCGCCCGTCGTCAGCGTCGTCTCCTGCGCCAGGCTGCGCAAGGCGGCGGTGCGGCGCAGGCGACGGAACCGGGTGGCGGGGTGCGGCCCCTGGGTGGGTTGCATGGCTGGCTCCTTTCCGTCCCGATCAAGGGACTTGCGGCTTTCGCTTCTGCCTGACATGGAAAGAGAGCCGCCTCAAGTTATCTATGCGGGACACGGTGATACACGAAGGAGACCGGGCAGTTGGATGTCCTGGATACGGCGCTTGAAGTCATCGACCTGAGGTCGTTCTCCAACCTCTGGTACTGGATCGCGCTGGCGGCCTTGTGGTCCTCGGTCAGTCATTGGGTGCTTGGCGTGCCGCATGACATGATCCAGCGCGCCCGGCGCGAAGGCGGGCAGGCCCAGGCCGATGTCGAGGATCTGGTGCGGATCAACATCAACCGGCTCTTGCATGTCTTCGACAGCGGCGCTGTGCTGATCGTGGCGCTTGCGGCCTTCTGGCTGAGCGCGCTGGCGGTCCTGGGCTTCTGGTATGATGTCGAGTTTGCCCAGGCGGTGCTGCTGCTGCTTGCGCCGATCCTCTTGGTGGTCTGGACCAGCGTCCGTGCCAGTCGGCGGATCGTCGCCGAGGCCGCGACGGGCGAGGCACTTTACCGCAGGCTTACGATCCATCGCAGGGTTGTGCAGGTCATCGGCATGCTGGCGATCACCGTCACGGCCTTTTATGGCACCTGGCAGAACCTCAGCGTGTCCATTCTCAACTGACCGGACCTGACCGGGAACCTCGAGACCCATGACAGCAGAACGCATCTTGATGGGCGGCGCGCCCGAGGGCTTCGATGCCCGGATCGTGGTCCGCGAACTGGGCCACGAACTGGGCCGCGGCCAACCTGTCGTGCATGTCGCGCGCGACGACAAGCGGGCCGAAGCGATGCGGGCGGCACTTGCGGTGCTGGCGCCCGCGGTCGCGGTGCTGGACTTCCCGGCCTGGGATTGCCTGCCTTTCGACCGGGTCAGCCCGAACCCCGAGATCTGTGCCCGCCGGATGGCGACGCTGGCCCTGCTGGCAGACGGGCTGTCGGGGCCGTTCGTGCTGCTGACGACGCTGAACGCCGCGACCCAGAAGGTGCCGACGCGTGAGGTGGTGCGGGCGGCCTCCTTCCGGGCCGAGGTCGGCGGCCGGGTGGATGAGCAGCGGCTGAAGGGGTTTCTGGCGCGGATGGGCTTCACTCCGGTCTCCACCGTGGCCGAACCGGGGGATTATGCGCTGCGGGGCGGGATCGTCGACATCTATCCGCCCGGCCGGGGGGGGCCGATCCGGCTGGACTTCTTCGGCGACGTGCTGGACGGGGCGCGGCACTTCGACCCCGAGACGCAGCGCACGACCGAAAAGCTGAAAATGGTCGATTTTTCAGCCGTTTCCGAGGTGATCCTGGATGAAGCCGCGATCGCGCGGTTCCGGCAGAACTACCGGATCAGCTTTGGCGCGGCAGGCACGGATGACCCCTTGTATGAAGCCGTCAGCGCGGGCCGCAAGCATCAGGGGATGGAGCATTGGCTGCCCTTCTTCCATGAGCGGCTGGAGACGCTGTTCGACTACCTGCCGGGCGCCTCGGTGGTGCTGGACGATCAGGTGACGGCAGCGCGGCTGGCGCGGTGGGAGGCGATCGCCGACAGCTACGACTCGCGCCACGAGGCGATGGGGGCCAAGGGACGGATCGACACGGTCTACAAGCCGGTCCCGGCCGAGGCTCTGTATCTGGATGATGCCGGATGGGAGACGGCGGTGGCTGCCCTGCGCGTCGTGCAGCTGTCGCCCTTGCCGCAAAGTCCGGGACCGGGGGTTCTGGATGCAGGCGCGCGGGCCGGGCGAAACTTCGCGCCAGAGCGACAGCAAGAGAAGATCAATCTTTTCGGTGCCTTGGCAGAGCATGTTCAGGCATTGTCGAAGTCCGGGCAGGTGGTCATTGCGTCCTGGTCGGACGGCGCGCGAGAGCGGTTGAAGGGCCTTCTGGTCGACAATGGCGTCAGCGGCGCGAAGGAGATCGCCGATTTCCGCGAGGTGCCCGAGGGGAAGGGTGGCCTGTTCCTGGTGGTCTGGCCGCTGGAGGCGGGCTTCGTCGCACCGGGGCTGGCAGTGATTTCCGAGCAGGACGTGCTGGGCGAAAGGCTGGTGGGCAAGCCGCGCCGCAAGCGCAAGGCCGACACCTTCCTGCGCGAGGTCGATACGCTAAGCGTGGGCGATCTTGTCGTGCACGTCGAACATGGGGTGGGGCGCTATCTGGGGATCGAGACGATCACCGCACTTGGCGCGCCCCATGCCTGCGTGATGCTGGAATATGCCGAGAACGCAAAGCTTTACCTGCCGGTTGAGAATATCGAGCTGCTCAGCCGCTATGGGCATGAGGACGGCCTCCTTGACCGGCTGGGGGGCGGGGCCTGGCAGGCCAAGAAGGCCAAGCTGAAAGAGCGGATCAAGGAGATCGCCGACCGGCTGATGCGGGTCGCGGCGGAACGTGCCCTGCGCCACGCGCCGATCCTGGAGGCGCCACATTCGATCTGGGAGGCCTTCGCGGCGCGGTTCCCGTATCAGGAGACCGATGACCAGCTGACGGCGATTGCCGATGTGGTGGCGGACTTGGAAAAGGGCAGTCCGATGGATCGGCTGATTGTGGGCGACGTCGGCTTCGGCAAGACCGAGGTCGCGATGCGGGCGGCCTTCGTCGCGGCGCTATCGGGGATGCAGGTCGCGGTGATCTGTCCGACGACCTTGCTGGCGCGTCAGCACTACCGCAGCTTTGCCGAGCGGTTTCGCGGATTTCCCATATCGGTCAAACCCTTGTCGCGCTTTGTTCCAGTGAGGGAAGCCAATGCGACAAGGGCAGCGATGGCCGACGGGTCGGTGGACATCGTCGTCGGGACCCATGCCTTGCTGGCCAAGGGCATCACCTTCAAGAAGCTGGGCCTGCTGGTCATCGACGAAGAGCAGCATTTCGGCGTGACCCACAAGGAACGGCTGAAGGAGATGCGGTCGGAGGTGCACGTGCTGACCCTGACCGCGACGCCGATTCCGCGGACCTTGCAGCTGTCGCTGACCGGGGTGCGGGATCTGTCGATCATCGCGACTCCACCGGTGGATCGGCTGGCGATTCGGACTTATGTTTCCGAATTCGACACAATAACCATTCGCGAGGCGATCCTGCGCGAGCGGTTCCGGGGTGGGCAGACCTTCTATGTCGTGCCGCGGATCGCCGATCTGCCCGAGATCGAGGATTTCCTGAAGACCCAGGTGCCCGAGGCGTCCTATGTCGTAGCACATGGCCAGCTGGCGGCGGGCGATCTGGATGACCGGATGAACCAGTTCTACGACGGCAAGCATGATGTGCTGGTGGCGACGTCGATTGTTGAAAGCGGGCTGGATATTCCCACGGCGAACACGATGATTGTTCACCGGGCGGATATGTTCGGCCTGAGCCAACTGTATCAGATCCGGGGACGGGTGGGCCGGTCGAAGACGCGGGCCTATTGTTACCTGACGACCAAGCCGCGCGCGCCTCTGACGCCGCAGGCGACCAAGCGGTTGCGGCTGCTGGGCAGCCTCGACTCGCTTGGCGCGGGGTTCAACCTGGCAAGCCATGACCTTGACCTGCGCGGCGCGGGCAACCTTCTGGGCGAGGAGCAGTCCGGGCATATCCGCGAGGTCGGCTACGAGCTTTATCAGCACATGCTTGAGGAAACGATCGCCCGGATCAAGTCCGGCGAGTTGCAGGGGCTGTCCAGCATCGACGACGACTGGTCGCCGCAGCTGAACCTGGGCGTGCCGGTGATGATCCCCGAGACGTATATACCCGACCTCGACATCCGGCTGGGGCTCTATCGGCGGCTTTCCAGCCTGACGACGAAGGTCGAGCTGGAAGGCTTCGCGGCCGAGCTGATCGACCGCTTCGGGCCGCTGCCGAAAGAGGTCAACACGCTGATGCTGATCGTGCGGATCAAGGCGATGTGCAAGCGGGCGGGAATTTCCCGGCTGGATGCCGGGCCGAAGGGGGCGACGATCCAGTTCCACAACGACAAGTTCGCCAATCCGGGCGGCCTGGTCGATTTCCTGAAGGCGCAGGGTCCGGCGGCGCGGGTGAACGGCAACAAGATCGTGCTGACCGGCGAGATGAAGACCGAAGCCGACCGGATCAAGGGTGCCTTCAACATCGCGCGCGATCTGGCCGAGGTGGTGAAGGCAGGCCGGGCGCCGTCAGCGCCTGACCGTGCTGACCAACGCCAGGGCAAGGGCTGAGAACACCGAGACCGCGACCATCAGCGGAATCTGCGTCCCGTCGAAGGCCAGACCCACCGGCACGGCCAGCAGCGCGGCCATGACCGTCGAAAGCGCGGTCATCATCGAGGCCGCGAAGCCGGCGATATGACCCAGATCCTCCATCGCCAGCGCCGCCAGGTTGCCCTGCGTGAGACCCATCATCGCAAAGACCGTGATCGACCACAGGACATGGGCGGGGAACACCAGGGCAGCGGGCATCAGGCCGGACCAGTCAAGGGCAAGGATCAGCACGGTGAAGCCGACCTGTGCGGCATAGGTCGCGACGATCACCCGCCGCATCCCAAGCCGCATGACCACGCGGGAGTTCAGCAGGCTGCCGCTGGCGGCACAAAGGGCGATGAAGCCGAACCAGAGCGGAAAGCTGTCTGCCCGGTCGAAGGTCTGCGCGAAGATGCCTTGCTGCGAGGACACGGTGGCCAGCAGGCAGGCCGAGCCAAGCCCCTGGCAAAGCGTGGAAATCAGCGCGATCCGGTGGCGTGACATCTCGACCGCCGACTGCCAGAGCAGGCCGGGGCGGAACGGACGGCGCGTCTCGATCGACAGGGTTTCCGGCTGCCCAAGCAGCACCCAGGAATTCGCGATCACGACGAAGATCAGCAGTGCGGCAAAGATGGTGCGCCAGTCGCCGAAGAGCAGGATGCCCTGACCCAGAAGCGGGGCAAGCGCCGGCACGATCATGAAGATCATCATCACGAAGGACACGATCCGCGCCATGTCGCGGCCCTTGTAGAGGTCGCGCACCATCGCCATGCCGACCACGCGGGGGGCTGCGGCTCCGATGCCTTGCAGGACGCGGGCGATCAGCAGCATCTCCAGGCTGGGGGCGAAGTAGCACAGCACGGTGGCTGCGGCATAGATCGCCGCACAGACGAAGATGACGGGCTTGCGGCCATAGGCATCCGAGACCGGACCGGCGACAAAGGTGCCAAGACCCATGCCGAGAAAGAAGCTGGAAATGATGAGAAGCACCTTGTTGCTGTCGGTGGGCGACAGTTCCGCGGCGATGTCGGGCAGCGCGGGCAGCATGGCGTCGATGGACAGCGCAATGGTGGCGAAAAGCATCGCCATCATCGCCACGAAGGTCCGCTGCGAGGGCGCCGTCATTGCGCGGTCAGGTCCTCGATGACCTTTTCCCAGGTCTCGGGCGGTTGCGCGCCGGAGATGACATAGTGCTGCGCGATCAGGAAGGTCGGGACCGCGCTGACGCCCTTCTGGCGGGCATCCTGGTCGCGGGCCCGGATGTCGTCGGCGTCGGCGTCCGATTGCAGAAGGCGCAGGGTGGCGGCGCGGTCCATGCCGTTTTCGCCACCGATGTCGGCCAGCGTGTCCCGGTCGCCGATGTCGCGCCCCTCGCTCCAGTAGGCGCGCATCAGGGCGCTGACGACGGCAGGCTGGACGCCCTCGATCCCGGCCCAGTGGATCAGGCGGTGGGCATCGAGCGTGTTGGGCATCCGCTGCGGCTTGTCGGGGTCCAGGTCCAGGCCAGCGCCGCGCGCAACCTCGCGCAGCCGTTCGTGGATGGCATCGACGCGGGCCTTGCCGCCGAATTTGGCCTCAAGATAGGCGCGCTTGGCCAGACCTTCGGCGGGCATGTCGGGGTTCAGCTGGAACGGGTGCCACTGGATCGCGAACGGGTGGTCGGGGTGGGCGGCAAGCGCGCGGTTGAGGTTGGCCTTGCCGACATGGCACCAGGGGCAGACCGGGTCCGAGAAGATGTCCAGGCGAACGGCGGCGGGGATCATTCGGGTCTCCTGTAGCGGGCGGCCAGTGCCTTGCGGATCAGCTTGCCGGTGCCAGTCGTGCTGGCTGTGCGGGGCAGGGCGTCAAGGCGCTGGTAGTGCCTTGGCTGCTTCCAGCGGGCAAGGGTCTTTTCGGCGCATTGGCGCAGGTCCGAGGCGTCGATTTCGCAGGGTGCTTCGTAGAAAAGTGCCAAGATCGTGGTGCCGGGGGTGGGTTCCACCTGGCATGCCGCGCAGGCGGTCAGGGGCAGGTCGTGGAAGGCGGCCTCGATCTCGGCGGGCGAGACCCGGAAGCCGCCGGCGTTCAGAAGGTCGTCCTTGCGGCCAAGGTGGGTGATGGCGCCGTCCGGGGCCATGACGGCGGCGTCGCCGGTGCGGAACCACGGGCCTTCTGGTGGCGGCTGGCCGAGGTAGTGGCGCATGAGGCCGGGGTCGGCGGTGGAGATGGCAAGCTCGCCCGGTGCCCCGCGTGGGACGGGGTCGCCCTGATCGTTCAGGATCGCGATGTGACGACCGGGCTGGACGTGGCCGGCAGTGCCCTCGGGCGCGGGGCGGGCGGGAGAGCCCGAGACGTAGGTGGACACCTCGGACATGCCGAGCGCTTCGTGCAGGTCGGTGCCGGTGCGGGACCGCCACTGGTCGCGAAGCGCTTGCGGCAGGGCCTCGCCTGCCGAGAGCCCGTGACGAAGGTGGGGCAGCGGCGGGACCCCGGCGCGCAGAAGCTGGCGGTAGACGCCGGGGGCGGCGGCGAGGATGGTGGCTTTGGCCCGCTGCATCAGCGCGGCAAGCGCGGCAGACGGCGTTCCGGCGGCCGGGATCAGCGCCGTGGCGCCGACGGTCCAGGGGTCAAGCAGGCCGGTGCCAAGGGTGTAGGTCCAGTTCAGGGCGCCCGCGTGAAGCAGGCGGTCGGTCCCGGTCAGGCCTTCCCAGTGCCGGTGCATGGACTGCCGCGCCAGGATGGCGCGGTGGGCATGGCTGACGGCCATCGGCAGACCCGAGGTGCCGGAGGTGAAGACGATGTAGGCCTCGCGGTTCGGATCGCCGAGGTGGAGCGGGGCGGGCGGCAAGGTGGACCACAGGGCAAGGTCGGGGGCGAGGAGCGGGGCCGGGTGGTCGGGAAGCGCGATATCAGGCTCGGCGGCGATGAGACCGGGCTGGACCAGGGCGGCAAGGCTGGTGATCTCGGGCCGCGTCAGGGCAGGGGAGGTCGGGATCGGCACCAGGCCGGCCCAGATCGCCCCCAGGTAGAGGATCGGGAAGGCCAGCGTGTTGCCGAGGCGCAGCAGGATGCGGTCGCCCTGGGCAAGGCCCTGGGCGCGAAGGGCGGTGGCGCAGCCCTGGGTCAGACGAAGGAGATCGGGGTAGCCGAGGGTTTCGTCCCGGTCAGGGTGCAGGAGGGTGAGCGCGGGCCTGGTGCGGCTTGCGGCCCGGGCCAGGACGTGGCCTGCAAGGTTGAAGACCTGGGGCACGGTCGGAAACGGGCGGGTGTCGATCTCGGACAGCATGGCGACAGGGGTAGGCAGGCCGCGCGACAGTTGCAAGCGTCGGACGGCTCGACTATCCGGGTGGCATGGCACTGACCGATCCGAAAAGCATGATCCGCGTGGCGCGCGAGGCGGGCGGGGAGGCGCATGTCGAACCGCTGAACCTGGGCGAGCGGGTGCGGGAGTTGCGCCGGTCGCGGGGCTGGACGCTGGAGGAGGCGGCCAACCGGGCGGGGCTGGCGCGGTCCACCCTGTCGAAGATCGAGAACGGGCAGATGAGCCCGACCTATGACGCGCTGAAGAAGCTGGCCGGGGGGCTGTCGATCTCGGTGCCGCAGCTGTTCACGCCGCCGTCGAAACAGCAGGTCATGGGCCGGATGGCCGTGACGAAGTCCGGGGACGGACAGTCGCAGGCCACCGTGACCTATGAGCACGAGTTGCTGGCGGCGCATCTGACCAAGAAGCAGATGCTGCCCTACCGCGCCACGATCCGCGCGCGGGACCTGGAGGAATTCGACGGCTGGGTGCGCCACGACGGCGAGGAATTCCTGTACGTGCTGACCGGGGTGATCCGGCTTTACACCGAATTCTACGAGCCGGTAGAGCTGCGCCGGGGCGACAGCGCCTATTACGACGCGGCGATGGGCCACAACGTGATCAGCCTGTCCGAGGAAGACGCGACCCTGCTGTGGGTCACGTCGCTGGTCTGATCCTGCCGGTCGGCGACAGCGGGACGCGGCCCCATGCCGGGGCCGCGATCCGTCAGAATGCGTCCTGCACCGTGCGCGCACCGGCCGAGACATCCTCGCCCACGCCCGCGATGGTGTTGCAACCTGCCAGCGCCACCAGGACGGCCAGAAGTGCCAGTTTCTTCATGCTCTTTGCCCTTTTCACTTTGCCTCGTACCACCAGATGTCGGGCAGGAAGCCTGACCAGTCACCGTAAAGCGGTATCCTGTCGGAATACTTCAACTCGGCGGAATGTGCCAAGCGGGAAAGGTCGGAATACCAGATCGGGATCACGAAGCGGCCCGAGGTCAGGACCCGGTCCAGCGCCCTGGTGGCGGCGGTGAACTCCTCGGCATTCGGGGCCCGCAGCAGGGCGGCGATCATCGCCTCGACCGCCGGAGAGCTCACGCCCATCCAGTTGCGGGTGCCGGGTTCGGTGACGCCGTGGGCACCCCAGTACAGCAGCTGCTCGTTGCCCGGCGACAGCGACAGCGACCGGATGTAGTGGGTCATGTCGAAATCGTAGTTGGTGGTCCGGTCCTTGTACTGCGCATCGTCGACCTTGGTCAGGCGGGCCTCGATGCCAAGCGCCTTCAGCGCCTCGATATAGACCTCGGCGGCAGAGCCCATCTCGTCCTGGCCGGTGACGAGCAGGATCTCGAAGGCGAAGGGCTCGCCCGCGGCGTTCTTCAGGATGCCGTCGTCGCCGACGGTCCAGCCCGCGTCCTCCAGCAGTTTCGCGGCGGCGCGGATGTTCCGGCGGTTGGTCTGGTCGCCATCAGAGACGGGCAGCGCATAGCCTTCGATGGCGCCGGGGGGCAGGTCGGCGGCGAAGGGTTGCAGAAGTTCAAGCTCGCGCCCCTCGGCCGGTTTGCCCGGGTCCATCGCCAGGAACGAGTTGCCGAAGTAGGACGGGATCCGGGGCAGGACACCCGCGTTCAGGGTCTTGTTGATGAATTCGAAGTTGAAGGCCAGGATCAGCGCCTCGCGCACGCGCCAGTCGGCGAAGATCGGCTTTCGGGTGTTCATCACGAAACCCTCGATCCCCGAGGGGCGGCCATGCGGGATTTCGGCCTTGATCACCGCGCCGGACTGGACGGCGGGGAAGTCGTAGGAGGACAGCCACTTGGCCACGTTCGCCTCGCGGTAGGCCGAGATCTGGCCCGCCTTGAACGCCTCGAAGATCGCCTGCGGGTTGGCGAAATAGTCATAGCGGATCTGGTCAAAGTTCCACTGGCCGCGGTTGAAGGGCAGGTCCTTGCCCCACCAGTCGGGGTTGCGCTTGTAGGTCACGTGCACGCCAAGTTCGAAGCTGTCCAGGACATAGGGCCCGGAGCCGACGGGAATCTCCATCGTCGCCTCGGCGAAGTCCTTGCCCTCCCACTGCGCCTGCTTCAGGATCGGGCGCAGGCCCAGGATCAGCGGCAGTTCGCGGTCCTCGACGTTGAAGGTGAAGCGGACGGACCGCTCGCCGGTCTTTTCCATCGTGGCGATCTTCTTCCAGGCGGCGGCGAAGCGCGGGTTGCCCTGCGTGCCCAGGGTCTCCATCGACCACATCACGTCCTCGACCGTCACCGGCGAGCCGTCAGAGAATCGGGCCTCGGGTCGCAGGGTGAATTCGACGTAGGTCCGGCCCTCGTCCGTGTCTATCGATTCGGCCAGAAGCCCGTACAGCGAGAAGGCCTCGTCATAGTTCCGGCCCATCAGCGTCTCGACCGTGAGGGTGGAAATGCCGATCGCGGCGCGTCCCTTGGTGACATAGGGGTTGAAGCTGTCGAAGCTGCCCGACTCGCCCCAGCGGAAGGTGCCACCCTTGGGGGCATCGGGGTTCACCTGTGGCAGGGACACAAAATCCGGGGGGAGAGCGGGGTCGCCATACATAGCTATGCCATGCATCGGCTCTGCCTGCGCGGCTGCGGCAAAAAGTGCCAATGCGGTCGTCAGCCCGAACCTGCGCCAACCGACGCTCGTTTCCCGTGCCATCCCGTGATGCTCCCCTGTCCACCGGTTGTGTGGCCGCAGACTAGGACGGAGATTGAATCAATTCAAACTTTTAGCTTGGCCATCGGCGGAGAGCGGACTATAAAGACTGTACTGCTCGATAGGTTTCTTGCCTGTATGAAACCTGCCTCAAAGACTTAACGCCGGCTTCGCGCCGGCGTTTTTTTATGCCTTCCGTCTGGCGTCGAGACCCAAAGCGGTCATATGATCACTTTGCAGGTGCAGCATACGGAGGACGGCATGACGCTGGTTGGCAAGCGGGCGATCATCACCGGGTCGAATTCGGGCATCGGGCTGGGTGTCGCCGAAGCGTTGGCGGCGGCGGGGGCCGAGGTGATTCTGAACAGCTTCACCGACCGGCCCGAGGATCACGAACTGGCGGCCGAGCTGGGCGCAAGGCATGGGGTCGCGGCGCGCTACATCCCGGCGGACATGTCCAGGGGGGCCGAGTGCCGGGCGCTGGTGGCAACCGCGGGCGGCTGCGACATCCTGGTGAACAACGCGGGCATCCAGTTCGTCAGCCCCATCGAGGAATTCCCGGTCGAAAAGTGGGATGCGATCCTGGCGGTCAACCTGTCGTCCGCCTTCCACACCATTGCAGCCGCCCTGCCGGGGATGCGGGCCAGGGGCTGGGGGCGGATCGTCGACATCGCCAGCGCGCACGGCCTGACCGCCAGCCCCTACAAGAGCGCCTATGTCGCCTCGAAACACGCGGTGGTCGGTCTGACCAGGGCCGTGGCACTGGAGACGGCGGGCCAGGGGATCACCTGCAATGCGGTATGCCCCGGCTATGTGCTGACCCCGCTGGTCGAGGCGCAGATTCCCGAGCAGATGAAGGTGCACGGCATGGACCGCGAGACGGTGATCCGCGAGGTGATGCTGCAACGCCAGCCCAGCCGCCAGTTCGCCACCACCGAACAGGTCGGCGGGACAGTGGTGTTCCTGTGCAGCCCGGCGGCGGACCAGATCACCGGCACGACGATCAGCGTCGACGGCGGATGGACCGCGCTATGAGGCGCGTGAGCCTGGCCCTGCAGGGTGGCGGTGCGCATGGAGCCTTTACCTGGGGTGTGCTTGACCGGCTGCTGGAGGAGGACGACCTGGAGATCGCCGGGATTTCCGGCACTTCGGCGGGGGCGCTGAACGGGGCGGCGCTGAAGGCGGGGTTGATCGCCGGCGGGCGCGGCGCGGCACGCAAACGGCTGGACCGGCTGTGGACCCAGGTGGCCGACATCGGCGATTTCCGGATGGTGCCGTGGATGGCGGCGTTCCTGCCTGCGATGCGGTTCTGGCAGACGGCTGGCGCGGCGCTGTTGCCGTTCTCGCCGCAGGCGGTCGCGGCGCAGTTCTACTCGCCCTACGTCTTTGGAAAGAGCTGGACCAACCCGCTGGAGCCTGTCGTCCGCGATCTGGACTTCAGCCAGGTCTGCTCTGCAAGCGGGCCGCGGCTGTTCGTCAGCGCGACCAATGTGCGGACCGGCAAGATCAAGGTCTTCAGCGCAACGGACATCACGACCGAGGCGATCCTGGCCTCGGCCTGCCTGCCCACGGTGTTCCAGACGGTCGAGATCGGCGGCGAGGCCTACTGGGACGGCGGCTATTCCGGCAACCCGGCGCTCTTTCCGCTGTACGAGCCGGACTTGCCGGACGACATCCTGGTCGTGTCGATCAACCCGATCCGGACCGAGAGCATCCCGGACACTCCGCTGGAAATCCAGAACCGGATCAACGAGATCAGTTTCAATGCCAGCCTGCTGGGCGAGCTTCGGGCCGTGAATTTCGTCCGCCGCCTGATCGCCGAGGGGAAGATGGAGCGGGGGCAGATGAAGGCGGTCAATCTTCACATGATCGCCGACGACGGGCTGATGAACGAGCTTTCGGCGGATTCGAAGCTTTCCCCCACGCCCCTGCTGCTGGACCGGCTGAAGGCGGCGGGCCGGGCGGCGGCCGAACGGTTCCTCCAGGATGCCGGCGCGAAGATCGGGCAAGAGCCTAGCGCGGACCTGAAGGGGCTTCTGGGTTAGATCACCGGCTCTTTCGGCAGCGGGTAGACCAGGCCGCCGGACACGATCAGCTTGGCCGCGTCATCCACGCCCATGTCCATCACGATCAGGTCCCTGGTCGGCACGAACAGAAGCATCCCGCTGGTGAAGGGCGTGAGGCCGACGAAGACCGCGGACATGTCGGGGCCGATGGCGGCCAGACGCTCGGCCAGCTCGCCCTTGGGCCGGGTCGACATGAACCCCAGCGCCCAGGACCCGGCACGGGGGAATTCGACCAGCACGACCTTGTCGAAGCTCTTGTCCTTCTTGTTGAAGAAGGTCTCGGCCACCTGCTTGATGCCGGAATAGACCGAGCGGACCACCGGCATCCGTTCGACCAGGTTCTCGCCCGACCGGATCACGGACCGGCCGATGATGCCCTTGGCCAGCCAGCCGATGATGATCGTGACGATCAGGAATACCAGGACCCCGACGCCGCGGACGGGGAATTCGTATTCCGGCCCGAACCAGCGCCCGATCACGGTGTCGGGCTGCCAGTAGGCGGGGATCAGCGGCAGGATCCAGCCATCGAGCCAGCCGATGAAGGCCCAGACGATGTAGATCGTCAGCCCGGTGGGCAGCACGACGACAAGACCCGTCAGGAAACTTGCGCGCAGGCTGGCCAGAAAGCCGCGACGGTGGTGCGGGTGCGGTTCGGTCACGTGAGATTGTCCCCTTCGACGCCCTTTCTAGGGTGTCCGACCGTCGCAGTGCAATGCCGCCCGCAGCCGGACACGGGAATTTCAGGCCTTTGCGGCAAGCTCGCGGGCGATCGCCGCCCCGAGCCGCGCGTTGTTCAGCACCAGCGCGATGTTCGCGGCCAGCGAGCGGCCCTCCGTCAGTTCGAAGATGCGTTGCAGCAGGAAGGGCGTCACGGCCTTGGCGGCGATGCCCTTCGCCGTGGCCTCGGCCAGTGCGGCCTCGATCTGCGGGGTGATCTCGGCCAGGGTGATCTCGGCGTCCGGGGGGATCGGGTTGGCGACAAGCTGGCCACCGGGCAGACCAAGCCGGGCGCGCATGAGGTGGGCCGCGGCGATGTCGGCCGCGCTGTCCATGCGGAGGGGGGCCTTCAGGCCGGAAGAGCGCGACCAGAAGGCCGGGAAGTCGTCCTGGCCGCAGGCGATGACGGGCACGCCAAGGGTTTCAAGATACTCCAGCGTCTTCGGCAGATCGAGGATCGCCTTGGCCCCGGCGGCGACCACGGTGACCGGCGTCTCGGCCAGCTCGCGCAGGTCGGCCGAGATGTCGAAGCTGGTCTCGGCCCCGCGATGCACGCCGCCGATCCCGCCAGTGGCAAAGACCCTGATGCCGGCAAGATGGGCGCAGATCATCGTCGCGGCGACGGTGGTGGCGCCGGTGCCCCCGGACGCAAGGCAGGCGGCAAGGTCGGCGCGCGAGAGTTTGGCGACGCTCTTCGCCTGGCCCAAGGCGTCCAGCTGTGCGTCGGTCAGGCCGATGTGGATGCGGCGGTCCATGATGGCGATGGTGGCGGGGACGGCCCCTTGGCGGCGGATCTCGGCCTCGACCCGACGGGCTGTTTCCACATTCTGCGGGAATGGCATGCCGTGGGTGATGATCGTGCTTTCCAGCGCGACAATCGCCGCGCCATTCGCGCGGGCCTCGGTCACTTCGGGCGACAGGGTCAGGGGCAGGTCAATCATGAAGCGTCCGATCTATCGCTGGGCCACAGATATAACCGTGGAACTGCGCGACAAGGCCAGCGCTGACGAGGTGGTGCAGGAAGCATGGCGGCGAAACTCATGCGCCGATGTCCCCGGAGACATAGGTCGCGGCGGCGCGCAGGGCCTCGTCCAGCGCCTCTTGCCGGGGGGCGCCGCGACGTTCGGCGACCAGATGGGCGGCCATGAAGGTGTCGCCCGCCCCCGTGACGCGGGTGACCAGAACCTGGGGCGGCTGGCCCGTGATCACGCCTTCGCCGCGGCGACCCTCGGCCGCAAGGTCGCCACCGTTGGTGACCAGAACCCGGCCCGCGCCCCTGGCCAGCAGCGCCTGCGCGGCCTCTGGCGCGGTGGCGGCCTCGCCGCGGGCCAGGATGTTCGCCTCTTCCAGGTTCACGTAAAGCGTGGCCGACGGCTGGGTCAGCAGCGGCAAGAGCCGACCCGCCTTGCCGGGAGAGGCAGGTGCCACGCGAAGGTCGGCTGAAGCAAAAAGCGGTGAGGCGGCGATCTCGGCCAGCAGGGATTCGGTCAGGTTCCCGTCCAGCGCGATCGGGCCGGCCCAGGGCGCAGCCGCGGTCCCAAGCCGGCCATCGGCCAGGGGGCGCAGGATCTTGTCGCCCGCCGCCTCCAGCGAATGGGCGTCTGCGATGGCGGCGATCAGGCCGTTCGCACCCTCGATGGCCATGTAGCGGTCGGTGGGCAGGTCATCCGAGCGGTAGATCGTGCCCGTCCCCAGCCCAAGCCGGTCACAGGCGGCGACCAGCTCGTCGCCTTCCGCATCGCGGCCAATGGCGCTGAGAAGCGCCGGGGCCATCCCGAATCGCCGCAGGGTCATCGCGATGTTCATCGCGACGCCGCCGGGCAGGCGCGTGATCCGGCCCGGCACGTCCGAGCCAAGCCGCATCGAGGTGGGCGAGCGGCCGATGATGTCCCACAGGACCGAGCCGATGCAGAGGATGTCAGGCGTCATGCGCGCTACATCGCCCGACCGGCCCCGGCTCTGCAAGCCGATTGCGTGGAATTGTCGTCGCAGTCCGGCACATTCCCTGCCCTCGCGGCCCGAAGCCGAAATGCCCAGGGCTTTCGGCTTGCCTTCGCGGATGGGGCAGAGTAAGGACGCGCCACTTCACAGGTGTCACCGGGGCCGATGCGGGGAGAAATCCCGTGCGGTCCACCGGTTGTCCCGGACTTGATCCGGGATGAAGACGGCGGCACCGAGGATCAAACCGGAAAAGGATACAGCATGGCTCTTCCCGAGTTCACCATGCGTCAGCTCTTGGAAGCTGGCGTTCACTACGGCCACCAGACCGCGCGCTGGAACCCCAAGATGGGCGAGTACATCTACGGCGACCGCAACGGCATCCACATTCTCGACCTCACCCAGACTGTCCCGCTGCTGGACCAGGCGCTGAAGGTCGTGCGCGACACGGTCGCCAAGGGCGGCCGCATCCTGTTCGTCGGCACCAAGCGCCAGGCCCAGAAGCCGATCGCCGAAGCCGCCGAAAAATGCGCGCAATACTACATGAACCACCGCTGGCTCGGCGGCACGCTGACCAACTGGAAGACCGTTTCCCAGTCGATCCAGCGTCTGAAGCAGCTGGACGAGGTTCTGGGCGCGGGCGGCGAAGGCCTGACCAAGAAGGAACGCCTTGGCATGGAGCGTGACCAGGCCAAGCTGCAAGCCTCGCTGGGCGGCATCCGTGAAATGGGCGGCACCCCGGACCTGATCTTCATCATCGACGTTGGCAAGGAAGACCTCGCCATCCTGGAAGCGCAGAAGCTGGGCATCCCGGTCGTCGGCGTGGTCGACACCAACTGCTCGCCCAAGGGCGTGACCCACATCATCCCGGGCAACGACGACGCGGCCCGCGCAATCCAGCTTTACTGCGACCTGATCAGCCGCGCTGCCCTTGAAGGCATGTCGGCCCAGATGGGTGCTGCGGGCGTCGACCTGGGCGCACTGGAAGCGGCTCCGGAAGAAGCAGCTGTCGCCGAAGCCGCCGCCGAAGTCTCCGCCGAAGCCTGATCGGGCCTTTGCGTCACAACACTGTCACCCGGCGGGCCTAAGCCCCGCCGGGACCAGCATTTCCAAGGAGTGGAAAACATGACGATCACCGCCCAGATGGTGAAGGAACTGCGCGAATCCACCGGCGCAGGCATGATGGATGCCAAGAAAGCCCTGACCGAGGTCAACGGCGACATGGAAGCCGCGGTCGACTGGCTGCGCACCAAGGGCCTGGCCAAGGCCGCCAAGAAGGCCGACCGCGTCGCGGCCGAGGGTCTGATCGGCGTGGCTGTCAGCGATGGCCGTGGCGTCGCGGTCGAGATCAACTCGGAAACCGACTTCGTCGCCAAGAACGCCGACTTCCAGGCGCTGGTCCGTGAAGTCGCCAACGTCGCGCTGACCACCGGCGACGAGATCGAGGTCGTGAAAGCGGCGCAGCTGAACGGCAAGACCGTGGAAACCGTCCTGCAGGAAGCCATTTCCCGCATCGGCGAGAACATGACCTTCCGTCGCATGCACGTGCTGGAGGGCGACACCGTCGTCTCTTACGTCCACAACGCGGCGACCGCGGGCATGGGCAAGATCGGTGTCCTGGTGGCGCTGAAGGGCGACAAGGCCAGGGCCGAAGAGATCGGCAAGCAGTTCGCGATGCACATCGCCGCGACGAACCCGCTGTCGCTGTCCGAAGCCACCCTTGACCCCTCGGTGGTCGAGCGTGAGCTTGCCGTGCAGACCGCCAAGGCTCTGGAAGAGAACGCTTCCTCGGCCAAGCCCAAGCCGGAAGCCGTGATCCACAACAACATCATTCCGGGCCGGATGAAGAAGTTCCTCGCCGAGAACACGCTTCTGGGCCAGGCCTTCGTGATCAACCCCGACCTGACCGTGGAAGCCGCGGCCAGGGAAGCGGGCGTCGAGATCACCGGTTATGCCCGCGTGGCGGTCGGCGAAGGCATCGAGAAGAAGACCGAAGACTTTGCCGCCGAAGTGGCCAAGGCGCTGCAGGGCTGAAGTCCCGGCAATCGGGCAGGGGGGCCGGTGCCGTGCGCGCCGGCCCTTTTGCATTTGCCGGACGCAGACATGCAAACGGCGCGGCTCCGGGGAGAACCGCGCCGCACGTCACGCTCTGCCCCCTGGGGATGGGGCATGGCAGAGCAGGACATCAAGTCGGCCGACGGAATGCGCGGCCAGGGGATCAGAGGAACGACGCGTGACCGTCCGGTTCCCCCTGGGACACATTGGCCCTGGGTCACATTGGCCCTGGGTCACATTGGCCCTGGGTCACATTGGCCTTGAATCACATTGGCCTTGTGCCACGTGCCCCCCGTGGCAACGAGTGCGGAATACCCTACCTCGCGGCGTGCGCGACCTCGGGCTGGCGCTGGAAGATCATGTTCAGCAGCGCACCCTTGGCCACCGCCTGGGCCGTGGTCTCGACCGACAGCGCCTCGCGCGCAAGCCGCAGATGCTTTTCGACCATCGCCGGGCTGACACCCATCAAAAGCGCCACGTCCTGCGTGGTCTTGCCGTCCGCGACCCATTCCAGCGCCTCGCGCTGGCGCGGGGAAAGTGCGCGGTGGCGCGACAGTTGCGGCAGATGCACGATGGTCAGGTGCATCATGTTGGCGACAGCAAGGATCTCTTCCTTGCGGGCCGCGAAGATCACGTCGACCTGGGCCGGGGTCACGCCGGGATCGGCGATCAGGCCCAAGGCACCCTTCGAGCGTGAGGACAGCTCGGGGAAGCTGACCGACATGCCCGCCACGATCCCCTGCGCCGCGTTCTGGCGCACGGCTTCTGCCTCTTCGGCAGACAGGCGCCCGGCCTCGAAGGCCTGCTGCACCCAGCTCCAGGTGCAGGCACCCGAATTGGTCTCGGCCCAGCGGAACACCGGGGTCTTGGCGTAAAAGCCACCCTGGAAGTAGCGCCTGACATAGTCGGCGTCGCAGGTCGTCAGGAACAGCGCGTCCTCGGGGTCGCCGATGGTCTTCAGGTGCTTGAAGCGGGTGAAGCCGTAATTCGCGCGCCGGAAGCCCAGGCTCGCGAAGTGGCCGGTGCCGTACTCCCAAGCCTCGTCGATCGAAGAGGCGGCGCCGATGCGGTTCAGCACTGCGAGAATGGTGTCACTCATCTTTGTCTTCCCTGTTGCCCCGAACTGCCGCGTCAAAGACCTGATCCGACGGCAATCTGGACTTCGACGGCAGATAAATCCGGTTTCCCTGGCATGTCCACGACTTCGACAGGGAAATGACCCGCAAGGCTCACAGATGACGCAAGTTGTTACCGATTGGGGACAATTCCCGCTAGAGACGAGCCGCGCAATGGGCAATCAGCCGGGGCAGGGCGGCGTGATCGTCGAAGATCAGTCTTGCGCCCAGCGAGTCTGCCGCGGCCTTGCGGTAGCCGCCGGTGAACAGCGCAAGCGGAACGCCGGCACGCTGCGCGGTCTCGGCATCCACTTCGCTGTCACCGACAAACAGCGCCTTGCCCGGACCAAGTGCCGCCAGAGCCGCCCGCAGCGGGGCCGGATCGGGCTTGCGCCGGGGCAGGGTGTCCCCGCCGATGATGACCGGGAAGACCTGCGCCAGATCGAAGTGGCTCAGGACCGCGCGGGTCGGACCCTCGGGCTTGTTGGTGCAGATCGCCAGCCGGTGTCCGGCATCGCACAGCGCCGAAAGCGTTGTCGTGACGAACGGGTATAATCTTGTCAGATCAAAGGCTTCTTCGTAGATGTTGATGAAGCTCTGCACCAGTTCGGCCTGAAGCTTCGGCTTCGCTTCGATGCCCTGATGCGCCAGCAGCCGACCGACCAGAACCTCGACGCCGTTTCCGATGAAGCCGCGAACGGTCACTTCGGAAAAGGGCGGCAAGCCCTTGTTTGCGAAAACGATATTCGCCGCAGCATGGATCTGGGGCGCGCTGTCGATCAGCGTGCCGTCCAGGTCGAAGACCAGGTTCAGCCCGTCAGCCAACCGCTGCCTCGGCCGCGGCCCGGATCGCCTGGATATTCGCGCCGTAAGGTCCCGGATTGGCGACCGAACCACCCTTGAACACCGCCGAGCCTGCCACCAGCACATCGGCACCGGCGGCGCTGACCAGAGGGGCCGTGGCGGTCGTGATCCCGCCGTCGATCTCGATATGGATCGGACGATCCCCGATCATCTGCCGCAGGCGCGCAATCTTTGCCACTTGGCTTGCGATGAAGCTCTGACCGCCGAAACCGGGGTTCACGGTCATCACACAGACGAGGTCGACCATGTCCAGAAGCTCGGCCACTGCTTCGACCGCGGTGCCGGGATTCAGCGCAACGCCAGCCTTTTTTCCAAATCCGCGAATGGCTTGCAAGGTGCGGTGAATGTGCGGCCCGGCCTCGACATGAGCGGTGATCACGTCGGCGCCGGCCTTGGCATAGGCGTCCAGACAGACGTCCACCGGCGAGATCATCAGGTGGACATCCATCACGCCCTTGATATGCGGCCGGATCGCCGCGCACATCGCCGGGCCGAAGGTCAGGTTCGGGACGAAATGGCCGTCCATCACATCGACATGGACCCAATCCGCGCCTTGCGCCTCGATCGCGCGACATTCGGCGCCGAAGTTGGCGAAGTCCGCTGCCAGGATGGAAGGAGCGATCTTGATGGAACGGTCGAACATGGGGCAGGCTCCAGCTGATGGCGCCTCATATCCCGGCGTATCGCGCCTTTCCAGCATGCATTACATTACATAATACAGATTACACGATATTCCGATGCCGGGCCCGATGCCGGGATCAACACTCTCCCCCGAATGAAAACGGCCCGGTCAGACGACCGGGCCGCAAGGCAGATCCAACTGACCTCAGCCGACCAGTTCAAGGCCCGAGAAGAAGAAGGCGATCTCGCGCGCGGCGGAAGCCTCGCTGTCCGAGCCGTGGACCGAATTCTCGCCCTTGGACAGCGCGAATTCCTTGCGGATCGTGCCGTCGGCGGCGGCGGCGGGATCGGTCGCGCCCATCACTTCGCGGTTCCTGGCGATCGCGCCTTCGCCTTCCAGGACCTGCACCACGACCGGCTCGGAGGCCATGAACGCGCAAAGCTCGCCGTAGAAGCCGCGCTCCTTGTGCTCGGCGTAGAAGGCACCGGCCTGGGCGGGCGTCAGGTGGATGCGCTTCGAGGCGACGACGCGCAGGCCCGCATCCTCGAACTTGGCAACGATCTTGCCGGTCAGGTTGCGCTTGGTCGCATCGGGCTTGATGATCGACAGGGTACGTTCAACGGCCATGTGGCTCTCCATCGGGTTTGGGGCCAGCTTGGCCCTGTTCGGATGGCCGGGCTGCTACCACGGGCGATGGGCTTTGAAAAGGTGCAGCGGCATTGACCTTCCCGCCGGCTTCGGGCACTTGGCCCCCATGCTGAAGATCGAGGACATCACCTACAACGTCGAGGGCCGCCCCCTGTTCGAGGGCGCATCGGCCACCATTCCCACCGGCCACAAGGTCGGCCTTGTGGGCCGCAACGGCGCGGGCAAGACCACGCTTTTCCGGCTGATCCGGGGCGAGCTGGCGCTGGAGGGCGGCACGATCACCCTGCCCCAGCGCGCCCGCATCGGCGGCGTGGCCCAGGAAGTGCCGTCCTCCGAGACGTCGCTGATCGAAACCGTGCTGGCGGCGGATACCGAACGCGCAAGTCTCATGGCCGAGGCCGAGACGGCGCAGGACCCGCACCGGATCGCCGAGATCCAGGCGCGTCTGGCCGACATCGACGCCTGGTCGGCCGAGGGGCGGGCAGCCAGCATCCTGAAGGGCCTGGGCTTCGATGCCGACCAGCAGCTGATGCCCTGCTCGGCGTTTTCGGGCGGCTGGCGGATGCGGGTGGCCCTGGCCGGGGTGCTTTTCGCGCAGCCCGATTATCTCTTGCTGGACGAACCGACCAACTACCTTGACCTGGAAGGCGCCCTCTGGCTGGAAAGCTACCTGCAGAAATACCCCCATACGGTGCTGATCATCAGCCACGACCGCGGGCTTCTGAACCGGGCCGTGCAGGGCATCCTGCATCTCGACAACCGCAAGCTGACCTATTGGCAGGGCGGCTACGACCAGTTCGCCCGCCAGATGGCCGAACGCCGCGCCGTCCTGCAGGCCGAGGCCAAGAAGATCGACGCGCGGCGCGCCCACCTGCAAAGCTTTGTCGACCGCTTCAAGGCCAAGGCCTCGAAGGCGGTGCAGGCGCAAAGCCGGGTGAAGATGCTGGAAAAGCTGACCCCGATCACCGCGCCCGAGGATGCCAAGAAGGTGGTCTTCACCTTCCCCGCGCCCGAGGAGCTTGCGCCGCCGATCATCAACCTGGACGGTGCGGCGGTGGGCTACGGCGGCCCGCTGATCCTTCGACGCCTGAACCTGCGCATCGACCAGGATGACCGGATCGCCCTTCTGGGCCGGAACGGTGAAGGAAAGTCCACGCTTTCCAAACTGTTGGCGGGCAAACTTCAACCAGCCGAAGGAAAGTTCTCGCGGTCGTCCAAGCTGCGGATCGGCTATTTCGCCCAGCACCAGGTCGACGAGTTGCACCTGGATGAAACCCCGCTGCAGCACATCATGCGGCTGCGGCCGGCGGAGGGTCAGCCGAAACTGCGGGCGCGGCTGGCGGGGTTCGGGCTGATGGCCGATCAGGCCGACACGGTGGTCGCCCGGCTTTCGGGCGGTCAGAAGGCGCGATTGTCTCTGCTTCTGGCAACAATCGACGCGCCGCATCTTTTGATCCTGGACGAACCGACCAACCACCTCGACATCGAGTCGCGAGAGGCCCTGGTGGACGCGCTGACCGAATACCCCGGCGCCGTGATCCTGGTTTCGCACGACATGCACCTGCTGGGCCTGGTCGCCGACCGGCTTTGGCTGGTCAAGGACGGCGCGGTCACGCCCTATACCGAGGATCTGGAGGCCTATCGCCGTCAGCTTCTTGCCGGCGAAGACGAGGTGAAGGTCGCCGCGAAACCCGTTGAAAAAAAGCCGAAACCAGGCCGCGACGAAGTGCTTGCCCTGAAAGCCGAGGTCCGCAAATGCGAGGACCGGCTGGCAAAGCTGAACGATATGCGCGACAAGTTGGCGAAAAAGCTTGCCGATCCCCAGTTGTACGAGGACGGCCGCAAGGGCGAGCTGGAGACCTGGAACCGGAAATACGCCGAGGTGATGGACGCCCTCGACAAGGCCGAGGCGCTGTGGCTGTCGGCGCAGGAGAAGCTGGAACTCAGCGGCGCCTAGGGTCTTGTGTCCCTGCTCCGGTCCGGGTCCGGTAACGACAGTCTGTTGCGCATCTGGACATGATCCAGGCGTTCGGCTGCGGTTCAGGCCAGAGGCCCGGCCTTGCGCCGACTTCAGGCATCGGACCGGACAAGCGGCGGGCGATGGCGCGGGATCGATCGGCTGATCTTTCCAAGACGCGCCCCTGCCCCCATATCTGCCTGAACCGGAGGTTCGGATGGACGGAGAAACCCTGGCCCGCGTGGGCTATCTTGCGCTGATCCTGGCCGCTCTTGGCGGCTGGGTGCTGGTGGAGTTCCGCCAGCGAATGGGTCAGGCGCTGCGGATGGGGCTGGCCTGGGGGCTGATCTTCGTCGGCATGATGGCGGGCTACGGGCTGTGGTCGGACATCCGGCGCGAGGTGATGCCGATCCAGGAGGTCGGCGCGGCCGGAGAGGTCGAGGTGCCGCGGTCGATGGACGGGCACTACTATCTGACCCTGATGATCGACGGGACGGCGGTGCCCTTCATGGTCGACACGGGCGCAACCGGCATGGTGCTCGCCGCCAGGGATGCCGAGCGGCTGGGGATCGATCTGGCAAGCCTCGAGTTCCGGGGGCAGGCCAACACGGCCAACGGGGTGGTCCGGACGGCGCGGGTCATGCTGGAGGCGGTCGAGCTGGGGCCGTTCCGGAACGAGCGCTTCGGGGCCTTCGTGACCGAGGGGGCGCTGGATCAGTCGCTGCTGGGGATGGACTACCTGGGGCAGTTCCGGATGGAGTTCGACGGCGGCAAGCTGGTGTTGCGGCAGTAGCCGTCCACAGTCGGCAGAGCCATAATTGTTTTTTATCAAGGATTTGGATGGCCTTGACGGTTAGACCGAGCCAAGATCCTTCGAAGGATCTTGCAAATTTCTTCGAAGAAATTTGTCCCGGACCCTAGCGGGCGGCGCTTTCGGCCTTCTTTTCCCAGCGGCCCGAGTCCTCGGACCAGTATTGCGCCGCGTGGCCTGCAGTGGTCATCGCCTTCCACTGGCCACGGGCGGCCTGCAGGCGGGCCTGGTCGTTGCCGTCGAACAGGACCCAGACCCGCTCCATCGCGGCGATCTCGGCATCGGTGGCTTCGGCTCCGTCGACCAGCGCCAGGACTTTCGCACCGTTTGCCGGTTGACCAAGGCCAAGCAGCACCGGCTGATCGGCGTCATGCGGCCCACCCTCCAGCCCATGCGGCAGGAAGCCGTCGTCGCCACCTTTCAGCCACAGCGCCTGATCCAGCAGGTCCAGCGCGGCAAGATCGGTGCCCCGCACCATCACCCGCCACCCCTGCCCCAAGGCGCGCGGCAGGTTGACGGCCAGCGTATCGGCGGGGGCCGATTGCATCAGGTGGAAGAACATCACCATGCCCATTGCGGTCCGCTCGTCGTGCGTCTGCGACGCCTCCTCGCTTGCGCGCCGCCCGGCGAGGAGCGACGCGGAACGCGAGCGAGGAGCCTCACGTCTCGAACCGGTCGCGGATCAGCCGGTCCAGCGCCATGACGCCCCAGCCGGTCGCGCCCTTCGGCGCCAGCGTGGTGTCGGCCTTGAGCAGCGCAGTTCCCGCGATATCAAGGTGGCACCAGGGCATGTCCGGCTTGACAAAGCGCTGAAGGAACTGCGCCGCCGTGATCGCGCCCCCGTCGCGGCCGCCGACGTTCATCATGTCGGCGATGCGGGACTTGAGCTTCGCGTCATAGGCATCGCCCATCGGCATCCGCCAGGCGCCTTCGCCCTCGGCCCTGGCGGCGGCGAGAAAGGCGTTGCAGAGGTCATCGTTGTTGGAAAAGACGCCGGTGTTCTCGTGGCCAAGCGCGATGATGATCGCGCCGGTCAGGGTTGCCAGGTCGATCATGCCCGTCGGCTTGAAACGCTCTTGCGCGTACCACATCACGTCGGCCAGGACCAGACGGCCCTCGGCGTCGGTGTTGATCACCTCGATCGTGTCGCCCTTCATCGACTTCACGACATCGCCGGGACGCTGGGCGCGACCGTCGGGCATGTTTTCCACCAGGCCGACCAGACCCACGACATTGGCCCTGGCCTTGCGCAAGGCCAGCGTCCGCATGACGCCCGCGACGACGCCCGCGCCGCCCATGTCCATCGTCATCTCTTCCATGCCCGCGGCGGGCTTGATCGAGATGCCGCCGGTGTCGAAAACGACGCCCTTGCCGACCAGCGCGAAGGGGGCCTCGCCCTTCGGGCCGCCGTGCCACTGCATCACGACGACCTTGGAGGGGCTTTCCGACCCCTGCCCCACGCCCAGCAGCGCGCCCATGCCAAGCTTCATCAGCTGGTCTTCCTCCAGGATCTCGACGTCGAGGCCAAGCTCCTGCATCGCGGCAAGGCGGGCGGCGAAATCATGCGTGGTCAGCACGTTGGCAGGTTCGTTCACCAGGTTGCGGGTGAAGAAGACCCCTTCGGCCACAGCGGCCATCGGGGCTGCGGCCTTGGCCACCGCTTCCGGGTTGGTCGCCATCACGGTGACGGGTCCGGGGACGGGTTTCTCGCCGCTCTTGTGGGTGTCGAAGTCATAGGCGCGCATCGCAAGGCCGAAGGCGATGTCGGCGGCGCGGGCGTGGCCCTCGGCCAGGACCAGCGAGCCCCCTGCCCCGTGCGACTTGCCGACCGCCGAGCCGGCCTTGCGCGCCTTGGTCTGGTCGGCCTTCCTGCCCAGCCGGATCAGCTGGACCGCATCGGCGGCAAGGCCCGGCAGATAGGCCAGGTCCATCGCCTCGCCCGGTTTCAACTTGCCGAAGGCCTCGGACCCGGCAGCGCGGGTCAGCGCGCCCCTGGTCAGCCGGTCAAGCCGCTTGAAGCCGGGGCTGGCCGGCTGGTCTGTGTCCGCCAGCACGGCGATGCGGCCCGTCCGGGCGGCGAGGGCTTCAAGATCGGTGGCCTGGAACTGGATCGGCAGGGGTTTCGGCATGGCGTTCTCTTTCGTCGGACGGTTTTTTGCGCCTTTCGGCGGCGGCGTGCCGGGACGCTACAACCCTGCCCCGCGCTTGGCCAGATAGCAGTTTTCGCCGCCCGTGAATTCCGCTAGGGTCGGGCCTAGATGTTGTAGGGGCCGGACCGGGCGTGTCTAGATTCGACAGATACCTGTTGTCGCAGCTCTTGTCGCTGTTCGGCTTCTTCGCACTGGTGCTGGTCGCGGTCTACTGGGTCAACCGGGCCGTCGGGCTGTTCGACCAGCTGATCGGCGACGGGCAATCGGCGTTGGTCTTCCTGGAATTCTCGATCCTGACTCTGCCCAACGCGATCCGGCTTGTCCTGCCCATCGCGGCCTTTGCGGCGACGGTCTATGTGATCAATCGCCTGGTGCAGGAAAGCGAGCTGGTGGTGATGCAGGCAACCGGGTTTTCGGCCTTCCGGCTGGCACGCCCGGTGCTTTACTTCGGGCTGACCGTCATGGTGATGCAACTGCTGCTGACGAACATTCTGGTTCCGGCCAGCCAGCGCATCCTGAGCGAACGGTCGGCCGAGATCTCGCAGAACGTGACCGCGCGGTTCCTGACGGCGGGGCAGTTCATGCATCCCTCGCAGGGGATCACGCTTTACATCCGCGAGATCAGCCCCACCGGCGAGATCCTGGACCTGTTGCTGGCCGACGAGCGGTCGCAGACCGACCGGGCGCTGCACACGGCGCGCAAGGCCTTTCTGGTGCGCGGCGAGGTGGCGCCGAAGCTGGTCATGGTCGATGGCGCGACCCAGCGACTGACGCGCGAGGGCGGACGGATGGCGGTGACGCGGTTTTCCGACTTCACGCTGGACCTCGCGGGGCTGATTTCGGTCGGGGGCGCGGGGCAGATCGCGCTGAACGCGCTGCCGACCCGGGCGCTGCTGGAGGGGCGGCCCGAGGCGGCGGCGGCGACGGGGGCGACGGTCACGCAGATGCAGGAAGAGGGTCATTCGCGGCTGGCCGGTCCGCTTCTGGCGGTGGCGGCGGCGCTGATCGGCTTTGCGGCGCTGATGCAGGGCTCGTTCTCGCGCTTCGGGCTTTGGCGGCAGATGGCGCTGGCGGTGGGCCTGCTGATCGCGCTGCAGCTGGTCTGGACCTGGGGAGGCAGCGTCGCGCTGGAGCGCGAGGGGGCCTGGCCCGCGGTCTATGCGGGACCCCTGGCGGGCATCCTGCTGGCGGGGGCGATGCTGTGGTGGGCGCAGCGGCCCCGGCGGGGACGGATCTTCGCATGACGCTGAGCCTTTACATCGCGCGGCGGTTCCTGGGGTCGGTGGGTCGGGTGTTCCTGGCCTTCCTGGTCATCCTGATGCTGATCGACATGATCGAGCAGCTGCGCCGCTTTTCCGACGCGGGCCTCGGTCTGGCGGGGGCGGCGCGGCTGTCGCTGCTCAGCGTGCCCGAGACGCTGTACCGCATCCTGCCGCTGATCCTGATCCTGGGGGCAATCGCGAATTTCCTGGGGCTGGCGCGGTCGTCCGAGCTGGTCGTGGTGCGGGCGGCGGGGCGGTCCGCGCTGCGGTTTCTGGTGACGCCGCTGGTGGTCTCGGTGGCGCTGGGGCTGCTGGCGGTGGCCTTCTTCAACCCCCTGGTGGCGGCGACGTCGAAGGCCTATGACGACGCGCGGGCAGAGTTGACACAGGGCGGCCGGTCGGTCCTGTCGGTGGCCGACACCGGCCTGTGGCTGCGCCAGGGTTCGCCCGAGGGGCAGACCGTGATCCAGGCAGCGCGGACGAACCTGGACGGGACCGAGCTATTCGGCGTGACTTTCCTGGGGTTCGACCAGGACGGCCGTCCGACGCGGCGGATCGAGGCCGAGACGGCGAAGCTGATCGCCGGGGCTTGGGAGCTGACGGGGACCAAGACCTGGGATCTGACGGCGGCAAACCCCGAGCTGACGGCGGTCAAGGCCGCGGGCCCGGTCGCCCTGCCCTCGGACCTGACGCCAGAGCGCATCCGCGACAGTTTCGGCACGCCCTCGGCCATCGGGTTCTGGGACCTGCCGGACTATATCGCCGATCTGGAACGCGCGGGCTTTTCGGCGCGGGCCTACAAGCTGTGGTATCAGATGGAGCTGGCGCTGCCGATGCTGATGGCGGCGATGGTGCTGGTGGCGGCCGGGTTCACCATGCGGCATGTCCGGTTCGGCGGCACCGGGCGGATGGTGCTGTTTGCCCTGCTGGCGGGCTTCGGGTTCTTCTTCCTGCGCAACTTCGCCCAGGCCCTGGGGGACAGCGGGCAGATCCCGATCCTGCTGGCGGCCTGGAGCCCGCCGGTCGCGGCGGTGATGCTGTCGCTTGGCCTGCTGCTTCACCTGGAGGAAGGCTGACATGGCGCGCCTGCTGGCCCTGCTGGCGGTTCTCGTGACCCTTGCCCTGCCCGCCCGCGCGCAGGACACGGCGACGCTGGTTTCGGACAGCCTGGCGATCACCGGGGACACCCGCCTGATCGCCGACGGCAATGTCGAGGTCTTCTTCAAGGGCAACCGTCTGAAGGCCAGCCGCATCGTCTTTGACCAGGCGACCGACCGGCTGGAGATCACCGGCCCCATCGTCCTGACTGAAGCGACCGGAGAAATCCTGATCCTCGCCAGCCAGGCCGATCTGGCCGCCGACCTGTCCGAAGGCATCCTGACCAGCGCCCGGCTGGTGCTGAACCAGCAGCTGCAACTGGCCGCGAACCGGATGATGCGCGTCTCGGGACGCTATACGGCCTTGCAGACCGTCACCGCGTCGTCGTGCCGGGTCTGCGCCAACGATCCGACCCCCCTGTGGGAAATCCGCGCCCGCCGGGTGGTGCATGACGAGGTGGCGCGGCAGATCTATTTCGACCGGGCGCAGTTCCGGCTGGCGGGCGTCCCGGTCCTCTACATCCCGCGCCTGCGGATGCCGGACCCGACGCTGAAACGCGCCACGGGCTTTCTGATGCCGTCGATCCGCACCACCTCGGACCTGGGGACCGGCATCCGGGTGCCCTATTTCATCGTGCTGGGCAAGTCGGTCGACCTGACCCTGACCCCCTATCTGACCGCGCGGAACAGCCAGACGCTGGGCCTGCGCTACCGCCAGGCCTTTGCGACCGGGCTGCTGACGCTGGAGGGATCGGTCAGCCGGGACGAGCTGGAACCCGGCAAGACCCGCGCCTATCTGCGCGTCAGGGGCGATTTCACCTTGCCTGAGCGGTTCCAGCTTGGCTTCGACGGCAAGACCGTGACCGACCCGGCCTATCTGCTGGACTACGGCATCGACAACACCGACCGGCTGGACAGCCGGATCGAAATCCGGCGCACGCGGCGCAACGAGCATATCTCGGCCCGGGTCATCAGCTTCCAGACCCTGCGCGACGACGAGGACAACACCACGATCCCGACAGTGATCGCCGACCTGACCTTCCACCGGCGCTTCTCGCTGGGCCCGCTGGGCGGTGACGGCGGCTTGCGACTGCAGACGCACAACCATTCGCGCAGCTCGGTCAGCCCGGTGGACGGCAATGGCGACGGCATCGCCGATGGCCGCGACGTGGGGCGCATTTCGGCGCGGATCGACTGGCGGCGCAGCTTCCTGCTGCCGATGGGCATCGAAGGCACCGTGCTGGGCGAGCTGACCGCCGACGCCTACACCATCGCCAACGACGACACCTATGGCGGCAGAACCTCGCGCACGCACGGCTCGGCCGGGGTCGAGCTGCGCTGGCCCTGGGTCAGGACCGAAGCCGGCGGGGCGGTTCAGGTGATCGAGCCGGTGGTGCAGCTTCTGTTTGCCTCCTCGGACGCGGAAAGCCTGCCGAACGAGGATTCGGTCCTGGTCGAATTCGATGAGGGCAACCTGTTCTCGTTGGACCGCTTTCCCGGGTCCGACGCGGTGGAACGCGGGCCGCGGGCCAATGTCGGGGTCAGCTGGACGCGGCACGATCCCCAGGGATGGTCGATGGGCGTGACCGTGGGCCGGGTCTTCCGAGAGGCCGACCTTGGGCAGTTCGGGCCGGGTTCGGGGTTTGCCGGAGCGACCTCGGACTGGCTGGCTTCGGCGACCTTCACCTTGTCGGACAGCGTGGCACTGACCGGACGGCTGGTGCTGGACGACGATCTTGGCGTCACCAAGGCCGAGACGCGGCTGGCCCTGAGCGGGGCGAAGACGGCGCTGTCGACCTCGATGATCTGGGCGGTGGCCGACGCGGCGGAGAACCGGCTGGTGCCCACGCAGGAGATCACCTTCGACGCACGCCAGAAGCTGACGCCCAACTGGACCGCCAAGGCGTCCGGGCGCTATGATTTCGAGGGCAATCAGGGCACCCTGGCCGGCCTGGGGCTGGAGTTCCTGAACGAATGCGTGCGGTTTGATGTTTCCCTCTCGCGTCGCTTCACGTCATCCACTAGTGTGACGCCGACAACGGATTTCGGCCTGTCGCTGGACCTGGTGGGCTTCGGCAGCGGGGTTGCGGGGGGTCCGGCACGGACCTGCAGGCAGTAGGCACGGCGGGCCAAAGACCCGCGGGAATAAGGAAGAGCGGCGGAAACGATGCGATTTTCGGGTCTGAAACGACAGGCCGCAGCAGCGGCAATCGGGTTTGTGCTGGCGGCGCCAGTGGTGTTCGCGCCAGTGGTGTTCGCGCCAGTGATGATGGGTCCGGCCTTGGCGCAGGACCTCTTCGCGCCGCGGCTTTACATCAACGACCGGGCCATCACCGAATATGAGGTGCAGCAGCGCGCCCTGTTCCTGCAGGCGCTGCGCGCGCCCGGCAACCCGCAGGACGAGGCGCTGAAGGCGCTGATCGAGGACCGGCTGCGCCAGACCGAGGCCGAGCGGCTGGACATCACGCTGACCGAGAAGGACCTGACCGACGGTCTGGCCGAATTCGCCGGTCGCGCGAACCTGACGACCGAGCAGTTCGTGGCCGAGCTGGCCAAGGCCGGGATCGCGCCCGAGACCTTCCGCGATTTCGTGTCGGCGGGGCTTTTGTGGCGGCAGGTGGTGCGGGCAAGGTTCCTGGGTCAGGTTCCGATCAGCGAGGCGGATGTCGACCGAGCGCTTGAAGCCACGGCCCGTCCCAGGGCGTTGCAGGTCCTGGCCAGCGAGCTGGTGATTCCGGCACCTCCGGGTCAGGAAGCGGCGGCGATGGCCCAGGCGCAGGACCTGTCGGACAGCCTGTCGGGCGAGGCGGCCTTTGCGGCGGCGGCGCGGCAGTATTCGGCGGCCCCGACGGCGGGGGCTGGCGGCAAGCTGGACTGGCTGCCCCTGTCGAACCTGCCCGCGGCGATCGGGCAGAAGATCCTGGCTCTGGACGCGGGCGAGGTTTCGGACCCGGTCTCGGTGCCCGGCGCGGTGGTGCTGTTCCTGTTGCGCGACGTGGCCGAAGATACCGCGGCGGAACCGATCTCGGTTTCGGTGGAATGGGTCGAGCTTCTGGTCCCGGACGATGCCGCAGAAATCGCCCGCATCCGGGCGGCGGCGGATGATTGCGACATGCTGCAGGCCGAGGCGGGTGGCCAGACCGACCGGGTGACGCTGACCAGGACCGGGCTGGGCGAGGTGCCGGGCGACGTGGCGCTGGAACTGGCGAAGCTGGACCCCAACGAGACCTCGGTCGCGCTGACCCGCGGCGGATTGCGGCGGATGCTGATGCTCTGCGGCCGTGAGGCGGTGCAGGACCCGGCGCCGACGCGCGCCCAGGTGCGCGACCAGGTCATCAACCAGAAGCTGGAAGGCCTGGCCGAGGGCTACCTGGAAGAACTCCGCGCGGCCGCGATCATCCGCGAGCCGTGAGCGCGCCGATCCTTCTGACCTGCGGCGACCCGTCGGGCATCGGGCCAGAGATCGCAGCCAGGGCCTGGGCGGCGGGCGAGCGCTTTGTCTGGATCGGCGATCCGCGGCACCTGCCGGCGGGGACCGACTGGCGCGGGGTGGCCGAGGGCGAGGCTGCGGGTGACGGGGCTTTGGCCGTCTTGCCGCAGGACTTCGCGGCCCCGGCCGCTCCTGGGCGGCCCGACCCGGCCAATGCGGCGGGGGTGGTCGCGGCGATCACGCGGGCAGTGCGGCTGGTGCAGGCGGGGCTTGGCGCGGCAGTCTGTACCGCGCCGATCAACAAGAAGGCGCTGAAGGACGGGGCAGGTTTCGCCTTTCCGGGTCACACCGAGTTCCTGGCGCATCTGGCCGGAGTTCGGCAGGTGGTCATGATGCTGGCCTGCCGCGATCTTCGGGTGGTGCCGGCGACGATCCACATCCCCTTGTCCCAGGTTCCGGCGGCACTGACCGAGGCTTTGCTGGAAGCGACGATCCGCATCACCCATGCGGGCTTGATCCGGGATTTCGGCCTTGCGGCCCCCCGCATCGCGGTGGCGGGGCTTAATCCGCATGCGGGCGAAGCTGGCGCGATGGGCTGGGAGGAGGAGCGGATGTTCCGCCCCCTGCTGGCCCGGCTGAAGGCCGAAGGACTGGACGTGACCGGCCCCTGGTCCGCAGACACGATGTTTCATGCCGGGGCGCGGAAGTCCTATGACGTTGCGGTCTGCGCCTATCACGACCAGGCGCTGATTCCGATCAAGACCATCGACTTTGCCGGGGGGGTGAACGTGACGCTGGGCTTGCCCTTCGTGCGGACCTCGCCGGACCACGGGACGGCCTATGACATCGCGGGGCGCGGCATGGCCGATCCGTCAAGCCTGATCGCGGCCTTGGCGATGGCACGCGAGATGGTCGCGGCGCGCGGGCGGTGAGGTCGGATGCCTCTGGCGGGGATTTTTGGGCAAAGATGAAAGGCCGAGCTTGGGCACGATAGACGGTCTGCCGCCCCTGCGCGAGGTGATCCGGGCGCATGACCTGGTGGCAAGAAAGCAGCTGGGGCAGAACTTTCTGCTGGACCTGAACCTGACCGCCAAGATCGCGCGGGCGGCGGGGGATCTGACGGCCTGCGACGTGCTGGAAGTCGGGCCGGGTCCGGGGGGCCTGACGCGGGGGCTGTTGGCCGAAGGCGCGCGGCGGGTGGTGGCGGTCGAGAAGGACGCCCGCGCCCTGCCCGCCCTGGCCGAGATCGCGGCGGCCTGTCCGGGGCGGCTGGAGGTGCTGCACGGCGATGCGCTGGACCTGGATCTGGCGCAGCATCTGACGCCGCCTTTCAAGATCGTGGCCAACCTGCCCTACAACATCGGCACCGAGCTGCTGATCCGCTGGCTGACGCCGGAGGTCTGGCCTCCGCTCTGGTCATCGTTGACGCTGATGTTCCAGAAGGAAGTGGCAGAGCGGATTGTTGCCAAACCAAGGACAGAGCATTACGGTCGCCTCGCCCTGCTGGCGCAGTACCGCTGCGAGGCGCGGATCGTGATGACGCTGCCGCCCGAGGCCTTTACCCCCGCCCCCAAGGTTCATTCCGCCGTGGTGCAGCTGACCGCCCTGCCCCAGCCGCGGTTTCCCTGCGATTTCAAGACCCTGCAGCGCGTAACTGCGATGGCGTTCAACCAGCGCCGCAAGATGCTGCGCGCCAGCCTGAAAGGCCTGCGCCCGGATATCGAGACGGTGCTGGAAAGCGTCGGCATCGCGCCCACCTCGCGGGCCGAGGAGATCGGGCTGGAGGGCTTCTGCGCCCTGGCCCGCGCCGTGGCCTGACGAGTCGTGACCTAACGAGTCGAGGCCTAACGAGTCGAGGCCAGCGCCTGCCGGTAGGTGTCGAGGTAGTCCGCGGTATAGCTCCGGTAATCGAAGTCGAGCTTCGAGTGGATTTCCTGCACCATCGACCACATCGCCTCACGCAGGGCGGCGGCGGCCTTCATCGCGCGGTAGCGGTGCCAGAGCTCGGCGTCGGGCGGGGCGCCGAAATAGGCCTCCAGCAGCCAGGCCTCTTGCGCCGGGTCAAGCCCGATGTTTGCGGCCAGCCCGCCCAGGTCGAACAAGGGCGAGCCCCAGCCGGCATAATCCCAGTCGATCAGCCACATGCGTTTGCCGTCATGCAGGAAGTTGCCGGGCAAAAGGTCGTTGTGGCCGAAGACCATCTCGATCCGGCCCACGGCGCGTTCCAGCGCCCCGGCGTCCGACAGAAGCTCTGGCAGGATCGGCCGGTGGCGCGACCTGCCCTCGTCCAGCGTGGCGGCATAGTCGCGGACCACCTGGAAGACCCAGAAGGTCAGTGCGGGGCCGCGCAGGTGGCGGGGAATGTCGCGGTGGGCGTGCATGACCAGTGCCAGCGCCTGTTCCAGCAGGTCCTGATCGCGCAGGTCCCTGGCCGTCATGGTCCGGCCCTCGACGAAGTCGATGACCAGCGCCCCCGGTTCGTGGTGGATCACGCCGGGCGAGACCCCGGCCGCATGCGCGGCGCGGCTGGCGGCAAGTTCGTTGAAGCGCATGATCTGGTGAACCGGGATGTCGTCGCCAATCCGCACGACAGCGCGGCGGCAGGCGTCGGTCACCAGAACGTTCAGGTTGGTGATGCCGCCGCCCAAGGGAATTGCCGTCGGCTCGCCCTGCCAGATCGGCAGCGTCAGGGCCCGCGTCAGGGGGTCGAGACGGTCATTCATGTCACCTCCGCGCCACAAGCGATGCGGTGGAGCGGCGGCAGGGTCCGGCCTGGGACCGCACCGCCGCCACCATCACCAGCCACCGGGGCGCAACCACGCCCATCGCCGCAAGGATGCGGCCAACCGTCTGACCTGTCAAAGCAAATCCGGGGCGCGGGTTCAGCTGTCCACAGGCTGATCCACGCAGTGCCAAAGCGCCTGGCCCAGCATCTCGATCCGGATCGGCTTGGCAACGACCGCGGCGAAGCCCTGGCCGAGATACGCGTTGACCTGGTGGGTCATCACATTGGCGGTGACCGCAACAGCGCGCGGCGCGGGGCGGCCGGTTTCGGCCGCAAACGCGTTCAGGGCCTTCAGTGTCTCCAGCCCGTCCATCCCCGGCATGGCGATGTCGAGCAGCACCGCGTCAAAGCCCCCCTCGCGGAAGCGATGCAGCGCCTGCTGTCCGTCAGCGACGATCACCGTCTCGACCCCCAGGGACTGCAACATGCTTTGCAGGATGATCCGGTTGGTCGCGTTGTCTTCGGCCGCCAGCACCCGCAGCGGCGGCAGCTGGCGGGAGTCCGAGCCGGCGTCCTGGGCAGCGCCGGCGGCCAGCACCGGGATCTTCAGCAGGACCCGGGCCGTGACGCCCTGCCCCTCGACCGATTGCAGCGAGACCTCGCCCTGCATCAAGCTGGCAAGCCGGCGCACGATGGGCAGGCCGAGACCGGTCCCGACATGGCTGCGGCGCGAGCCGCCCATGCCTTGCGTGAACTCTTCGAAGGCGCGCGCGATCTCCTCGGGCGACATCCCGATGCCGGTGTCCTGCACCTCGATGGTGATGGCTTCAGGGTCCGAGCAGTCGATCTCGACCCGCACATGGCCCGCATCGGTGAACTTCAGCGCGTTGCCCATCAGATTGTGCAGGATCTGGATCAGCCGCATCTCGTCGCCCAGACGAAGCTCGCCGCCCGCGCCGCCGCTGCAGTGGATGATCAGCCGGACGCCCTTTTCGGTCGCGGCGATCTGGTGCAGCGAGGCGACGCGCATCAGGATATCCGGCAGGCGGATCGGCCGCGGGTCCAGCACCATGCGTCCGGCCTCGATCCTGGCAAGGTCGAGGATGTCGTTGATGACACCCAGGAGATGCTCGCCCGAATCGCGGATCACCCGGACCATCGCCTGTTCCTGCGGGTCGGTCAGCCGCGAGCCAAGCACGGTGGCCATGCCGAGAACGCCGTTCAGGGGGGTGCGGATTTCATGGCTCATCGCGGCCAGGAAGTCGGACTTGGCGCGGTTGGCGGTCTCGGCGGCGGTCATCGCGGCGCGGAGCCGGTCCTGGCTTTGCACCTCGTCGGTGATGTCGGTGAAGGTGCAGACCACGGCGGCTTCGGTCCCGGCTGCCGAAAGCCGGGCCGAGGTGACGGCGACGACGCGGCGTTCGCCCGACGGCCAGTGCAGGTCGTGGCGCACTTCATGCATCCCCGGCTCGCCTGCCAGCGCGCGGGCAAAGGGCAGACGGTGCGGCGGGATCCGGTTGCCATCCAGGTCCGTGACGCCCCCGGTCCCCAGAAGCGACAGAAGGCGGCTTCCGGCACGGACCTTGCGGCCCAGAACACGCTCGGCCGCGGCATTGGCGAAGACCACGGCGCCACGTTCGTCAACGACGACGATGCCGGACACCGAGGCCTCCATCACCCGGGCCAGGGTGTCGCGTTCGCGGGCCAGCGCGAATTCCAGCGCCTTCGCCGCCGAGATGTCGAGGTTGATACCGCTGGTCTTGACCGGGCAGCCGTCCTCGTCCCACTCGGAGACCTGGGCGCGGGTCAGGACCCAGACCCAATGCCCGTCACGGTGGCGCAGGCGGACCTCGTGTTCGACCTGCCACTGGCCGGTCTCGAAGGCTTCCCGTTCGTGCGAGATCAGGCCTTCGGCGTCATCGGGGTGCAGCATGTCCAGCCAGCGCTGCAGCGACATCGGGTTCAGCTCGACCGCACGGAAGCCCAGGATCTCGGCCCAGCGGTCGCTGACCAGGGTGATGCCGGTGCGCATGTCGTGTTCCCAGGTGCCGACCTGGGTGCCGTCGATCACATGGGTCAGTCGCTGTTCGGCCTCGGCCTGGACCGTGACGTCCAGCGTGATGCCCGAAACCCGGCGCGGGCTGCCGTCGGCCCACCGCGCCACGACATGGCCGCGGGTCAGCAGCCAGACCCACTTGCCGCTCTGGTGGCGCACCCGGCTGCGCAGCGAGAAGGTCTCGCTGCCCGACAGGAACACCTCGCGCTGCGCCTCGGCGACGGCAAGACGGTCCTCGGGGTGGACAAGTTCGATCAGGTCAACCAGCGCCCGCGCCGAGCCGAGGCCCAGCATCGTCTCCCAGCAGTCGTTGATCGTGGTGAAACCGTCATCCGCAGCCCAGTCCCAGACCGCGATGCCACCGCCGTCGACGACCTGTTCAAGCCGGCGGTCCGCCAGGCGACGGGCGGTCACATCCTCGTAAAGCCCGACGGTTTCTTTCGAAGGGGTGGCGCGTTCGCGGACCCAGATCAGCCGCCCGTCGGCCAGTTCGTCCTCGTTGTCCCAGACCTCGGTCAGCGGGCGGTCAAGCCGCCGTTGCAGGTTCGCATCGTCGCGCTCGCCTGTGACACCGAAGACCCCCCGGGCGATGGCCGCGCGCAGCAGGTCGTCGTAAAGCGCGCCCTCGCGGATCAGGTCGGCGATCCGGCTGAAGACCCGGACATAAGGCGAGTTCCACAGGACCAGCCGGTCGTCGGCGTCGAAGATGGCAAAGCCGTCGTCCAGCGCCTCGATCGCGGCCAGGAAACGGGCCTTCGTCGCCTCCAGCGCATCGCGACCGGCCTGCAATGCGACTTCCTTGGCGCGGATCTCGGTGATGTCCTCGATCAGCGACCAGATCAGGCGGCGGCCGTTGGGGTCGGAGCTTGTGAAGCAGCGCACCACCGCCGGAAAGCTGTGGCCGGCCTTGCAGCGGAAAGTGACCTCCACTGGCCCATAGGTCTGGGCGGCCTTCAGCGCGGCCTTCGCACCTTCGAGCACCCAGGTTCCGTCCTCAGGCAGGATCTGCTGCACCTGCAGGTCTGTCCCGGCCTGCGGGTCAAGCCCGAACACCGTCTTGAAGGCCCGATTGACGTCGATGATCTCATCGGTGTCGAAATCGCTCAGCAGGATCGGATGCGGGCACATCTCGAAAAACGCGGTGAACTGACCCTCGCGGAACGAGGTCATCTCGCTGGAGCGGTCCGAGGCGGCGACGTCTCGGATCACCACGATCAGGTTCGCCTGCGGCCCCGGCCCCCCCGCGTTCAGCCGGGCGACCGAGACCTCGTAGCGGTGCGGCGCAACCAGGGTCGAGACCCCGACCCGCCGGGTCAACGAAACCGTGTCACCCGGCGGCGCATCCAGGATTTCCGTCATCAGCCGCGCCAGCGGCAGTGGCAGGACCTGGGCCACGTGGCGACCGATCCCGGCCCGCACCAGGCTGGACAGCCAGGGCAGCTTGTCGCTTTGGCAGGCGATGATCTCGCCCGTCGGTGCCAGTTCGATCACCAGATCCGGCAGCGCGTTCAGCGTGGCGGCAAGGTGGCTGCGCAAGTCGGACTCGGCCCGCGCAGCCTCGACCCGAAGGATGATCGAGGACACCGCGCGCCCGATCGAGGTCAGCAGGAAGACCGCTTCGTCCTGCCAGTGCCGTTCGGGGCGGCAGCAGTCGAAGCCGATCACCCCGAAGAGCCGGTCCCCGTCGCACAGCGGCACCATCAGGGTGGAATGGACGCCGATCTCGCTCAGGAACCGATGCTCGGGCGAGCCTGCGGGCAGCTCGGACCGGTCCAGGATCTTGACGGGCCGACCTTCGATGAAGGCCTGGTGCCAGGCGGGACGGACAACCTGCGTGGCGCCCTGCATCCCCGGCTTCAGCGGCTGGACACCCGGCGCGACCCATTCATGCGTGTTGCGGTATCCGCTCGCCACGGCATAGCGAAACAGGAAGGTGCGGGCAAAGCCGTAGCTTTCGCCCAGCGTCGCCAGCACGGCGTCAATCTCGCTGTCGATGGTGTCGGGGGTCACGTCGAGCAGACGATTCATCAACTCGACCACGCGCAGTTCTACCCGCGCAGGTTGTGCAGTCCCGGTGTCAGGCTGGCCTGCGTGTCCCATCCGTCCTCGATCCAAGGTCCCGAATTATCGGTCAGATGCCGCAGTCCCGCAAGTCTGCTCGTCACCGGGTTCAGGTGCGGGCTGCAATGCCACGACAACCCTTGCGGTAAGGCCTGGCGTCCAAAATGCCAGCCCTCGACGCCAGGTCCCGCGATTTGCCCGGACGGGACGGCAGCGCGGCCCGCGAAACCCGAAGCGCATCGGGCTGCCAGCAGCGTGTGAAAAGCCTTTTCACCTAACCGCAGCGGGAATTGCTGCGATGCAGCACGACCCTGCAAGACAGAGCCCACGGCCCGCTACGCACCCCGCACTGCCGCTCAAACACCGAGCGGCGGCGCATCCGGGATCACTGCGATCACGCGGCGGGCATCCGGGTCTCGGCCATCTCGGCATACCAGCTGGAGCCGAAGGGGATCGCGCTGTCGTCGAAGTTGTAGGCCGGGTGGTGGACCATCGCGGTATCGCCGTTGCCCAGGAAGATATAGGCGCCGGGGCGTTCGTTCAGCATGAAGCTGAAATCCTCGGCCCCCATCAGGGGCGCGGCATCGGTGTCGACCTGGCCCGAAACCTTGCGGGCGACCTCGGCTGCGAAGGCGGTGTTTTCGGGTGCGTTGACCGTGACCGGATAGCCGCGCTGGTAGTGGACCTCGGCCCGGGCACCAAGCGCCAGGGCCGTGCCCTCGACGATCTGACCGATGCGGGCTTCGACGAAGTCCTGCACCTGCCGGTCCATCGTGCGGACCGTGCCCTTCATCGTCACCACCTGCGGGATGACGTTATGGGCGGTGGAGTCGGTTTCGACCGTGCAGACGCTGACCACGATCTGTTTCAACGGATCGACATTGCGGCTGGCGATGGTCTGCAAGGCCACGATGATATGCGCGCTGACCACGGTGGTATCGACGCAGTCATGCGGCTTGGCGGCGTGGCCGCCCTTCCCCGTCACCACGATCTCGAACTGGTCGGCCGCGGCCATCATCGCGCCGGAGCGGATCGCGAAGTGGCCGACCGGGATGCCGGGCATGTTGTGCATCCCGTAGACTTCCTGGACGTTCCAGCGCGACAGCATCCCGTCCCTGACCATCTCGCGTCCGCCGCCGCCGCCCTCTTCGGCGGGCTGGAAGATGCAGACGACGCTGCCGTCGAAGTTCCGCGTCTCGGCCAGGTATTTGGCCGCCCCCAGCAGCATCGCCGTATGCCCGTCATGCCCGCAGGCATGCATCCTGCCGGGAACCTTGGAGGCATAGGGGACCCCGGTCTGTTCCCTGATCGGCAGCGCATCCATGTCGGCGCGCAGTCCGATGACGCGGCCCTTGCTGTCGGTCCGACCCTTGATCACGGCGACGACGCCCGTCCGGCCGATCCCTTCGACAACCTCGTCGCAGCCGAAGGACCGGCACAGTTCCGCCACGCGGGCAGCCGTGCGGTGGACGTCGAACAGAAGCTCGGGGTGTTCGTGGAAATCGCGGCGCCAGGCGGTGATCTCGGGCAGAAGCTCGGCGAAACGGTTCTTGGGCGGCATGTCAGGTCTCCTTCTGAGCGACAAGGTGAACCCGAAGCGGCGCGACGGCAAGCCCTGCGGACAAGGCCGGGCAGGGTATCGGTCAGGGCCGGGCAAGGCATCGGTCGGGAAAACCGGAACGTGATCAAAGACCTGTTGCCGATGTCGCACGTTTTCGCCATATCGTCGCAAAATCGACATAACCCCGGCTTGTTGCGGCCAAGGACCCGCGCAATATGGGAAAAACAAGAGCCAAACGGAGCAGTCAGATGGCCACCACCCCAAGCCAGCCTCAGCAAGGCGGCAGCAATACCCCCAGCCAGCAGCAGCAGCAGGGCCAGCAGGTCGGCGGGTCAACCCAGCAGGCCGGTGCGGCCAGCCAGCAGGTCGGACAGCCGATCTTCCGGGACTGGGCCGCGATCTGACCCCTGCCCCCGCCAGCAGGGCTGGGGCTGGCAAGTCACGGGTCGGCAAGACACGGGCCGGCAAGACACGGGCCGGCAAGACACGGGCCGGCAAGACACGGGCTTGACAAGCTGCGGGCCGGCCGCAAGGCTGTTCTTGTCTTGTTCCTGCCCGCACCCGGTGATGCCCAGCCCCGTCTCTTCAATCCCGAACCTTGGACCGGCCTCGGAAGTGGCCTTTGCCCGCGCCGGGATTTCCTCGGCCGAAGAGATCCGCGATCTTGGCGCGGATGAGGCCTATCGGCGGCTGCTGGACAGCGGCGCGCGCCCGCATTTCATCGGCTATTATGTCCTGGTGATGGGCTTGCAGGGCCGCCCCTGGAACGACTGCAAGGGCGAAGAGAAAAAGGCCCTGCGCAAACGCTTTGACCTGTTGTGTGCAGGGTTCAACCGCTCTGAAACCAAGCTGCGCGCTGATCTTGAGCAGGCGCTCAGTTTCCTGGGTGTGATCGAACGCCGGTAATTCGGCGGACCATCAGCTGTTATGGAAACAACCGGACCGATGCATGCAAATCATCCGCAGTCACGGCAATCACGGAGAGACCCGGACCCAAATTCCATCCACCCGCACAATTACCGGCGCACCGCAGTGAAAGCGGATATAGGTCAATCCGGTGCTTTGCGCCAGATCCGGATTGAATCGGTTGCGCAGATTACCGGCCTTGACGAAATTCGACGCGACATGGGCATCCGGCGAAATCTCTTGTCCCGCGGATATGAGCATGTCCTGCGACGGCCGTCCCGGCCCAAAGGCGTTTGCCGGAATGCGCAGGGGAAGCGCGCTTGGCTGTTTGCGCAGGAAATCCTCGTCCAGGTGAATCCGGTCGACGGACTGCACCTGCACCGCCGCGCCCGAATAGGTGCGCAGATCGTCGCGCACCCGCAGCACTTCGACCGGAAGGTCGCCGAACACCGTGCTGACCCTGGATTTCCCGGTCAATCCAGGTAGATACCAGGCCATCCGGCGTTCCGTCTGCTCGGCTGCCTCGGGTCGCACAAGTCCTGACAGCGCGTCCTTGATCCGACGGAACTGGTCGAACTCGATCACCGAACCTGAAGACGGCATTTTCCTTGAATCCTGACTATTGATAATGCGCCGGAAACAGTGGCGCGGATTTTCACCGAATACGAACCAATGTGGTGTTGCATCTGTGCGTCTTCACCACTTGGCAAATCTATCAGGTCAAGCGATGCGGAGAAACCTGTCGAATTGGACAGGTTTTATGCGGCGATCCAGAACAGTGGGCAGGCTGCACCCAGGATTGCCCGCGCCGTGCAGCGGAAGCGCAACTTGCAGTTGGTCCGACACTGGATCAGAAGCGGCTGAGTGATTCGGTCGAATTGGCCCTTTCGCGCAAGGGCGCGACAACCCTGGATTGCAATCGACTTGCAATAATCCTGCCACCGCAAAACTGTCTTTCTACTGCCCTTCTCTTGCCGGAGTTGAGGTCCAGTCTCAGGGTCATGCGCGGCGATGAAGTCCCCTGATCCACCGCGCACGTGCGATCACATGCTGTTTGCATCGGCCCGAAACGGGTCAAGCTGCCACCCGGCACTTCCCCAAGTCCGCCGGGTGGCAGGCCCCGTGCCGCAAGGACCCGCTCAAGGACCCTATCCGCCGTGGTGCTGAAGGATGTGGCGCCCCGGCCTGCGCCTGGGGTCAGCCCTGGCGCCGGGCAAGGACGACCACGGCCAGAAGGCCCACGGCCATCACCAGGAGGGCCGCCGGGGCGGCTTCGGACAGGCGCTCCAGACTGGCCAGCTCGTAGACGCGAGTGGACAGCGTGTTGAAGTTGAACGGGCGCAGAAGCAGCGTCGCGGGCAGCTCCTTGACGCAATCGACGAAGACAACCAGCAGCGCGGTCAGGATCGAGCCGCGCATCAAGGGCAGATAGACCGCCCCCAGCGTGCCCGACGCCGAACGGCCCAGCGACCGCGCGGCCATCGACAGCGAGGGCGAGACCCGCCCGAACGCCGCATCGACCGCGCCCTGCGCGATGCCGAAAAAGCGCACCACATAGGCCAGACCCAGCGCAAAGGCGGTGCCGGTGATCAGCAGGCCGGGGTCCCAGCCAGTCAGCGCCAGCACGCCGTCCGCCAGCCGGTGATCCAGCGCGGCCAGCGGCAGCAGAAGCCCCAGCGCCAGCACGGCTCCGGGTGCGGCATAGCCGATCAGCGTCAGCGGCAAAAGCCATTGCGCCGCGCGCGAGCCCTTCATCCGCAGCGCATAGACCAGGAAGACCGCGGCCCCGACCGTGGCCAGCGCCGCCAGCCCGCCGACGACAAGCGTGTTCGCCAGCGCCTCCAGCAGGCCGGGGGCCAGCCAGCCCCGCGGGGCAGCGGCCGAGTGGACCAGCATCACCCCGACGGGCAGCAGGAAGCCCCCGGCAAAGGGGATCAGGCACAGAAGCGTGGCGTACCAGCCTTTGGCCCCGAGAATCCGGGTCGGTTCATGCGGTTGTGCGCTGCGGCCCAGGCGGTGAAAGCGCGCGCCGCCGCGCCCTGCCCTTTCAAGCCCGACAAGCAGCAGGATCAGCAGCAGGATCACCCCGGCGATCTGCGCGGCCCCCCCGGCATTGCCGCCGTTCAGCCAGGTGGAAAAAACCCCGGTGGTCAGTGTCTGCACCCCGAAATGCAGGACCGTGCCGTAATCGGCCACCGTCTCCATCAGCGCCAGCGCCACGCCTGCCGCGATGGCCGGCCGGGCCAGCGGCCAGCCGATCCGCAGGAACATGCCCCAGGGACCACAGCCAAGCGCGCGGGCGACCTCGTAGGCGCGGCCCGACTGCTCGCGGTAGGCCGACCGCGCCAGAAGGTACACGTAAGGGTAAAGCGCAAAGGACAGGACCAGGATCGCCATCGGCAGCGACCGGGTCTCGGGGAACCAGTAGTCGCGGGCGGAGGTCCAGCCGAAGGTCGCGCGCAGGGCCGATTGCAGCGGGCCGGCATAATCCAGCACGTCGACCAGGGCATAGGCGCCGACATAGGCCGGGATCGCCAGCGGAAAGAGCAGCGCGTGGGCCAGCCAGTCGCGGCCCGGAAAGCGGTACTGGCTGACCAGCCAGGCCGCCCCGGTGCCCATCGCGGCGGTCAGAATCGCGACCCCCCCCATCAGCAGCAGCGTCGTCACCAGATAACGCGGCAGCACGGTGGCCATCAGATGCGGCCAGATGTTTTCGGTCGGATTGAAGGCGATCCAGGCAATCGACACGATCGGAGCCAGCACCACGATCGCGATGAAAGCAGAGCCGATCGTCCAGAGATCGGGCCGGAAGCGGGGGCGGCGCGCAAGTTGAGTGAAACGGTCGGACATCCTGCGCTCCGGTTACAGGAAAGCGGTTTAACTGTCCAGAAAAGCCCGTATAGTCGCGCCGCCGGGCCAGGGGATGCCCGCGCCGAAAAGTCAGGCCCGATGCGCATCGTCTACCACCTTGGTGTTCATTGCACCGACGAGGACCGGCTGGTCCGCTGCTTGCTGAAGAACCGCGCAGCCCTTGCCGACCAGGGCATTTCCGTCCCCTCGCCCACCCGCTACCGCAAGCTTCTGCGCGCGACCGCCACGCAGCTGCGGGGGCGTCCCGCCTCGGACGAGACGGCGGCGATGATCCTGGACCAGATCACCGACGACCCGCAGGCCGAGCGGATGATCCTGTCCTGGACCAGCTTTCTCAGCTTTCCGGCCTATGCGGTCGGCGACATGCTCTATGGCGCGGGGGGCGAGCGGTTGCAGGGCTTTACCCAGATCTTTCCCGACCATGAGGCCGAGTTTCACCTGGCGATCCGCAACCCCGCGTCTTTCCTGCCGGACCTGCGGCTGCGCGCGCAGGGCAAGGGGCACGAGGATATCCTGCGCGGCGTCGATCCGTTCCGGCTGCGCTGGTCCGACACGATCCGCGCGATCAAGCAGGCGCATCCCGGCGTGCCGCTGACTGTCTGGTGCGACGAGGACACGCCGCTGATCTGGCCCGAGGTGCTGCAGGCGATTTCGGGACACGCGCCCGAGACGCGGCTGGAGGACGACGAGGAACTGCTGTCGGACCTGATCACCGAAGCCGGCTTCGTCCGCTACAAGACCTACTGCCGCGAGCATCCGCCGCAAAGCGTCTCGCAGCGGCGGCGCATCGTCACGGCCTTCCTGGAAAAGTTCGGCCGCCCCGACAAGCTGGCGGCCGACGCCAATGTTCCCGGCTGGTCCGAGGATCTGGTCGAAGAGCTGAGCCGGTCCTACCTGCGCGATCTTGACCGCATCGCCAGGACCCCCGGCGTGCGGCTCATCGAGCCCTGATCAGCTCATCCCCAGCGCGGATTTGTAAAGCTCCAGCACGGCTTCCTCTTCGGCGATCTCGTCCGGCTTGCGCTTGCGCAGCGCGATGACCTTGCGCATGACCTTGGTGTCATAGCCGCGGCCCTTCGCCTCGGCCATCAGCTCTTTCTGCTGTTCGGTCACGTCCTTCTTCTCGGACTCCAGCTGCTCGTAGCGTTCGATGAACTGGCGAAGCTCGTCGGCGGTGACGGCATAGGGATCGTTCGCGTCGGGCATGGCGGTCCTTTGGGCTGGCGGGTGATCCGGGGTTCCTACCCTGCCGGGGCCTTCGGGTTCAAGGCAGGATCGGCCGGTCGGCGGCGTTTGCTTGCCCCCTTTGCTTGCGCGGCTGGCTCAGACCGGCTAGCAGAGGCCCAAGGACAGCAAAGAGGGCTTGATGCAGGCGATGATCTGGGCAGGGGCGGCGTTGACCGTCGCAGGGCTTGCGGGCCTGGTCTTGTGCATTGTGCGCGCCACGAAGGCCAAGCGGCTGGGACTGGACGACGCCGCGATGCGGGCCGAGATGCAGCGGGTGGTCATGATCAACCTTGCGGCGGTCGGCGTGTCGGGCCTGGGCCTTATGGTCGTGGTGATGGGTATCGTGCTGGGGTGAGCGGGGGCCGGTCTACACCGGCATGTTGTCGAAACCGGCTTCAACCTCGGCATCGGTCGGCAGCCGCGTATCCTCGCCAGGCAACATCGCGGCCAGGGCGTGCATTTCGGCCAGCAGCAGCGCCATGCCCTGCTGCTGCAGGTAGAGGCCGGCGGCCAGAACCTCGGCCTCGTTGCGGACAGGGTCCACGGGCGGAATCGGGTCGGTGGTCCTGTCGGTGGACTTGTCGGTGGGCTTGCGGCCGGTCATCCTGCGCAACTCCTGCAAAGGGGGGTCCAGGGCAGAAGGTCGAGGCGGGCTTCGGCGATGGTCTCGCCACAGCGGGAGCAGGTGCCATAGCTGCCATCGGCAATCCTGGCCAGAGCGGCGTGGATCTGGCTGATCTCGGCCTTGCCCGCGTTGCCGGTGGCTTCCAGCACCTCGTCGCCTTCCCGCTCGATCGCAAGGTCATCCCAGTCAGGGTTCTGATGCGAATCAAGCTCTTGCTCGATGGCTTCCAGCCTGGCGTCCAGTTCGGTCAGCCGCTTTTCCAGCGCGACCTTGCGGGCGGCAAGCGGTGTGGTCAGATTGGCCTGCATCGGGTCCTCCTCTTTCCGGGCAAGTCTAGGCAGTCGCGGCGGGCGCTGCCTTGACCCAAGTCAACGGCTTTGCGCTTTGCCGTCAAGCTGGCTATGGTCGGGCGGACTTCCCGAAGGTGCCGAAGTGGAGAGACAGATGGACATCCGTGCGATCACCCCCGACTACGCCGTCTCGCCGCAGATCGAGCCGGGCGACCTGCCCGCGATCAAGGCGGCGGGCTACACCACGGTGATCGACAACCGACCCGACGGCGAGATCCCGCCGCACCTGCACACCGACCAGATGCGGGCGGCTGCCGAGGCGCTGGGGCTGACCTTCGTCGCCAATCCGGTGATCGGCGGGGCGATGACGATGGACAACGTCACGGCGCAGGGCGCGGCCATCGCGGCCTCGTCCGGGCCGGTCTTCGCCTATTGCGCCAGCGGCAACCGCTCCTCGGTGGTCTGGGCGCTGGCGCAGGCGGGCAAGCGTCCGGCGGACGAGCTGATCGGCCTGCCCGCGCGCTTCGGCTACCAGCTGGAGCATCTGCGGCCGCAGATCGAAGCCCTGGCCCAAGGCTAGCGCCTAGCCGGCCGCGCGCAACTCGGTGGGGGGCGGTTCGTCCGTCTTGGCGGGCCTTGGCGCGGCGGCTGCCCCTGCCCCCGCCCCCGCCCCTGCCCGCGTCGTCACCGCCTCGTTCAGCTTCAGCGCCCGCATGCCGCGGTGCTGGCCAAGCCGTGCCCCGGCGACGCGCTGCCCCTCGATCGTCTCAAGCGAGATGGCGTCCAGCGCGGACCTGGGCAGGGCCAGCGTCTCGCCCACTGCAAGCGTCATCACCTGCCGCAACGACAATGTCAGCCGCCCGATCACCGCGTCCAGCCGGCAATCGGCCTGCATGACCTGGGCCGAAAGCGCCACGGTGAAGTGCGGCGCCTCGGCTTCTGCCGAGGTGTCCAAGACCGCTGGCGCCTCGCCCCGGCCGATCGCAGGCAACACCAGCAACACCCGCCCCGTGCGCCCATCGCCCCCCCCCAGCGCCACCTCGGCGGACAGCACGCGATAGGCGTCCTCCTCCAGCAAGAGGCCAAGCGGGCGGGCATCCTCCAGATAACTGGCATAGCGGAACCCGCCGGCCCAGTTGAAGTCGGCCTCATCGGCCAGGGTTTCGTCCAGGCCGACAAGCGCGCGGTCGATCACGCCCGCCACCATCGCGGCGTCGATCCGGCTGGCCCGGCGCGGCGGCGGCGTCTGGGACCCAAGCCGACCAAGCGTCTGCTTTTCGATGAACGAGGCGGTCACGCTCGGGCCAAGCATGATGACCCCCAGCCCGCCGCGTGGCCCGTCCAGAAGCGCAATCAGCGCCAGGTCGGGGGCCTGTTCCAGGATTTCCGCCAGACTTTGCCGGGCGATGGTCAGACTGCGGAATTCGAGGTCCAGCCCCATCGCATCGCGCGCGGCACGGGCCAGCGCCAGGCGCCAGCCCCGGTCGGCACCCGGAGCCCCTTCCGCCTGGGTCGGGCGGGCGCGGTCGATCTTGCGGCGGATCACGTCGGTCATGGCGGCCCTGTCCCTCGCCCGACACCCTAGCGCAGGCTTCCCTTACAAGGGGTTAACGCCGGTCGGCCCTAGGCTGCCTGCCGCTCCAGCCGCAAAGGCACCGTCACGCGGAACGCGGCCCCCTTCTGGCCCGGCAGATAGGCGACCGCCCCGCCCAGGCTTGTCATGATCTCGCGGCAGATCGCCAGGCCCAGACCCGCCCCGCCCGCCCGGTTGGCGTCGGTGAGACGGGCGAACTTCTCGAAGATCAGGGACTGGCTGTCCTTCGGGATGCCCTTGCCATTGTCGATGAAGTCCACCGTCACCCGCCCGGCCCGCTGGCGGACCACGATCCGCAGCTCGGGCCGGGCGGCGTCGCAATACTTGCGGGCGTTCGAGATCAGGTTGATGAAGACCTGGGTCAGCCGGTCGGCGTCGGTCTTCAGATAGATCGCCTCGGACGGCAGGTCGCGCACCACCAGGAAGTCGCGGTCCGGTCGGGTCTGGCGCGCGGCCGTCAGCGCGGTGTCGATCATCCCCTGCAGGCTGGCCAGGCCCAGGTTCAGCTGCACCGAGCCGTTTTCCAGCACCGACAGGTCCAGAAGATCGTCCAGCAGCCGCGTCAGCCGCTTGGCCTCGTCATGGATGATCCTGCCGTAGCGCATCACCGCCTCGGGCGGCAGGTCGCCATCGGTCAGGATCTCGGAGAAGGCCCGGATCGAGGTCATCGGCGTGCGCAGCTCGTGGCTGATCTGACTGAGGAACGCATCCTTCTGCAGCGACAGCTGGGTCAGCTTTTCGTTGGCTTCGCGCAGCGCGCCGGCAGTGCGGGTCAGCTCGGCCTCGCGCGCTTCAAGCTGGGTGGAATACTCCAGCAGCTGTGCCGATTCGGAGGCCACCGCCATCAGGTCCTCGACCGTCACTGTCGCGCGACCGACAAGCTGGCTGATCATCGCATGCGCCGTCGCCGCCCCGACCGAACCCGAAAGCCGCGTCTCGAGCTGGTCAAGGAACGTCGGGGTCGGATCGGGCAGGAAGCCTTCCTTGCCCTGGGAGCGGGCCGCGTCCTGGAAGAAGCTCAGCGCCGTCTCCTCGCCCAGGATGCGCTGCGCCATGCCCAGCAGCGCTTCGGGGTCCACCTGGCCCCGCGCCCAGCGTTGCGGCCCGACCGAGCCTTCGAAGACATTGACGAAGGCAGCCCCCTGCAGCCGTTCCACCGGGCCGGGGAAGGTGAAAAGCGAGCCAAGGCAGAAGGTCAGCACATTCAGCGCCATCGACCAGAACAGCGCATGGGTGATCGGGTCCATCGTCTGGGTGCCGAACAGCGCCTGGGGCCGCAGCCAGGACAGGCCGAAAAGCCCTTGGGTGAAGACCGCCTCGGACAGGGCCGCGCCGGGGCCGAACGAGGGCAGGAACGACGTGTAGGCCCAGACCACCAGCCCGGTGAGCAGGCCCAGCAGCGCGCCGGTCCGCGTCGCTCCGCGCCAGAAGATGCCGCCCAGCATCGCCGGCAACACCTGCGCCACGCCCAGAAAGGCGACCAGACCGATGGCCGCCAGCGCCGCCGAACCGCCCGAGACATGGTAGTAGCCATAGCCCAGGGCCAGCACGATCGCGATTGCCAGCCGCCGCGCCATCAGGACGACCGAGCGCAGGTCATCCGCCGCCGCCGCCCCCGGCCGCAGCCGCAGCCAGAGCGGGATCATCACATGGTTCGAGATCATCGTGGCCAGCGCGATGGATTCGACGATCACCATCGACGTCGCCGACGAAAACCCGCCCAGAAACACCAGCATCGCCAGCGCCCCCTGCCCCTCGGCCAGGGGCAGCGTCAGGACGAACATGTCGGGGTTCGAGCCGGCGGGCATCCGCTCCAGGCCGACCACGGCGATGGGCACGATGAACAGGCTCATCGCCAGAAGGTAAAGCGGAAAGGCCCAGCTTGCGCGGGCCAGGTGGCCCTCGTCCTCGTTCTCGACGACCATGACCTGGAACATGCGCGGCAGGGTGATGACCGCAGCGGCCGACAGGAAGATCAGGCCGGTCCAGCGCCCCGGCTCGACCTGCCAGGCCGAAAGATCGGCGGCATCGATCTTGGCGATCACCTCGGCCACGCCCCCGGCGATGCCCCAGACGACGAAGCTGCCCACGGCCAGAAGCGCGACCAGCTTGACCACCGCCTCGACCGCGATCGCGGTGACGATGCCGTGGTGCTGCTCGCGCGCGTCAA
>Ga0208609_100050_pt1 | contig 65812 bp, 57 predicted proteins | sample SubbioR11_8A_Apr_FD_184813 | JGI IMG/M metagenome (GOLD analysis project Ga0208609, IMG submission 184813) | Serpentinite rock and fluid subsurface biosphere microbial communities from McLaughlin Reserve, California, USA - CR11_8A_Apr (SPAdes) | ecosystem: Environmental > Terrestrial > Deep...
CCCCGCCTGCGTGTCTTGCGTCGGCCCGGCCGCGATCTCCTCCCGGATCGCGGCGAGCGGGTCATCTCCCGGCGGCAGGATGGTCGGCTCGGGCAGAACCACCGGGGCGACCTCGCCCGGCGCCAAGGCGGGTGCCGAAGGGGCCGGCGCCACCGGGGCGACGGGGCCGGCCGCGCTCCAGAGGTGCGGCTGGACTTCCGCGACCAGCGCATTGCCGCGCAGCACGTCCGGGTCCGCCGTGGCGCTGGCATGGGCAAGGGTGGCCGCCAGGGATTTGACCCAACCCGCGACCCGCAGGTGCGAGGGGACCAGGCGCGCGGCCCGACCCAGCCTTTCGGGCGGGATGCGGCCCCGGCCGTCCTTCACCCCGATCGCCAGCCGCCGCAGACCCCGGGCGGCCCAGGCAAGGATCGGGGCCACTCCCGCGCGCGAAAGATGCAGGCCAGCCCGCCCCAGCGCGCGCAGGTCGAAGGGCGGCCGTTGCCCCCCCGAGGCCCAGATTTCCGGTCGTCCCGCGCCGGGCTTCTTGCGCAAAGGGTTCTTGGCCATGGGTCATCCGCCGGTGGTTTCAACCGCAGGTTAGCCGCCCGGCCCATGCTTTCCAAGACGGTAATGCCCGCAGTCATCAGCCCCCGGTTTCACCGGCCTGGTCATCCGCCCCTTGGGGAGAGCCAGGAAAAAAAGGGCGCCCGAAGGCGCCCTTTCGATCCAGGCCAGGGTAGGGTGGGCCATCGGCCCACCGCCCGCTTCAGCAGGACTCCCCGCTTCAGCAGGAATAGTACATCTGGTACTCGACCGGGTGGGGGGTATGCTCGTAGGCGTAGACCTCTTCCCACTTCAGCGCCATGTAGGCCTCCAGCTGGTCGCGGTCGAAGACGTCGCCCGCCAGCAGGAAGTCCATGTCCTTCTCCAGCTCTTCCAGGGCTTCCCGGAGCGAACCGCAGACGGTCGGGATCTCGGCCAGCTCTTCGGGCGGCAGATCATAAAGATCCTTGTCCGACGCCGGGCCGGGGTCGATCTTGTTCTTGATGCCGTCAAGGCCGGCCATCAGGAGTGCGGCGAAAGCGAGGTAGGGGTTCGCCGACGGATCGGGGAAACGGGCCTCGACGCGCTTGGCCTTCGGCGATTCCGTCCACGGAATCCGGACACAGCCCGACCGGTTGCGGGCCGAATAGGCGCGCAGGACCGGGGCTTCAAAGCCGGGGATCAGCCGCTTGTAGCTGTTGGTCCCGGGGTTGGTCAGCGCGTTCAGCGCCTTGGCATGCTTCAGGATGCCGCCGATGAACCACAGGGCTTCCTGGCTCAGGTCGGCATACTTGTCGCCCGCAAAGAGGGGCTTGCCGCCCTTCCAGATCGACATGTTGACGTGCATCCCCGACCCGTTGTCGCCCTTCATCGGCTTGGGCATGAAGGTGACGGTCTTGCCGTAGGCGTGCGCCACGTTGTGGATCACGTACTTGTATTTCTGGATGTTGTCGGCCTGTTCAACCAGCCCGCCGAAGATCATCCCAAGTTCGTGCTGGCAGGTCGCGACCTCGTGGTGGTGCTTGTCGACCCTGATGCCCATCCGCTTCATCGTGGACAGCATCTCGCCGCGGATGTCCTGAGCCTCGTCGATCGGGTTGACCGGGAAGTAGCCGCCCTTGTGGCCCGCGCGGTGGCCGTAGTTGCCGCCTTCGGTCACGGTGTCGGTGTTCCAGGCGGCCGCCTCGGCGTCGATCTCGTAGGACACCTTGCGCGGGGTCACCGAGTAGCGGACGTCGTCGAAGAGAAAGAACTCGGCTTCCGGCCCGAAGTAGGCCGCGTCACCGACGCCCGAGGACTTGAGGTAGGCCTCGGCCTTCAGCGCGATCTGGCGCGGGCAGCGCGAATAGGCTTCGCCGGTGTCGGGCTCGACCACGTTGCAATGCACGCACATGGTCTTTTCCGCATAGAACGGGTCGATGTAGACCGAGGCCGCATCGGGCATCAGCTTCATGTCGGACTGGTCGATCGACTTCCAGCCCGCGATCGACGAGCCGTCGAACATGAAGCCTTCCTCGAAGAAATCCTCGTCCACAAGGTCGGCCACCAGCGTCACGTGCTGAAGCTTTCCCTTGGGGTCGGTGAAGCGGATGTCGACGTATTCGACGTCCTCGTCCTTCATCAGTTTCAGAGCCTTGGCAACGGCGCTCATCTGACTGCCTTTCGGTTAAGTGGTTGATGGGATAGGCGGTTTAGGCCCGTTCAGACTGCATCGTCGCCGGTTTCGCCGGTGCGGATGCGGATGGCTTGTTCCACGGGGGTGACGAAGATCTTGCCGTCGCCGATCTTGTCGGTGCGCGCGGCGGCGATGATCGCCTGGACGGCGGTGTCGACCATGTCATCGGTCAGCACGACCTCGATCTTCACCTTGGGCAGGAAGTCGACGACATATTCTGCCCCGCGATACAGCTCGGTATGGCCCTTCTGGCGGCCGAAGCCCTTGACCTCGGTGACCGACAGGCCCTGGATGCCCGCTTCTTGAAGCGCCTCTTTGACTTCATCCAGCTTGAACGGCTTGATGATCGCTTCGACTTTCTTCATTGGGCCGACTCCCCCCGCTTTCCGTCTTTGCTCCTCTCACCACTTCCCCGCGGGGGGGACAATGTGACAGGGTTTGGTTGTGGCTTTGCGTCGGGGGATTCCTTGGGGTGTGCCCAAAATTTGTGCAATGTGCCTGCTGGGCGGGCGGCTTGAAAACTTGGGTGTCTGAAAGATGACCGAACTCCTGACCGCCGCGCAGATGCGGGCCATTGAAGCGGCGGCGATAGCCTCGGGCGAGGTCACAGGCCTGGAGCTGATGGAACGCGCCGGGCTCGGCGTGGTCGAGGCGATCTTCGAGGAATGGCCGGAGCTGCGCGCCACCTCGCACCGGGCGGTGGTCCTGTGTGGGCCGGGCAACAACGGCGGCGACGGGTTCGTCGTGGCGCGGCTGTTGAAGGAGTGGGGCTGGGAGGTGGAGGTCTTCCTCTACGGCGACCCGGAGCGGCTGCCGCCGGATGCGCGGGTGAACTATGAGCGGTGGCGCGAAGCAGGCGAAGTGGCACCGCTTTCGCTTGACCGCGTGTCAGTGGGGCGTGCCGCTGATCTCTGTGTCGATGCGCTGTTTGGAACCGGGCTAGTCCGACCCGTCGCCGCCGATCTTGTGGCGGCGGTCAGAGCCTTGTCGGATGCCAAGCTTGGCGGGGCGCGGGTTGTTGCGGTCGACATCTGTTCCGGTTTGTGTGCCGACAGCGGGAGGGTGCTTGCGCAAGCGGGCAGCGGACTGCCGGAAGTGCTTCGGCCTGACCTGACGATCAGCTTTCACCGGGCGAAGCTTGGCCATGTTCTGAATGATTGCCCGCGCCGGTCGGGGAAACTCGTTCTGGCCGACATCGGCTTGAACGCTGGTCGCGGCGACGAAGTGCCGCCGGTTTCACTTGTGACCTCTGCGCGTCTGGTGCCGGGGAAGGGCGAGGGTCACAAATACTCCCACGGCCACGCCCTGATCCTCTCCGGCCCCTCGGGTCGCGGCGGCGCGGCGCGGCTTTCGGCGCGGGGCAGCTTGCGGATCGGGGCGGGGGTGGTGACGGTGGGGAGTCCCTTGGACGCGATCCCAGAGAACGCCGCACGGCTGGATGCGGTGATGCTGCGGGGGGTGGCGGATGGGGCGGCGCTTGCCGGAGTGCTGGAGGACAAGCGGATCAACGCGCTCTGCCTGGGGCCGGGGATGGGGATTGGCGCGCGCGAGGCGGGGTTGGTGCGGGCGGCGTTGGGTGTCCCCGTCCCGGGCTTGACCCGGGACCTCCCGTCGGGCGTCGGTGACAGCGGACGCGGAGGCCGCGGATCAGGTCCGGGGCGGGGGCTTGTCCTCGACGCCGACGCGCTCACCATTCTCTCCCAACACCCCGACCTCTTCGCCGCCCTGCACGATGCTTGCATCCTTACCCCCCATGCCGGCGAATTCGCCCGCCTCTTCCCCGACATCGCCGGGAAACTGGCCGCCCCGGCGACCAAAGGCCCTGCCTATTCCAAGGTCGACGCCACGCGCGAGGCGGCGCAGCGGGCGGGCTGCGTGGTGCTGTTGAAAGGTCCGGACACCGTCATCGCCGACCCCAAGGGGCGCTGTGCCATCAACTCGGCCCACTACGACCGGGCGGCGCCGTGGCTCGCGACAGCGGGGTCGGGCGATGTGCTGGCGGGGTTCATCACCGGCCTCTTGGCGCGGGGGTTCAGCCCCTTCGACGCCGCTTGCACCGGGGCCTGGCTGCATGTGGAATGTGCCCGCAGCTTCGGGCCGGGGCTGATTGCCGAGGACCTGCCCGAGGAGCTGCCGAAGGTGTTCCGGGCCTTGGGCGTGTAGGTGCGCCATGAATGCGCACCCTACCAATCGCCCGTAGGGTGCGCATTCATGGCGCACCACGATCAGGCCACGATCAGACCGCGCGGTCGATCTTGGTCGACAGGTGGATCAGGCTTTCGGACGCCCGCACCCCGGTCATGGCACCGATCTGGTCCAGCACCGAATCAAGCACCTGGGTGTTGGGGCAGGCGACCTGCACCAGGAAATCGAAGCGGCCGGATGTGGTGAAGACCCGCTCGATCTCGGCTATCGAGCGCAAACGGGCCAGAACGGCGGCCTGCGAGCGGGGTTCGATGGTCAAGAGGACCGAGGCCCGCAGCCGCCCTTCCCGCGCCGCTTCGCCCAGCTTCAGCGTGTAGCCCGCGATCACGCCCGAGGTCTCCAGCCGCTCCAGCCGGGCCTGGATCGTCGACCGCGCGACCTTCAGCCGGCGCGAGAGGGTGGCCACCGAAACCCGAGCGTCTGCAGAGAGCAGCCCGATGATGTTGCGATCGAGTTCGTCCATGCAATCTGCCGTCCTTTTTCGTCATTATAACGACACAACCGCGCATTTATATAGTTTTGTTCGGTGAAGTTGTAACCCATATGCGTCATCCTCGATTGCAGGAAAAGGGCGGTTCATACGCACCTGGCCTGGTTCACTTGAAACCACGCTGGTGCCCGATCCCATAGCTGCACGGGGAAGGGCGAAGCGTCTTGTTGGCAAAGGAAAATAGGCCGATGGGACTCTCGAAGACAATCTGGTCCAACCCCACTGACCACTTGCGCAAGGAGCAGCCGGAAAACCCGGTGCTGTTCTTTGCGCCCTCTGCCGCCCAGGCGGCGGCGCGGCGGTTCATCGACGGCTTCCCGGGCCTGGTGACCTATGCCGTCAAGTCGAACCCCGGCGAGGCGATGGTCGAGAACCTGGCCGCGGCGGGCGTGCGCGGTTTCGACTGTGCCTCGCCGTTCGAGATCGACCTGATCCGCCGTCTGGCCCCCGATGCGGCGATCCACTACAACAACCCGGTCCGCGCACGGCACGAGATCGAATATGCGGTGGCCCGCGGCGTGAAGTCCTACTCGGTCGATTCGCAGTCCGAGCTGGCCAAGCTGATCGAGCTGGTCCCGGTTCAGGGCACGGAAATCTCCGTCCGCTTCAAGCTGCCGGTGGCCGGTGCCGCCTACAACTTCGGTGCCAAGTTCGGCGCGACGGTTGAACTGGCGACCGAGCTTTTGCGCAAGGTTGCCGCGGCGGGCTATATCCCGTCGATCACCTTCCACCCCGGCACGCAATGCACCGACCCCCATGCCTGGGAGGCCTATATCCGCGAGGCGGCCAACATCGCCAGGGCCGCGGGCGTCAAGATCGCGCGGCTGAACGTGGGCGGCGGCTTCCCCAACCATCGCCTGCAAGCCGTGGTCCCGCAGATCGAGGGCACGTTCCAGCTGATCGACCGCGTCACGACCGAGGCGTTCGGGGCGGACCGTCCGGCCCTCATCTGCGAGCCGGGACGGGCGCTTTGCGGTGACGCCTTTGCGCTGGCGGCCCGCGTCAAGGCGCTGCGGGATGGAACCCATGTGTTCCTGAACGACGGGGTCTATGGCTCGTTGACCGAACTGCCGATGATCGGGGTGATCGACCGCATCGAGGTGCTGACGCCGCAAGGCGACAAGCGCAAGGGCGAGCCGGTTCCGCGCATCGTCTTTGGCCCGACCTGCGATTCGGTCGACCGGCTGCCGGGCGAGATCCCGCTGCCGTCGGACCTTGCCGAAGGCGATTTCGTCATCTGGCAGGGGATGGGGTCCTATTCGACCGTCACCAACACCCGTTTCAACGGATTTGGCGAGCTGCAGATGGCAACAGTCCTCAGCCTGAAGCTCTGACTGTCTGAAATCCTTGTGAAATCGCAACGCCCGGCTGGACATCCCTGCCCGGGCGTTTAGCGTTTGGGGAAAGGGAACCTTAACTCCTGTTGCTGCAATGATGTCGGGACAGACCGGCAGCGCGCCACGAGAAGGAGATCCGCCACGCGCCTTTTCGACCGCCTTCGCAGTTTCTTCCGCCGCGGTGTCGAGCCCAAGGTGGAACCGGCGCCCGCGCCGGAACCGGGGCACGTCCGGGGGGTCGTCGATCACGTGATCATTCTGGACGGGACCATGTCCAGTCTGGAGCCGGGGCAGGAGGGCAACGCGGGCCTGCTGTTCCTTCTGCTCAAGGAAATGGGCCCGCGCGCCAACCGGCGGCTTTACTACGAGCCGGGGATGCAATGGGAAGGCTGGGTGCGCGGCCTTGCACTGATCGAGGGACGGGGCGTCGCGCCGCAGATCCAGCGTGCCTATGGCTGGCTGGCCTCGGGCTACCGCAAGGGCGACCGGATCTTCCTGTTCGGCTATTCGCGGGGGGCCTTTGCGGTGCGCTCGCTGGCCGGGGTGATCGACCGGGTGGGCCTTCTGAAGCGCGAACAGGCAACAGAGCGGGCAGTGCGGCTGGCCTGGCGGCATTATGAGCGGTCGCCGAGCAGCGCGACGGCCCAGGCCTTCGTGCGCCGCTTCTGTCACGACGAGGTTCCGGTCGAAATGGTCGGTGTCTGGGACACGGTCGCAGCGATGGGGATCAGACCGCCGGTCTTCTGGATGCTCGCGTCGGACCGGCACAGGTTTCACAACCACAACCTTGGTCGCTCGATCCGCCACGGCTATCACGCGCTGGCGCTGCATGAAACGCGCGAGGCGTTTGCGCCCCTGCTCTGGGACTGCCCTCCGGGCTGGGAGGGGAATGTGGAACAGGTCTGGTTCCGCGGCGCGCATGGCGACGTGGGCGGGCAGTTGGGCGATTTCACGGCCGCCCGGCCCCTGGCGAATATCCCGCTGGTCTGGATGCTGGATCGGGCCGAGGTCCTGGGGCTGGCGCTGCCCGAGGGGTGGCGGGCACGCTATCCTTGTGATCCAGAGGCACCGATGGTCGGAACCTGGCGCAAGTGGGGCAAGTGGTTCGTGCTGCGCCGTCGGCGGGTGGTGGGGCGCGACCGGTCGGAACGGCTGCATCCGACAGCAGTGGCGGCGGCGGGGAAACGCTGGCCACAGGCGGTCGGAATCGGGCTTCAAGCCGCGAAGCCGGAGCCGTAAGGTCGGGCCAGACCCCTGCCCAGACCCCTGCCCAGACCCCTGCCTTGAGGCTCACCGATGCGATCCGTCACCGTTGCCGCCACCCAGTTCGCCTGCACCTGGGACCTGCCCGCCAACGCAACCCGCGCCGAGGCGCTGGTGCGGCAGGCGGCGGGGCAGGGCGCTCAGGTCGTGCTGGTGCAAGAGCTGTTCGCGGCGCCCTACTTCTGCATCGAGCAGCATCCGAGGTATTTCGATCTGGCCCACCCGCTGGACGGCCACCCGCTTGTCGCCCGCTTCGCCGCGCTGGCCAAGGAATTGGGGGTGGTGATCCCGGTCAGTTTCTTTGAACGCGCGGGCCAGGCCTTCTTCAACTCGGTTGCGATGGTGGATGCGGATGGCCGCGTGCTGGGGGTCTACCGGAAAAGCCATATCCCGCAGGGGCCCGGGTATGAGGAGAAGTTCTACTTTTCGCCAGGGAACACCGGGTTCCGGGTCTGGGACACGGCCTATGGCCGGATCGGGGTGGGCATCTGCTGGGACCAGTGGTTCCCGGAATGCGCCCGCGCGATGGCGCTGCAGGGGGCCGAGGTGCTGATGTACCCGACCGCCATCGGGTCCGAACCGCCCGCGCCGGGCTATGACAGTCAGCCGCATTGGGAGACCGTCCAGCGCGGCCACGCGGCAGCGAACCTGGTGCCGGTGGTGGCCTCGAACCGGATCGGGGTGGAGGTCGCGCCAGACGGGCGCGAGGTGACGTTCTATGGATCGAGCTTCATCTGCGATCACACCGGCCAACTGGTCGCCAGGGCGGACCGGCAAAGCGAGGGCGTTCTGGTCCACCGGTTCGACCTCGACGCCATCGCCGGGCTGCGGGCAAGCTGGGGCCTGTTCCGCGACCGGCGGCCCGACCTGTACCGGGCCGTCGGCACGCTGGACGGGAAGTAGGGTGGGCAATCCTGCCCACCCTCCGCTTGGTCTCAGCGGTGGCGCAGGTCGACGTAGTCGCGCTGTGCCGGTCCGATGTAAAGCTGGCGCGGGCGACCGATCTTCTGGTTCTTGTCGGCGATCATCTCTTTCCACTGGCTGATCCAGCCGACGGTCCGGCTGATCGCGAAGATCGGCGTGAACATGGCGGTCGGGAAGCCCATCGCTTCCAGGATGATGCCGGAGTAGAAGTCCACGTTCGGATAGAGCTTCTTCGAGACGAAGTAGTCGTCTTCCAGCGCGATCCGCTCCAGTTCCTTGGCGACCTGAAGCAGCGGGTTGTTTTCGACGCCCAGAAGGCCCAGCACCTCGTCCGCGGATTCCTTCATCACCTTGGCGCGCGGGTCGAAGTTCTTGTAGACCCGGTGGCCAAAGCCCATCAGCTTGACGCCCGAGGACTTGTCCTTGGCCAGCTTGATGTATTCGGGGATGCGGTCGACGGTCCCGATTTCGCGCAGCTGTTCAAGTGCAGCCTGGTTCGCCCCGCCATGCGCCGGACCCCAGAGACAGGCGATGCCGGCGGCGATGCAGGCGAAGGGGTTGGCACCCGAAGACCCGGCCAGCCGGACCGTCGAGGTCGAGGCGTTCTGCTCATGATCGGCATGCAGCATCATGATCCGGTCCATCGCCTTTTCCAGGATCGGATTGACGACGTAATCCTCGGCCGGGACGGCGAAGCACATGTGCAGGAAGTTGCCGGAATAGCTGAGCGCGTTCTTCGGATAGACGAAGGGCTGGCCCACCGAATACTTGTAGGCCATCGCGGCAATGGTCGGCAGCTTGGCGATCATGCGGATCGCCGCAACCTCACGCTGCCAGGGGTCGTTGATGTCGGTGCTGTCGTGATAGAAGGCCGCCATCGCGCCGACCACGCCCACCATCGTCGCCATCGGATGCGCGTCGCGGCGGAAACCGCGGAAGAAGTAGTGCATCTGTTCATGCACCATCGTGTGCTTGGTCACCCGGTTGGTGAAGTCGGCCAGCTGGGCCGCATTCGGCAGTTCACCGTACAGCAGCAGATAGCACACCTCGAGGTGGGTCGACTTTTCTGCCAGCTGTTCAATGGGATAGCCGCGATACAAGAGCTCGCCCTTGTCGCCGTCGATATAGGTGATGGCGCTTTCGCAGGCGGCTGTCGAGGTGAAGCCCGGGTCATAGGTGAACACGTCCGCCTCGCCGTACAGCTTGCGGATGTCCAGCACATCGGGGCCGAGAGTGGGTTTGTGGACGGGAAGGTCGTAAGTGGTCCCGTTCAGCTCAAGCTTTGCGACAGTATCGGACATGGTGCTCCCCGGTCATGGCGGTCGTCCCTGGCAGGGGCGGCCATTGCTATCCTGCACCCCGGCTGGGGTGGGTTCAAGGCCGGGGGGCGCGCTTCATGAAGCGGCGTCCGACAGCCTGGCGACGGTTTCTTCCCGACCGATGGTTAGCATCATGTCGTAAACCGAAGGTGTAACAGTTCGGCCTGAAAGGGCCGCACGCAAGGGCGCCGCGAGTTTGCCGAACCCGATGCCGTTTTCCGCGGCAACGCCGGTCAGGATGGGCTCAAGCGCCTCTTTCGTCCAACTAGCATTATGCAGGCGCGGCGTCAACGATTTCAGTATACCACGGGATACCGTATCCAGCGCATCTTCCGCCTTCGCATCCCGGGCGACGGGTCGCGAAACCATCAGGAATGTCGCCTTATCAAGCAGTTCCGGGAAGGTCTTCGCAGATGACTTGAGGAAGGGCAAAGCCTGCAGCATCAGGCTTTTCTGCCGTTCGGTCAGCGCGGGACGGCCCGCTGCGGCCAGATAGGCCTGCAATTCGTGCAGCAGTGCGGCATCCTCTGCCATCGCCATGTGGTGGCCGCAGGTGTTTTCCAGCTTCTTGAAATCCAGCCGCGCCGGAGCGCGACCGATTCCCGACAGGTCGAACATCTTCATCGCCTCGGCGCTGGTGAAGATCTCGGCGTCGCCATGCGCCCAGCCAAGCCGCGTCAGGTAGTTCCGCATCCCCGCCGCCGGGTAGCCCATCGCCTGGTACTCCTCGACCCCCGTGGCGCCGTGGCGCTTGGACAGCTTCTTGCCGTCCGGCCCGTGGATCAGCGGGATATGCGCCCAGACCGGGATCTGCCAGCCCATCGCGTCATAGACCATCTGCTGGCGGGCGGCATTGTTCAGGTGGTCGTCGCCGCGGATCACATGCGTGACCCCCATGTCGTGGTCGTCCACCACCACGGCCAGCATGTAGACCGGGGTTCCGTCGGACCGCAGCACGATCATGTCGTCCAGCGTCTCGTTCCTGATCACCACGCGGCCCTGGACCTGGTCGTCGATGATGGTCTCGCCGGTGCGGGGGGCCTTCATCCTGATGGCGAAGGGGGCGTCGGGGTGGGTCGCAGGGTCGGCATCGCGCCAGGGGCTCTGGAAGACGGCATAGCTTGCGCCCGCAGCCTCTTGCGCCGCGCGGAAGGCGGCGATTTCTTCCTGCGTCGAGAAGCACTTGTAAGCCGTTCCTCGCGCAAGCATCTGCTGTGCCACCTCGGCATGGCGGTCGCGGCGTTCGAACTGGCTGACCACCTCGCCGTCCCAGTCGAGGCCCAGCCAGGTCAAGCCGCGCAGGATTGCCGCGGTCGCCTCGGGGGTGGAGCGTTCGCGGTCGGTATCCTCGATCCGAAGCAGGAACCTGCCGCCGCGCCCCCGGGCGTAAAGCCAGTTGAACAGCGCCGTCCGGCCGCCGCCGATGTGCAGATACCCGGTGGGCGAGGGCGCAAAGCGGGTGACGACGGGGGAGGACATGACGGTGTTAACCTTTCGGAAACCATGAGCGGCGTAGGGTTGGCGTGGGTTTAGGCAATCGCGGGGTGGGAAACAAGGTGGCCGTCGCCAGGGCCCTGATCGCGCCGCTGGAGGCGCTGCAGACGGCGCGGGGGCTGCTGTTTCCCTGGATCGCCGTGCTGATCGGCTGCGGGATCGGCATCTGGTTCACCCTGGAAAGCGAGCCGGGCGCCGGAAGCTACGCTCTGGCGGCTCTGCTGGTGGCGGGGGGCCTGGGCCTTGGCTGGCGGTCCGAGCTTGCGCGGCCGCTTGGTCTTGCGGTGGCGGCCCTTGCGATCGGCTGGAGCGCGGCAGGCATCCGCGCCCATTCGCTGGACGCCCCGATGCTGACCTTCCGCTACTACGGCCCGGTGGAGGGGCGGATCGTCAAGATTGACCGCTCGCAATCCGACGCCCTGCGCCTGACGCTGGATCAGGTCGTGTTGCAGAGGGTTTCTCCCGAACGGACCCCGCTGCGCGTCCGCGTCTCCTTGCAGGGCGAACAGGACTGGCTGAAACCCACACCCGGCCAGGTGGTGATCCTGACCGCGCACCTTGCGGCCCCGGAAGGGCCGGTCGAGCCGGGGGCCTTCGACTTCCGCCGCATGGCCTTTTTCGATCAGCTGGGGGCGGTGGGCTACACGCGCACGCCCGTCCTCTTGCTGGAGGAACCCACGGATGGCGCGCTGCCGATCGACCGGCTGCGGACCTGGCTTACTCTGGGGATGCTGGCGCACATGGAGGGCCAGCCGGGGGCTTTTGCGGCGGGGGCGATGACGGGGGACCGGTCGGCGATCACCGAGGACACGGTGCAGGCCTTGCGCGACAGCTCACTGGCGCATCTTCTGGCGATCTCGGGGATGAACATGGCCTTTCTGACCGCCTTCGTCTTCGCGCTGTTCCGCTATGGCCTGGCGCTGATCCCCTTCATTGCCTTGCGGGTGAACACCAAGAAGGTCGCGGCGCTGGTCAGCCTGGCCGTGGCCCTGTTCTATCTGCTGCTGTCGGGCGCAAATGTCGCGACCGAGCGCGCCTTCATCATGATCGCGGTCCTGCTTGGTGCCGTGCTGCTGGATCGCCGGGCGCTTACACTGCGTTCGGTGGCGGTGGCGGCGATGATCCTGCTGCTGCTGAAACCCGAAAGCCTGCTGGAACCCGGCTTTCAGATGTCCTTCGCCGCCACCGTCGCGCTGATCGTGGGCTTTGCGGCGCTGGATGGCAGCATCTACCGCGAACGCCTGCCGCGCTGGCTGATGCCGGTCTTCACGCTGGTCCTGTCCTCGTTGATCGGGGGCCTGTCGACCGCGCCCTATGCCGCCGCGCATTTCAACCGGTTCACCGACTATGGGCTTCTCGCCAACGTGCTGACCGTCCCAGTGATGGGCGCGGTGATCATGCCGGCGGGGGCGGTGGCGGCGCTGTTGGCCCCCATCGGCCTGGCCTGGCTGCCGCTGTGGTTCATGGAGCAGGGCGCGCGCTGGATCCTGTTCGTGGCGCACTGGATTGCCGGGCTGGAGGGGGCGGTGACGGCGATCCCCGCGCCGGGGCCCTGGGCGCTGCCGGTGTTCACGCTGGGGGCGATCTGGCTGATCCTCTGGCGCGGCAGGGTGCAGCTGCTGGGCCTGCTGCCGGTGCTGGCTGCGCTGGCGCTATGGGTCACGGCCGAGCGGCCGGTGCTGCTTGTCTCGGGCGATGGCCGGCTTCTGGGGCTTGCGGGGCCGGAGGGGCGCGCGCTTTCGGCGCCGAAGGGCGGCGGTTTCGCGGCAGAGAACTGGTTGCAGAACGATGGCGACCTTCTGCCACAGGCCAAGGCGGCCGAGCGTCCGGGATTCGACGGGCCGAAAGGCGAGCGCTGGTTCACCCTGGCCGGTCTGCGCGTGGTGTCCCTGACTGGCAAGGGGGCCGAGGCCAAGCTGGCGCGGGTCTGCGTCGAGGCCGCTCTGGTGATCCTTGCGGCCGAGCCGGAGCTGCCGCCCGAGGATTGCCCGCTGATCGACCAGAGGACGCTGGCGGCAACCGGTCCCCTTGCGATCTGGACCGACGCGGGTGGCATCCTGATCGAGCCGACCAAGGGCGCGCGGCGGCTGTGGTCACCGCCCGCGCGCGAGGTCGAGTTGCCCAGCCTTCTGGCCAGCGATCTGCGGCCAGCCGCTCAGTAGCTGCGGATCAGCCCGACCAGACGGCCCTGCACCTTGACCAGGTGGTCGGGAAACACCCGCGTCTCGTAGGCCGGGTTGGCGGCTTCCAGCGCGATCATGGTGCCGCGGCGGCGAAAGCGCTTCAGCGTCGCCTCGTGATCTTCGACCAAAGCCACGACGATGTCGCCGTTGTCAGCGGTGCTCTGTTCGCGGATCACCACGATGTCACCGTCGTTGATCCCGGCCTCGATCATGGAATCGCCTTTGACCTCAAGCGCATAGTGCTGGCCCTTGCCCGACAGCATCGAGCCCGGCACGGCCACGTGGTGCGACACTTCCGAGATCGCCTCGATCGGCACACCGGCGGCAATCCGGCCCATCACCGGCAGTTCAATCGCATGGACAGTGGAGACGGGCATTGCCCCGCGCGGCGGATCGACCTTGTCGCCGGTGATCACCTTGGGGCTGAAGCCGGGTTTTTCCATCGCTTCGGGCAGCTTGACGATTTCCAGCGCGCGGGCCCGGTGGGCGAGGCGGCGGATGAAGCCACGCTCCTCCAGCGCGGTGATCAGCCGGTGGATGCCGGACTTGGACCGCAGATCCAGCGCGTCCTTCATCTCGTCGAAAGAGGGCGGCACCCCGTCGCGGTCCATCCGCGTCTTGATGAAGTCCAGAAGTTCCAACTGCTTGCGTGTCAGCACGGGGTTCTCTCCCACATCATGCGTTTGCGTAATGTTCTGCCCGTGTTCCCGGTTTGTGTCAAGAAATATCCACAGACCCCTGAAGCGGCAGATAGGGAACCGTGGCTCCGGCGTGACAGGCGGCTGCGTCGACGGGACGGATCAACAGGGCATCGGCCTGGCCCAGGATCGACAGAAGCGCCGAATCCTGCCGGTCGAAGGGGGTGATTTCCGGCAGCCCCTCGCCGGGGGTCAGCCGCGCCCGCATGTAATGCGCGCGGGGCCCGTTGGCGGGCAGGGCGGTGGTCAGCCGCGCCTGTCGTGGTTTCGGGGCAGCATCGGGGCGGCCCAGCATGGCGCGGACCATCGGCAAGAGGAAGAGATGCCCGCAGACGATGGCGCTGACCGGGTTGCCGGGCAGGCCCAGCAGCGGCACGCCGTTCAGCCGCCCCGCCAGCAAGGGCTTGCCGGGGCGCAGCGCCAGTTTCCAGAAACTGTGCTCCAGTCCCGCGACGCGACCGACCAGGTCGTGGTCGCCCACCGAGGCGCCGCCGATGGTGACGATCAGGTCGGCCTCGGCGGCAAGGCCAAGCACGGTGGCAAGTTCCGCCTCGGTGTCGCGCGCGATGGGCAGCAGGCGGGCGAGGCCGCCCCCGGCCTCGACCATCGCCTTCAGGGCAAAGCTGTTCGAGGCGATGATCTGGTCAGGTGCCGGATCTTCGCCCGGCATCACCAGCTCGTCTCCGGTGGCGACCAGGGCCACGACCGGGCGGCGCGTGGCCTGGACCGTCGGGATGTTCATCGCCGCCAGCAGGGCAAGATCATTGGGACGCAGCAGGCGGGGCGAGAGGCTGTCTCCGACGCGGAAATCCTGGCCCTGGGGGCGGATGTGAGGCCCCGCGTCCGCACCGGGCTTCACGGTGATCCTGTCGCCGTCGCGGATCACATCCTCCTGGATCACGACGCGGGTGGCACCTTCAGGCACCGGCGCGCCGGTGAAGATTCGGACCGCCTGGTCCGCTTCGACCTTGCCGGCAAAGCCATGCCCCGCACCCGCCTCGCCGATCACGGTAAAGCTGTCGCCAGCCACCGGGTCGCCCTGCAGGGCATAGCCGTCCATGGCCGAGGCCGGAAAGGGTGGCTGGTCCCGCCTTGCCACGGCGGGTGCGGACATCCAGCGCCCGGCGGCGGCGGCAAGCGGGACGGATTCGGGCGCAAGCGGCGCGGCAAGGGCCAGGCAACGCGCCAGCGCCTCTTCGACCGAGATCATCCCGCCCACCTTCATTGCGCCTCGTAACGCCCGGATTTTCCACCGTCTTTCAGGATCAGTCGGATGCCGTCGATCACCATCGACTTCTCGACCGCCTTGACCATGTCATAGACGGTCAGCGCCGCGACCGAGACAGCGGTCAGCGCCTCCATCTCGACCCCGGTCTGGCCCGCGGTCTTGACGGTGGCCTCGATCCGCACGCCCGGAAGCGAGGGATCGGTGGTCAGCTCCAGAGCGACCCTGGTGATCGGCAGGGGGTGGCACAAGGGGATCAGGTCCGAGGTCTTCTTGGCCGCCATTATCCCCGCCAGCCGCGCGACCGACAGGACATCGCCCTTCTTCGCGCGGCCTTCGCTGATCAAGGCCAGCGTCTCGGCGGTCATCCGCACGGCGCCCACGGCCACGGCGACCCGGTCGGTCACCGGCTTGCCCGAGACGTCGACCATATGGGCCTGACCCCGGTCGTCGAAGTGGCTGAGGCCGCTCACAGCCCGCCCTGTGCGGTCAGCGGCTTGGACAGGATCGCCCGGGTGGCGGCGGTCACGTCGTCTTGCCGCATCAGGCTCTCGCCGATCAGGAAGCAGCGCGCGCCGTACTGGGCCAGGTCGGCAAGGTCGCCGGGCGTGTAAAGCCCGCTTTCAGCGACGATCATCCGGTCCTCGGGCACGCGCCGCGCCAGACGGCGGGTGGTGTCGAGCGTCACTTCGAAGGTGTGCAGGTTGCGGTTGTTGATCCCGATCAGCGGCGACTTCAGCAACGCCGCCCGCTCCAGTTCCGCCTCGTCATGCACCTCGATCAGCACGTCCATCCCAAGGCCCATCGCGGCGGCCTCCAGTTCGGCGGCCTGGGTGTCGTCCAGCGAGGCCATGATGATCAGGATGCAGTCGGCATTCAGCGCCCGCGACTGCGTGACCTGCCAGGGATCATAGAGGAAATCCTTGCGCAGGCAGGGCAGCGAGACTGCCGCGCGGGCGGTCATCAGGTAGTCGTCCGCGCCCTGAAAGCTGGGTCCGTCGGTCAGGACGGACAGGCAGGTGGCCCCCCCGGCCTCATAGGCGCGGGCCAGCGCGGGCGGGTCGAAGTCGGGGCGGATCAGACCCTTGGAGGGGCTGGCCTTCTTGATTTCGGCAATCAGGCCGTAGCCGGTCAGCGTCGCCTCGCGCAGGGCGCGGGCAAAGCCGCGGGGCGGGCTGGCCGACTTGGCGGCGGCTTCAAGCTCGGCCAGGGGCGTGGCGGCCTTGGCCTTGGCCACTTCCTCCAGCTTGTAGGCCTTGATGCGGTCGAGGATGGTGGACATGAAAGGCCTCTCAGGCGTTCGTCAGGCGGCGGAGCGCGTCGACCTTTGACCTGGCCGCACCGGAATCGATCGACTCCCGGGCCAACGCCACACCGTCGCGCAGGGTTCCCGCCTTGTCGGCCACCACAAGGGCGGCGGCGGCGTTCAGCAGCACCGCATCGCGGTAGGCCCCCGGCGCACCGTCCAGCAATGCCCGGAAGGCGGCGGCGTTTTCGGACGGGGTGCCGCCCAGGATCGCCTCGAACGGGTGGGGGGCCAGGCCCGCGTCTTCGGGATGCACGGTGAAATCCCGCACCGCGCCAGCTTCGACGGCCGAGACCGAAGTGGGGCCGCAGATGGTGATCTCGTCGGTGCCGTCCGAGCCGTGGACGAGCCAGGCCTTTTCCGACCCCAGGGCAAGGAGGGTTTCGGCCATCGGGCGGATCAGCGCGTCGGAGAAGGCTCCGGTCAGCTGGCGCTTCACCCCGGCGGGGTTCGTCAGCGGGCCAAGGATGTTGAAGATCGTCCGCGTCCCAAGCTCGGCCCGGACCGGCATGACGTGGCGGATCGCGGGGTGGTGCATGGGCGCCATCATGAAGCCGATCCCGGCTTCGGCCAGGCAGCGTTCCACGACCTCGGGTCCGACCATGACGTTCAGGCCCATCTCGGTCAGCGCGTCCGCCGCGCCGGATCTGGAACTGAGGTTCCGGTTGCCATGCTTGGCGACCGTGACGCCCGCGCCAGCCACCACGAAGGCGGTGGCGGTCGAGATGTTCAGCGTGCCCTTGCCGTCGCCGCCGGTGCCGACGATGTCCATGGCACCCGGCGGGGCTTTCACCGGATTGCATTTCGACCGCATCACGCTGGCGGCGGCGGCGTATTCGTCGACCGTCTCGCCCCTTGTGCGCAGCGCCATCAGGAAGCCGCCCATCTGGGCCGGAGTGCCCTCACCCTCGAACAGCGCATCGAAGGCGGCCTCGGCCTCGGCCCGCGTCAGGGGGCGGTTGGCGGCGATGCCGATCAGGGGCTTTAGGATGTCGCTCATGCCGGGACTTTCGCGCGGGCCTCGTCGAGGAAGTTCCGCAAGAGCTGGTGGCCGTGTTCCGAGGCGATGGATTCCGGGTGGAACTGGACGCCCTCGATCAGGTGGTGCTTGTGGCGCAGGCCCATGATCGTGCCGTCCTCCAGCCAGGCGGTGATTTCAAGGTCCGCCGGAAGCGTGGCGCGGTCCACGACAAGGCTGTGGTAGCGGGTCGCCTGGAAGGGCGAGGGCAGGCCGCGGAAGACGCCGGTGCCGCCGTGGTGCATGGTGCCCATCTTGCCGTGGACGATCTCGTGGCAGCGGACGACCTTGCCGCCGAACGCCTCGCCGATGGTCTGGTGGCCGAGGCAGACGCCGAGGAGGGGGATGCCGGCACTGGCGGCGGCGCGGGTCAGCGGCAGGCAGATCCCGGCGGCGGCGGGGTCGCAGGGGCCGGGGGAAAGGACGATCACCGCGGGAGCCATCGCAAGCACGTCCTGCACTTGCAGGGCGTCGTTGCGTTTCACGACCACGTCCGCGCCAAGCTCGCCCAGGTAGTGGACAAGGTTGTAGGTGAAGCTGTCGTAGTTGTCGATCAGGAGGAGCATCGGTTTCCCCGGGGGCGGCTACCGGCTGGTTATCGCCGATGCGGGGGGCGGTGTAAACCGCGGTTTCGGAGAGCCGTCCACACGGGACGGAACGTCGGGTCCTATGGAAATCAAGGGGTTGAGCGAGGGCGTTCACCTGGTCTTGACGATGTGGGGCGCTCGTCGCTTCCTTCGGTCGCTCCTCGCCGGGACGACCGACGCGAGACCGGAGGGATCGAGGAGGCGTCAGTCGTGCCGGATCACGTCGTCTTCGCCAAGGTAGCAGCCGGTCTCGACCGCGATCAGGGTCAGGGGCAGGCGTCCCGGGTTGCCCAGCCGGTGCGGCTGCCCGAGGGGGATATGCACGGCGTCGCCCTCACCGACCAGGCGCGAGCGGATGCCCAGGGTGATCTCGGCGGTGCCTTCGACGACGACCCAGTGTTCCGAGCGGTGGAGGTGGGATTGCAGCGAGGTCGCCTGGCCGGGCGCAATCTGCAGCGAGCGGACGCGGAAGCGGGTGCCCTGGGCAAGGACGGGGGCAGCCGCGACTGGCTCGGCCGCAGCGAAGCTCATCGGCGCTTCGGCGAAGCCTGGGGTGCGTGATCCGTCCATGATGGTCTTTCCGTCGCCCATGCGGCCAGTGAGCCGGGAAATGGTTAGCGGGGCGTTAACGCCGTTGGGCCATTTCAGGGCATTTCGGCGGCGGCGCCTCATTTTCGAACGGGAGGGTTCGCGGGTCGGGGCGGCGGTCAGATTGAGCGCCTTGGCAGGCGCGAAGACGTCTTGTCTCGCCTCTGTGCGCGAAGAGCGCACAACCGGCTCGGACGTGCTCCGCAGGGGATATTTGGTGCCAGGTGAAAGGGCTGGCGGAACCTATGTCCAGTCCAGCACCACTTTGCCCGAAAGGCCAGAGCGCATGGCGGCGAAGCCCTGCTGGAAGTCGTCGACCTTGAAACGGTGGGTGATGACGCGGCGGATGTCGAGGCCATTTTCCAGCATGGCGATCATCTTGTACCAGGTCTCGAAGATCTCGCGGCCGTAGACGCCCTTGATGGTGATGGCCTTGAAGACGATGCGCGACCAGTCGACCGGCGACTTGCCCGGCGGGATGCCCAGCATGGCGATGCGGCCGCCCATGACCATGTGGTCGACCATCTGGTCCAGGGCTTGCTGGCTGCCCGACATCTCCATGCCGACGTCGAAGCCCTGGCTCATCTTGAGGGCAGGGTAGACCGAGCGGAGATCGGTGGTGGCGACGTTGACCGGGACCACGTCGGCGACCTGGGCGGCAAGGTCGAGGCGGGCCTGGTTGATGTCGGTGATGACCACGTGCCGCGCGCCGACGTGGCGGGCGACGGCGGCGGCCATGATGCCGATGGGTCCGGCCCCGGTTATGAGAACATCTTCGCCGATCAGGTCGAAGCTGAGGGCGGTGTGGACAGCATTGCCGAGGGGGTCGAGGATCGCGCCGATCTCATCATCGATGGCATCGGGCAGGGGGACGACGTTGAAGGCGGGGAGGCGCAGGTATTGCGCGAAGGCACCCGGTTCGTTGATGCCGATGCCGCGGGTTTCGGGGTCGAGGTGGAATTTTCCGGAGCGGCTTTGGCGCGAGGTCTTGCCGATCAGGTGGCCTTCGCCCGAGCAGCGCTGGCCGATCTCCAGGCCTTCGACGTTGCGGCCCTTGTCGACGATGCTGCCGGCGAATTCGTGGCCGGTCACCAGCGGGACGGGAACGGTGCGCTGCGCCCAGTCGTCCCAGTTCCAGATGTGAATGTCGGTGCCGCAGATGCCGGTCTTGTGGATCTTGATCAGCACGTCATCGGGGCCGATCTCGGGAACCGGCCGGGTCTCCATCCAGAGGCCGGGTTCGGGGCGGGCCTTGACCAGGGTCTTCATCTCGTTTGCGCCGCTGACCGGCGCGGGCATTTCAGAGGTCATTGCAGGACTCCCGTGGCTTTGCCGGCGGCGGTGAAGGCCTCCAGCGCGAAGTCGAGGTCGGCGCGGGTCAGGGCGGCGTTCATCTGGGTGCGGATGCGGGCCTGGCCCCTGGGCACGACGGGGAAGAAGAAGGGGGCGACATGGACGCCGCGGGTGTTGAGGTCGGCGGCCATCGCTTGGGCAAGCCTGGCCTCTCCCAGCATGACGGGGATGATCGGGTGATCTCCGGGCAGGAGGGTGAAGCCTGCCCGTGCAAGGCCCGCGCGCCAGTGGCTTGCGTTTTCAGCGAGCTTTGCGCGCAGGTCGTCGGCCTGTTCCACGATGTCGAGCGCGGCGATGGCGGCACCGACCACGGCCGGGGGGAGGGCATTCGAGAAAAGGTAGGGGCGGGCGCGTTGCCGCAGAAGGTCGATGACGGGCTGCGGTCCGGCGATGTAGCCACCCAATGCGCCGCCAAGCGCCTTGCCAAGGGTGCCGGTAAGGATGTCGACCCGGACGCCTGCGCGCGCCGGGGTGCCGGCGCCCCTGGGGCCGGTGAAGCCGGTGGCGTGGCAGTCGTCGACCATCACCATCGCGCCGTAAGCGTCGGCCAGGGCGCGGATGTCGGGGAGGTTGGCGTAGTAGCCGTCCATCGAGAAGACGCCGTCGGTGGCGATCAGGATGAAGCGGGCACCCTCGGCCTTCGCGGCCTGAAGCTGGGCCTCGAGGTCGACCATGTCCGAATTGGCGTAGCGGTAGCGCCTGGCCTTGCACAGGCGGATGCCGTCGATGATTGACGCATGGTTCAGGGCGTCGGAAATGACGGCGTCTTCGGGGCCGAGAAGCGGCTCGAAAAGCCCGCCGTTCGCGTCGAAGCAGGCGGCGAAGAGGATGCTGTCGTCGTGGCCGAGGTAAGCGGCCAGGTGGGTCTCCAGGCGGCGGTGCAGGTCCTGTGTGCCGCAGATGAAGCGGACCGAGGCCATGCCGAAGCCGTGGTCGTCCAGCGCCTGCTTGGCGGCGGCGATCAGGCGGGGGTCATTCGCAAGCCCGAGGTAGTTGTTGGCGCAGAGGTTCAGCATCTGCCGCCCGGCCATCTGGACATGCGCGCCTTGCGCCCCGGTGATCAGGCGTTCGCGTTTCATCAGCCCGTCGGCCTCGATGCCCCGGAGAGTGGCGGCGATGTGATCCAGGAAAGCGGTCATTTCCGTCATGGCAGAGTCCTTTCCGGTTTTGTGGATGGTGACAGGCGGCCGGCGCGCTGTCAACTTCACGGATGAAGTTCCGTGATGACGGAAGTCAGCTGTCCTGGACGATCAGGATGGCGCGTGCGGTGCCCTGGGCGGTGATCTGGTGGCTGCGGTCGGCGGGGTAGCGGGCGACATCGCCCTGGGCGAGGTGGTCGGTCGCATCCCCGGAGGTGACGGTCAGGTGGCCTGCAAGCACGGTGAGGTGTTCGCGACAGCCCGGGGAATGGGGCTCGGAGGTCAGGCTGGCGCCTTCGGCGAAGTCCAGTTCATAGACCTCGTGCCGCCCGACGCTTTCGGGGGCCGAGAGAATCCGGATGGTGACGCCGCCGCGCTGGATCACCGGGGCCGCGGCGGCGCGGATGATTTCGATGCCGGGAAGGGTGCGGCCTTCCAGAAGACCGGCGAAGTCAAGCTGCAAGGCCTGGGTCAGGGCCCAGAGGGTGGCGACGGTGGGCGAGGATTCGCCGCGCTCGATCTGGCTGACCATCGAGCGGGAGACGCCGGACAGCTTGGCGGCGGCATCGAGGCTGAGCCCGCGCGACTTGCGGGCCGCGCGGAGCGATGCGGCGAGGCGGTCGTGGATGTCGGAGCGGTCGGCCATGCGTCATGGTGGCCGGGAAGGGCGGGGGCGTCAATCTGCCGAGGTTCGCTCGTCGTCGACGTCGTCGCTCCTCGCTGGCGACGAGACGCCGAAGGCGCGACGCAGGAGCGGCCGGTCAGGTGCCGCAGAAGGTGACGTACTGCCCGAAGCCGTCGGGCGCGGGAAGCATGTAGGGTTCGGTCCTGGTGAACGGGGTTCGGATCGCGGCGAGCAGGGCGTGGAAGGGGGCCATGTCGCCTGCAGTCGCGGCGGCGAGCGCCTCTTCGACCTTGTGGTTCCGCGGGATCACGGCGGGGTTGGCGTCCGCCAGGCGCGCGGCCACGCCGTCGCCCGCGCGGGCGCGCCAGCGGGCAAGCCAGGCCGCCATCTTCGAGAAGTCGGTGAACAGCGGGCGCAGCGCCGCCTCGTCGGCAAGACGGAGGAAGGTCAGGGTCCAGTCAGCGCCCTCCATCGCGGGGAGCAGGTCGTCGATCAGTGCCGCATCCGCGTCGTCCTGGTCCATCAGGCCAAGCTTGCGGCGCATCACGGCCAGCCATTCGGCGCGGTAGCGTCCCGTGATCCCGGACAGGCGGTCATTGGCGATCTCGACGGCCTTTTCCGGGTTGGCGTCAAGCAGCGGGACCAGCGTCTCGGCCAGTCGCGCCAGGTTCCAGCCCAGGATCAGCGGCTGGTTGGCATAGGCATAGCGGCCCTGGTGGTCGATCGAGGAGAAGACGGTGCCAGGGGCATAGGCCTCCATGAAGGCGCAGGGGCCGTAGTCGATGGTCTCGCCACTGATCGCCATGTTGTCGGTGTTCATGACACCGTGGATGAAGCCCACGCCCATCCATTGCGCGATGAGCCGGGCCTGGGCGGCGATGACGGCATCAAGAAAGGCGAGGTAGGCGTTCTGCTCTTGGGCCAGGTCCGGGTAATGCCGGGCGATGGCATAGTCGGCCAAGGCCTTGACCTGGGCCTGGTCGCCGCGTGCGGCAAAGAACTGGAACGTGCCGACGCGCAGGTGGCTGGCGGCGACGCGGGCAAGGACCGCGCCGGGCAGTTTCGTCTCGCGCCAGATCTGCTCGCCGGTCGCAACGACGGCAAGGGCGCGGGTGGTGGGGATGCCAAGGGCGTGCATCGCCTCGGAGATCAGGTATTCGCGCAGCATCGGGCCGACGGCTGCCTTGCCGTCGCCCCCGCGGGAAAAGGGCGTGCGACCCGAGCCCTTGAGCTGAATGTCGAACCGCCCTTCCGGAGTCACGATCTCGCCCAGAAGATGCGCGCGTCCGTCGCCCAGCTGCGGCGAGAAGCCGCCGAACTGGTGGCCGGCATAGGCCTGGGCGATGGGATCGGCACCCGGCGGAAGCCTTGCGCCAGAGAACCAGTCGGCGGCATCGGCATCGGTCAGGGTCAGGCCAAGCGCATCCGCCAGGGGCCGGTTCAACGCCAGCAGACTGGGGGCAGGGGCCACATCGGGGGCGACGCGCAGGTAGGTGCCGGGCAGGTCGCGGGCATAGCTGTGATCGAAGGCGATGGTCATGGGCGGACCCCTTTCACCCTGGGATATGGCGCGCGGGTCGGCGAAGGACAAGCCGCAGGAGCCGGGACCAGAAGCCTTCCGCAGGGATCACGGCAAGCTCCGGCCTGGGAAATCCGGCTGGCCGGCGGGATCAAAAGTGGTCGGGGCGGAGGGATTCGAACTCTCGACCTACGGTACCCAAAACCGTCGCGCTACCAGGCTGCGCTACGCCCCGACCGGGGTCACTTACAGGGGAACGCGGGGATTGAAAAGCCTTCCCGTGCGGTCCGGGAGCTTCGGGTCGGGCAGGTTCGGGTCGAGCAGGATCGGGTCGGGCAGGATCGGGTCGGGCGGGTCAGCGGCATCCTCGGTTCTGCCTGCACGGCGGCCGCATCGCGCCTGCCCGCGGGCAAGGCTGTCCGGGCCCCGACCGGGCCCCGGCCGGGCGCCGATCGGGCCCCGACCGTGACAGCGCCGCGCGAGAGGTCCTAGCCGCCGCAGGGCCAGGCGGCGGTTTCGGCGGGGATCGCGGGGTGGCGCATGACCGTTCCGGGGGCGATTCCCAGCTTTTCGGCAAGGCCCGCGTTGATTTCCAGCACGAACTGCACGCCCTCGCCGCCGTCGATGGGCGTCAGGTCGCCGGGAACCGCACCCGCATGGACGCGGGTGACGGTGCCGGTCGCGTCGGCGAAGATCATGTCCAGCGGGATCAGCGTGTTTTTCATCCAGAAACTGACCCGACGCGGTGCCTCATAGACGAAAAGCATCCCCGACGCGGCGGCAAGCTCGGTCCGGAACATCAGTCCCTGCGCCCGTTCCTCGCCATCATCGGCGACCTCGACGGCAAAGCTTTCGCGGCCGCCCGCCCAGCGCAAGTCCACCCGGTCCGCAGAACAGACGGCCTCGGCCCAGGCAGCGCCGGGCAAGAGGGCGGCAAGGACGAGGGCCCGCAGCACCTTCATGGATGCTCGCGCGCGGCGGCTTCCCAGGACACGACCTGGATGGCCATCCGGCCGCGCTTGCCTTCGATGATGCGCAACGCCACGGCCTCGCCGGCCGCAAGGTCGGCAAAGCCCGAGACGCGCAGCACCTCGGCATGGATGAACACGTCCTCGGGCTTGCCGAAGACATTGGCAAAGCCGAAGCCCTTGCCCTTGTCGAACCACTTCACGCGTGCAGGTTCCAGGGCCAGGGCAAGGATGTCCTCGCTGACCATCTGGGCCGCATCCTCGCCAAAGGGCACAACGACGCCTTCCGGCGGATCGATGCGAAGCACTTCAACGGCTTGCACGCCGCGCTGTGTCCTTTGAACACGGACCTCTATACCGGCACCATCTGCTACCGACCCCTGCCCGAAGTTCCGAAGAACGTTCGCGTGCAAGAGTATATCTGCATCCGTCTGGTCTGAAACGATGAAACCGAAACCCTTGGAAGGATCAAACCACTTAACGCGACCATGCACGATCTGCATGACCTCATCTTCTTCCGACATTTACAGAGCCTTCTCCCCAGAATGAGCCCTAAGGCGGACAGATGGGGCGAAAGTTAACCGGGGATCAAGGGCAAATGCGCCAGTTCGTTGCATAAAATCCGACAAGTGCCGGAAACCTAGGGATTCAATCTTGTGACACTCCAGTCGTCGGAAACCCCCGTGCGATACCAGCGAAAGCGGTCGTGCAACCGGAACGCGCCGTCTGCCCAGAATTCGATCTCGACCGGTCGAATCCGGAAACCGCCCCAGAACGGCGGGCGCGGCGGATTCGGCCCCTTGGTCACCGCGAGCTTCGCCGCCGTGGCCATCAGCGCCTCACGCGAGGTCAGGGGTTGCGACTGCTGGCTGGCCCAGGCGCCGATGCGGGACTTCAGGCTGCGGCTGGTGAAATACTCGTCGGCCTTGGGGCCCTCCTCGCGGGTGACGGTGCCGCGGACGCGGATCTGGCGGCGCAAGGATTTCCAGTGCAGCACAAAGGCGGCCTTGCCGGCGGACTCGATCTCCTGGCCCTTCTTCGAGGTGTAGTTGGTATAGAAGACGAAGGCACCGCCGCCCTCGCCTTCGGTCTCGATTTCCTTGAGCAGCACCATGCGGACATTGGGCAGGCCCTGGTCGTCCACGGTGGCCAGCGCGATGGCGTTCGGGTCGTTCGGCTCGGTCGCCTCGGCCTCGGTCAGCCAGGACTGGGCCAGCACGAAGGGGTCGCTGCCCGCGAAGATGCCTGTGCGGTCCATGATTGCTCCTTGCCCTGGCGCCAAGGACCTGCCTTGAAGGGCGGCCCCGCTTCGCCTACACGTCATAGTCAACGAAAAATGGGCTAGGGGTCAGGAATGTCAACCGGACTGATGCAGGGCAAGCGCGGCCTGATCATGGGGCTTGCGAACGACAAGTCGATTGCCTGGGGCATCGCCCAGGCCGTGGCGGCCCAGGGGGCGGAACTTGCGTTCAGCTACCAGGGCGAGGCGCTGAAGAAACGGGTCGAGCCCCTGGCGGCCAGCCTGGGCAAGCCGATGCTCTACGAATGCGACGTCGCCAGCGACGCCAGCATCGACGCGCTTTTCACCGGGCTGAAGGCCGAATGGGGGCAGATCGACTTTCTGGTCCATGCCATCGGGTTCGCCGACAAGAACGAGCTGCGGGGCCGCTACGTGGACACGTCCCGCGCCGGGTTCGCGCTGGCGATGGACATCTCGGTCTACAGCTTCACCGCCGTCTGCCAGCGCGCGGCGGCGATGATGGGGCCGGGCGGCAGCCTGCTGACCCTGACCTACTTCGGCGCGGAAAAGGTCATGCCGCATTACAACGTGATGGGCGTGGCGAAGGCCGGGCTTGAGGCTTCGGTGAAGTACCTGGCCGAGGATCTGGGCAAGGACGGCATCCGGGTCAACGCGATCTCGGCAGGGCCGATCAAGACGCTGGCCGCCAGCGGGATCGGCGATTTCCGCTACATCATGCGCTGGAACGAGCTGAACTCGCCGCTGCGCCGCAACGTGACCCAGGAAGAGGTCGGCAAGGCCGCGCTCTACCTTCTTTCCGACCTCGGGTCGGGGACGACGGGCGAGAACCTGCATGTCGATGCGGGCTACCATGTCGTCGGCATGAAGGCGATCGACGCGCCCGACATCGACATCGTCTCCGGCAAGAAGGAGGGCGGCCAGTGAGCCGCGGCGCAAGATGAGAGACGGGGCATGAGCCTCGCGGCCTTCCTGGCCTTTGCCGGGCTGGTCCTGTTCGCCGTGGTCTCGCCCGGTCCGGCCGTCCTGATGTCGGCCCGCACCGGGTTGAGCGAAGGCTTCCGCACCGGGGTCATGCTGGCGCTGGGCATCGCGACCGGAGCGGTCTTCTGGGCACTGGCCGCGATGTTCGGCCTGCACCTGATCTTCGACGCGGCCCCGTCGCTGCTGTGGGCGCTGAAGATCGGCGGGGCGGCATACCTGCTGTGGCTGGGCTGGAACCTCTGGCGCGATGCGAAAACCCCTTTCATCGCCGAGGATGCGCGACCCGTTCCGCGCTCGGCCCTTGCGGCCTTTCGGCTTGGGCTCTGGACCAACCTGTCGAACCCCAAGGCGGTGGTGATCTATTCCTCGATCTTTCTGGGCACCATCAGCCCCGACACGCCGGTCTGGAGTCTTGGCTGCCTGATCCTGCTGATCCTGGTGGCCGAAACCGGCTGGAACAGCCTGGTCGCCCGCATCTTCGCGCTGGACCGGACGCGGGCCGCCTACATCAGCCTGAAAACCGTGATCGACCGCTGCTTCGGGGCCGCGCTGGCCCTCTTGGGCGTCAAGATCGTCGCCACCTGAAGGAGGGGCCCCATGTCCGCCGAGCGTCTGCCGCATGAAAAGGGATTTCACGTCAGCTGGGACCAGATCCACCGCGACGCGCGCGCGCTGGCCTGGCGGCTGGATGGCAAGGGGCCGGGCGAAGGCGGCACCTGGAAGGCCGTGGTCGGCATCACGCGCGGCGGCCTGGTCCCGGCGATGATCGTCAGCCGCGAGCTGGACATCCGGGTGGTCGACAGCATCTCGGTCAAGTCCTACCACTCGGGCGGCGGCAAGGCCGACCAGCGGCGCGAGGCGCAGGTGATCAAGGCCCCGCAGGCCGAGATCATGGGCGACGGCACCGGCGTCCTGATCGTCGATGACCTGGTGGACAGCGGCAAGACGCTGGAGCTGATCCGCGGCCTTTACCCCAAGGCGCATTTCGCCTGCGTCTATGCCAAGCCCGAGGGTGAAAAGCAGGCCGACACCTACATCACATCCGTCAGCCAGGACACCTGGATCTTCTTCCCCTGGGACATGGCGCTGCAATACGTCCAGCCGATGCGCGGGGCGGACTGACCGCCCCTTGTCGCCCCCTTGTCGCATGCGATGCACCAATCGCAGCGCGACCTTACGACGAGAAGCGAAGCGCACGAGGAGTTGCCCCGTTGACCCTGCCTCTGAACCCCGCCTTTGCCGCAACCGAGCCGCCGCCCGTGATGGAGGCGCGGCGCTGGATCGAAGGTGTCACGTTTCCCGCCGACCGCCCGCTGATCAACATCAGCCAGGCGGCTCCGGTGGAAAGCCCGCCGCTCGGCCTGCGGCAGGCGCTGGCCGATGCGGCGCTGAACGACCCCAATGCGCATCTTTACGGCCCGGTGCTGGGGCTTCCCGCGCTGCGCCAGGAGATCGCGACGCAATGGTCGGCGACCTACGGGGGCAGGATTGCCCCCGCACAGGTGGCGATCACCCAGGGCTGCAACCAGGCCTTCTGCACGGTCATGGCGACGCTTGCGGGTCCGGGGGACGAGGTGATCCTGCCGACGCCCTGGTACTTCAATCACAAGATGTGGCTGGACATGTCGTCGGTGAAGACGGTGCCGCTGGACACCGGGCCGACCCTGATCCCCTCGGCAGAGGCGGCGGCCGCGCTTGTCACCGACCGGACGCGGGCCATCGTGCTGGTCAGCCCGAACAACCCCGGCGGGGTGGAATATCCGGCAGAGACGCTGGCGGCCTTCCGCGACCTCTGCCGCGCCCAGGGGCTTGCCCTGATCGTGGACGAGACCTACCGCGACTTCGACAGCCGCAGCGGCGCCCCGCATGACCTGTTCCAGGACCCGGACTGGGCCGATACGCTGATCCAGCTTTACAGTTTCTCCAAGGCCTACCGGCTGACCGGGCATCGGGTGGGGGCGGTCGTGGCAGGGGCCGCGCGGCTGGCCGAGGCCGAGAAGTTCCTGGATACCGTCGCGATCTGCCCCAGCCAGCTGGGCCAGATCGGTGCGCTGTGGGGGATGCGGAACCTTGGCCAGTGGCTGGCGGGCGAGCGTGACGAGATCTTGGCCCGCCGCCGCGCGATGGTGGAAGGCTTCCAGGCCCTGCCGGGTTGGAGGCTTCTGGGCTGCGGCGCCTATTTCGCCTATGTCGAGCATCCGTTCGACATCGCCAGCGACGCCCTGTGCAAGCGGCTGGTGACCGAGGCCTCGCTGCTGATGCTGCCGGGGACGATGTTCCAGCCCGACGGGTCCCAGGCCGGCCAGCGCCAGATCCGCATCGCCTTTGCCAATGTCGACGTCGCAGGCATCGCCGAGGTGATCCGCCGGTTGCAGGCCTTCCGGCCCTGACAGCCGCGTGACCGGGGGACGGGGTGGGCGATCTTGACCTTGCCCCCCTGCGGGCTTCCCACTATGCACCTGATCCATAAACCAAGCAGAGGGCCCGAACTCATGGCGAAGACCCCGACCGAAGACGGCAAGCGCCCGCGCAGCACGTTGAAAGAGGTTGCCGTCTGGACGATGCTGGGGATGCTGATCGTGGGGCTTGGCGGTTTCGGCGTCACCAGCTTTACCGGCGGCGTGACCAAGGTCGGCAGCGTCGGCGACATCGAGATCACCACCGACGACTACGCCCGCGCGCTGCAGGCCCAGGTCAATGCCTTCAGCCAGCAGTTGGGCCAGCCGCTGTCGATGCAGGAGGCCCTGGCCTTCGGGATCGACAAGCAGGTGCTCCAGGACGTCCTGACCCGCGCGGCGCTGGACAACGAGGCGCAGCGCATCGGGGTTTCGGTCGGCGATGATGTGGTCGCGACCGAAATCATGGGGATGGATGCCTTCAAGGGCGCCACTGGCAGCTTTGAACGCGAGACCTATCGCTTTGCGCTGGAACGCAACAACCTGTCGGAAGCCGAGTTCGAGACGAACCTGCGCCGCGACATCAGCCGCGAGCTGTTGCAGGGCGCGGTGGCGGGCGGCTTTGCGGCCCCGGCGGCGCTGACCGACACGCTTTACGCCTGGGTGGCGGAACGGCGGGGCTTTTCCATGCTGCGCCTGACCGAGGCCGACCTGCCCGCTCCGCTGGCCGAGCCGACGGAGGCCGAGCTGAAGGCGCATTACGACGCCAGGATCGACCGCTTCACCAGGCCCGAGTCCAAGCGCATCACCTATGCGGCGCTTCTGCCCGAGGCCATCGCCAGGGATCAGCCGGTCGACGATGCCATGCTGCAGAAGATCTATCAGGACCGGATCGACGAATTCGTGATCCCGGAACGCCGCATCCTGGAGCGGCTGGTCTATCCCGACCAGGCCGCGGCCGAGGCCGCGAGGGCCAGGTTTGATGCCGGGGCCTCGTTCGAGGATCTCGTGGCCGAGCGCGGGCTGACGCTGGACACCATCGGCATGGGTGATGTCGCGCTGGACGAGCTGGGCGCCGCGGGCGAAGCGATCTTCGCCACTGCCGAGGGTCAGGTGGCCGGGCCGCTGGACAGCGACCTTGGCCCCGCGCTCTACCGCGTCGTGACGGTCCTGGCCGCCGACGAGACCACCTTCGAGGAAGCGCGCGAGACGCTGGCGATCGAGATCCAGACCGACGCCGCCCGCCGCCTGATCGCCGATCAGGTCGAGCAGATCGACGATCTTCTTGCCGGCGGGGCCACGCTGGAGGACCTGGGCAAGGAGATGGGACTTGCCATCGCCACGCTGGACCATGTGCCGGGCCAGCAGGGCGAGGCCAGCATCGAAGGCTACCCGGCCTTCCGCGCCGCCGCCGATGCCTTGCAGGACGGCGATTTCCCCGAGGCCATCGTGCTGGAGGACGGCGGCGTCGTCGCCCTGCGCCTGGACGAGATCGTTGCCGCCGCGCCGATCCCCTTCGACGAGGCGAAGGAACAGGTGGCCGAGGATTGGCGCCGCGACGCCACCGCCAAGGCGCTGACGGCCCGCGCGGCCGAGATCAAGGCCGCGATTGACGGCGGGGCCGCCATCGGCAGCTTCGGCATCGTCGACGTGACACCCGAGACGGCCCGCTCGGGCTATATCACGGGCACGCCCGAGACGCTGCTGGCGGATGTCTTCGCGATGGCCGAGGGCGAAGTCCGGGTGATCGAGGCCGAAGGCTTCATCGCCGTGGTCAAGCTCGACCGCATCCTGCCCGCCGCGACCGAGGGCGAGGATGCCCAAGCGATGCGCGACGCCCTGGCCGATCAGGCCCGCCGTGCCATCGCACAGGACGCCTTCGCCGCCTTCACCAACGCGCTGTCCGCCGAGGCCGGCATCTCGCTGGACCAGGCCGCGATCACCGCCGTCCACACGAGCCTGCCCTGATGCAGCTTTCGCCCAGTTTTGCCGAGTTCGAGGCCGGATGGACTGCCGGGAAGAACCAGATCGTCTGGGCCCGGCTGGCGGCGGACCTGGACACCCCGGTCAGTCTGATGCTGAAGCTGGGCGACGCCCGGGCCGACACCTTCATGCTGGAATCGGTGACCGGCGGCGAGATCAGGGGCCGCTATTCCGTCGTCGGCATGAAGCCGGACCTGGTCTGGCAGTGCCACGGCGACAAGAGCCGGATCAACCGCCAGGCGCGCTTTGACCGCCAGACCTTCGCCGACCTGCCGGGCCACCCCTTGCAGACCCTGCGCGACCTGCTGGCCGAATGCCGGATCGAGATGCCCGAAGGCCTGCCAGCCGTGTCGGCCGGCCTGTTCGGCTATCTCGGCTACGACATGATCCGCCTGGTGGAACACCTGCCGCAGGTGAACCCCGATCCGCTGGGTCTGCCCGATGCCGAACTGATCCGCCCGTCGGTCGTCGCGGTCCTGGACGGGGTCAAGGGCGAAGTGACGGTGGTTGCCCCGGCCTGGGTTGCAGGCGCGCTTTCGGCGCGGGCGGCCTATGCCCAGGCGGCCGAACGGGTGATGGACGCGCTGCGCGATCTGGACCGTGCGCCCTCGGCCGCGCGCGACCTGGGCGAGACGACCCCGGTCGGCGCGGCGACGTCGAACTTCACGCACGAAGGCTACAAGGCCGCGGTCGAGAGGGCCAAGGACTACATCCGCGCCGGTGACATCTTCCAGGTGGTGCCGTCGCAGCGCTGGTCGCAGCGGTTCGAGCTGCCACCCTTCGCGCTCTATCGCAGCTTGCGGCGGACCAACCCTTCGCCCTTCATGTTCTTCTTCAACTTCGGCGGTTTCCAGGTCGTGGGCGCCAGCCCCGAGATCCTGGTGCGCCTCCGCGACGGCGAAGTCACCGTCCGTCCCATCGCCGGGACCCGCAAGCGCGGGGCCACGCCCGAAGAGGACAAGGCGCTGGAGCTGGACCTGCTGGCCGATCCCAAGGAACGGGCCGAGCACCTGATGCTGCTGGACCTTGGCCGGAACGACGTGGGCCGGGTGGCCAGGGTGGGGACAGTGCGCCCGACCGAGACCTTCATCATCGAACGCTACAGCCACGTCATGCACATCGTGTCGAACGTGGTGGGCGAGATCGCCGAAGGCGAGGACGCGCTGTCGGCGCTGCTGGCGGGCTTGCCGGCAGGCACGGTCTCGGGTGCGCCCAAGGTCCGGGCGATGGAAATCATCGACGAGCTGGAACCGGAAAAGCGCGGCGTCTACGGCGGCGGCGTGGGCTATTTTGCGGCCAACGGCGAGATGGACTTCTGCATCGCGCTGCGGACGGCAGTGGTCAAGGACGGCCAGTTGTACATCCAGGCGGGCGGAGGCGTGGTCTTCGACAGCGACCCGGAGGCCGAGTACCAGGAAACCGTCAACAAATCCAACGCCTTGCGCCGCGCGGCTGAAGACGCTGGCCGCTTCGCCGGGCGCGGGAACAGCTAAGCGGACCTCCTCTTCGGTGCGCCCGGGCGAGGAGTGACGATGTCATCGACGAGCCGCCCCTGGCCGCCTCACTCGACCGTCAGAACTGCCGTCACCGGGGCCAGAGCCACCGTCGCGGCCTTGCCCTCGACCGTCCATTCCAAAAGCGCCGCCACCGTCGCCGGATCGGCAGAGCCGACCACGCTGACGCGACCGTCCTGGCCGGCCTTGAACACGGCCCGGTCCAGCAGGCGGCGGATCGCGGCGGCATCGCTGCCGGTCGAGCCGATGTCGCGGAAGATCACCCCGGCCTCCAGATCCTCGCGCCGGGCAACCTGGTCGGCGGCGTTGAGACCCGCGTCCCAGGTCAGAAGACCGCGGCCCTGCGCCTTGAGGATCGGCACCACCGTCGCGGCCAGCGGGCGGCGGTTCTGGAAGCTGGGAACGGGCAGGTCCATCACGGCCACGGCCTCGGGCAGGCCCTGTTCCATCGACTGGAACGCCACCTCGACATCGGCGGGCATCGCGCCTTCGGCAATGCCGGTCACCAGCATCACCACCTCCTTGCCCGCCGCGCGGTAGGTCGCGGCGTGCTGGGCGGATGCGGGGTCCAGCGGGTTCAGCGCAAAGCTGACCGGGAAGGGCAGGGCGGCAAGGTTTGCACGGTCCAGGCCCGCGCTGCCGTCGTCGACCAGCACGATGGCGAAGGGCGGCTTGGCGTCGGGGTTCTCGAACGTCGCGGCGAACTGCGCCAGTGGGCGCGGGTCGATCGGCGCTGCGGCCGGGTCGGTCGCAGCCGGATCGGCGGCTGGCTCCTCGGCCGCCTCGCTGGCGCGGGGCAGGCCGGGGGCGGGCTTGAAGGTCGAGGTGCGGGCCTCGGCTTCGGCGGTCTCGCCCGGAAGCGGTGCCGGCCGCGTGCCGGGCAGGGCCGGCGCTGCCTCGTCCGCCGCGGGATCGGTCGGAGCCGTGTCACTGTCGGGTGTTGGCATTGGCTCGGGCGGCGTCAGCTGGGCGGGGGCCGCTTCGGTCACCGGAACCTCCGGCGCGGGCGCCAGCTCGGCAATGAGGGTGTCATCGCCGGGCGTCGCTGCGTCCAGGACTGCAGGCTCGCCGGCGGGAGCGGACTCGGCCAGCGCAGTCTCAGGCTCGACAGCCGGTTCGACCGGGGCAGGTTCGACCGGAGCAGGTTCGGCCGGGGCAGGTTCGGTCGGCACGGTTTCGACTGGCGCGGTTTCGACGGGGGCTGGCCCCGGCGCAGGTTCTGGAACTTCGACCGCGGAAGCAGCCTCGGCGGGCGCTTCGGGTGGCTCGACCGCCGCATCGGCGAGGGTTTCGGCAGGTTTCGAGGGCTCGGCCGGTGTCTCGGGCTTGGTCACTTCGGCGGCAGCCAGAGCGGCCGGCTCGGTCGCTTCGGTCCCGGCTGCCTTGGGAGCTTCGGCGGTGGTGTCGACCGCAGGCGCCGCTTCGGCCGGTGCATTTGCCGGGTCATCGGTTGCGGCGGGCACCTCGGCACCCGTCTCGGTGCCCGTCTCGACGGCCGTCAGCGGGGCAGGCTCGCTCGCGGCGCCAGCATCAGCCGCGGCCTCGGCGGTTCCGGGCTCTTCGGCGACCGCCGGGCCAGCATCCGGCGTTGTCGCCGTCGGGGCCACAACCGGTTCTGCCACCGCAGCCGGGGCATTGTCGTTGGCTGGTGCGACCGGGAACAGCGCGGATGCGATGACAAGGCCCCCGGTCACCACAAGGCCACCCGAAACCATGCCCAAAAGGAACTTGCCGACCACTGCCGCCTCCAGCTTTTCCGCCGCTGCCACCCTGGCCAAGAGACGCGCTGCGCCCCCTGCCGGATCGCCCGTATCCCCGGCGCCGTTCTTCTGACTTGCGCCACTATAGACCGCAGCAGCGCCAGCTTCACGCATTTTTCTGCAACTGCTCAACAAGTTGCCGCCACCGTGGCAGGCGGGCAATCCTTCATGCGCAATCAGGGGGAAGTGGAGGCGGGTACCGGAATCGAACCGGTCTTCACGGATTTGCAATCCGGTGCGTAACCTCTCCGCCAACCCGCCGCGAAGGTGGGGGAGGGATAGCGGATAGGACGGGCGGCTGCAAGGGGTTCCTCTGGCCGGGGCGCAGGCTTGACTTGGGGTCGGGCCACGGTGATTGTCCGCGCCAGTCGGCCAGGGGCGCGGGGCGCGTGCAGAAGATCCTCATCACCGGAAGCGCGGGCTTCATCGGCTTTCACCTGGCTCGGCACCTTCTGGCGGCGGGCCACCGGGTGCATGGCTACGACGGGATGACGCCCTATTATGACATCACGCTGAAGCAAAAGCGCCATGCGATCCTGCAGGCGATGCCCGGTTTCACGGCGACCGAAGCGATGGTCGAGGATGTCGCGACGCTGGACCGCATCGGCGCCGATTTTGCGCCCGACGTCATCATCCACCTCGCCGCTCAGGCCGGGGTGCGCTACAGCCTGACGCATCCAAGATCCTATATCGAGACGAATTTCACCGGCAGTTTCAATGTGTTGGAGCTGGCAAAGCGGCAAGGGGTCAAGCATCTTCTGATCGCCTCCACCTCGTCGGTCTATGGCGCGAGCCCTGAAATGCCGTTCCATGAGACCGACCGCACCGACCACCCGCTGACCGTCTATGCCGCCACCAAGAAGGCGGTCGAGGCGCTGTCGCATTCCTACGCGCACCTGTGGGGCCTGCCGGTCACGCTGTTCCGCTTCTTCACCGTCTATGGCGAATGGGGCCGCCCGGACCTTGCCTACTTCAAGTTCGCCAAGGCCATCCTGCAAGGCGAACCCATCGACGTCTACAACCACGGCGAGCTGTGGCGCGACTTCACCGCGGTCGAGGATCTGGTCGAGGGGGTGGCTCGTCTGATCCCGCTGGCTCCGTCGCTTCCCGCCGTGCGGGGGACGCCGGTCGAGGGCGACAGCCTCAGCCCCGTCGCGCCGCACCGGATCGTCAATGTCGGCAACAGCGACAAGGTCCACCTGATGCAGTTCATCGCGACGCTTGAAACCCTGCTTGGGCGCAAGGCGATCTGCAACTTCCTGCCGATGCAGCCCGGCGACGTGCCTGCAACCTGGGCTGACTGCTCTCTGCTTGAACGCCTGACCGGCTTTCGCCCCGAGACGGACCTTGCCACCGGCCTTGGCCGCTTTGTAGACTGGTACCGCGCGTATTATCGGGCCTGACTGGACCTATCAGCGACAGGCGTCTGGTCCTAAGGTCCAAGCGCCCTTTCCCCGATGATACCGCGCGAAACGCATTCGAAAGGACGGCCCCATGGAAGGCTTCGCAGGATTGAACGACATCGGGCAAGTGGTCGAGGCCGACCGCGCCCATGTCTGGCACCACCTCTCGCAGCACAAGCAGTACGAAACCGTCGATCCCCGGGTGATCGTCGAAGGCAAGGGGATGCGGGTCTGGGACGCCAAGGGCAAGGAGCACATCGACGCGGTCTCGGGCGGGGTCTGGACCGTCAACGTCGGCTATGGCCGTGAATCCATCGCCAATGCCGTGCGCGACCAGCTGATCAAGCTGAACTACTTCGCCGGGTCGGCAGGTACGATCCCGGGCGCGGTCTTCTCGAAACGGCTGATCGAAAAGATGCCGGGCCTGTCCCGCGTCTACTATTCGAACTCGGGGTCCGAGGCGAACGAGAAGGCCTACAAGATGGTGCGCCAGATCTCGCACCGGCACCACGCTGGCCGCAAGTCGAAGATCCTGTTCCGCGACCGCGACTACCACGGCACCACCATCGCGGCCCTGGCCAGCGCCGGCCAGGATCAGCGCGCCATGCAATACGGGCCTTTCCCCGACGGCTTTGTCCGCGTGCCGCATTGCCTGGAATACCGCAAGCAGTGGGAGGTCGAGAATTACGGCGAGCGCGCGGCTGATGCCATCGAAGAGGTCATCCTGCGCGAAGGTCCCGACACCATCGGCTGCCTGATCCTGGAGCCCGTGACGGCAGGCGGCGGCGTCATCGTCCCCCCCCAGGGCTATTGGGAGCGGGTGCAGGAGATCTGCCGCAAATACGACATCCTGCTCGCCATCGACGAGGTCGTCTGCGGCGTGGGGCGCACCGGCACCTGGTTCGGCTACCAGCATTACGGCATCAAACCCGACTTCGTGACCATGGCCAAGGGCGTTGCCTCGGGCTATGCCGCGATCAGTTGCACCGTGACCACCGAAGCCGTGTTCGAGATGTTCAAGGACGCGCCCAGCGACCCGCTCAGCTATTTCCGCGACATCTCGACCTTTGGTGGCTGCACCTCTGGCCCGGCCGCGGCGCTGGAGAACATGCGGATCATCGAGGATGAGGGGCTGCTCGCCAACACCGTGGCGATGGGCGACTACTGCCTTGGCAACCTGTCTGCGCTGATGGACAAGCACAAGGTCATTGGCGACGTCCGCGGCAAGGGTCTGTTCCTGGGGGCCGAGCTGGTGGCCGACCGTGCGACCAAGCAGCCGGCGGACGAAAAGCAGGTCCAGGCCGTCGTCGCCGACTGCATGGCGCAAGGCGTCATCATCGGCGCCACGAACCGCTCGCTGCCGGGGTTCAACAACACGCTGTGCCTCAGCCCCGCGCTGATCGCGACGAAGGACGACATCGACGAGATCACCACGGCGATCGACGGCGCGCTGGGGCGGGTGTTCGGGTAGCGAGAATGCGGAGCGTCCTTCCAGGGACGCTCCCCGTCCGACGCTGATCGCGGACAACCGCCTGTCCGCGTCCGTCCGCAGGCGCAGGATCCCGGCGCCTCCTCTTGGGTTCTTGTGCGTCCAGCGCAGCAAGCGCCGTTTCGCCAGCCGCATCCAAGGCTTCGCCGCCACATCTTGGCGGACCAGCGGGCGACAGGAGCTACTCCTTGTGCAAGCCCTGGTCAAAGCGCACGCGACTGCTTGAGCGCTTCGCGAAGAACAGCTATACACCCGCCGTGGACATGCAGAATGTCGCCGTGATTTGGTGGAGACCAGAACCATCAAGCCATTGATGCCCCTATAGCTCAGCTGGTAGAGCATCTGATTTGTAATCAGAGGGTCGGGAGTTCGAGTCTCTCTGGGGGCACCACACCGTCAGGCAAGCCGTTGAAGAGCCTCAGCTTTTACCGAAAGGTCAAGCCGGAGAGGATGTCCGGTACCCTCGGGGGCCGAAAACCGCCGTCAGGTGGGCGGTCGCAAGGCCTTGTGCGTCCGGGCAAAGGCTGTTGCGGCCCCCGCCCCAACTCCGGCCCCAACTCCGGCCCAACCCCGCCTTACGCCACCCCGTACCGCCGACGGGCTTCCTTGAAGCTCATCAGCTTGCCCTGGGCGGTGTCCCACAGGTGCAGGTTCACCGACCGCAGGCTTTCTCGGACTGTCAGGCGCTGCGCTTCGGCAAGGGTCTGGTGGTCGCGGATCACCTCGGGCAGGCGGTAGAAGGGGATGCGGGAATACAGGTGGTGGACGTGGTGGATGCCGATGTTGCCGGAAAACCAGCGCAGGGGCTGCGGCAGGATATAGTGGGACGAGCCCTCCAGCGCCGCATTGTGCAACTGCCAGTCGTCGCCTTTGGACCAGTGCGTTTCCTCGAACTGGTGCTGGACGTAGAAAAGCCAGACGCCAAGCGTCGCGGCGATCAGCGACGTGGGCAGGTAGATCAGCAGAACCGGCCAGAACCCGCCGAACCAGATGATCAGGCCCACGGCGATGCCGATCATCGCATTGGTTCCCATCGCGCTGGTCCAGTAGCGCCAGCCGGATTTCATCAGGCCCATCGGCAGCCGGTTCTGCAGCAGGAACAGATAGCTGGGGCCAAGCACGAACAGCACGACCGGGTTGCGGTAGAGGCGATACATCAGCCGCCCCCACCACCCGCGCGCGCGATACTCCTCGATCGTCAGGGTCAGCACGTCGCCGATCCCGCGGGCGTCAAGATCGCCGTGGTGGGCATGGTGGATCGAATGGGTGCGCCGCCAGACGGCATAGGGCGTCAGCGTCAGCACTCCGAGCACCCGACCCAGCCAGTCCTGCGCCGTGCGGTTCTTCAGGAAGGACCCGTGACCGCAATCATGCTGGATGATGAAGATGCGGACCAGGAAGCCGCCGTTCAGGATCGCGATCGCAAGTGCCAGCCAGGGGCTGACGGACAGCGCCATCCAGGCCAGGACCCAGAGCGCCAGGAACGGCACCAGGGTCGCGGCCAGCTCCCACAGGCTGCGGCGGGTCGAGGGTTCGCGGTAGCGGGCGAGGGTGGTCAGCCAGTCGCGGGCTGAGCGGGCGGAAGCAGGTTCGGGCATCGGGGCCTGTGGAATTCCCGCCGGCTTTGCCGCGGCAGGGTCGGCTTGGCCTTCCCCGGCGCGGGCGCGCGCAGGCATCGGGCGTGCATCGGGTTAGGCGACGGCGGGGCGAAGATCAACCGAATTGATGCAGGGCGAGGTCACGTCATGGCGATATCCTTGCCCTCTGGGCGCTTGACTTTGACCAGGCCCTAGCCGCTTGATCCGGCAATCAAAGCCCGTGGTGTCATGGCCGCCATCCCCGTCGAAGCCTTCTACCTGACCCCTGGTGCCACGGGATCGCTGCAACAGCAGATCCGGGCGATGGTGACGCAAGGCATTCTGGCGGGCCGTTTTCGCCCCGGAAGCCGCATGCCCTCTTCGCGGGGGCTGGCCGGGCATCTGGGCGTCAGCCGGATCACGGTGACGCTGGCCTATGCGGACCTTGTGTCGTCGGATTACCTGACTTCGGCGGGTCGGTCGGGCTATTTCGTCTCGGACACCGCGCCCCTGGCGCCCGAGTTTCCCCAGGCCCAGTCCCGCGCCGAGGCCATTGATTTCAAGGGCCTGACCGGTGGCCGCTTCACGCTTGTCCCCAAGGTGGAGCGGCCCGAGGACTGGGACCGCTACCCCTATCCCTTCATCTACGGCCAGGCCGACCCGACGCTGTTCGATCATCAGAACTGGCGGCAATGCGCGCTGCGGGCGCTGGGAAAGCGGGACTTCGCGGCGCTGACCACCGACTATTACGACCGCGACGACCCGCTGCTGATCCAGGAATTGCTGCGCACCATCCTTCCGCGCCGGGGCATCGCCGCGCGCGAGGATGAGGTGCTGCTGACGATGGGGGCGCAGAACGCGCTGTGGATCGCGGCGACGGCGCTGCTGCGGCCGGGGCGGCGGGCGGGGGTGGAAAACCCCGGCTATCCCGCCTGGCGTGCCATCGTGGCCGCAACGGGGGCGACGGCGGTGCCGATGAACGTGGACGCCCAGGGTCTGCCGGTGCAGGGCCTTGATGCGGATGTGGTCTTCACCACGCCGTCGCACCAGTGCCCGACCAACGCCACCATGCCGGTCGACCGCCGGGTGGCGCTGCTGGAGGCCGCCGAGGCCCGGGGCTTCGTCATCATCGAGGATGACTACGAGTTCGAGATGTCCTTCCTGAAGCCCGTCGCCCCGGCGCTGAAATCGCTCGACCGGGGGGGGCGGGTGATCTACGCCGGGTCCTTCTCGAAATCGGTGTTTCCGGGGTTGCGGCTGGGATACCTTGTCGGCCCGCCCGGTTTCATCGCCGAGGCACGCGCCTTGCGGGGGCTGATGCTGAAACACCCGCCGGGCCATATCCAGCGGACAATGGCCTATTTCCTGGGGCTTGGGCACTACGATGCCCTCGTCAACCGGATGAAGGGTGCCTACCGCCGCCGCCGCCAGGTGATGGCCGAGGCGATTGCGGCGGAAGGGCTGGAGGTCGCGGGGCAGGGCGGCTTTGGCGGCTCCAGCTTCTGGATGCGCGCGCCCGAGGGGGTGGACACCGAAGCGCTGGCGTTGCGGCTGCGGGCCGACGGCGTGCTGATCGAACCCGGACGGGCGTTCTTTGCGGCACAGGAAGGTCACAGGAATTCCTACCGGCTGGCCTATTCGTCCATCGCCCTGCCGAAGATCCCCGAAGGCGTGGCGCGGATCGCCCGAGCGCTGCGCTAAGTCCCGTTGCCCGGACGCCCAGAGGATGTCTGCAGCCAGAAGATCGGGGTGACTGGTATTATTGCGGTGCACCGTCTGGCCCTAAGCGCAGCTTTGGCGGGGCAGTAGGGTGCCGGGCAAAGGCCCCTCGGGGCCGCATGGGACATGGAGAGATGCGATGAAGATGACGACCGAGGAAGCCTTCGTGAAGGTCCTGCAGATGCACGGGATCGAACATGCGTTCGGGATCATCGGCTCGGCCTTCATGCCGATCTCGGACATCTTTCCCAAGGCGGGCATCCGGTTCTGGGACTGCGCGCATGAAGGCAGCGGCGGGATGATGGCCGACGGCTTCACCCGCGCGTCCGGCAAGATGTGCATGATGATCGCGCAGAACGGGCCGGGGATCACCAATTTCGTCACCGCGGTCAAGACGGCCTACTGGAACCACACGCCGCTCTTGCTGGTGACGCCGCAGGCCGCCAACAAGACGATCGGGATGGGCGGCTTTCAGGAAGTCGAGCAGATGGCGCTGTTCAGGGACATGGTCTGCTATCAGGAAGAGGTGCGCGACCCTTCGCGCGTGGCCGAGGTGCTGAACCGCTGCATCCTGCAGGCAAAACGCCAGTCGGCCCCGGCGCAGATCAACGTCCCGCGCGATTACTGGACGCAAGTGATCGACGTTCCCCTGCCTGCGGTGGTGGAGTTCGAGCGGCCCTCGGGCGGCGATGAGGCGATGGCGCGGGCGGCGCACCTGCTGTCCAGCGCCAGGTTCCCGGTGATCCTGAACGGCGCGGGCGTGGTGATCGGCGGGGCGATCCCGGCCTCGATGGCCTTGGCCGAGCGCCTGACCGCGCCGGTCTGTGTCGGCTACCAGCACAACGACGCCTTCCCCGGCAGCCACCCGCTGTTCGCGGGGCCGCTGGGCTACAACGGGTCGAAGGCGGCGATGGAGCTGATCGCCGAGGCCGATGTGGTGCTGGCGTTGGGGACGCGGCTCAACCCGTTCTCGACCCTGCCGGGCTATGGGCTGGATTACTGGCCGAAGGATGCGAAGATCATTCAGGTCGACATCAACCCGAACCGGATTGGCCTTACCAAGCCGGTGACGGTGGGGATCGTGGGCGACGCGAGGAAGGTGGCCGAGGGCATCCTGGCGCGGCTGTCCAAGACGGCAGGCGATGCGGGGCGGGAAGAGCGCAAGGCCCGGATCGCGCAGAAGAAATCGGCCTGGGCGCAGGAGCTGTCCTCGATGGATCACGAGCAGGACGACCCCGGCACCAGCTGGAACGACCGCGCCCGCAAAGCCAAGCCCGATTGGATGTCGCCGAGAATGGCCTGGCGCGCGATCCAGGCGGGCTTGCCGAAAGAGGCGATCATCTCGTCGGACATCGGCAACAACTGCGCCATCGGCAACGCCTATCCGTCCTTCGAGGCGGGGCGGAAATACCTGGCGCCGGGCCTGTTCGGGCCTTGCGGTTACGGGTTGCCCTCGATCGTCGGGGCGAAGATTGCCTGCCCGGATACTCCGGTGGTGGGCTTCGCGGGCGACGGCGCCTTCGGGATCGCGGTGACGGAGCTGACCGCCATCGGTCGCCCCGAGTGGCCCGCGATCACCATGGTCGTCTTCCGCAACTACCAGTGGGGCGCGGAAAAGCGCAACTCGACGCTGTGGTATGACGACAACTTTGTCGGCACCGAACTTGACGAAGGGGTCAGCTACGCCGGGATCGCCAGGGCTTGCGGCTTGCAAGGCGTGCAGGCGCGGACGATGGAGGAACTGACGGCGGCCTTGCGCCGCGCCATCGACGACCAGATGGCGGGCAAGACCACGCTGATCGAGGCGCTGATCAACCAGGAACTGGGCGAGCCTTTCCGCCGCGACGCGATGAAGAAGCCGGTCGAGGTGGCCGGGATCTCCAAGGCCGACATGCGCCCGCAGGTCGTCTGATGCCCTTTGACCTGGGACCGCTGGCGCTGGTGTGGCTGGCGGTCGCCTGTCTGGTGGCGGGATTCGTGCGCGGCTATTCCGGCTTCGGCTTTTCGGCCCTGCTGATCGCCTCTGCCAGTCTTGTGACCAATCCGCTGAACTTCGTGGCCGTTGTCGTCATTCTGGAAATGGTGATGTCCCTGCAACACGCCAAGGGGGCGGGGCCGGACGTGGACTGGAAGCGGGTCGGCTGGCTTTTGGGTGGGGCGGCCATCGGGTTGCCGCTGGGGCTGTGGATCCTGACCGGCGTCAGCGAGGACACGGCTCGGGCGGTCATCTCGGGCTACGTCCTCTTGATGTGCGTCGTGCTTCTGGCAGGCTGGCGGCTGGCGACCGAGGTCAGGGGCGCGCCGAACGGGGTTGCGGGGGTCATCTCGGGCCTTGCCAACGCGCCGGGCATGGGGGGCCTGCCGGTGGCCGCCTACTTTGCGGCGCAACCGATGCCGGCCAAAGTCTTCCGGGCGACGCTGATCGCCTATTTCCCGCTCCTGGACCTCTATTCCGCGCCGCTCTACTGGCTGGCCGGACTGGTCAGCTGGGACACGCTCTGGGCGGCGCTGATCGCCTTGCCGGTGACCCTGTTCGGCAACTGGCTGGGCGGACGCCACTTCTTTGGCACCGACCCGCAGGAGTTCCGCCGCTTTGCCATCGTCTTGCTGGCCGGGCTGGCGGCTTTGGGTCTGGGCAAGGCGCTGATCTGATGTGGCTGATTGTGAACGCGGGTTCGTCTTCGCTGAAGCTGAAGGTCTTCGACGGTGAACGGGAGGTCGCAAGAGCCAGTGTCGGCGAGATCGGACCGGACGGTCATGGCGCCGCACTGGCGCTGGGCCTGGCGCAAGCCGGCGTGTCGGCAGATCGGTTGACGGCGGCGGCGCATCGGGTCGTCCACGGCGGGGCGATGCTGGCCGCGACCTGCCGGGTGACGCCCGAGGTCTTGCGGCAGATCGAGGCCTGCGTGCCGCTTGCCCCCTTGCACAATCCGGCGAATCTGGTGGGACTTCAGGCCGTTGCGGACCTGGCTCCGGTATTGCCGCAATACGCGGCCTTCGACACCGCCTTTCATGCGACGAACCCCGAGGTTGCAACGGCCTATGCCCTGCCCAAGGCCGAACGTGACCGCGGGCTGCGGCGCTATGGCTTCCACGGTCTGAGCTATGCCGCCCTGGTGCGGATTCTGCGGCTTCGGGACGCGCTGCCAGAGCGGCTGCTGGCCTGTCACCTGGGCAACGGATGCTCGCTGGCCGCGATTGTGAACGGTCGTTCGGTTGCGACGACGATGGGCTATTCGCCGCTGGACGGGCTGACGATGGGCACGCGGGCGGGCAGCATCGACGGCAACGCGGTGCTGCGGCTGGCGCAGATGCACGGGGTGGACCGGGCAGCCCGCATCCTGAACCGGGAAAGCGGCCTTCTGGGCCTGGGCGGGCACAGCGATCTTCGCGCTCTTCATGCCGCCGGGACGCCCGAAGCGCGGTTCGCCCTGCGGCACTTTGCCTATTGGGCGGTCCGCCATGCCGGGTCGATGGTCGCCGCGATGGGCGGCCTTGATGCCGTGGTCTTTACCGGCGGCATCGGCGAAAACGATCCCTGGATGCGGAAGGAAATCCTTTCGGGGCTGGCATATCTGGGAGCATCTCCCGACCTGGCCGCCAACGACCGGAACGAAACCAGCCTTCACGCTGCGACTTCGCGTGTCGTTATCCTTGTTGTGCCCGCTGACGAGGAGCGTCAGATTGCCATTGAAGCGCAGGCCGTCATGGCCGGGGAGGGCGCGTGAACCAGCCTAGGGTCGAGACGCAGCGCAAGGTCGGCGACGAGGTCCGCCAGACCACCTGCTATATGTGCGCCTGCCGCTGCGGCATCAACGTGCACATGAAATCCGGCAAGGTCGCCTATATCGAGGGCAACCGCGACCATCCGATCAACAAGGGTGTGCTGTGCGCCAAGGGTGCGTCGGGGATCATGCAGGTGACGGCGCCCAGCCGCCTGAAGGCGCCGCTGCGGCGGGTCGGGCCTAGGGGTTCGGGGGCGTTCGAGGAGATCAGCTGGGAAGAGGCGCTGTCCACCGCCGTCGCCTGGATGCAGCCGCTGCGCGAGACGGCCCCCGAGAAGCTCGCCTTCTTCACCGGGCGCGACCAGTCGCAATCGCTGACCGGGTGGTGGGCGCAGATGTTCGGGACGCCGAACTATGCAGCACACGGCGGCTTTTGCAGCGTCAACATGGCGGCGGGGGGCATCTACACCATCGGCGGCGCCTTCTGGGAATTCGGCCAGCCCGACTGGGACCGCACCAGGCTGTTCGTCATGTTCGGGGTGGCCGAGGATCATGACAGCAACCCGATCAAGATCGGCATCGGCAAGCTGAAGGCGCGGGGCGCGCGGGTGATCTCGGTCAACCCGGTGCGGACCGGCTATTCGGCAGTGGCGGATGACTGGATCGGGATCACGCCGGGCACTGACGGGCTTTTGATCCTGTCGCTGATCCATTGTCTGCTGGAAGCCGGGAAAATCGACCTCGACTATCTCGCCCAGTGGACCAACGCGCCCCTGCTGGTAAACGAGGCGGAGGGGGCCGAGAAAGGGCTGTTCGTCAGGAACGCCGAAAGCCAGCCTTTCGTCATCGACCGCCGCACCGGCCACCCCGCGCCCTGGGATGGCAAGGGCGTGGAGCCGGACCTGGGGGCCGAGTGGCAAGGCAGCCGGACGGTCTTTCGCCACATGGTCGAGGAATACCTGAAGCCGGAGTATGCTCCCGAAGCCGTGGAGGCGCGTTGCGGCGTGACGGCGGGGCGGATACGCGCGCTGGCGGCGGAACTCGCGCAGGTGGCCTTCGATCAGGCGATCACGCTGGACCAGCCCTGGACCGACTTCCGGGGCAATCGGCACACCGACATGCCCGGCCGCCCGGTCAGCTTTCACGCGATGCGGGGGATTTCGGCCCATTCCAACGGCTTTCAGACCGCGCGGGCGCTGCACCTGTTGCAGATCATCCTTGGCAGCCTGGAGACCCCCGGCGGCTATCGGCTGAAGCCGCCATACCCCAAGCCGATCGAAGCCCACCCGACCCCGCATTTCGTGACGACGCCCGGCAAGCCGCTGACTGGCCCGCATCTGGGCTATGTCCGCTCACCCGATGATCTGTGCCTGCTTCCGGATGGCAGCCCCGCGCGGATCGACAAGGCGTTCTCATGGGAGAACCCGTTTTCCGCCCACGGGATGATGCACATGGTCATCCCCAACGCCCATGCCGGGGACCCGTACCGGATCGACACGCTGTTCCTCTACATGGCGAACATGGCGTGGAATTCCTCGATGAACTCGGCCCGCGTGATGGAGATGCTGACGGAAAAGGACGGCGACGAGTATGTGATCCCCCGGATCATCTATTCCGACGCCTATGCCAGCGAGATGGTGGCTTATGCCGACCTGATCCTGCCCGACACGACCTATCTGGAACGCCACGACTGCATTTCGCTGCTGGACCGGCCGATCTCGGAGCCCGATGCGGCGGGCGATGCAATCCGCTGGCCGGTGCTGGAACCCGACCGCGAGGTGCGCTGCTTCCAGTCGGTGCTGCTGGACCTTGGCGCAAGGCTGGGCCTGCCGGGGATGGTGACCGAGGATGGCACGGCGAAGTTCCAGGACTATGCCGACTACATCGTGAACCACCAGCGCCGTCCGGGCGTCGGCCCGTTGATGGGCTTTCGGGGCGATGGCGAGGCAGAAGGTCGCGGCGCGCCGAACCCCCGGCAGATGCAGCGCTATATCGACAACGGCGCCTTCTATCAGGCGCATGTCCCGGCCGAGGCGGGTTTCTACAAACCCTGGAACGCCGCCTATCAGGACTGGGCCGTCAAGCTTGGCCTTTACGAGACGCCGCAGCCCTATCTCTTCAACATCTGGTCCGAGCCCCTGCGCCGGTTCCAGCTTGCGGCGGAGGGTTTCGGCCCCCGCCAGCCGCCCGACCACCTACGCGGCCGCCTGAAACAGGCGATGCACCCGCTGCCGATCTGGTACGCCCCCTTCGGCGACGAGGACGCGGCCTTTGGCTATCCGGTCCATGCCCTGACGCAGCGCCCGATGGACCAGTATCATTCCTGGGGCAGCCAGAATGCCTGGCTGCGGCAGATCAAGGGGCGGAACCATCTGTATCTGCCGACCAGGATCTGGGAGGCGCAGGGCTTTGCCGAAGGCGACTGGGCGCGGGTCTCCAGCCGGGCCGGGACCATCGTGGTGCCGGTGGCGCATATGGCTGCGCTGAACGAGAACACGGTCTGGACCTGGAACGCGATCGGCAAGCGCAAGGGGGCCTGGGCGCTGGATGCCCACGCGCCCGAGGCGACGACGGGGTTCTTGCTGAACCACCTGATCTCCGAGCTGCTGCCGGACCGGGACGGGGTGCGGCTGTCGAACTCTGACCCCGTGACCGGGCAGGCGGCCTGGTTCGACCAGAGGGTGCGGGTCGAGCGGGTGGCGGCCGAAGATCACGCGCGGGGAACGGTGGAGCCGATGTTCGAGACACTGCCAGACCCGCCGCGCGTCGCTGGAAGCCGGGACCAAAATTCTTCGAAGAATTTTGGCAAAAGTTTTCGAAAACTTTTGCGGCTCCCGGAGGGGACAGGATGACCGCCTTGCCGCAAGCGACCCAGAAGAAACTGGGCCTGGTGATCGACCTTGATACCTGCGTCGGCTGCCAGGCCTGTGTGACCGCCTGCAAGGGCTGGAACGACGCCGGGATCGGCCTGTCGGACCAGGACCCCTACGGCGCCGACCCCTCGGGGACCTTCCTGAACCGCGTGCATTCCTACCAGGTGGCCATCCCCGACGCCCCGGCGCAGGTCGTGACCTTCCCGCGCTCCTGCCTGCACTGCGACGTGGCGCCTTGCGTCACCGTCTGCCCGACAGGGGCCAGCTACAAGCGGGTCGAGGACGGGATCGTGCTGGTGAACGAGGACGCCTGCATCGGCTGCGGCCTTTGCGCCTGGGCCTGTCCCTACGGTGCGCGCGAAATGGATGCGGACCAGGGTGTGATGAAGAAATGCACGCTTTGCGTCGACCGGATCTACAACGAAACCCTGCCCGAGGAGGACCGCGAACCGGCCTGCGTCCGCACCTGCCCCACCAACGCGCGCCACTTCGGCGACCTGGCGGACCCGGAAAGCGCGGTCTCGCAGCTCGTGGCCGCGCGGGGCGGCTACGACCTGATGCCGGAGATGGAAACCAGGCCCACCAACAAGTACCTGCCGCCGCGGCAGAAGGGACCGGGGTCGGCCAGTCCGCTTGCGCCGCTGCTGGACGTCAGGGCCACCGGGATCGCCGGCTGGCTGGACCGGATGCTGGGGAAGATCTGAGATGCATCCCGCTCCGTCGGTGATCCTGTTCTCCACGCTTTCGGGCCTGGGATTGGGCTTCCTCGCCTTTCTGGGCTGGGGGGCGTTGCAGCCATCGGGCTGGGCGGCGTTCTTGCTTTGGGCGCTGGGCTACGCGCTGGCGCTGGGGGGGCTGATGGCCTCGACCTTCCATCTGGGCAACCCGCGTAACGCCCTGAAAGCATTCACGCAATGGCGCACAAGCTGGCTTTCGCGCGAGGCCTGGGCCGCAGTGGCCACGCTGGTCGTCCTTGCGCCTGTCGCGCTGGCGGACATCTTCGGGCTGGCCCTGCCGCGCCTGGTCGGCCAGATCGGCGGGACCCTGGCGCTCCTGACCGTCTTCACCACCGCGATGATCTACACCCAGATCAGGGCCGTCCCGCGCTGGAATCATTGGCTGACACCGGTCATGTTCCTGACCTTCGCGCTGGCGGGGGGCGCGATGCTGGCCGACCGCGCCTGGGCTCCGGTCTTGCTTGTGGTGACGGGAATAGTGCTTCTCGCGGTCTGGAGGATCGGCGACGGGGCCTTCGCGCGCGCCGGGCAGACCATGGGCACGGCCACGGGCCTCGACACGTTGGGGGTGCCCTCGGTGCTTGACCCGGCGCATACGGCGGGGAACTACCTGAAACGCGAGATGATCTTTGTGGTGGGCCGCAAGCATGCCGCCAAGCTGCGGAAGATCGCTCTGCTGCTTGCGTCGGTTCTGCCGGCCTTGATCCTGTTCCTTCCGTCTGGCGTCTGGGGCATCGCTCTGGCGTCCTGCCTGCATCTGGCGGGGGCGCTTGCCGCGCGCTGGCTGTTCTTTGCCGAAGCCGAGCATGTCGTGGGGCTTTACTACGGTGCGCGGGGATGATCCTTTCACGCCCATGAGCGCGTTCAAGACCTATGACATCCGCGGCCGTCTCGGGACGGACCTGACCGAAACCATCGCCCACCGGATCGCCCGGGCCTTTGCCACCGTTACCGGGGCAGAGGCTGTCGTGCTGGCGCGCGATTGCCGGGAAAGCTCGCCCGCGCTGGCCGATGCGGTGGCGGCCGGGCTGATGGCGCAGGGCGTCCGGGTGCTGGACCTCGGCCTGGCCGGCACCGAGGAGATGTATTTCGCCACCGCCCATCTGGGGGCAGGGGGCGGGATCTGCGTCACCGCCTCGCACAATCCGCGCGAATACAACGGGATGAAGCTGGTGGGGCGCGGGGCCGTGCCGCTACCGGACACGGCTTTCGCCCGGATTCGCAGCCTGACCGAAGGTGGCGAGGCGATCGCCGCGGCCCCCGGCGGCGCGCGCGAGGATCGGTCGGGCATTCGTGCGGACTATGTGGCGCATGTCGCCGCGCTGGTGGGTCCGGGGATCGGGCCGCTTCGTCTGGTGATGAATGCCGGAAACGGGGCGGCGGGGCCGACGCTGGACGCCCTGGCCGAGGGTTTGGCGGCGCGTGGTGCGCGGCTGGACCTGGTGCGGATGCACCATGCGCCGGATGGCAGCTTCCCCAACGGCATCCCCAACCCGCTTCTGCCAGAGAACCGCCCGGTGACGGCAAAGGCGGTACAGGCCGCAGGGGCGGATTTCGGAGTGGCGTTCGACGGCGATTTCGACCGCTGCTTCCTGTTTGACGGCGAAGGCGGCTTCGTGGATGGCGAGCATGTCGTCGCACTTCTGGCGGCAGCGCATCTGGCGGGCGAACCGGGCGCCACGATCATCCACGATCCTCGCGTCATCTGGGCCGTGCAGGACGCCGTGCGACAGGGGGGTGGTCGGTCGGTGCTGGCGCCGACGGGGCACGTGTTCCTGAAGGCCGCGATGCGCCGCGAGGGTGCGGTCTACGGCGGCGAGATGAGCGCGCACCACTATTTCCGCGGCTTCATGGCCTGCGATTCGGGGATGATCCCCTGGCTGATGGTCGCCCGTCTGGCAAGCCGGTCCGGGCGCAGCCTGACCGAGATGGTCGGTGCGCTGCGGCACGATTTCCCATCTTCGGGAGAGATCAACTTCCGTGTCAGGGACCTGCCCGCGGTTGTCGCGCGCGTCGAGGCGGAGCTGGCGCCGAGCGCCCGAAACACGGACCGCACCGATGGGCTGAGCCTGGATTTCGGAGAGTGGCGGCTGAACCTGCGCGCTTCCAACACCGAGCCGCTCTTGCGGCTGAACGTCGAGGCGCGGGGGGACGCGGGCCTGGTGGCCGAAGGCGTGGCCCGCGTCCGCCAGCTGATCGAGGGCTGACGCCCCTCAGGCCGAGACGGTTGTGCCGGTCGGCTGCTTGCGGATCAGCGGCCAGCCGCGACGGAAGACCGGGATCACCGGCAGGTCGTCGGCCAGGGCCTGCAGGCGGCTTTCGCGCTGCTGCAGGCGGGCAATCTCGGCCCGGATATCAGAGAGTTCGTCGGCGAGTGTGAGGCGGGAAGCGGCCATCATGGTCCTCCTTTGTTCTGTCTGGCCAGCATCGACTCGATTCCTGAAGACTTTGCTAAGTGACAGAACGAAAGCAGATTGTTTCTGTCTTGGCGGCTTGTCTTGTCGACCTGCCGGGGGCACCCTGAACCAGCTTGCAAGGTGGGAGCCATGTGGGAGTTCAGCATTTTCCGGGCGCTGGGTCTGATGATCCGGACCTGGCCATTCATCATTCTGCGGGCGGCGATCCATCTGCTGATCGCTGCCTTGCTTGTCGTGGCGGCCGGTGCGGGGGTCGCGGCTGGTCAGGCGCTGGCGGGGGAACCGGTCGGATCGTCGGCGGCACTGCTGGGCGGCGGGGCGGGCCTGGTTTTCGGGGCGCTTGCGGTTGCTGTCCTGCGTGGCCGCCTGCTGCATCGGATGACCGCCCCGCATCTTGCCGCGCTGGTCGAGGCGCTGGATCATCGGCCGCTGCCGGCCGGTCGTCGCCAGGTCGCGCTGGCCAATGCCATCGTGGCGGAGCGGTTCGGCGACGCGCCGACCCTTCTGGCGCTGGACACTCTGATCCGCGGGGTGATCCGCACGGCCACAGGGCTGGTGGATGGCCTGCTGGCCGACATCCTGCCGGTCTCGGCCCTGGACCGGCTTGCACGCGCGTCGGGCGCCCAGTTAAGGCTGACGATGGGGTTGATCGACGCCGTCGTCCTGGCCCATGCCACGAGAACCCGGTCGGAAAATGCCTGGGAAGCGGCGCATGACGGGTTGGTGCTCTACACTCAAAACGCAAGGCCGCTGATGGTCAGCGCGGTCTGGCTGTCGCTGGTCGGCTGGGCGCTGGCGGGCCTTGTGGCCCTTGCCGCAGTGCCGTCGATGACACCGCTGGCCGAAGCCCTGCCTGGCGTGCCCTGGGCGGTCCCCCTTGCCGCGCTGATCTTCGGCTGGGCGGTAAAGGCCGCGCTCTTTGATGCCTTTGCGCTGGCCTGCATGCTGCAACTTCATCTTCGCCTGACTCTGGATCAGGACCCCTTGCCGGAATGGCGCGGTCGGCTGACCCAGGTTTCGGACAAGTTCCGCCAGCTTGGTGAACAGGCGCTGCGCTGGCGCTCGGGGGCGGCGCAGGACATCTGACCTGTGCAGTCCAGCCACCGGCAAATGCATGAAATCGCACCAAAGGCCGGTTGCGGCACCCTTGCTTCTGTGGCAAGACTGACCCCAGATGCCAACCAGACCGATGAGTTCAGAATGAGCGAATTCGCCAGCCGCCGCGTGATGATGGTGGATACTCAGGTCCGCCCCTCGGACGTGACCAAGTTCCCGATCATTGACGCGATGCTGTCGGTCCCGCGCGAAACCTTCGTGCCCGATGACAAGCGCGAGGCGGCCTATGTCGGCGAGAACCTGACGCTTGCCCCCGGTCGGGTCGTGCTGGAGGCGCGGACGCTGGCCAAGCTTCTGGACGGGCTGGACATTCAGCCGACCGAGCTGGTGCTGGATGTGGGCTGCGGGTTGGGCTATTCGTCCGCGGTCATCGCGCGGCTGGCCGAAACCGTCGTCGCCCTGGAAGAGGACGAGGGGCTCGCCGCCGACGCGCAGCGCATCCTGTCCGAAGCGGGTGTGGACAATGCCGTCACGGTCACGGGCAAGCTGGCCGAGGGTTCGGCGACATGCGCGCCCTATGACGTGATCACCATCCAGGGCGGCGTCGAGGCGATTCCGGCGGCGATCCTGTCGCAACTGAAGGACGGCGGCCGGATCGGCGCGATCTTCATGGAGAATGCCGTGGGAACCGCCCGCATCGGCTACAAGGCCGCGGGCCAGGTGACCTGGCGGTCGATCTTCAACGCTGCGGCACCCGTGCTTCCGGGCTTTGCCAAGCCGCGCGGCTTTACGCTTTAGGCCGCAGGCGGCCCGGTCCGGCCTGGGCCTGACGCCCTTGCGGATCACAGGAAACGCTCGCCGGGCCAGTCGTGCCGGGCATATGCAAGGCAGGTCAAGATGCGTGGATGGCTTCTGTCGGTGGTGATGGTTCTGGTCGGACTGGGTGCGCCACAGGCTGCAAGGGCCGAGACGCTGGCCGATGCCCTGATTGCCGCCTACAGGAATTCCAACCTGCTGGACCAGAACCGCGCTGTCCTGCGTGCGGCGGATGAAGGCGTGGCCGAAGCGGTCTCGGCCCTGCGCCCGGTGGTGGCTTACACCCTCCAGGGTGCCTGGCAACGCGCCGATGTCACGATCGCTGGCGCTTCCGCCGTGGCCGAGGGACTGTCCGCCTCGCTTGCCCTGAGCGCCGAACTGACGATCTGGGATGCCGGTCGCCGCCAGATCGGCGTCGGGATCGCCCGGGAAAGCGTGCTGGCGACCCGCCAGGCGCTGGTCGAGGTCGAACAGAACGTGCTGTTCTTTGCCGTGCAGTCCTATGTCAACGTGCGCCTCGCGCAAGAGGTCGTCGCATTGCGGCAAAGCAACCTGCGGCTCATCACCCAGGAACTGCGCGCGGCCGAGGACCGCTTCGACGTGGGCGAGATCACCCGCACCGACGTTTCCATCGCCGAGGCACGACTGGCCGCCTCCCGCGCGGCCTTGGCAGCGGCCGAGGGCCAGCTGATGATCGCGCGTGAGGCCTACAAGGCCGCGACCGGCGCCTATCCGGGCAATCTGGCGACCTTGCCGAAGGCTCCGGCCCTGCCGGGCACGATGGAAGAGGCGCAGGCCGTGGCGCGGGGCACGCACCCGTCGATCCGCCAGGCGCAGCACCAGGTGACCGTGGCCGACCTGCAGGTCGATCTGGCGGTGGCGGGTCGCGCGCCGACCATCGGCCTTGGCGCGACGCTGCGCACCGATGACGAGGGTCAGCAGTCGCAGTCGCTGGGCCTGACGATGAACCAGACGCTTTACGGCGGGGGCCGGTTGTCCGCGCTGCAGCGCCGCGCGCTGGCCGGCAAGGATGCGGCCCGGGCGGGCCTGCAGCAGACGGCCGTGGGCGTGTTGCAGAACGTCGGCGTGGCCTGGGCGAACCTTGCGGTCGCCTCTGCCTCGATCCAGGCCTCCGACCTGCAGATCCGGGCCGCGCAGGCCGCCTTTGACGGTGTGCGCGAGGAAGCGGCGGCCGGGACCCGGACGACGCTGGACGTGCTGGACGCCGAGCAGGAGCTGCTGGATGCCCGCAACGCCCGGCTCGAGGCCGAGGCGCAGCGCTATGTCGCGGTCTATCAGGTGCTGGCGTCGATGGGCCTCTTGACCGTGGACCATCTGCAGCTGGGCATCCCGACCTACGACCCCGAAGCCTATTTCGGCGCGGTCGAGTCGGCCCCGGCGCACTCGGCTCAGGGCAAGAAGCTGGATCGCATCCTGGAAAAGATCGGCGACTGATCCGCTAGACGTGCCGATCCAGGTTTTCTGTTGCCTTGCTTGGGCTTGGCGCGCTAAATTGACCTTCAAGGAAACGCAAGCAAGCGGATGCTCCTGATGGCGGGACCTTTAAGCTCGGAGGAGATCGAGGATGTTGTCTCCTCGGTGCGGCGGCTTGTCTCGAACGAGCTGGCGCCGCGTCGCCACAGCCGCGACCTGAGGTCCGACCCGCTGCTCTTGACCCCGGCGCTGCGGGTGGTTTCGGAAATCGGTCCGCTTGCCCCGCTTGTGCTGCAGGAAAAGCTCGAAGAGCCGACGGTTGCCGAAGTCCCGCCCGCGTCAACCCCCGCGTCAACCGAGGTGCCGGAACCTCTGCCGGACGATGCCGTCCAGTTGATCGAAGCCGAGTGGGAGGACAAAATCTGGGCTGCCCCTGCTGCCCCTGGCCTGGGGGAAGTGGCACTTGGCCTGGACGAGGCCGAAGTGCTGGTCGCCGATCGGGAGGAGCCACTTCACCCCCCCACGGACGACCCCGCGGCGACGCGGGTCGAAGCCGAACCCCGGCAGGCGAAGCTGATCCCGCTTGCACCGCGTCTGCGCCGCAGCGAAGGCCTGGCTGCCCGTCTTCCCGGTGACGACGACGACCGGCACGCAGCTGCCAATCCGGCCAGTGCCGATGCATTCCCATCCGCAAGCACTGCCGAGCAGCCCCTGGCAGAGGATGATCTGCCGCAGGGCCCCCGGTCTGAGCAGTCGCAGCCGACGGAAGCCTGGCCCGAGCCGTCGCAACCAGGTGCAGTTGCGGCCGCTCACGCCGCTGACGGGCCGGACCCAGACACGGTCACTGACCAGCCAGAACCCGCCGCGACCCAGGACATCCCGCCGCAGCGGATGCCGACCGAGATCATCGACGCCGACGGGACGCCCTTGGCCGTCCTGGATGAGGCGGCGTTGCAGGACATTGTCCGGCAGATGATCCGCGAAGAGCTGCAGGGCGACCTGGGCGAGCGGATCACGCGCAATGTCCGCAAGCTGGTCCGCGCCGAAATCAACCGCGCGCTGATGGCGCGCGATCTGGACTAGGCGATCTGGACTGGGCGCCCTGGACTAGGCGCCGGGACCGGAAATGGAAACGCGCCCCGTCGGGGCGCGCATCGGGTGGTCCGCAGGCAAACGGATCAGGCGGCTTCGGCCTGCTCCAGTTCCTGCGCGTGGCGGCGTTCGGACTCTTCGCGGCTCAGCGCGACCGAGGTGCGCACGCCCTTCGAGACGAATTCCATCAGGCCCTTCACGACACGCTCGTTAGGGTCGATTCCGGCGCAGGACAGCACCTCACGACCGTCGCGCGAACGCGCCCAGCGGGCAATCTGGTCCGGGCCGTTGCCGTACTTCTTGTCGTCGGCAATGGCGTCGTCCAGGGCCGCCAGAACCACGGCGGCAAAAAGCTTGCGTGCACGCTGCCCCTGCTCGAAATTGAAGGCGGTGCTGTCGATGGTGTCACGCATCGGGTTTTCCTTTTTTCTTGCTCTTGTCTTTCGCGGCGTTCGTGGGTTGTAACGGTTCGGTCACGATTCGGGCTGACCGCTTTTGGAATAACTGCTATGCGTCCGTTGCATAGCCCATTCCGTATGGCACTGTATATAGTCGTATCGATCCCCCGGACAAAGCGACATATGGGGAAGGCCGACAGTCTTTCAACCATTGGTTTACATTTTCTTGCAAGTCCGTGCGTTCCGCAGGGTCAAGGGTGCGGGGCCGGTCAGTCGTCCAGCTGGACCCGGGCGCTTGCGGCCTGCATGGCCTGTCCGGCACGGTCGAAGCGCAGATGGGCGATGGCCTTGCCGCCGGACTGGGTGAAAAGCGTGCCCGCGGGCTTGCCGTCGGCCAGGATCTCGGTGCCCACAGGGGCCGTGCCCTCGACCGCGACGCGGACCAGGCCCTTGCGCAGCTCGGTCTTGTGCTTCATCCGCGCAGTGACTTCCTGGCCGACGTAGCAGCCCTTGCGGAAATCGACGCCGTGCAGACGCTCGAACCCCGCCTCAAGGATGTAGGTTTCATCCGGCACCAGTTCGACGCCGCTTTCCGGGATCACGTGCCGGACGCGAATGGCGTCCCAGTCGACCGGCGCTTCGGGCAGCGCATCGGTGCCGTAGTGCCGCCAGCCAAGGGCAGGATGACGCGGGTCGGGCAGGGCGTCTGCGGGCGGAGTGCCAAGGGCGCGGCTGACGGTCAGCGACGCGGGCTGGATCTGCACATCGGCGCGCAGCCGGTAGAGGGTCAGACGCCGCAGGGTGTCTGCGGCAAGCGGCGCGGCGATGTCGATCAAGAGCGGCCCGCTGGCAAGCCGCACCACGAAGAAGTCGGCCAGATACTTGCCCTGCGGCGACAGAAGCGCGGCCCAGACAATGCCGGGACCCGTCTCCAGCGGCCGCAGGTCGTTCGAGACCAGGCCCTGCAGGAAGGTCAGGGCATCCTTGCCGGAAAGCGTCCAGAGGGTGCGCGCAGTCTGGGTCATGCCAGGCAGTCCAGGGGCCGGGCGGGGCGGGGAAAGGCCTCAGTCACGCAGTTGTGCCCCTTGCAACTGGGCGTAAAGCCCGCGGAGGGCCATAAGCTGATCATGGGTGCCTTCCTCGATCAGGCGGCCGCGGTCCAGCACGATGATCTTGTCGGCGCCTTTCACGGTGGACAGCCGGTGCGCGATGACCAGCGTGGTCCGGCTTTTCTGGGCGCGCGACAGGGCTGCCGAGACGGCAGCCTCGGTCCGGGTGTCCAGGGCCGAGGTCGCCTCGTCCAGCAGCAGGACCGGCGCATCGGCCAGGAGCGCCCTGGCAATCGCCACACGCTGCCGCTGGCCCCCGGACAGGGCCGAGCCGCGGGTGCCGACATGGGTGTCAAGGCCAAGCGGCATGGCGGAAACGAACCCCGACGCCTCGGCATCGTCCAGGACCTGCATCAGGTGTTCCGGGTCGCTGTCTTCGCGGCCCAGAAGCAGGTTTTCGCGCAGGGTCTCGTCGAACAGTGCGGCGTCCTGCGACACGGCGGCCAGCAGCGCGCGCTGGTCGAACAGGCTCAGGTCCTGGACATCGACGCCACCGATCAGGATGCGGCCCGACTGCGGCTCGATCAGGGCCGAGATCAGCTGGAACACCGTGGACTTGCCCGCGCCCGAGGAGCCGACCAGCGCGGTGACCTTGCCGGCCTCGGCGGTGAAGCTCAGACCCTCCAGCACCGGACGGTCGGGGTAGGTGAAGCTGACGTTCTCGAACCGGATCTCGGGCGCACCGGGGGCAGGCCGGGCCCGGCTTTGCGCCGGTCGGCTGCCTGCGGGCAGGGTGTCGAACAGCGTGAAGATCCGCTCCAGGCTGGCCTCGGCCACCTGCCACTGGCCCGCCAGATCGCTGAGACGCCGGATCGGCTGGAACGTCAGCGCCATCGCGGTGAAGAAGGACATGAATTCGCCCGTTGTCCGCTCGCCGCTGGCAACCTCGGCGCCGCCCAGCATCAGCACGGCGAAAAAGCCCAGCCCGGTGATCACGTCGACCAGCGCGGGCATTGCCGCGCGGCCAAGTGCGGTCTTGACCTCGGCGCGGACGATGCTGTCGATGATCCGCTGGAAGCGCGAGGTCTGATAGTCCTCCATCCGGTTCAGCTTGACCGACTGGATGCCGTGAAAGATCTCGTCCAGCCGTGTCGCACGCAGGCCGGACTGTTCGCGCGTGAGCATCGCCTTGCGCCGCAGGTAGCGGCGCAGAAGATAGGCGGGAAACAGCAGAAGCGGCGCGCCGATCATGGCTGCGGCGGTCCAGTACGGATCGATCCAGATCGCCACCATGAACAGGCCGATCAGCGCGACCACATCACGCCCGACCCCGCCGATCACCAGCACCGCAGCCCCCTGCGCGGCCATCGTGTCGCCCTGCACCCTCTCGATCAGCTTGCCGGGCGAATGCTCATGGTAAAAGCTTGCGTCCAGCGTCAGAAGATGGCGCACCAGATCGACCTGCATCGCCCCGGCGGCATGCTGGTTGATGCGCGTCAGCAGCCAGCGCCCCAGGATCGAGGTGGTCGCGCGCACGAGGAACAGCCCCAGGATCGCCAGGCCCACCCAGATCAGGAGACCCGAGCCGCCCTCGGCAAAGACCACGTCGAACAGGGGTTTCAGCATGTAGGACAACAGACCCAGCGTCGACCCCTCGATCATCATGATCAGGAAGGTCAGCAGCATCAGCCCCAGATGCGGCCGCAGGTACAGGCGGAAATAGCGCCGGAAAAGCTCGCGCGAGGAATAGGGGCGGTCGGTCTCCGGGGTGTGGTCTTCGTCGTGCATCGGCAGGGTTTAGCCCGAAAGGCCGCAACCCTCAAGCCAGGCCGGATTGACGCTGCCTGCACTCGGGCCTAGCCATGGCGGGCAAGCGAAGGAGAGCTGCATGAGCCTTGCCAACGGCCGCCCCTATCTGGCCATTCCCGGCCCCTCGATCATCCCCGACCGGGTGCTGCGCGCGATGCATCAGGGCTCGCCCAACATCTACGAAGGCCCGCTGATCGAGATGGTGGCCTCGCTTTTCCCGGACCTGCGCGCCGTGGCGGGGACGGTGGGCCATCTCGCGATGTACATCGGCAACGGCCATTCCGGGTGGGAGGCGGCGAATGCCAACCTCTTCAACCGGGGCGACAAGGCCCTGGTGCTGGCGGTGGGGCAGTTCGGCCTGTCCTGGGCGAATTCGGCCCGCGCGATGGGGATCGAGGTCGAGCTGCTGGACTTCGGCAAATCCGCGCCCGTCGACATGGGCCGGGTCGAGGCTGCGTTGCGGGCCGACAGGTCCCACCGGATCAAGGCCGTCCTGGCCACGCATGTCGACACGGCCAGCACGATCAAGACCGACATCCCGGCCCTGCGCGCGGCGATGGATGCGGCGGGGCATCCCGCACTTCTGGCGGTGGACTGCATCGCCTCGCTTGGCTGCGACGAATTCCGCATGGACGACTGGGGCGTCGATGTCATGGTCGCCGCCTGCCAGAAGGGGCTGATGACGCCCCCCGGCATGGCCTTCGTCTGGTTCAGCGACACTGCCCGCCTGCGCTGCGGCGCGTCTGACCTTGCGACGCCTTACTGGGCCTGGGGGCCACGGGCGGAACCCGAGGAGTTCTGGCAGATCTGGGACGGCACCGCGCCGACCTCGCACCTTTACGGCCTGCGCGAGGCCCTGGACATGATCCGCGAAGAGGGCCTGCCCAATGTCTGGAAGCGCCACCACACGCTGGCCTCGGCGGTCTGGGCGGCCTTCGACTGCTGGTCGGCGGGCAACCCGGCCATCGGGATGAACGTCGCGGACCCCACCCATCGCGGCTGGTCGGTGACCGCGGCGCGCTTCGGTGCCCCCCATGCCACCCGGCTGCGCGACTGGTGCGAAAGACAGGCGGGCGTGACGCTGGGCATTGGCCTTGGCATGGCACCCGCGACCGATCCGGCCTACCACGGCTTCCTGCGGGTCGCACACATGGGCCATGTGAACGCCCACATGACCCTGGGCGCGCTGGCGGTGATGGAGGCCGGCATGACCGCCCTGGACATCCCGCATGGCCCCGGCGCCCTGGCGGCGGCGGCGCAGGTCGTGGCCAAAGGTGCGCTGTAGCGCCGCGTAACGCCCCTCGTTCCCGCACCGAGATGCAGATTGCGGAAGCGATCAGGATCGTCGCACCCAGCACCGCGCAGCGGGCGCGCGGTCGGTGCCGAACGGGCGGTCAGGACGGGCGGTCAGGATGGGCGGTCAGGACGGGCCTGCCGGATGGTCGTCTTCCAGGTAGATCCGGATGATCTCGTCGAAACTGGTCTCGGCGCTGAAGCCCAGGGCGCGGGCGCGGGTGGCCGCGCAAGCCTCGGCCCAGGGCTCGACGATGGCCTGGATCTCCGGGTCGGGGGCGCAGGTGATCAGGTCCACCGCCTGTTGCCCCGCGACGCGGCGCAGCGCCTCGATCATTTCGGCGATGCTGGCCGACAGGCCGGGCATCGACAGCGCCCGGCTGGCGCCAAGCGTGCTCGTGTCCAGCGCCGCCGCCCGCAGGAAGAACCCCGTCGCCGCGCGCGGGCTGGCGAACCAGTGCCGCAGGGTATCGCGGACGGGCAGGGTGGCGGGCAACCCGTTCAGCGGCTCGCGCAGGATCGAGGAATAGAACCCCGACGCCGCCCGGTTCGGCGCGCCGGGCCGGATGCAGATCGTGGGCAGACGCAGCGCGATGCCGTCCAGAAGGCCCCGGCGCGAATAGTCCGACAACAGCAGTTCGGTCATCGCCTTCTGCGTGCCGTAACTCGTGCGTGGGGTCAGGTGGAAATCGTCGGGGATCACCTTCGGAAACGGTGCGCCGAAGACCGCCAGCGACGACGCGAAAACCACGCGGGGGCAAAAGCCGGGGAGCGCCGCGATGGCATCGAAAAGGGCGCGCGAGGCATCCAGGTTGGTGGCATAGCCCTTGGCCAGATCCGCCTCGGCCTCGCCCGAGACGACGGCGGCAAGGTGGAAGATCAGGTCCGGCCGACCCTGCACCAACCGCTCCGCCGCGCCGGGGTCGGTCAGGTTCACCGCCAGGGACTGCGCCCCGGCGACGGGGGCGGGCGCCACCACATCGGCCAGCGTCAGGCGGTCAAAGGCCAGCGCGCCGCCCAGGATCGCCCTGGTCAGCTTGCGGCCCAGCATGCCCGCTGCGCCGAGGATCAGGATATGCATCGCTCCCCTCCCTTTGCGCGAAAGGGGACCATATCACCAAGACAAAGCCAAGCGGATCAGCCGCCGTTCCTGGCCAGCCACTCGGTCATCCATTTGATCTCGGTTTCCTGGGCCGCGATGATCGCCTCGGCCAGCTTCTTCACTTCGGGATCGGTGCCATGCTCCAGCACGATTCTGGCCATCTCGACCGCGCCCTGATGATGCGGGATCATGCCCTTGATGAAATCGACATCGGCGTTGCCGGTGTAGTCCAGCATCATGTTCTGGTGCATCCGGTCATTGGCCTCCATGAAGGCCATCGAGGCCGGGCTCTTGTCGCCCATCATGTGACCCTCATGCCCGGTTTCCTGTGCCAGGACGGGCAGGGGGCTGGCAAGGCTGGCGGCAAGGATGAGGCGCTTCAACATGGTCGGTCTCCTGCTTCTGATGCGACGGTGATCCCACCTTCCCATCGGGGAAGGAAACTCATTTCGGCGTGAGCGGAAATGCAGCAACGCGCCCATTGTTCCCCATCTGTGCACGACAGACGCCGATCTGTGCGGCCAGGGGCGGCTTCTGCCCCTTTCCGACCGGGGATCGGCGGCGTATGTTTGCAGGACTTACGCAGGAAAGGCAGGCAGTGCAGGTGAGCAAGCACAAGCGGCACCGTCCCGTCGTCGGGATCATCGGCAACAGCTACCTGATCAACAACAGCTATCCCGCCCATTCCAGCGGGACGATGAACACGGCTGCCGTGGCCGAGGTCGCAGGCGCCGTGCCGCTGATCATCCCCTCGGACCCGCGCTATGTCGGGGTCGACGAGCTTCTCGAGCTTTGCGACGGCTTTCTCTTGACCGGCGGCCGTCCCAACGTCCACCCCAGCGAATACGGCGAGGAGGAGACCCCCGCCCACGGCGCCTTCGACCGGGGCCGTGACGCGATCACGCTGCCCCTGATCCGCGCCTGCGTCGATCGGGGCCAGCCCTTCCTTGGCATCTGCCGCGGCTTTCAAGAGGTGAACGTGGCGCTTGGCGGCACGCTTCATCCCGAAATCCGCGACCTGCCGGGCCGGATGAACCACCGCATGCCCCCCGACGGCACCCTGGAGGACTGTTTTGCGCTTCGCCACTGCGTCAGCTTCACCGAGGGCGGGGTCTTTCACAAGCTGATGGGCGCGCGCGAGGTGATGACGAACACGCTGCACGGCCAGGGCATCGCGCGAGCGGGCTGCCGGATCGTGATCGACGGCCACGCGCCCGACGGCACGCCGGAAGCGATCTATGTCAAGGACGCGCGGGGCTTCACCCTGTCGGTCCAGTGGCATCCAGAGTGGAATGCCGGCAATGATCCGGTCTCGCGCCCCCTGTTCCAGGCCTTCGGCCAGGCGGTCGCTGCCTGGGCCAAGGGGATACGTCCCGCGGCACTGGCGCGGTCCGCCTGATTTGATCCGGATCAGGGCGCGGCTTTCCCGTCCGTGCCAGGAAGGTGCATCCTGAAGGGAGACAGCCATGCACCTGCTCATCGCTTACGCCACCACAGACGGCCAGACCCGCAAGATCGCCCGCTTTGCCGCCGACCGGCTGGCGGGGCAGGGTCATGCGGTCGAATTGCTGAACGTCGAGGACGCCGAGGGCCTTGACCTGTCCCGCTTTGACGGCGCGATCCTTGCAGGCTCGCTGCACGCCGGGGGCTACCAGAAGACGCTTGCCCGTTTCGCCAGGGACGCCGCGGTCGAACTCGCGCTGATGCCGACGATCTTCCTCGCCGTCTCGCTGTCTGCTGCGGGCAACGACCCCGGGGACTGGGCAGGCCTGCGCCGCTGCCTGGCCGAGTTCGAGGCCGACACCGGCTGGACCCCCGGCCGCGTCGAACATGTCGCCGGGGCCTTCCGGTTCAGCGAATACGACTTCTTCCGCGCCTGGGCGATGCGGCGGATCGCCGATCAGAAGGGCGAAGCGGTCGAACCCGGCAAGGACAAGGAATACACCGACTGGGCCGCGCTGATCCTGACGCTGGACGCCTGGGTCGCCGAGCTGACCCCGCGCGTCAAAGCCGGCGCAGCCTCAGCCGGGTGATCCGGTTCTCGCGCTTGCCCAGGACCTCGAAGCGGAAGCCGTGAAAGCTGAACACCTGGCCCTCGGCGGGGATCATCTGCGCCTCGTGGATGACCAGCCCCGCCAGCGTGTTCGCCTCTTCGTCGGGCAGGCGCCAGTCCATCGCCCGGTTCAGGTCGCGGATCGTCATCGCCCCGTCGATCAGCCAGGCGCCGTCGTCGGTCTGGGTCAGGCCCGAATCCTTGCGCACCACGTCGAATTCGTCGGTGATGTCGCCGACGATCTCTTCCAGGATGTCCTCCAGCGTGATCAGACCCTGCAAGGTGCCGTATTCGTCCACGACCAGCGCGAAATGCGTGCGGCGGGCCAGAAACTCGCGCATCTGTTCGTCCAGCGCCGTCGTGTCGGGGATGAAATAGGGCTTCATCGCCACCTTCACGATGTCCAGAGCCTCGATCCCCTGGCGCTCATCGCCCCGGACCAGCCGGTCCACCTCGCGCAGCAGGTCCTTGGCATGGATCACGCCCAGGATGTTGTCGTCGCTGTCGCGGTAGATCGGCAGCCGGGTGTGCGGCGAGGCCAGGACCCGGGTGATGATCTCTCCGGGAGGCAGGTCGGCGTCGATCATCTCGATCTGGCGGCGGTGGCGCATGATCTCGTCCACCGTGCGGTGCGACAGGTCGAGCGCCCCCAGCAGCCGGTCGCGGTCGGCCTTCTGCACCGCGCCCTCGAAATGGCCAAGCGCAATGGCGCCCGCAATCTCTTCGCGCAGGGCCAGCATCTCGCCCCCGGGATTCGGCTTCAGGCCGATCAGGCGAAGCATGGCCCGCGCCAGCAGCCGCACCACCGAGACGACGGGCGAAAGGACCACGATCAGCACGCGAATGACGGGTGCAACCCGGCTGGCGACCGGCTCGGGGAAGGTGATGCCGACAGTCTTTGGCATCACCTCGCCAAAGACCAGCACCAGCGCGGTCATCGCAAGGGTCGCCAGCGCCACGCCGCTGTCGCCGAACATCCGGATCAGAAGCGCCGTCGCCAGCGAAGCCGACAGGATGTTGACGATGTTGTTGCCCAGCAGCAGCGCACCGATCATCCGCTCGCGGTCTTCGGTCACGACCATCGCAGCCTTCGCCCCGCGTGAGCCCTTGTCGGCCAACCCCTTCAGCTTGGCGCGCGAAGACGCCGTCAGTGCGGTTTCGGACCCCGAGAAGAAGGCGGACATCACCAGCAGCGCAAGGATCGCAAGCGAAGTCAGCCAGAAGGCGGTATCAAGTGTAGCGTCGGGCATCGGGTCTTTCCGGGCTCAGGCCTTGCGGGCCAGGGGGTGCTTGCTCAGGACCAGGTCCTTGAGGTGGTCGTCCAGGACATGCGTGTAAATTTCGGTCGTGGCAACATCGGCGTGGCCAAGCAGGGTCTGGATCACCATCAGGTCCGCGCCGTGGGCCAGCAGGTGCGTCGCGAAGGCATGGCGCAGCACATGCGGCGTCACCCGCGACGGAGAAATCCCGGCCAGGACTGCCACGTCCTTGACCAGGCTGTGGAAATACTGCCGCGTCAGATGCCCGTCGCGTCCATCGCCAGGGAACAGGAACCGCGACGGGGCACGGCCCGCCTTGCGCCCGGCCTCCTCCTCGGCGTCGCGATGGGCCAGCCATTCGGCCAGAGCCGCGCGGGCGGGGGCCGACAGCGGCACCATCCGCTCCTTGTCGCCCTTGCCGCGCACCAGGATCATCCGGGGATCACCCCGCACGGCGGCGACGGGCAGGCTGACCAGCTCGGTGACCCGCAGGCCGGTGGCGTAGAGCAGCTCGAACAGGGCCGTGTCCCGCAGCCGGTCCACCGGGTTGCGGGCGCGGGTGCGGGCGGCGTCGATCAGGCGCAGGACCTCGGCCTCGGTCAGGGTTTTCGGCAGGCTTTGCGCCCGGCCCGGCCCGGTCAGCCGCAGGGCCGGGTTGTCGCTGCGCCAGCCTTCCTCGAAGGCAAAGCGGTAAAGCTGGCGGATCGACGACAGCCGACGGGCGCGGGTCGCCTTGGACAGGCCCTGCGCATCGCAATGGACCAGGTAATCCTCCACCGCCTCGCGCCCCGCGGCGGCGAACCCCAGGCCGCGCCGGCCCAGCCAGTCGGCGAAGTCCAGCAGGTCGCGGCCATAGGCCAGCTGCGTGTTCCGCGCCGCACCCAGTTCGGCCGCGCAGGCGTCAAGAAAGGTCGAGATCCAGCGGCTCGCCTCGGCATCCGCCATGGCCTAGCCCCGTCGTTCCAGGATCATCAGCTCCAGCGCCGTCCGGCGGGCCACACTTTCCAGCCCGGCAAGCCGCAACAGCGACAGGCCTTCGGTCACGCCGCGCAGGTCGCCCTGGACGCCGCGCGCGATGTTGTCGATGGCGACCACGATCGCCTCGCCCTTGCGGTTGCCGTCCAGCAAAGCCTGAGCCTCGGTTGACGGGGCAGGCGCCCGGAAGGCGGCCTGGATCGCCCGTGCCAGGCTGTCCGGCGGCACCGCGCTTGTGGCATCGCTTACCGCCAGCGCCGCAAGGAAGGCGTCTTCGGTATTGGTCGGGGCATGCCGCCTGGCCGCCAGCTCGGCCTGCGGCGACAGCAGGCCGACGCGGAAGGCGATGGACGCCGCCGTGCCGGTCAGCGGCAGCTCTTGCAGCGCCTTGCCGAACAGCGTGGCAAAGGGCACCTCAAGCTCGACCTCCTGCATCCGGGCCCAGACCTCGGGCAGGGTGGCCTGCACCCGCGCCGCATCGCCCGCCATCATGGCCGCATCGAAGGCCTGGAATGCCGCCACCCGGTCCCAGACCCCGCCCGAGGCCGCCGGGTCGCGTTCGGTGTAAAGCCCCAGGATCACGTTGGGCGGAATGGTCCCGGCCCGCGTCAGCCGCTCGGCCGCCTCGATCCGGGCCTTCCAGCCGGCGCGAGGCCCGATTTCGGCATAGGAAAAGGCGATGGGCAGCCCCTCGGTCGGCAGCGGCTCGCCGATGGCGGCATAGATCATCCAGTCCAGCGGCGTGACCGGGCTTGGCGCAGGGGGCACCGGCTCGCCCTCGAAAAGGTCGGGGTCAAGGAACCGCGACAGCAAGGTCTCCTGGTCGGCCGTGATCTGGTTCAGGGCGCGCGAAGTGCGGATCGTCAGCGCCGCCGTGTCCCAGTCGCCGGACCGCGCCAGGCAGAAGATCCGCGCCGGCACCGTCGGCGCAAGATGCGGGGCGTCGGCCATCGACTGGCAGGCGCGATCCTCGGCCCCCGTCAGCAGCGCCACATCGAAGGCACGGCGGAAGAGGTCCGGCGTCGTCGCCCCTGCCGCCTCGATCAGCGCCGCGGCCTGCTCCAGCGCGCCCATCGCCAGAAGCTTGTCGATCCGCGCCTGCAACAGCTCGCCCCGGCCCCCCGCATCGATGGGGGCCGCCACCTCGGCCAGCAGCATCGTCAGGAACAACTGCCGCAAGGCGGGCAGGGCGTCATCGGG